>Ga0070764_10000239_pt1 | contig 20193 bp, 13 predicted proteins | sample HubBroMetageWRM4_FD_67287 | JGI IMG/M metagenome (GOLD analysis project Ga0070764, IMG submission 67287) | Warmed soil microbial communities from the Hubbard Brook experimental Forest, New Hampshire - Hubbard Brook CCASE Soil Metagenome WRM 4 | ecosystem: Environmental > Terrestrial > Soil >... | reverse complement strand
CGGGCCGAGCAGGCCGAACATGTTGTTGCCGATGGTGAGGCTCAGGTTATTCAAAGCTTGCACGCCGTTGGGATAGCGTTTGGACAGTCCACGAATTTCCAGGGTCAAGGAGGTTCTCCTTCTGTGAGGTGTTTCGCTGCGAAGACGTTGGGGAACGCGGGTATCTGGAATGGTAACGCAAAATGGACGCTTCTGGTTCCCGGCAGTGAGCGAATCAGCCATGCGGGAACGGAGGCACGCGGGGATGTGCAGGTGGACGATACAATCTGAGCGAATCGAATGCGAGGGAAAGATTGGCTATGACGGAGAGGCTGAGTCTGGATCGGCGGAGATTTCTGAAGCAGGCGGCGGGAGCACTGGGCGCGGCGACGCAGGCTGAGAGTTTGAGCGCGCTGACGAAGGCGCAGACGGCGCATGAGGAATTTGAGGGCAGCCGCGCGAATGCGGATGTGAATTATCCGAGGAAGTTTCGTGGGCGGCAACTGCGCATGATTTCGTTTCCGCTGGGAGGTGTAGCAGCCGGGAGCCTGGGGTTGGGTGGGCGCGGGCAACTGGTGAACTGGGAGATCTTCAATCGGCCGAATAAGGGCTACAGGCCGCCGTATGCGTTTCCGGCCATTTGGGCGCAGGAAGGGAGTGGCAAGCCGGTGGCGCGGGTGCTGGAGTCGCGCATCTTGCCTCCTTATGAAGGGCAGGATGGGCTGGGATCGAATAATGTTCCGGGTTTGAGCCGGCTGGAATCGGCGACGTTTACTGGCGAGTATCCGCTGGCGCACATTGATTTCGAGGATCGGTCGCTGCCGGTGAAAGTGGAGCTCGACGCGTTTTCACCATTCATTCCGCATGAGCCGGATGATTCAGGTTTGCCGGTGGCGATTCTGCGCTATCGGGTGACGAATCCGGGCCTGGTTGCCGCAAGTGTGGGGATTGCGTTTTCGATTGAGAATCCGGTGACGACGAAGGAAGAGAACGACAATGCGCGGCTGAAGTCGGATGCGGGACGACGGAACGAGTATCGGAGCGAGGATGACATTGCGGGACTGGTGATGAGCAATCCGGCGCTGGCTGCGGAAAATCCGATGTCGGGCGAATTTGTTCTGGCAGCGCGCGTGGACGGCGGTGCGGAGGTCTCGCACTGGGAGGGCTGGCCGGCGGGGCGATGGTGGAATGCGCCGCTGCATTTCTGGGATCAGTTTGCAAAGAGCGGGGAACTCGGAGCGCAGCCCGATCCGCACAATATGGTGGGGGTGCTTTGCTTGAAGCGAACGATCGCCGCGGGGCAAACGGCGAGCTTCGAGTTTCTGGTTGGCTGGAGATTTGCGAATCGTACGCCGGAATGGATTGGCTGGGAAGCGCCGGCGGGCGAGGGCAAGACGGTGATCGGCAATGCGTATGCGGCTCGGTTCAAGAGCGCGTGGGATGCGGTGAGTTACACAGCGCGAAATTTGGAAAAACTGGAAGCTCGGACGCGGATGTTTACTGCTGCCCTGCGGGACAGTACGATTCCCGCCGCGGTGAAGGAGGCTGCGAGCGCGAATCTTTCCACGTTGGCGACGACGACTTGTTTCCGCACGGCAGACGGGGAATTCCATGCGTGGGAGGGCAGCGACGACCAGTGGGGATGCTGCTTTGGCAATTGCACACATGTATGGAACTACGAGACGGCGACGGCGTTTCTGTTCCCCTCGTTTGCGCGATCGCTCAGGCGGAGCGCGTTCGGCTATTCGATGGATGATGCGGGGGCCATTCATTTTCGGCAAATGCTGCCGGAAGGCAAGGGTCGATCAGGCTTTGCGGCAGCGGACGGACAGATGGGGCAGATCATTCATGCGTGGCTTGACTGGAAGATTTCCGGCGACGATGCACTGCTGAAAAGCACATGGCCGCGCGCGAAGAAGGCGCTCGAATTTGCGTGGGTCGCGGGCGGATGGGATGCGAACCGCGACGGCGTGATGGAGGGTGTGCAGCACAACACCTACGACGTCGAGTTTTATGGACCCAATCCGATGTGCGGGATTTACTACCTGGGCGCGCTGCGCGCATGCGAGGAGATGGCGCGCGCGGCGGGAGACGTGGCGTCGGCAGGGACTTACAAGGATCTGTTCGACAAGGGGAGCAAGTGGATTGACGCGAATCTTTTCAACGGCGAGTTTTTCGTGCAGAAAGTGCGGGGATTTCGCACGGACGAGATTGCAAGGAACCTGCGCAGCAGCATGGGTTCAGAAAATACAGAGACACCGGAATACCAGGTGGGCGGCGGATGTTTGGCGGACCAGTTGATTGGGCAATACCTGGCGGACGTTGGCGGGATGGAAGCACTGGTCTCGGCGGAAAACATACGCGCGACTCTGCGGTCGATTTACAAGTACAACTACAAAGCGACGCTCGCGGCGCACGATAACGTGGAGCGGACGTATGCGCTGAATGAAGAGGCCGCGGTGGTGGTTTGCGACTACGGCAAGGCCGAGCGGCCGCACATTCCGTTCCCTTATTATGCCGAGGCGTGGACAGGGCAGGAGTACCTGGTGGCAGCACTGATGATGAACTGGGACATGGTGAAGGAAGGCTTGGAGTGCGTGGAGAATGTGCGCGCGCGCTTTGACGGGGAGAAGCGGAATCCGTGGGATGAGCCGGAGTGCGGGCACCACTATGCGCGGGCCATGTCCTCGTGGTCGACGGTGGTGGCGATGAGCGGATTTTTCTACGATGGGCCGGCGGGGGCGATTGTCGCAATACCGAAAACTCCGCGGGATTCCTTCGCATGTCTCTGGGCCACGGGGACTGGATGGGGCACGTATTCGCTGCGCAAGCGAAATGGAGACACGCAATTATCGATCAAAGTGCTGCACGGAGGAGTTGCATGCCGCTCGTGTGAAATTACGACGAGCGGCGAAACGGCTGTGGTTGACATCGGCGGGCGCACAAGGAAAAACGAGCTCGGACGCAAGGGCGATCGGGTGGTTGTGACGCTGGATGAGACTCTGCGTCTGGCAGCGAACGATGAGCTTCGAATTATGGTGCGCGCATGAGCCCGGAGTTGGAACGGCGGCCTTGGATTATCGTCGTCGGCGGGTTTCTGGGCTCGGGGAAGACGAGCCTGATTCTGGCTGCGGCGCGGGAGCTGGAAGAGCGCGGCGTGCGCTGTGCGGTGATTCTGAACGACCAGGGCGACGAACTGGTGGATACGCGCTTTGCCGGTGCGCAGGGCATGATTGCACGCGAAGTGACGGGCGGATGCTTTTGCTGCCGGCTGTCTGATTTGCTGGAGACGATCGAGGAGTTGAGGCCGCAATTGCCGGATGTGATTTTTGCCGAACCTGTGGGCAGTTGCACGGATATTTCGGCAACGGTGATGGGACCGCTGCGGGAGCAGTTTGACCGTTATCGGCTGGCGCCGTTCACGGTGCTTGTCGACCGGGCGCGCGCCGATGATCTGTTGAACGTTGAAGCAGATTCCGACATGGCATTTCTTTTTCAGAATCAGTTGCAGGAGGCCGACCTGGTGTGCATGAGCAAGGCCGATCTGCATCCGGACGCGGACGGACTCGCCAGCGTGAAAACGCGCTGGGTTAGCGCGAAGACCGGACAGGGAGTTGAGGCGTGGCTGGATGAGATTCTGCATGGGTCGATCGAAGCGGGACAGACAACACTGGAGATCGACTACAAACGCTACGCACGCGCGGAAGCAGCGCTGGCATGGGTCAATTTGAGTTTCACGCTGGAGCCGGTTGTGCCTGCATCTTCGGCGATGATCATCGGCCCGCTTCTCGAACGGCTGGATGAAGCGCTGACCGAGGCCGCGGTTCCAATTGTCCATTTGAAGATATTTTCAACTTCGGCCAGCGGATGGTTGAAGGCGGCGATCTGCGGCAACGGCGAGGAGCCGAAGGTGGAAGGGAATCTGGATGCGTCTCCGGCGGGCAGGCACGAACTGCTGGTGAATCTTCGCGCAAAAGGCGAGCCTGGGCTGGTGCGCGGCGTTGTTGAAGAGCGATTGCGGCAACTGGATGGGGAGCGGCTGGATGTACGCCTGGACTGCTTCAGCCCGGCCGCGCCGAAGCCGGAGCGGAGAGTGCCGAGAGCGCGATCCTTGTAGGGTTGGCAGCGATTGAATCACGCGGATTTCCAATCAGCCGGCAGTTTGATTTCGTGTCGTTGGCGATCTCGGGTTACAACCTGCGCCGCGGGCTGATAGGATTGTTCCGCCACAGCAAAAACGTTTTACCGAGGTCTCCATGAAGCATTCCCAACTCCGCGCCGGATTCCGCATCGCGGCCGTCGTATTGATGATGATTGCCCTGCTGGTTCCTTCAGCGTTCGCACAACGTCGCCCGCAGACGGCGAAGCCCACAGGACCGTGGATGGACACCAGCCTTTCGCCCGACCAGCGCGCTGATCTGCTGATCAAGGAAATGACTCTCGATGAGAAGATTGCCGTGCTGCACGGCGTGGGCATGCCGACGGACGATCCGCTTACGGCAGAAAATATGCCTTCGAATCGCGGCGTGGGTTACGAGGTGGGCGTGCCGCGGCTCGGCGTTCCCGGCATCGACATGAGCGATGCGGCATATGGCGTGCGATCGAGCGGCGCGAATGGCCGCTACTCCACGGCGTTGCCGGCCAACGTGGCTGCGGCGGCGAGCTGGGATCCGAATGCGGCATACGAATACGGCAAACTGATCGGCACCGAACTGCGCGCGCAGGGCTACAACATGTCGCTGGGAGGCGGCGTGGACATTACGCGCGAACCGCGCAACGGCCGCACGTTTGAGTATTTGGGCGAGGACCCGATTCTGGCGGGTACGCTGGTTGCGAAGCTAATTGAAGGAACGCAGTCGCAGCATGTGATTGGCGACATCAAGCACTACGCCTTCAACGACCAGGAGAGCGGGCGCAACTCGGTGGATATTACCATCGACAAGCGGGCCGCGCGCGAGAGCGACCTGCTGGCTTTCGAGATCGGCGTGGAGCAGGGGCATCCGGCCGCGGTGATGTGCTCTTACAATCGTGTGCTCGGAGACTTTGCCTGCGAGAACAAGTGGCTGCTTACGGATGTGCTCAAGAAGGATTGGCAGTTTCCAGGCTTTGTGCTCTCAGACTGGGGCGGCACGCACTCCACGGAAAAGGCTTCTGCCGCAGGACTGGACAATGAAGAGCCGGGGCGATTCTTTTATGAGGCGCGTTACAAGGCAGCGGTGGAAGCCGGGACGATTTCGCAGGCCGAGCTGGATGAGCACGTGCATAGGATTCTGCGCTCCATGTTTGCCGCGGGCGTGATCGACTTTCCGCGGCAGCGTGGCGTTGTCGATCCGATCGCCGGAATGGAAGTGGCGCGCAAAATCGAAGAGGGCGGCATTGTGCTGCTCAAGAACAAGGCCGCGGCGCTGCCGCTGATTCCGGCTCGCCTGCACACCGTTGCAGTCATCGGCTCGCACTCCGATGTGGGGATGATTTCGGGCGGCGGTTCGGCGCAGGTCGATCCGCCGGGAGGCAACGCGATTTCTCCTCCCGGACAAGGCGCAACGCATTGGCAGGAGGAAATCTGGTTTCCGACCTCGCCGATGAAGGCCATCGAGGCGCGCGCACCGAAGGCGACGGTAAAGTACGACTCGGGCGACGATCCCGCAGCCGCGGCTGCGCTGGCCAAGACTGCCGATGTGGCTGTCGTCTTCGCTTACCAGTGGGAGAGCGAAGGAATGGACCTGCCCAGCCTTTCACTTCCGCACAACCAGGACGCGCTGATCGCCGCGGTGGCCGCGGCGAATCCGCACACGGTTGTGGTGCTGGAGACCGGCTCGCCGGTGACCATGCCCTGGGTGGATGTGCCAGCAGCGATTGTCGAGGCTTGGTACGCGGGCTCGGACGGAGCAAATGCGCTGGGCAATGTTTTGTTCGGCTCCGTAAATCCGTCGGGAAAGTTACCGAATACGTTCCCGAAGAGCGATGCCGATTTGCCTCATCCAACTGTTACTCAGCCGCCGCCTGAGTCGCGGCACTTTGACGGCGCCGCAACTCCGGAGCAGTGGGCGCATGGTCTTCCACCTTTTCCGGTAAGTTATGACGAGGGTGTGAAGGTTGGCTATAAGTGGTACGACGCTGAGAAGAAGCCCGTACTGTTTCCATTTGGCTATGGACTTTCCTACACCACTTATCGGTACTCAGGTCTATCTGTGACTCCCGGAGACAAGGTGAAAGTAACCTTCACCGTCGCCAACACCGGGGTGCGCGAGGGAGCGGAGATTGCGGAAGTTTACGCCGCGTTGCCAGCCAGCGCGGATGAGCCACCAAAGCGATTGGTAGGCTGGAGCAAGGTATGGCTCAAGGCGGGCGAACAAAAGAAGGTTGAAATCGAGGTCGATCCAAAGTATCTTTCGATCTTTGATGAAGCAAAGGACGGCTGGACTCTGGTGCCTGGCGATTACACGATTATGGCAGGCGGTTCGTCGGACAAACTTCCACTTACTGCGAAAGTCAAGTTGCCTTAAAAGAGAATTACCGAACGTGAAATCGCGCGTCCCCAACTTTATGCCGAATGCGGCAGCGGCGGAGTTGGGGGCGCCTTTTTGGTCTGAATGCAAAAGGCGCGGGGCGGAGATTATTTGAAAAATATGGGGCAAGAATGCTGAATGCGATCGCGAGATACGGCGTGGCTTTATGCGGGATTTGCCTATTCAGCATTTCGGCCAGCGGCGGAGACTTCGCGCCTTCTCTTGACGGCGGTTCGTCTCATGGGGCCGTGAATGCTCAGCGGGCGGCGCGTGGCGTGGAAAGATTGCAGCGTTGGTATCTCCCCGGTTCCGGCTTGTATGCGAAGCCTTCCGGCTGGTGGAATGCCGCTAACTCGATGACCGTGCTTGCGGACTATTCCAGAGCTACTGGGATCAAACGATATGTTTCGGTGATTCGAAATACGTTCGAAAATGCAAGCCGTGCCGACGGAACGACAAATTTCATCAATGAGTATGACGATGATGAGGGCTGGTGGGCGCTGGCGTGGATCGATGCCTACGATCTGACACAATCTTCCGACTATCTCAAGATGGCCGAGACGATCTTCGCCGACATCGCCACTGAATGGGACACGGGCACATGCGGCGGTGGAGTGTGGTGGAAGAAGCCGGCCGACTATAAGAACGCCATTGCCAACGAACTGTTTCTCGATGTCGCGGCCTCGCTTGCGAACAGGACCGAGGGGAAAGAGTCAGCCGAGTACCGCGCTTGGGCGGAAAAGGAATGGGCATGGTTCAAAGCTTCCGGCATGATCAACGCGGATAACTTAGTTAACGATGGGTTGGATGCGACTCACCCGAATGCGTGTACCAGCAATGGGCGGAATACCTGGAGTTATAACCAGGGAGTAATCCTGGGCGGGCTGGTGGAACTATCAAAACTTGACAACGATCCGGCGCTGCTTTCGCAAGCTGCGACGATCGCCAACGCCGCATTGGAAAAGCTGACAGTTAGAGGAATCCTCATGGAGCGGACGGTGTCAGGTAACGATGCTCCGCAATTCAAAGGCATCTTTGTTCGCAATCTGGCCAAGCTTTATATGGTCGCTCCGGATGCACGTTACAAGGCATTTATAGAGACAAACGCCAATAGCATCTGGATGAACGACCAAGGTTCCAGTCATGAATTCGGAGCCTTGTGGCAGGGACCGCCCGATTCCAGCGACGCAATTCGTCAATCGTCTGCACTGGATGCGCTGGTTGCTTCAATGGAAGTTCAATAGAACATCGAAGGGACTGACGTGCAAGCACCCCATCATTATGAGCCCAAGCCGTCCGAAAAAGTAAAGATCTATACAATGAAGTGACAAATCGGTAACAAGTCTCCATAACTATCTCTTCATACTCACTCTCGAAGCAACCTTATTTTCGAGAGTGACATTTGAGAGACAAGTCTATGAGTGCCGATTCGCTGCGACCCCGCGCCGCCATCTGGGCAATTGTTCTGCTTTTTCTTACGGTCAATGCATTTGCGCAGGCGCCGGGCACGGGAGCGATCTCCGGTGTCGTGTCTGACCCGTCAAACAAAATCATCGAGCACGCCGAAGTGATGGTGGTGAACGAGGCGACAGGCGCGTCACGCACCGCTGTCACAACGGCGGAGGGCTTGTTTCGCGTGGCTCTGCTGCAACCCGGAAGCTACTTTGTGACGGTAAAGGCGGCGGGATTTGCCGATTATGGCGTGCAAGCGATTCCTGTGACGGTGAGCGAGACGAGCACCCTCAGCGTGAAACTGACCATTGCCGGGACGACGACGAATGTGCAGGTACCCGGCGAGGCTGAGGTGGCCCAAACGGAAAGCTCCACGCTGGGCCGCGCTGTCGAAGAGAAGGCGATGGAGACTCTCCCGCTCGCCAATCGTAATTACACGCAGATTCTCGGACTCTCGCCGGGCGTTGTGGTGGCGCTACCTGACGCTACTGAACTGGGACGCGGAACGCAGAATGTTACCTCCAACGGCGCCAAGACAACCTCAAACAATATTCAGTTCAACGGCGTGGACGCCAATAACCTGTCGCAGAACTCGGCCGCGAACGATGGGGAAGAGGTGGGAACGGCGGTTCCAGCTCCGGACACCATTCAGGAATTCAAGGTGCAGACGGCTAACTTCGACGCGGCTTATGGCCGTGGAGCGGGCGCAAACGTCGACCTGGTCAGCAAGAGCGGCACGAATCAACTGCACGGCAGCGCATGGGAGTTTTTGCGCAATAACATCTTCAATGCAAACAATTTTTTCCTGAAGCTTGACCAGCAGCCGCGGCCAACGCTGAAACAGAACCAGTTTGGCGGGTCAGTAGGCGGGCCAATTGTACGGGACAAGACATTCCTCTTTGTCGAGTATCAGGGACTGATGTCGAGTAACGGAGCGGGGAGCGCTGTAACGGCGATCCTTCCTCAATTGACTGCAGACCGCTCCGCAGCCACGCTTGGAGCGCAGTTTTGCCCCGCCAATCACGGAAATGGCGCGGGATATCTGACCAACGCGGGCGGGACGCAGGTGGCCTGCGACGGATCGAATATCAATCCTGTTGCTCTGGCGTTGCTCAACTTCAAACTAAGTGGCGGCAAGCTTGCGATTCCGAGCCCGCAGGTTGAGTTATCTAACTCGGATCCTTCGCAGTTACCGGTGGGCCAATCTACTTTCGCAATTCCGGCCAGCTATAAAGAGAACCAATTTAGCGTGAACCTCGACCAGGTAGTTACCCAGAAGAACACCCTTTCGGGGAGGTATTTCTATTCGCGCGCACCGACGGTTGAGCCGTTTTCTCCGAATGCGGCCAACGTTCCGGGGTGGGGTACGAATGAACTGGATCAGAACTCGATGTTCGTCCTGGCAGACACCCACGTATTCAATTCCAATCTGATCAACGTGGCGCGCTTCGGTTACATGCGGTTCGACGGTCTTTCCGCGGTTGCGAATCCGATTCTTGCTTCCGACCTGGGAATGAGCACACCCACGGGAGTCTCCGGTGTGACGTCTGCCGCGCCCGGCGTAAGCATTCCGGGCTTGTTTACGACGGGCGATGCCGGAACGCCTTCGCAGTGGCAGGTGACGAACAGCTTCATCTGGCAGGATACGGTTTCGCTCTCGCGGAACCGCAGTAACATGCGATTCGGCCTGGAGTTGAAGCGTCACGAAGTGGATGTGGACGCGCCCTACAGTTCGGATGGACTTTTGCAGATAAGTACGTTCGACGATTTTCTGCTCGGACAAAGCGCAGCGCAGAACGGAAGCCCCATCGGTATAAGCAATGTGACCGATAGCATGGGGAGTTCCGGCCTGTTCCGCAAAGATGAGCGCTACACGGACCTCGCGGCCTTCGCCCAGGACGACGTCAAGCTGACGCAGAAGCTGACCGTGAACGCCGGTGTGCGCTACGAAATCTTCGGACCGCCGACGGAAATCCATGGATTGCTGCCGAGTTTCGATCCGGCAATCGCCATGGGACAGGTGCCTGCCACCGGGTCACTCAGCGGCTACACGCTGCCGGGAAATTATCCCGGTTCGATTCCGCAGGGGGTGACCAAAACATCGACGGACGGACTATGGACAACGGTCTATCACGATGTTTCACCGCGGCTCGGCTTTGCCTTGCAGCTCTCGCAAAGACCGACAGTTCTGTTGCGCGGCGGATACGGTATTTACTTCGACCGCCCGTCCGGCGACTTTGCGGAGAGCCAATTGGGGCAGCAGCCGTTTTCGCTGCAACAGTTATCCTTCTTTGCGCAGAACGGCGGGGCCACGCTCCAGAGCCCGTTCGATCCGCTGCTGCCGCCGACCGCAAGCTTCCCAATTTACCAGCCGCGCATTGCGGGCGGAGGCGCTTTTACTTCCGGTGTGTCGCCGCATGTAATCGACCCATATACGCAGGAATATAACCTGAATCTGCAATATGCATTTGGCCGGGACTACCTGGTGGAGGCAGGTTATGTGGGAACGCATACCACTCACGCGCCGGGGAGTCTTGAGTTCAACCAGGCACTGCTGGCCAGCGCTCAAAACCCGGTGAACGGGACGACGACGAACACCGCGGCCAATGTGATTCAAAGACTGCCCTATGCCGGTATTGCCACGGGGTCGCTCTTTTCCGATACACAATTTGAATCGAACTATAACTCGCTGCAAGCAAGTATCACGAAGCGATTCAGCCATGGCTTGCAGTTTCTGGGCAGTTATACCTGGTCGAAGATCCTGGACGAAACCAGCGGCTCGGGTGGCAGCAGTGTTTTCGAGTTATGGCTGCCGACCAACAACCAGAACAACCCACGGCAGGCTTACGGGCTTACTGACTTCGATCGCGACCAGCGGGCAGTGATGAATTTCACTTGGGCCGCGCCAAAGCTGCAGCGGGCGCCGATGCTGGCTCGGCAGGCGCTTTCAGGCTGGGAGTTCTCAGGGATTGCGGTGATTCAAGCGGGCAGCCCGATCACCGTGCTCGACAGCAATGCGGGACTGGTTTACGGAAATTTTGAGAATCGCGCGCAAGGCACTGGGGCGAATCCTTCCACGCAGGGATCGCTTCACACGCGGGTGCTCAACGGCTACCTCAACCCAGGTGCATTTACCATGGCGCCGGAAGCGCCCAACGGGAGCGGGCCGGGTGACACGGACTTCGGCAACAGCGGCGTGGGGATTGTGCGGGGTCCGGGGCAGCACAACATCGACACGGCCGTCGAGCGCATCTTCCCGGTGACGGAGTCTAACAGCATTCATTTCCGCGCGGAGTTCTTCAACCTGACGAACACGCCGCAGTTCGCCAACCCGAATAGCAGCGTCGATTTCACCGAAGGGCCAAACGGCCCGGTGAATCTGAATCCCTCCTTTGGCATGATTACCTCGACTGCGGCGAACCCGAGGATCATTCAATTTGCACTGAAGTATCTGTTCTGAGTGACGACAATTTCCCAGAAAGCGAGCTTTAAGATGACCATTGCGGAGATGGAGTCCGGGTGCGAATTGAGCAGGCCGTTTGAGATTCCCAGGCACTCGCTGGAGGTACCAGAGGCGGTGCACTCCGGGATTTTCTATCCTCTTGGATTTCCGGTTGAGCTGCGCAGCAACTCAACGGAGATTCTTTCTCAAGCCGGCGAGCTGTGGTCCATGTTTCGGAAACGCTTCAACCGCAGGGTTATTCGCGTAGACGTGCACGTGGTGGATGGCGATGCGGTGGAATGCCCGCCAGCGCCGGTGTTTCGCATTGTTGCGCCCTTGCTGGTTAACATTGCAGACCCCGACAACTACAGCGTCGTCAACTTGCGTGAGTTCACGACGCAGGTTGTTGTTTCCCGCGGAACGCTGCGGCATCGAACATATCTGGATTATTTTTTTCTCGGTTCCACGCCGCTTGGCCACATCGCGTCGTGGTATACAACGCCTGTTCATGCCGGATGCGTTGCGTGCAACGGACGCGGCGTGCTGCTGTGCGGCGATTCGGGAGCAGGCAAGTCGTCTCTTTCGTATGCGTGCGCACGCGCCGGATGGACTTATGTTTCTGACGACGCGAGTATGCTCATCAACGGCGAGGACGGCCGCATGGTGACTGGCGATTGCCACCGGGTGCGCTTTCGCCCGTCGGCCGCGGCGCTGTTCCCTGAAGTGGCGGGCAGGGAAATTACGCCGCGCGCAACGGGCAAGCCGTCGATCGAAATCCTGACTTCGGCGTTGGACGGACTGAACTGCGCGCCTACTGCCGAGGTGGACTTCATGGTGTTTCTCAACCGGCGATCCTCCGGTGCTCCGAAGCTTGTGCCCTATAGCAAGGATGCGGCGCGGGAGTATCTTCGCAAAGTGCTGTACGGACTGCCGGAAACGATGGCCACGCAGTACGAGACCCTGGAGCGGCTGCTGACGGTCAAGATTTTTGAATTGCAATATAGCGATCTGGATGGTGCGGTGCGGCGCCTGGAGAGACTGACCGAGGCAAGTTGCTAGTGGAACAGTTGCTTGAGCAGGACCTTGCCGCGCCCGGCGGAGCAGGCGCCTCGTTTTTGAAGGCTCCACGCGAGTGGCTGCTCAAACAGAAACTGAGCAGAGGCTTCTGGGTATTCTTCACGGTCGCATTTTTCTTCGACTTTGGATTCGCTGTCTACTTTTTCCTCTTCAACCTTTATCTACTGGACTTCCATTTCAATGAGCGAGTGATTGGGCTGGTGGGGGGAGCGCTGACCCTAGGGTCGGTGGTCGGGACCTTGCCGGCGGGATGGCTGGCGCGCCAAACGGAACTGCGTCCGCTGCTGGCGATCTGCTTATCTGTGGCACCCTTGGTGGGCGTTGCCCGCGCGCTTGTGATGATTGAATGGGCGCAAATCGGCCTGGCGTTTCTCGCCGGGCTTTCCATGTGTTTTTGGGGAGTGTGCTTTCTGCCGGCGCTGGCCAGGCTCACGACGGAGGAGAATCGGGCATCGGCATTCAGCCTTATTTTTTCTGTGAGCATCGGCACCAGTGCGCTGGGCAGCATTGTTTGCGGCTATCTGCCCCATTGGCTCAGGTCGGCGGGGTTTGTGCTGCAACCGGCGGAGGTGAAGCGGATGATCCTGATCGTCTCGTGCGCAATCGTGACGGTGGGGCTGCTTCCGCTGTTGCGGCTGCGCATACCGCGGGCGGAGAGCGAGCCGCGAGCCGAAGACCAGGCGGTGAGGAAACAGCGAAGGATCAGCCCGTTCCTGCTGCGGTTTCTGCCTTCGATGGCGCTGTGGACGGCGGCGGTTGCCGCATTCACTCCATTCGCGAGTGTCTACATGTCAAAGAATCTTCAAATTTCGATGGCGCAGATCGGGCTTGTCTTTTCCGCGTCGCAGATCGTTCAACTGTGTGTCGGCCTGTTGACGCCGATTGCGTTTCGACGGCTGGGGCTGGTGAACGGAATTGTCGCCACGCAGGTGGCCACGGCTGCAGCGATTGGACTCCTTGCGGGGACGCAGAATCGCGGCCTGGCGATCGCGCTGTTCCTGAGTTTTTCGGCAACGCAATGGATGAGTTCGCCGGGACTTTATAACCTGCTGATGAGCAAGGTGACGGACGAAGAGCGCAGCTCGGCCGCGGCCATGACGCTGTTCTCGAATGCGGTGCTGCAGTCGTGCTCAACAGCAGGCGCAGGAATCCTGTTTGCGCAATTCGGATACCCGCGGGTGCTGGCGGGGATTGCAGTGTTGGCGCTGGCTGCTGCGCTGCTCTTCCAGATGCTGGTGGCGCGGAAAGATCGCGGGGAGCCGCATTGTCAGTGAATTGTCACCGTTTTGTCATTTTCAATAGGATGTTGTTTCAATGAGATAGCGATTGAGTGACAATTGAGTCATGTTGCAAAGCGAAAAAGCAATGACGGAATTTGGCAGTCCGGACGGGCACGCGCCGGCGGCGCGAACGCAGATTCTGGTGATCGAAGACGACCCGCACATCCAGAAGATTCTGCAGCGAACTTTCCGCGAGCAGGGCTATGGCGTTACGGTTTGCGGCGATGGCCAGTCTGGGCTTGAGGCGTTCCGGGGGAACAGGCAATCCGCGGTGATCCTGGACCTGGTGCTGCCGAACATTGTTGGGCGCGACCTGTGCAAGATAATGAAGTTGGAACAGCCGGGCGTACCGGTGATTGTGCTCAGCGCGATCAGCGAGGTGGCGGACAAGGTGTTGCTGCTGGAACTGGGCGCGGACGACTACATGACCAAGCCATTCAGCCCGCGCGAGCTGATGGCGCGAGTGCAGTCGGCCTTGCGCCGGCCTCGGTTCCAGGTTGCCGCTGCCACTACCTACAGCTTTGGTGAATGCGAGATGGACTTTGCCAAAATGAGCGCGCGGCGCGCAGGCAAGCCAATCACCCTAACGGCGCATGAGTTCAAGCTGCTGAAATATTTTGTTGAAAACGCAGAGCGGGTGCTGAGCCGCGAAGAGCTGCTGAACGAGGTGTGGGGATATAACTCGTATCCGACAACGCGCACCGTCGATAATCAGATATTGAAGCTCCGCCAGAAGCTGGAACCGAACGCAGCCGAGCCGCATCACCTGCAAACAGTTTATGGCGCAGGATACCGGTTTGTTCCGTAGAAAGGATTCTGTGCCGATCGAGAAGCGGACGCCAGGAATCCGGACACGCGTGCTGCTGCTGACATCGCTGGTGCTGATTATTGCGGGCACCACGGCTTCGAGCCTTTACATCATTCGCAGCCGGCTGCGCCAGCAGGTGCGATCGACGCTGGAGATGGACCTTAGCCACTCGGTGGAGACCTTTCAGGATCTGGAAGCGGGACGCCTGGCCGCGCTGGGGCGCGAGAATGCGCTGATGGCGGATGAACCCAAACTGAAGGCCCTGATGACTACCAACGATCCGCGTACGATTGCGGACGACGCAGTGGGATTTTGGGAGACCAGCGGCAACGATCTGTTTGCCCTTGCCGATGGGGACCATCGAATCCAGGCGGCGAATGCAAAGGGTGAGGCAAATCCTGATGCGCTCAAGCGCGACTTGCAGGCTGTGATTGCCGATCCATCGAAGCATTATTTGCTGAGCGACGGCCGGCTCTTTGAATACTCGGTGCAGCCGTTGTATTTCGGCAGCAAGGCAAGCGGGACGCTTCTGGGCTATGTGATCAGCGGTTTCGCCATCGACAGCAGCTTTCTGCGCGAGGTGGGGCGCGGGGCGGGCGCCGAGGCTGCGTTCTTTGCGGGCGATTCGGTTACGGTGAGCACGCTGCCGGAGGACCGGCTTGCTTCGATTCGCGCGAAGACGCGCGTGATTCAGCAGAACGGCGGTTCCGCCATCGTGATGATTGGGCGCGAGCGCTACCTGACGGTGAGCAGGGACCTGACCGGCGGTGCGGATACAAATTTGCGGCTGGTGGTGATGAAGTCGTTTGACGCGGCGGACCGGGCGGAGAAGGAGATCAATTGGTTGATCTTCTGGGTGAGCCTGCTGGTGATGGCTGCGGGCTCGCTGCTGATGCTGCTGCTTGCCGGGATGGTGACGCGACCGCTGGAGTTGCTGGCGACAGGAGTTCGCGCCTTTGGCGAAGGCGACCGCCAACACTCGCTTCCTTCCGGCGGCACACAGGAAGTGCGCTATTTGAGCCAGGTATTTGCGCAGATGCGCGGCGAGATTGAGAAGACGAACCGAGCGTTGCTTGAATCGGAGCGGCTGGCCACGATTGGACGGATGGCGAGTTCCGTCTCCCACGATCTGCGGCACTATCTCGCTGCGGTTTATGCCAATGCCGAATTCCTGGCCTCGCCGGCGCTGCCAGCCAGCGAGCGCGCCGAGCTGTACGAGGAGATCCGGCTGGCTGTGAATGGAACAACTGACATGCTGGACTCGCTGCTGATCTTCAGCCGGACCGGCGCGGCGCTGCAGCGCGTGCCGACTTCGATCTACTCGCTCGTGGAGCGCGCGATTGCGCTGGTGAAGACGCATCCGGATGCCGACCGGGTGAGGCTGGTGCTGGAAGAAAGTAACCTGGATACAACAGCGGCGGTGGACACCAAGCAGGTGGAGCGCGCCATTTACAACCTGGTGCTGAACGCCTGCCAGTCGGCGCGGGAGAGCGCAGGGCTGCGCGAGGTGAAGGTGGCGCTCTCCGTGGACAGCGAGTCAGTGAGCGTGACGATTCAGGATAGCGGCCCGGGCGTCGCGGAAGGGATTCGTGAGAGCCTGTTTGACCCGTTTGTGAGCCAGGGGAAACAGAAGGGCACCGGGTTGGGCCTCACGCTGGCCTGGAGCGTTGCGCGCGAACATAACGGCGATGTGAAACTGATAAGCAATCGAGCGGGCGAGACCGTGTTCCGCCTCACGGTGGCGCGCGCGATGACGCCCTCAATTAGAAATGGCAGCCCCTCACGAACCACGGTGTTCACACCATGAGAGCAAACTCGACAACCAGTAGACATGAGTGCATGCAAGCGCGCGGGCGACGTCGAAGGTGCGCCGCGGCAACAACGATACTTTCCCTCATCTGCATCAGTAGCTCGCAATTATGGGCGCAGAGTGCGGCAGTGCAAACGCCGGCGTCCGTAACTGTGGAGCAAAAGGTGGAAGTTCTGACAGCGGCGGTAGCGGAGGCGCAGGCGCAGATTGAGGCGTACCAGAAACAGCTTGCCGAGTTGCGCCAACAACTGGCTGCGGTCAAACAGCAAATGGCGACTGAAAAGGGGAACTCTTCGCCGCCGGCGCAGGCCGAGGCCGCGAGTCCGAATACTGCGGTGGGAGCGTCGTCGATCGCTGCTGCGACGCTCGATGAGATTCGCGAACGGCAATCGATCGAGGAGTCGCAGATTGCTACGCACGAAATAACGAAGGTGGAGACAGACTCAAAGTATCCGCTGAAGGTGAGTGGATTGCTTCTGCTCAACGGCTTCGTGGACACCAGGCAAGTGGACGTATCCGCGGCGCCGGCCTATGCTGTTCCGGGATCGGGCAGCACCGGGCTCTCGCTGCGCCAGACCGTGCTGGGTTTGGATGCGCGCGGACCGCATCTGTTCTCCGCAACCAGCCGCGCCGATGTTCGCGTGGACTTCTTTGCGAGCAGCACGCTTTCGAATTACGCGGCGGGCGGAGTGCTGCGCTTGCGGACGGCGCATGCCGCGCTGGATTGGAGGAATAGCGAAGCCTTTGCGGAATTGGACCGCAGCATTCTGGAACCGAATGAGCCGTCTTCGCTGCTGGCAATAGGACAGCCGGAACTGGCGTGGGCTGGGAATCTTTGGGCATGGAATCCGCAGGTCGGCATTTCGCACCAGCTTGCGCTATCCGACGCTTCGCGGATCAAAATCGAAGCGGCCTTGATTGATACGTCCGATCCACAGCCACCAGCGGCAATGAACCCGAACACGCCGCCTGTGACAGAAACAGAGCGCAGTCGCTGGCCGGGAACGGAGATGCGCATCGCATTCGAGCATGACGGAACCGGGTCGGGACCGGCGCTTGGCGTGGGTGGATATTTCAGTCCACATCGAACCGGCGACGGCGCCACGTTCGACGCGTGGGCAGGGACAATCGATTTGCGATTGCCCTTGAGTAAGTATTTTGAGATGACTGCGAATGCGTATCGCGGGCAGGCTCTTGCCGGCCTCGGTGGGGGCGGCTATGTGAATTATGTCGACCTGTACAGTGGACCGAATGAGTACGCCCACGCGTTGGATGACGTTGGCGGATGGACTCAATTGAAGGCAAGAGCCGGGCAGCGGCTGGAGATGAATGCCGGCTTCGGCATCGACAATCCATTCGCGAAAGAGATTCAGGCAGCGGTGTTGCCGCTGAACAGTTCCTATTATTCCGGGCTGGCGCGCAACCGAGCCGTTTATTCGAACGTGATTTACAGCCCGAGCACCTATCTACTTTTTTCACTTGAGTACAGGCGGCTCTGGACCGATTTCAGCACGGGTTCAACAAACTTCAGCGATGTTATCGGAATTGGCGCGGGGTACAGATTCTGATGGCGCTCAAGAGTCATCCGCGGTTGCGTTGCCTGCTGCTCGCCGCGTTCAGCGTGAGCCTGGCCGCGCAAAACATTCCTGCGCCCGAGCAACAAGTCGATGTGGTCGCAAGGCTGGTGATGACGCATCGCGACTCGGCACACAAGGCAGCCAAGTTGCCGCCGGCGGTGATATGGCTTAAGCCGCTTCGCGGCGGCGTTGCGCCTCATGTAACTCCCGGGAACTTTACGCTGCTGCAGAAGAACAGAATGTTCACGCCGCACCTGCTGGTGGTGCCGGTGGGAAGCAATGTCGCGTTTCCCAATGCCGATCCGTTCTTTCACAACGTCTTCTCGCTTTTCGATGGCCGGCGATTCGACCTGGGGTTGTATGAAGCGGGTTCGACGCGCAGCGTGGTGTTCTCGCGCGAGGGGGTTTCGTACATCTTCTGCAACATTCATTCCGAGATGAGCGCGGTGGTCATTGCGCTGTCGACCCCGTACTACGCTGTCGCCGGCACGGAAGGCGCATTTCATTTGAAGGGCGTTCCGAGCGGCGACTACGATCTGCATGTGTGGATCGAGGGGCAGAGGCAAAAATCGCTCGACGAACTGACGCGCCGAGTACACATTGAGGCCCAGTCTACGGATCTCGGCGAGTTTCGCGTTGGACAGCCGGAACAAATTCAGCACTTGAACAAGTTCGGCCAACCGTATGAGCCCGATCCTCACCCCATTTACTGACACGATGCGTCTCCGGTTCCCGGGCACAAACCTTTCGACGCAAAATCACATTGTGCTATGGGTTGAAGAAGCGGAGCAGCGCCTTTTCGTCGTCCTGGCTGAGCGAAGCTCGGACGCGCATGTGGCGCACGATGGTGCCGGAGATGTGCGTGGAGAAGCCATCCGGCGGAGTGTGGCAGCGTGCGCATTGCTGCTTGAATACACGCTCGCCGTCGCTTTGTGGCGTGACCTGCGGCGTTTTCGCGGCAGTCTTTGCGGTCGATGGCGCTTCCTGTTTTGCTCCAAGAGCGAGAGTGGAGGCAAAAACCAATAACATGGCTGCGGTCAATGGCTGCTTTGCATTCATGGCTATTTCCCTTTCCATGCAGGGAAGAGAAATCGGTAGACAATTCCTGTTTCCCAGACGTTGCGATTGCCGGAGGCGGAAAACTGACGCGCATAACTTGTCAGGATTCTTGTGTTGTGGGGCAAGTTGTAGTCGAGACCGAAATCGGCGCGCTGCGTATTTACCGGAGACAGGCCGTCGCTCGCGACGTTGTCGATGCGGAAAGTCTGCTGCATGCGGAAGAGGGGTTCGATGCGGCCGATTGCGCTGTTCAGGCCGCCGAAGGCAGTCATTCGAAAATCGGCTTCGACCCAATAGCCCTGCGCGTGCTGGCCTCGGCCATACTCGGAGCGGAGGCGTAGCGCTTCATCTTTGGGCTCCCACCAGACATGGACGCCCGCAAAATTCTCGTGCGTGCCCTGCAGAAGACGATCGTAGGAATAACCTGCTTCGAGGCGTTGTGCGGGAAAGTAAATGCTTGCACGACCGCCGGAGCCGCGGGAAGCGCCGAATTGCGCGTTGCTGCTGCGCGCGGAAAAGTAGTAGTTATAGTCGATCGAGTATTTGTTGCGGGCAATCGCGTTGCCGCGCACCATGCCGCCAAGGCCGCTGCCGCTGGAGGAATAGTCAAGATTGGCGATAAGTGGGCCGTCCTGGAAGTTACTTATCCATATAGGTGAAAGACGATCGTTATACGTGTTGAATGGGATTTGATAGTCGCCCACGACAAAGGTGAAGTGCCGCGAGGTTATGAAGTCGCCTTGGAGGTAAGTCAAACCGATAAAATGCGAGTGATCGTAGCCGGATTGACCACCGCCTTTAGGAGAAAGGATTTCGAGGAAATCAGCGCGAGACTCGACAAGTAGATGCTGACCTAGCGGCGCAGCTATAAGCGGTTCAACGATTGGGTAGTAGGTGGTGTTGCCGGCATTTGTACTGGTGAGGAAACCAACGCCTCCCGAGAGGAGAGGCGTGTCCTGCGCGGAGCTGTAGTTGGATGCTGCGAGCAATGCAAGCGCGCTGACGGCAAGTTGAACCTTTCGCCACGACACGAATGAAATGAAGTCGAAAATCGAATGCGACATACAGGCAAAAGTAGCCAATATGACTCGCCGATGTGTCGCGTGAACGTCTGCACCTTGTCAAATGATTGTAACTTCGGCGGTGTGCATTGTGGCTCGCTTCGCGGAGGGTATCTTTTCTTGATGCTTCGTCTGTGTT
>Ga0070764_10000228_pt1 | contig 20462 bp, 18 predicted proteins | sample HubBroMetageWRM4_FD_67287 | JGI IMG/M metagenome (GOLD analysis project Ga0070764, IMG submission 67287) | Warmed soil microbial communities from the Hubbard Brook experimental Forest, New Hampshire - Hubbard Brook CCASE Soil Metagenome WRM 4 | ecosystem: Environmental > Terrestrial > Soil >... | reverse complement strand
GCGGTGAGGGGAAACCACCAGGTAGGAAGCGGTGAGATCTTGGCGCACGCGGCGATAAATCCCCGGGTGAGCATCTGGCTGCAGAATACGCGGGCGATAGAAGCGCGGGTCGCGACCATTCCCTATATTGACCGGGCGGAGGTTCACCGAATTCCGCCGGCGTCCATCGTTATCGTCGTTACCGAGCGCGCACCCTTTGCGACGCTGCGCAGCGGCGACGATGCGGCGGTGGTCGACCGCAAGATGCGTGTGCTGACGCTGGATACGCCCGACGAACAGCTACCCGAGTTGGTGATCGACCCCGGCGCGAACCTCGTCCCTGGAGCCTTCGTGGGAACGCACCAGGCGCTTGCGTTGCGGGGCGCCTACGACGCCGTAACCGAGCGAGGCATCGTGCCGACGCAACTCTCGCTCGATCGATTCGGTGGTCTCGTCGTAACGATGCGCGGAGGTCTGCGCCTGCTCTTTGGCAGCGAGAGCGACATGAGCGGGAAGGTGAGGCTGGCTCAAGCGATCTTAGCTCAAGTCGTCGGCCATCAGTCGCGCGTTGCGGCAGTGGATCTGCGGGCACCCGCAGCACCGGTGCTCGTCTATCGGTGACGGCGGCCGGAGCTCGTTAGTGGCTGGTGAGGTCGAGAAAGACGACGACGGTGCCCTTGATCAGCGAGAGCTTGAGCTGATCGTTGGGTTGAACCTTCGAAAAGTCAACCGTTGCACGTCCCGCCGCCAACGTGGCATCCGCGCCGGTGTCCATGAGGACCTGCAGGTGCCGGGGGTCGACGACTTTGACCACCTTAACGGTGTAGGTGCCGTCGGGAATGCTTGTTGGATCGACCGTCGCGCTGCGCGCGGCGATCGGCAAAATAAAGGCGAGACAGAGGACGACGAACGAGCATTTACGGTTCACGGACGCGCGCTCCAAATGGAAAAGTGTTGCATTCAAAAGAAAGAACTTTCTGGCGGGTTATTTTTGAGGTCTTTTTGATAAGCCCTTCGGACTATTTGCGTCAGTTCGCGCGAGGAATACACAGCTTGTCCACACGTTTGCCGCGCCCTCCGCAAGGAGATGGCTGGGCGCTCGCCAAGGCTTGCGAATCCCTCCCGGCTGCCGCTATCGCTAGTAGGATTCGGACGCTGCGACCACAATATCTCGTGGTTGGCGGGCAGCCGTCTGGAGAGGTGTAAGGGAGCGGATGAAGCACGGGACCGTTTGCGGGCTCGATATCGGCACGACCAAGACCTGCACGGTCGTTGCGACCAACGGTCCAAGCGGGCTCGAGATCGTTGGCTTTGGTGAAGCACCCTCACTTGGAATGCGCAAAGGCGTCGTCGTCGATTTAGACGAGACGATCAAATCGATAGAATCGGCCACGGAGAGAGCCGAACGTATGGCGGGCGTACACTTCAGCGAGGTCTTCGTCGGCATCACGGGTGACCATATTCGAAGCACGAACAATCGCGCAGTCGTCGCCGTTTCGGGCGAGGACCGTGAGGTTACGTCGGGCGACGTCCGTCGTGTGATCGATGCGAGTAAGATTATCAACCTTCCCACCGATCGTCAGATCATTCATGCGCTTCCACGATACTTCACCGTCGACGGCCAGGAAGGCGTCAACGATCCCATTGGGATGGCTGGAGGACGGCTGGAAGTCGACACGCACATCGTTACCGGAAGCACGAGTTTCATTACCAATGTACTCAAATGCGTTCAGCGCGCCGGGCTAGACACAGTCGGCGTCGTCTTCGAACCGCTGGCAAGCTCGGCGGCAACGCTTCTGCAAGAAGAGCGGCAGGTCGGCGTCGTATTACTGGATATCGGGGGCGGGACCACCGACATCGCCGTCTACTCTTTGGGAAGCGCGATCTACACCGCTACCATTCCGGTCGGCGGGAACGTTCTTACGAGCGACATCTCGCTCGGTTTAAAAACGACCCTTTCCGAGGCGGAAGAGGTCAAGAAACGGCTCGGCGCCGCGCAGGAAGAGCGGACCTTTGCCGTCCGCACGCTGGACGGCCGCGCGACCAAGGAGCATTCGACGGCCGAACTGCGGCAAATCGTCATCCCTCGCGTTCTCGAGACGTTACGCATGGCTAAGCAAAAAATCGTCGAAAACGTGCCTCGCGACCTGGTGCTGGGGGAAGTCGTGCTGACGGGTGGTGGCGCGCAGTTGCCCGGCATCGGCCCGATCGCCGAAGACGTGTTCGGTTTGCCGGTTCGTACGGGCACACCGAATGCGCTGGGAGGCTTGACCGAAGTCATGGCTGCGCCGCAGTACGCAACGGCGGTCGGACTCGTCCTCTTCGGCGCCAACGGGGACCGCGACGACGCCTCGCGGGTCCGGCGTCGGGGAAGCGGAATGGCGGCCCGAGTCCAGCGGTGGCTGGCAGATCTGTGGACTTAAGCTTACACATTTTGACGGAGGGAACCCCAAGCAAATGGCTGATGTACGACGTTCTGTAACCGAGCCCGAACACGCAGCGACGATCAAAGTGATCGGCATCGGCGGGGGCGGCTGCAACGCCGTCAATCGCATGGTGGCCGCCGGCCTGAGCGGCGTCGATTTCTTCGCGGTCAACTCCGACGTTCAAGCGTTACGCGGCGCGTTGACGGAGAATCGCGTCCACATCGGTGGCGATCAGACTCGCGGCCTGGGCGCGGGTTCGAATCCGACCCTCGGGCGCGAGGCGGCGGAGGCATCGCGTGAAGATCTCTCATTAATCCTCGACGGCTCCGATCTGGTCTTCTTGACCTGCGGCATGGGCGGCGGAACCGGTACCGGCGCCTCGCCGGTCATCGCGGAGCTTGCAAGAGAGTCGGGCGCGTTAACGATCGCCGTCGTGACGAAGCCTTTCGCATTCGAGGGCAAGAAGCGCATGCAGATCGCCGAGAACGGCATTGCCGAGCTCGAATCGAAGGTCGACACGCTGATCACCATTCCTAACGAACGCATCTTGCAAGTGATCGAGAAGAAGACGCCGCTCAACGAGGCCTTCTCCTACGCCGATGACGTTTTGCGCCAAGGCATCGCCGGCATCAGCGATCTGATCACGCAGCCAGGCCTCATCAATTTGGATTTTGCGGACGTCAAGACGATCATGACCGACGCGGGTTCGGCGATGATGGGCATCGGCGAAGGCACCGGCGAGCATCGCGCGGCGGACGCGGCGCAAAAGGCGATCGCCTCGCCCCTGCTCGAAACGACGGTCGAGGGCGCGCACGGCGTCATTTTCAACATCACCGGTGGCCCCGACATGGCGATGTATGAGGTGAACGAGGCGGCCGAAATGATCAGCCGCGCGGTCGATTCCGAAGCGCAAATCATCTTCGGCGCGTCGATCGACCCAACGATGTCGGGGAAAGTGCGCGTGACGGTGCTTGCCGCAGGCTTTGGCTCACGGCGCGGTTATCGCGGCGCGCAGGGCGCTCACGCCTTCGACACCGGCAGGCTCGAAACGGTCGCTCCCGTCTCGATGGACGACATCGACGTCCCGGCCTTCTTGCGTTATCGCGGCTAACCACTAACCGGCGCCCCGGTGGCCTATCGCGCGCGCGTTCTGCTGGACTCCGTCAGCCCGGCCGGAGTCCGGTTGACCACGCTCGAGGTCAGCTTTCCGCGGTTCGTGTTAGCGGAATTTAACACGCACAGAGTTCTGTCAAGAAACTCGGCGAGCAGCCGAGCGGTTCCTACCTCGAAGTTGATCGATCGCGTGGAGCGCGATCCGGTGGTACCGCTGGAGTGGGGGCGCAACAAGGCTGGGATGTCGGCCAGCGACGTGTTGAGCGATGAAGAGGGCCAAGCCGCACGGGCAATTTGGTTACAAGCGCGCGACGATGCCGTGGTGCGCGCTCGGGAGCTTCTCGCGCTCAACGTACATAAGCAAGAGTTGAACCGGCTTTTGGAACCGTTTCTCTGGCATACGGTGATCGTTTCCGCGACGGAGTGGTCGAACTTCTTCGATCTGCGCTGCGCCCCCAACGCGCAGCCGGAAATTCGCGCCGCGGCGCTGGAAATGCGCGCGGCGATCGATGCCAGCCGGCCGCAGCGCGTTGCGCTGGGAGAGTGGCACACGCCGCTGCTGCAGGAGGACGAACGCGACCTCGATCTGGAGACCCGCCGGCGAATTTCGGCGGCGCGATGCGCTCGCGTTTCGTATCTCACACACGAAGGCAAGCGCGAGATCGAAAAGGATCTCGAGCTCTTCGAGCGCCTCAAGAGCGATCGCCACTTGAGCCCGTTCGAACACGTGGCGACACCCGCGCCCGACGAGGCATTCCACGCGAACTTCCGCGGCTGGATTCAGATGCGCGGCGAGCTCGGCTGAGCCGGCCGGAGGCTCAACCGTGTTGTCACGATCAGCGTTGTCAACAGCGCCGCCCAGGTTGGAACTTTGATCGCGAACCACAGCAGGTCGCTCGTGCTGCGCTGCTCGGCGTAGACGCGCCATTCGTCCTGCACTAACGATGTCGCGGCATAGGTTTGCTTGACGGAGGCGCTCGGAACAGGCAGGTGCGGTGGACGCAACTCGAAGGCGTAGATCGTTGCAGCAATCGCACAGAACGCGGCAATCGCCGGCCAGCGGAATATCCGGAGCTGCCAAAGGATGACCGAGCAACAGAAGAGCGAGGCAAGGAAAAGCTGCTTGATGCCCCAGACGAGAATCCATGGAACCGATAAGACGCAAAGCGCGATCGCAAAGACCGTACGCGCGCGACCCGTGGTAGCGACTGCTAAGACGAGCAGCGCGGGAAGCGCGAGGCAGAGCTCTTCCTGATGTAGGTACGGTCCCGCGACCGCGCAGCAGAATGCCGGAAGGAAGACGATGAGCTCGCGCCGGCGCAGGATGCGCGCCGCGCGCGGCGCCAGCCACAAGCCGAGCGCCAGCAACACGAGATACGAAAGCGATCCTGCGGCGCGTGCGACCGCGGCCGACACGCCGGCGCGTGCGAGAGCGTACGTCAAACTGAATTGAAATGGGAAATGAATCTCCGAGGAGGCTTGGGCGGGGACGACGCGGGTGACGTACTCCCACAGCGCCGCGGGGCCGACGGTGACAACGGCGATTACCGCGAAGATCGTGGCGGTCGCGAGAACCGCCGCGCGCGAGCGCGGCACGTAAAAAAGCATCGCGAGCGCAACCGGCACTCCGACGACCGGTTCGATTGCGGTCAGCACCGCGAGAATCCCGGCGAGCCTCACGTATCCGCGTGCAAGGGCTACGCCGCAGAGAATCAGCGCGAGCAGCGCAAAGGGAACGACCTGCCCGGTGTTGAGCTCGACGTAAGCGGTCGAAAGCAGGAGTGCGGCCGCAGCCACTGCGATTGGTATGCCTAACCCGGCGAGGCTTATTGCCCCAATCAGCACCGCGGCGACGATAGCTGCGGCCTCGAGCGCGCGGGCCACGCCGAACGGCAGCCGCGCGATCGCCATAAACGGTAGAAAATCGTACGCGGGAAGCGGCGCCGGAATGGCGATCGCAGGATCGCGGTTGAAGAGCCGGTCGCGAAATGTTTCCCCGATATTAACGCGATGCTCGCATGTGCGCAGCGGCTCGTAGGTGTACGGGTTGGCTTTCGCGTCGAGTGCCCAGCCCGCGCAATAGAAATCGGGAAAATCGTCCATATTTCGCCACGGCGAAGCCTCCCCGAGCCGAGATACATCGCGCAGCGCCGCGACGGCTAGCGCAGCCATCAGCACACCAAAAATGATTGCGCGTCGCCGTTGCGGTTTCACGGCCGCGGCGCGCTCCGGCCACCGCGAAGCGCCCCCAACGCGGCGGCGATCAGCGCGCCCAGAGCGATCCAGCTGGGCAGCTTGATCGCCGTCCATAGCGGGGTCGCGGCACCGAGCCGCGTCACGTACTCTTGCCAAGCTTGTTGTGCCAGCGCGCCCGGAGGAAAGAGCGCAGAGGTTGCGGCTAACGGCGCCGGCGGAGCGAGCTCGAAGAGATACATCGTTGCAGCGATGGCTGTGAACGTGCCAATCGCAAGCGGCGCTTTGACGCGCAGCCGTAGCAAAATCGCTGCGACCACGAAAAGCGATGCGAGAAAGAGCTTCTTGGTTATCCAGGCGGGAATCCACGGGACCGCCAACAGCGCGAGCGCCACGGCTGCGATGTTCCTGGAACGTCCTTGCAGAGTCGTCGCAAGCACGAGCGCCGCGGGAATCGCGAACGGGAGATCGACCATGTGCACGTAAGGGCCGCCGACGACGCTGCACGCCGCCGGAAGATACGCGAGCAGTTCGCGGCGACCGAGGCTCTTCGCGACCCGCCCACCCAGCCAAACGCCGGCGACCAGCGCCGCGAGGTAGGAGAGCTCGCCGAGAAGCAGTGCGGTGGCCGGAGAAGCACCGAAAGTCCGTAAGAGATACGTGAGGCTGTACTGGTAGACGTAGCCGGTTTCGGCCGCGGCTTGCGCGGGGAGCACGCGTCCGAGATATTCCCCGACTCCTGAAATACCCAGCGTCCATAAGCCGAGAAGCGCAAGTGCGAGGATCGTTGCCGTGAGGCACCGGCGGGTTCGAGGTGCCCAGAAGAAGAGCGCCACACAGATCGGGAGACCCAAGTGCGGTTCGATGAGCGTCAGTGCGGCGAGGATGCCCGCGACTCCATCGCGTTGCAACGCGAGCGCGGCGCCGCACGCCGCGAGTGCGACGAGCGCGAACGGTACGACTTGGCCGGCGTTGAGCAGCACGTAACCGGCCGGCAAAAGGAGGGCAAAGGCGGCAACCTCGAGCGGCACGCCGCAGAGAGCAATTGCCCCGATCACGAGCGCCAGCGCGAGCAGAATTGCAACCGCGTCGATCGCGCGCGCGAGCGAAAAGCTCGAACGCGCCGCGAGCATGAACGGCGGAAAGTCGTACGGCGGAAGCGGAGCGGGGACGACGCGGGCAGGATCCTGCTGGTACGCCGCGTTCAGATTGACTCGATGCTCGCACGCGTGAAGCGGTTCGTAGCGATACGGATCGGCGCCGCCATCGAGCGCCGCACCCGCACAGTAGAAATCGGCAAAATCGTAGAGCTGACGCCATGGAAGAGCGTCGCCAAGACGCACGAAATCGCGAAGCGCAGCAATCGCGAGAAGCGCCAGCGCCACGATCAGCACGCCGCGTGACGCCTTCATCACGCTTTAAGAGTAAGCGGTGCGTTGCAGCGACTCCTGCAGGGTATTGCGCTTTGGAAACGAGTTGGTATATAACGATTAGCAACGGACGCTGCTCGGGAGCGGCGGCCGTGTGTGCTTACGAAGCTGAGGTTGGGTGTGGCTCTTCGCTTCCGTGCAACGTCGTTGCGCCATTTTCTCGCGCGCGAACGAGTGGTTGCTCAATACTGGTATCTCTGTCGCCGGGCGGCGCGTCGCTTCATGCGGCGCGGGCTCGACCGTGCGGACCTCGAACAGGTCGGCGCGATCGGTTTGATTAAAGCGGCCGATCGCTACGATCCGTCGCAGCGCGCACCGTTCGAAGCCTACGCATGGCTCTTGATCCTCGGCGAGCTGATGCATTACGTTCGCGACAGCGAACGGTTCTTGCGCGCGCCCCGTGGCGTGCGCGAACTCGAGCGGCGCTGGAGTGTCGCCGAAGGGGAGCTGCGCAGGCGCCTCGGCCGAGAACCTGCCGAGAGCGACGTGAGGCGTTTCGTCGGCGCGACCGACAAGGAAGCACGCGAGGTCACTGCGTACCGCGCCAGCAATTGCGTGGTCTCGTTCGAGTTCTTGCGCAACGGCGAGCACGGCGGGCCCTTCTATGAGATGGAAAAGGTACTCGATCGCTTGACGGTCGATCGGATTCTGCAGGCCCTCTCCCCGCTGGAACGACAGATCGTACGCTCGATTCATCTCGAAGGGTTAAGCACCGTCGAGCTTGCGGCACGACTCGGCTACTCGCGCCGCCACGTAACGCGGCTGCACCGCGCCGCAATCGACCGGCTCAAAGTAGCCGCGGTCGGCAGCGCCGAAGAGCGGCGGTAATGTTTCGCTACTTGACGGCAGGCGAATCGCACGGACCAGCGCTCGTCGGCATCCTCGACGGCATTCCGGCGCATCTGCGCTTGGACCCGGAGGCGATCAACGCGACCTTGGCGCGCCGGCAAGGCGGTTACGGACGCGGCGCTCGCATGAAGATCGAGCGCGACGAAGTCGAATTCCTAGCGGGGATTCGGGGCAGCGAGACGCTTGGCTCGCCGATCGCCGTGCTGGTGCGCAACCGCGACCATCTTACGCCGAAAGTGCGGACGCTGATGGATCCGATCACCGGCCACGGCGACCCGCTCTCGAATCCGCGCCCCGGCCACGCCGATTACGCCGGCGCGCTGAAGTACCGCCAACGGGACTTGCGCAACGTGCTCGAGCGCGCGAGCGCGCGCGAAACGGCGATGCGCGTCTGTCTCGGAGCGATCTGTGCGCAACTACTCGAGGCACTGGGCATCCGCACGCAGAGCTACGTCGCTCGGATCGGTGGCGTCGAGGCGCCCGAGCTGGACGAATGGGATCAAACCGATGTCGAGGCGAGCGACGTGCGCTGTCCGCATCGCGCGACCGCCGAGCTGATGATCGCGGCGATCGACGCCGCAAAGGCTGCCGGCGATACGCTTGGTGGGAAGTTTGTGGTCCGCATCGACGGCGTGCCGGTCGGCGTCGGAAGCAATCGGCAGCCGAACCAGCGACTCGATGGAATCCTTGCCGGCGCGGTGATGGGCATGCAAACGGTTCGGGCCGTCGAGATTGGATTGGGCGCGGAAGTAGCTGCGACTCCGGGTTCCGCGGCGCACGACGTTTTTGCCCTCGACGGCGAGAGTGTCGTTCGGACGAGCAATCGCGCCGGCGGCATCGAGGGCGGGATGAGCAACGGCGAGCCGATCGTCGTGCGCGTCGCGGTCAAACCGATTCCGACGTTGATGAAGGCATTACCGTCGGTGAATCTGCACGAGGGAACCGGAGCGCCCGCGGCTATCGTGCGGAGCGACGTTTGCGTCGTGCCGGCGGCGGCGATCGTCGCCGAAGCGATGGTGCGTCTCGCACTCGTTGGCCCCGTCTTGGAGAAGTACGGCGGCGATTCGATGGAAGAGACGCTCGACAATCTGGAGCGCAGTCGCGAGGCTGCGGCCCGTCTCTTCGCGCGTGAAGGCGCCCCGCGACGACAGTGACGCGCCATCTGGCGCTTGTGGGCTTTATGGCGTCGGGAAAATCAACGATCGGCCGGAAACTCGCGCGGCGTCTCGGCAGGCCGTTCGTCGACACCGACGAGCTGGTAGTCCGTGCGCACGGTTCGATTAAGGCGATCTTCGCGCAAGAAGGCGAAGCCGCGTTTCGTCGCTACGAATGTCGCGCGATCGGCGAGGTGCTAGCGAATCCGCAGGTATCGGTTGTGGCGTTGGGGGGCGGCGCGCTGACGGTTGCGGAGAATCGCCGGCTACTGAAGCAACGCGCAAAGTGCGTTTTTATCAAAGTCTCTCCGGAACAAGTCCTGGCGCGCGTTCGGCGGAGCCGCGAGATTCGTCCGATGCTCGGCGAGGGCCCGACACTCGAGCAGATCAAAGAACTCTACAAACAGCGTCTCCCGCAGTACGCCACTGCGGACCTCGTGATCGAAGTGGAACGGCACAGCGACCGAGACGTGATCGATGCAATCGTCGGCTGGCTTCGGAAAACTTAAGACGCGATGCCTGAGCCGGCGCTGAACCTCGACCTAGGCTATCCGATCGTCGTTGCTGAGGACCCCGTGGATCTGGCGGAACTGGTCGGTCAACACGGACCACCAAGCATCGTGCTGAGCGATGAAAATCGCTTCGTGCGCGCCATCGCGGCCGAAATCGCGGGCGAGGCGGGAGTGCCGCTTCGCGCGTTTGCGCTAGGCGAATCGCGCAAACGGCTCGCAACCGTCGAGCGGGCGCTCGACGCGATGCTGCAATCACGCGTGGAGCGTTCGCAGCTCGTGATCGGCGTCGGCGGAGGGATCGCCGCGGATCTCTTCGGTTTCGCTTGCGCGAGCTACATGCGCGGGGTTCGATACGCGCACGTGGCGACGTCGCTCGTCGCAATGGTGGATGCGGCGATCGGCGGCAAAACGGGCGTCAATTTGCGCGGCGGGAAGAACCTCGCTGGTGCATTTCGCGACCCCGTTGCGGTTTTCTGCGACGTCTCCGCATTGCGCACGCTGCCGGCGCGGGGCTTGCGCGAAGGATTGGCTGAGGTCGTAAAGGCCGCAATTATCGAAGGCGGCAGCTTCTTCGAAGGGCTCGAGGAGCTTGCACCGCATCCGCTTTCGCGCTGGCCTTGGGCGGCGGTGATTGAGTCGGCCGTCAAAGTCAAGACGATGATCGTTGCGGACGATCGAACGGAGGCCGGCCTACGCGAGACACTCAACCTCGGTCACACCTTTGGGCACGCGATCGAAGCGGGCTCGAAGTATCGAGTGACCCACGGCCAGGCGGTCGCCGTCGGCCTACGTGCCGCCGGCCTGCTGGCGCTGCGCTGCGATCGCTTTAGCGAGGCGGAACACTTGCGCGTCCTCACGCTCTTAACCTTGCTCGGCTTGCCGTTGCAGACGACGGTCGCGCCGGAGACGATTCTCGCCGCAATGCTCGGTGACAAGAAGCGCCGCGCGGCGCGAATGCGTTTCGTTCTTCCGCGAGCGATCGGCGACGTGGAGTATGGGATCGAGTGCGATATGCGCAGCGTTCGCGCCGTGGTAAAGACTCTGCAAAAACCACCGGAGCGAGTTCGTGCGCGTCGTTGACGCGCTGCCGGCGATCCGCTCATCGCGCTTCGACCTGCCCTTAACCTACGATGCCGGCGCTCTCGCGCTTTGCATCGGTGACGTCGTGCGCGTGTCACTCGGACGACGCGAAGTCTTGGCCTTCATCGTTGCCCCGATACGCGAGATCGCCGACGGCGGAGCAGCGTATAAGCCGGTGCTCGAGCGGCTGGACGTGCCGCGCGCCTTCGACGAAACCGGATTGCAACTCGCGACCTTTGTCGCCGAGCACTATCTCTGCACGCTCGGCGAAGCCTTGAGCGCGGTGGTCCTCGCGGATGCGATTCCTCGGATGCAGGATTCCTTCGTGCGCGAGAACGAGCGCGCGAGCCCACAGCGATATCGCTCGGTACCGCCTCGCTTGCTGCGCCTCATTTGGGAGGATCTCCCCCAGGGGTTTTCACTCGAACAACTGCTCCGTCATCCCGAGGCGCGACGCGCGGCCGATCGCGCCGCGCTCCTGCGTCACGTGCGCGCACTGGTACGCGGTGGCGCGCTTCGCCGCGAGCGACGCTTTGTGGATCCGCGCACAAGCGAGTACCAGGTTCGCGTTCTCGATCCGGGCGATCGGCCGATTCGCGGCAAAAAAGCCGAGGCACTCGCTGCGTACGTGCGCGAACATCCGGGCACGCCGCGCGCACAAGCGCTCTTAGCGGGATTTAGCAGTGCGGTCATCGCGCGCGCCGTCAAAGAGGGAGCGATTCGCGAGCGTTCGGTACGCCGCACGTCGAGCCGGAGCATCGAAAGGACCGACTCCAACGCATCGCCGACGGCCGAACAAGAGCGCGCTTTGCGGTGGATGGCCGAGGCGCTCGACGCGAAGCGGTTCGCTACGGCCTTGCTCTATGGCGTAACAGCGAGCGGCAAGACCTTCGTGTACGTGGAAGCGATCAAACGCGTGGTTCGCGACGGCGGCCGCGCGATCGTACTGGTGCCGGAGATCTCACTGACGCCCCAAACGGCGGAGCGCTTCGAGGCGGCGTTCGGCGAACGAGTGGCCGTGCTGCATTCGGCGCTCTCGGATCGCGAGCGTTTCGATGCGTGGCAGGCGTGTGCGCGCGGCGAGATCGACGTCGTGGTCGGCGCGCGGAGCGCCGTCTTCGCGCCGCTCGAACGCGTGCGCCTGCTGATCGTTGACGAAGCCCACGACCCCTCCTACAAGCAAGAAGTCGTGCCGCGCTATCACGCCGTCGCGGTCGCACGCGAGCGAATGCGGCTGACCGATGGCGTGCTCGTTCTCGGAAGCGCGACACCCTCACTTGAAAGCTTTGCCGCGGCCAAACTCGGCAGAATTGCGCTGCTCGAACTGCGCAAGCGCGCGACGGCGCAACCGTTGCCCGAAGTGCGCGTGGTCGACCTACGCAAGGAGTTTGAGAGCGGCAACCGCGGCATTTTTAGCCCCGCGCTCGTTCAAGCGTTGGGCGAGCGGCTCGAGCGTGAGGAGAAGAGCCTGATCTTCGTCAACCGGCGCGGCAGCAGCGCGGCGCTGGTCTGCCGGAGCTGTGGAAACTCACCGCAATGCCCGCGCTGCAGCGTGGCGCTCGCGGTCCATCGCAGCGAGCGATTATTGCGCTGTCACTATTGCGACTATCAGTGCCCAATTCCGCAACGCTGCCCGGTCTGCAGACGAGAGACGATTCGCGAACTTGGGATCGGAACCGAACGCGTCGTCGAGGAGGTGCTTCGGCTCTTTCCGCGCGCACGTGTCCTGCGAATGGATTCGGATACGACCACCCGTGTCGGCGATCACGCACGCATTCTGGGGTCGTTTGGACGGGATGGCGACGTGCTGGTCGGAACGCAGATGGTTGCCAAGGGGCTCGATTACCCCACGGTCACGCTAGCCGCCGTTGTGGCCGCAGATCTGGGCATCGCTCTTCCCGATTTCCGCGCCGCCGAACGCAGCTTCGCGTTGATCGCGCAGGTTTGCGGACGGAGCGGACGGATGCGCCGCGGCGAGGCGATCGTTCAGACGTATGCACCGGAACACCCGGTGATTCGATTTGCCGCCCGGCATGACTACGACGGTTTTGCCGAACTAGAGCTGCGAGAACGCGCGGCCGCCGGCTTTCCCCCTTCTGAGCGGCTTATTTATCTCGGCGTCCTTGGCCGCGACCGCCGGCGGGTTGCGGAGACGGCGCAACGATATGCTGCCCGGCTGCGCGACGGCGGCACCACCGAGGTGTTGGGGCCGGCTCCTTATCCCGTTGTGCGCGTCAACAATGAGTGGCGCTATCGGATCGCGCTGCGAGGTCGCAGCCCGGCAGCCTTGCGCGCGTTCGTACGGGAGCGGATCCTGGACCTCGCGCGCGCCGATCGCGCGACGCGCTTAGCGATTAACGTCGATCCTTAGAGCGTCCCTTCGCCGGCTTCGCGGGAGCGCTGGCGCTTCGGCGGATCGCTTTTGTGAGCCGCGACTTCTTGCGGGCGGCCTTATTGCGATGGATGATGCCTTTACCGGCAGCGTTGTCGTAGGCGCTCTCAACGCTGCGGGTCGCGACGGCTTCGCCTGAATCGGCGGCAGCCTTGAAGAGCGTTTTAAGGCGGCTCTTGACGCCTTTATTGCGTGCCGTGCGCTTTTCGGATTGAAGAACCCATTTCTCGGCGGCCTTGATATTCGGCAAGAGGACTCCCATGAAGAAGGTAAGGGCGGAACGGCGTGTATCATACCAGGTGGCCGCGCCGAGTGTCCACCTTGGCTCGCGGGCTGCTAGGTCGGTTCGAGCAAGATCTTCCGGTAACTGGCATAGCGGCTGGGGGCGATCCGTCCGTCGCCCACGGCGGCCAGGACGGCACAATCGGGCTCCTGCAGGTGCGTGCAATCGGTGAAGCGGCAGCGCACTGCCGGCTCGCGCATCTCGCGGAACGCCTGCGTCAGGTCGCTCGCCTGGATGGTTCCGAGCCCGAACTCGTTGATACCGGGGCTATCGATAAGGAAGCCGGAGCCGATTCGGTAGAGCCGCCCCGCGGTCGTCGTCTGCCTTCCCAAGCCGCGCCGCGAGACCTCGCCGACCGTCGCTTCTCCTCCCAACGCGCGAAAGATCGTGCTCTTTCCAACCCCGGAGTTTCCAACCAGCAGTGCGCGGCGATCGCAGATGAGGTCGCGCAGCGCGTCGACGTTCTCGTTCGTCTTGGGATTAATGACGGCGGCGGGGTACCCAAGGTCGCGATAGAGCTTCGCCAGCGTTTGGTTCTGCACCGGATCGCCGAGGTCGGGTTTGGTCAGTACGACGGCGGCGGCGACCCCTTCGACCTCGGCGAAGGCAAGGAGCTGATCGAGCGTGACGAATCGGGGCGGCGGGTTGGCGAGGGCAGTAACGGTGACGATCAGGTCGACGTTGGCCGCCATGGTCTTCGCGCGACCCGCGGCGCTCCGGCGTTCGAGCGTAAAACTCCGCGGCTCCAGGTGCTCGACCAGCGCTTGTTCGTCTTCCAAAATGCGTACGCGCACGATATCGCCCGGCACGGGCATGAACCGCGCGCCGGTCATGCGGCGCAGTTGCGCGTTTCGCGTCCGCGTTTCACCGTCAACGGAAATCAACGCGGAATTCTTCCCGGTGGAGACCACGAGTGCTCGCTGCGTTTCGCTCACACGCAAGAATGCACGATTGAAACGGCAAACGATGAAGCGAGCGTGTTTTACCTCACCTTGAGCTTCGACAAGGACGTCGACGGCGAGCAACGCGCAGCGATCGAAGCCGCGGTGTTCGCCCTAGGCGGTAGCGTGGTTTGGCGTACCCGGGAATCGGCCGGGCGTTCGTACGCTCTGCTCCAGCTCCCTGAGAACGTCAACGCCGACGCAATTCGCGCATTGCCGGGGGCAACGGTGTACGACGGCTCGATCATTGCTTTGGCAGTTTTCCCTGAAGTGACCGAAGCCTTGCCGAAATTGCTCGACGCTTTGGGCGGACCGGGCCGTCCGGCCGGTATTCTGGCGTGCCGTCCGTGCCCGGGCGGCCTCGTCCTTGAATGGGACCCGGCTCGGACCCGCGCCTTGGTCGTGCTCGGACTCGTTGACGTGGAACTGCAGCGTTTTCATAGCGGACGCGTCTCAGACGTGCTTTCACCGTTGTCGCCGGAGCTTGCGGCGAACCTCGCCGCGGAAGGATTAGCGGCGCCGGAGATCGAGCCGAAACGCATCCTCGAGCTGAGGATCGATCGTGTTTAGCACGCTCGGGCATTACGTCGGTATCTCCGATGTCATCGACGTCATCGCCACCAGCGTCCTGTTTTATTACGTTTTGCTCCTCATTCGGGGCACGCGCGCCGTTCAGATCCTCATCGGCCTGCTTGTGGTCGTAGGGTTGCTCGGGCTCGCGACGCTCTTTCACCTTTACTTGCTGGGGACGATCTTGCGCCTGATCCTCGTCGGCGCGACGATTACCATTGCGATCGTCTTCCAACCCGAGTTGCGTCGCGCTCTTGAGAAGATCGGGCGTGGGAATCTCTTTCGGATGTTGACCTCGCAGGACGACGAGGGCCGCGAAGACCCGAAGATGGTGGTGCTTGCGCGCACCGCGTTTCTGCTCCGGCGCAACCACCGGGGCGCCTTGATCGTCATCGAACAACAGAGCGGCCTCAAGGAGTACTGCGAAAGCGGGACGATGCTGCACGCTGACATTTCCGAGGAGTTGCTGATAAGCATTTTTGTACCAGACTCGCCGCTGCACGACGGCGCGGTAATCGTGCGCGATGGTCGCATCGAGGCAGCGGCATGTCTTTTACCCTTGGCGGAGCGCTCGCCGGCAAACATGCGTTTTGGGACGCGTCACCGGGCCGCGCTTGGACTTGCGGAGCAGACCGACGCCGTTGTGCTGGTCATTTCGGAGCAGACGGGCGCGATTTCGATCGCTCGCGACGGTAAGCTCACGCGCCCCGTGGACGACGAACAGCGGCTGACCAAGATGCTTTTGGCGATTACGCGCCCCCCACGCGAACATCGCCGGCGAAACGATCTCATCGCACATCTTCGCTCGCGGCTACGACCTGCGCGCAGCGAGACGACGTCGCGGGTTTCGTAGGAATCAAAACGTTTGGAAATCGTCCGACGAAACTTTTCGCTCAAACTGCTGGCAGTCGTCCTCGCGGTTCTCGGCTGGGCCTACTTTCGAGTTGCCGGCAATTCCGGGTTCGGATCGGTGCAGTCGGCGCAGCTCTCGGTTCCGATCGCTACGGTTAATTTACCGTTGGGAAACGTCGCGCACTATACCGAACGCGAAGCGGTCGTGACCGTTGAGAGCAAACGCGGCGAACCGGCGCTCAAGCCCGAGGATATCAAGGCCGTTCTCGACCTTTCGAACAAAGAACCGGGGGTGTATACCATACCGGTTTCGCTCGTTGCGCCCGAGGTCGTCGTGCAGAGCTTGAGTCCCGCGTCGGTTACTCTGACGATCGAAAAGATCGAGGAGCGCTCTTTTCCGATCGCCGTGCACTACGTCGGTTCGCAGCCGGCCGGCATCGTCGCGAGCAACGGCGTGGTGATTCCGAGCGCGGCACTGGTTCGCGGGCCGACATCGCTGCTCGCGCAAATTAGCGCCATGCAGGTCGATATTGCCATGCCGAGCGCGCCGAAGGCGGTCGACGAAATGGTGCGGCCGATTCCCGTCGATTCGTCCGGCGCGGAGCTCACCGGGCTTTCGGTCGCGCCGAATCTGGTGCGCGTGGAAACGCACTTCGTTGTCGGCAGTGGTCCGTCTAAATGAGCCGTCTTTTCGGCACCGATGGCGTGCGCGGGGTCGCCAACGGCGAGCTCACGCCCGAGTTGGCACTGCGTCTGGGACGCGCCGCCGCGGCGCTGCTGCCCAACGGCGAGGAGGGAGGGCCGATCCTTATCGGGCGCGATACGCGCCTGTCGGGAACGATGCTGGAAGCTGCCTTGGTCGCAGGAGTCACCTCCGTCGGGCACAACGCCGTTTCGCTTGGCATCGTTCCGACGCCGGCCGTTGCCTGCATTACGCGCCGCACCGCGGCTGCCGCCGGCGTCGTCATCAGCGCATCGCACAATCCCATCGAAGATAACGGCATAAAGTTTTTCGGCTCCGACGGCTTCAAGCTCAGCGATGCGCTCGAAGATTCCATCGAAGCGCTGATCGATTCGCCAGAGTTGCCGCGGCCGACGGGAACCAAGGTCGGAACGGCGCGAGTCGCTGCGAATCTCGGGCGCTACTACTACGACGAGCTTTACGACGGCGCGGCGGAGCTGCACGGATTGAACGTCGTTGTCGACGGCGGTTTCGGCGCTGCCTACGCGATCGTCCCGTACGCATTACGTAAACTCGGCGCGACGGTCACGGAGATTAACTGCGAAAACGACGGTTCGCGAATCAACGTCGAAAGCGGCGCAACCGACTTACGCGCGCTACAGGTCGCGGTGAGGGAGTTGACCGCCGCGGGCGAGCGCCGCGTCGTCGGCGTTGCGTTCGACGGTGACGCCGATCGGGCGCTCTTTGTTGATGAAACGGGCGCGGCGATCAGTGGCGACCACGTGATGTTTGCACTGGCTTCTTCGATGCAGGCTCGCGATCAGCTCGAGGGCGGCGCGGTCGTGGCTACGGTGATGAGCAACATTGGTTTCGAGCGCGCGCTGGAGCGGCGAGGAATCGGCTTGATTCGCGCTGCCGTCGGCGACCGGTACGTACTCGAGCGAATGCGCGCCGACGGTTACGCGTTGGGCGGCGAGCAATCCGGCCACGTGATCGACTTTCGTTATAACACCACTGGCGATGGACCGAAAACGGCGATAACGTTGCTGAGCATCCTCGCAACGCAGGGGACGACCTTGCACGAGTTGGTACAAGACGTCGTGACCGCACCACAAGTTTTGGTTAACGTCCGCACAAGCCGCCGCGACGTGTTAGTTAATCCCGCGGTTGTCGAAGCGATTGCAGCTGCAGAGGCCGCGCTTGGACATAGCGGACGGCTTCTCGTGCGCCCGTCGGGAACCGAGCCGCTCATTCGCGTGATGGCAGAAGGTGACGACCAGGCACTTGTAGAGGCGGAGGTCAGTCGAGTTGCTGCGCGGATCGAGCAGGAGGTTGAGCGTTTCGCCTCAACCTAGCTTAATAATCGGAGGTGAAGTGGAACGCGGAAGGGCGCCGCAACGTTACGACGAAGCGCCCCTGAGATCTGGGATCTTCGATGATTTGCAAATAAAAGCGACATCGACAGTTCCCATGCCTGTACAAGGTCACTGAGTCGGGGCGAGAGCCTCGAGCGGGGGATGTCCCGGTAGGGGTGAGTGGGCCGGTCGGCCCTAGGGCGAATCTTTCCCGTCCGAACCCGTCAACTAACCCCGCAAGTGTCGTGAAAGAGGAGCGGTTTCTTGCGTCATGCGTTAGCTTTAGGGGTATTTGCCCTTTTGATTGCAGGTTCGAGTGCGATGGTTGAAGCGCACACGAACAACAGCACTACCTTCAGCCAAGCGTTAAACTATACCGGCTCGTCACAAACGGTCGACGCCCAGGCCCTTAGCCCTGATGTCGCCGAATGGACGACCCACCTCATCATCTCGAGTCCCACGCGGCACAGAGCGGGGATCTCCCGGTTCACCGGGGGGATACTCTCCCGAACCTCCAAAATCGCCCAACAACTGACCCGCAGCGCCCTTCGTTTTCTCGGGGTGCCTTACGTGTTTGGGGGAACGTCAACGATGGGCTTCGATTGCTCGGGCTTCGTCCAGCACGTCTTTGCGATGCTCGGCATGGGTCTGCCGCGGACCGCCGACGCCCAATATGACGCCGGCCGGCCGGCGACCGGCGGCCCACGCCCAGGCGATCTGGTTTTCTTTGACACTTACGGCGGGGTTTCGCACGTGGGAATCTACCTGGGGCACGGCAGGTTCGTCCATGCCAGCTCGAGCCACGGCGTCGAGGTGAGCCATCTATCCGAATCGTATTGGGCCTCGCGTTACGTCGGAGCGAAGCGGTTGATCGCCACGAAGTAGCCCCGGTTCTCATCCATCGAAAGGGCGGCGTCCCGCACAGGCGCTTGCCCTTTTTACTTTCATGCGCGAAGCTAGGGCGGACGATGGGGTGTAGCCAAGCGGTAAGGCAGCGGACTTTGACTCCGCCATGCGTTGGTTCGAATCCAGCCACCCCAGCCATGCTTGGCGGAGTCAAAGTTCGCTGCCTTACCGCAGCGCAGGCGCGCAGCGCCGGAGCGGAATCTTTACGCGAGGGGTCCCCGAAGTGCGCAGCACTTTGGGGAATTAGGCAGCGGACTTTGACTCCGCCATGCGTTGGTTCGAATCCAGCCACCCCAGCCACTGGTTCGAATCCAGCCACCCCAGCATCGCCTGGAGGGCCCAGCGTTTGAAAACCTTGACTCGAGGCAGCAACGCAGTACGTCTCGGTTTTCTGCTCGCCGTCTTCGCGGTTTCGTGCACGGTGAGCAGGAACGCGAGTGGATTGCCGCCGCTCGAATCTTCCACTGGCTGGAGGACGGCCGAACCACGATTCGAGCGCGAGCAGCTTTGGGGACCACCAGGTGCGAATCGTTGGGAGCCCACGATCGCGGCCGATCCGGAGTCGAGTTGGATCTATCAACTAACGACCGGTCAGCGCCCCAACTATCTATTGTTTCGCGCCTCGAGTGACGGCGGAAGAACCTGGGGCGCGGCGCGCCATCTCTGTCATCGCGGCGTAAGAGTTCCGTTTCAATTCGATCCGCAAATCGCCGTTGCGAAGGGCGGCGTCATCGATGTTGTCTGCCTCGACGGATTCCGACCGGGCGTGGTCTTCGCGCGATCGCACGATCGGGGCGCAACCTGGAGTAAAGCGGTTCGACTCGATGGGAGGATGGCATACAGCGATAAACCGACGCTCGTTCTCGCGGCGCGAGGAAAAGATGTTTACGTCGCCTATAACGTGCGCTGGTCGCTCTACGTGTCGGTGTCGCACGACTACGGTGCGACATGGCTGCCGGCCATGCGAGCGACGACGCGTCGGCTTTGGTACTTTCCGTACAGCGGGACGGTGGGGCGCCACGGAGCGATCTGGTTTGCCGTCGACGGCGAGTCCGGAAGGAAGGAGCGCGGCGAAGGACACGTCGAGCTCGTTACCTCACCCGACGGCGGAATGACATGGCGCGAGATTCCATTCGCCGTGAGTTACAAGGGAGAGACCTGCAAAGTACATCATTGTTATCCCGATTTCTACACGGCGGAGGATGCCGTCGCCGCCGACGGGCGCGGAAATCTGGTCTTCGTTTTTGCAATGAACGCTCGCAGACATGGGCCGAACGCGCTCTACGTGAGCCGGTCGAACGACGACGGCGCCACATGGAGCGCGTCACGACTCGTCAACGCGGCGGGAAACAACACGAGCCCCGCGATCGCCGCCGCGCCCGACGGCAGTTTTCGCCTTGTCTGGCAAGATAACCGCAACGGCCCGAAGGCGTGGAATACGTGGTATTCAGCGAGCAGCGATCGCGGCGCGAGCTGGAGCAACGCGATCAAGCTCTCCGATCAGGGCTTCGGCGCGCCCTATAAGCATGCGGCGGGCTACGATTTTCCGTTCGGCGATTATCTCGGGCTGGCCGTGGACGCGCACGGCGTCAATCACGTCATCTGGGGAGAGGGGTCGGCCGTCTATGTTCCCGGCGGCACGTGGTGGACCCGCGGATTGTGACGCGGCCGGCCGGGACGCTGCACGTCACCAACGGTGACGGCGCGCTATATCTGCTCAAAAAGTCGGGTATGCTCGGCACGCA
>Ga0070764_10000225_pt1 | contig 20618 bp, 17 predicted proteins | sample HubBroMetageWRM4_FD_67287 | JGI IMG/M metagenome (GOLD analysis project Ga0070764, IMG submission 67287) | Warmed soil microbial communities from the Hubbard Brook experimental Forest, New Hampshire - Hubbard Brook CCASE Soil Metagenome WRM 4 | ecosystem: Environmental > Terrestrial > Soil >... | reverse complement strand
GCTTTGCCCGGCTGGTGGACGGTTTAGCGCTGCTTTGCGCCGTGCTGCTCTTCAGTGTTCTATCACTGACGTTGACCGATGTCCTTCCCTCCTGGCCAATCGCCGCCGCGCTCCTGTTCGGAGTTAGCGGCATCTTTGCCCTGCTCTACGGATTCCTGTTTTCGATGTGGTTTCGAACCACGCCAGGACAGCGTTTGGCGGAAATGGCGGGACGTGCCTCATCCCGACGGACGCCCCGAAGAGAAGATCAAACCCGTTTTCGTTAGACGAGTCGATTCGCCGCGTGGCCCACCCTTCTCGCGTCTTTCGCGACAGGGTAGGCCGACGGCACGAAACCGAATTATTTTCCTTTGTAAGTGCGCGGGGAACCGATCCCGGCGCAAATGTCCCAGCCGGTCACGCAACGGGGATCGCCGGTGGTGATGTCATTGAACGGCCCCTTATACGCCTGCCCAGTTGCATACTCTCCGTAGGCAAAAGTAAGTGCCTGCTCAGTCGACTTAGCCTGGCGGCCAGCTGCATTGATAATCCCGGCAAAGGTGGGAGACGACCAACTGGTGCCGCCGACCGCTCCCCATCCTCGAAGGTAGATGACGGTACAGCAGAAATCCGAGGCGAAGTCCGGGTAACCTCGGAAGTTGCCCACGATGTTGGAAATGATGTTCTGGTAAGTGGGGCGAGGCTCATAAGGGCTGATGTTGCCGCCGCCACCGTCGGTGTAATACTGTTCGCTGACGAAATTACCATTGTCATCGCGATTGAAGTAAGTGCCGCCGACCGCGACCACCTTGGGCGATGCAGCAGGGTAGCCGGAGACGCCCAGGCCGGAATCGCCGCTGGCGGCGAAGTAAACAACGTTGGGCGCGCTGAAATACTTGTCATAGTTAACTTCCACCGGCAACTCGGAAACTCCCCAGCTCATGCTGACCACACCACCGCCGTTTTCAGCAACCAATTTACCGGCGACGGCGACCGCCTGCCAGGTAGGGTCGGTGTCGCTCTGTTTGGATTCGACCAGGAAAAGCTTGGCTTGGGGCGCCATGGCGTGCGCCCACTCGATGTCCAGCGCCTCTTCGACTTCCCAACCGGGGTATCTGGGAGGTCTGGTGCCGTCGGCGTATACCACAGTGAAGTCGGCGGCGGGGATGCCAAATTGATTGTCAAAGGCTTCCAGGTCCGACGCGGCGCTGGGGTAATAACCGGCGTCAACGATGGCGATGGCGCCCACTCCGCCGGTCGGAACATTGGTGCTGGTGGCAATCGGGCAGCCGGTCGGGCCCGTAACCAACTCGTATACGCAGGCCAGCGAGCCAGGAGTTTCGTTCCCGGGAGGCGGTTGCGGGGTAAATTCCTTGGAGCCGACCATGAAGTAGTTGGTGTGGATGCGGCCGGGCCGCGGAATGCTGGAGTCCGGAATGATAATGTTGCGGCCACGGAAAGTTCCGTACTGCTGTTCTTGAGCCGAACCCGATGAGAAATACGTGCCCAAGGAAAATGTGATGCCGGCGATTACGAGAACTACAAAAAAGCGCTTCATCTTGGATCTCCCTTTTGAAATCTGCACTGCCACTCACCCGCGCCTCTCACAAAACGTGAGGCGCGGAGAGCTGAAAACCAGACGGCGACGAATTATTTCCCCTTATAGGTGCGCGGGGACCCGATGCCGGCACAAATGTTCCAGCCGGTCACGCAATTGGGATCGCCGGTGGTGATGTTATAAAACTCGCCCTTCTTATATGCTGATCCGTTTCCGTACTCTCCGTAAGCCAAGGTAAGGGCTTGATTGGTGGACCGGCCGAGATGGCCGGCCGCATTCGCAATCCCGGCCCAGGTGGGGGTTGCCCAACTCGTGCCGCCGACTGAACCCCATCCCTGTAGGTAGATGACGCTACAGCAGAAATCGGAGGCGACGTCGGGGTAACCGCGGAAGTTGCCGACGATGTTGGAAATGACGTTCTGGTAGGTGGGGCGAGGCTCATAGGGGCTGATGGTTCCACCGCCGCCGCCGGTGTAGTACTGTTCGCTGACGAAGTTGCCATTGCCGTCGCGGTTGAAATAGGTTCCGCCGACCGAGACCACGTTGGGAGAGGCAGCGGGAGTGAAGGGACTGTTCAATCCATAGTCGCCGCTGGCGGCGAAGTAAACCACGCCGGGAGCGGTGAAGTATTTGTCGTAGTTGACCTCTTGGGGAAACTCAGAAATTCCCCAGCTCATGCTGATCATGCCACCGCCATTTTGTGCAACCAGCTTGCCGGCCGCGGCGACGGCTTGCCAAGTGGGATCGGTTGTGCACTGTGGCGCCGAGCACAGCACGGACTCGACGAGGAAGAGCTTGGCTTGAGGCGCCATTGCGTGAGCCCACTCGATGTCGAGGGCTTCTTCGACGATCCAATCGTCATAGACGGGAGGCTTGGTGCCGTTGGCATAAACCACGGTGAGGTCGGCGGCAGGGATGCCGAATTGATTATCAAAGGCTTCGAGATCCGAGGCGGCAGTGGGATAATCGCCGGCATCAATAATGGCGATGGCTGAGATTCCACCGGTGGGAACATTGGTGCTGGTCTCAATTGGGCAGCCCGTGGGGCCCGAGACTAACTGATAGACGCACGCGAGTGAGCCAGGAGTTTCGTTGCCTGGAGGAGGCTGGGGGGTAAATTTTCTGGAACCGACAAAAAAATAGTTGGTATTGAGGCGGCCGGGGCGTGGAATGCTGGATTCTGGAATGATAATGTTGCGTCCGTGAAAGGTCCCGAACTGTTGCTCCTGAGCGGAACCGGACGAGAAGTATGTAGCGAGTGACAAGGCGATGCCGACGATCAAGAGAAGTACAAGCGAACGCTTCATTCTGAATCTCCCTTTTGAAATTCCGCACTGCTCGCGGGACTGGCCGACTGGCGCGGATCATTGTACACCGAGTGTTCGAGGTTGGATGGAGACTTGCTTCTCACATCGAAGATCCGGGCCAGGAGCGAGTTCCAGGGAGAAAGCCCAGTGAACACCTTCAACAACAATCTCAGCTTTCGAAGCCTCCGCTACCGTGAAGTGACTCCCGGCCCCAGCCCGGCGCCGTAGTAATCAGAGACTGCTGTCTTCTCTTCCGGGGTCAGTTGTCTCGCGATACTACGCATCCTGATGTTAATATCGTTGGCCCGATTCCCGTCGGAAAAGAGCTCGAGCTGATGCTCCAGATAGTTGCTGTTCTGGGTAGAGAGTGGTGGAGCTCCTTTCACATAACTCACCGGACCATGGCACGACTGGCAGGGCGGTATACCACGCCCCCCATCTCCGAAAATAATGAGGCGGATGGCCATTGAGGCACCAGAGCGGTCCTGCATGGGCTGGGGAAAGGCGCGGTTATCTTGCGGATCACTCGCGGTGGGAAGCATTGCGTAGTAGGCCGCCAAATCGGCCGTGCTGCGGGCGGAGAATCCCTCGGCGATGCCCTGCATCAGGGGTGAAGTTCGCTTCCCGGATCGAAAATCCTGCATCTGTTTCCAGAACGACAAGCGGTCCATGCCTGCCAGATTGGGTAAGCCGGGAAGAGAACTGAAGCCTTCTTCGCCATGACAATGATTACAGCGCCGGGCGAGGAGCAGACCGCGAAAGGCGTCGCCGCCGGAAACAATCGCCAGGGTTTCTTGTGTCCAGGCCACGTTCGAAGGTACGCGAATCGGAGGCTCGGAATTCTTCGACTGCGCGGATGAGTCCCTTCCCGACAATAGGAAAGTCGCCGCGAACAGAGCCAGCAAGATTCCAAACCGTCGTGCGACCATTCGCACGTGCGGAGCCTGACTAAGGTAGCTCACAAGTCCGCCTTTCGCCGGGAAGCAAGGGGGCAAACTGGTCCCGGGGGACCACGTCCAGCTGACCACGCATCGCATAATGGCCAGCCCCGCAGAACTCATGGCAGGGAATCTTGAATTCTCCTGCCTTAGCAAAAGTAAAGGTTGCTTCGGTGACAGCCCCGGGCACGGCTTCGAGGCCGTAGTTCGTTCCCCGGAAGCTGAGCTTGTGCACGACATCGGCACTGGTAATTCTAAACGTGACGGGGACACCCGCCGGGAGCACGATGCATTGAGGGACGAAAAGAAATTGCTGCGCGATCATGCGCACGGTAAGTGATCCGGCCGGGCCCTCCGCGGCACCCAGATTGCTCTCGACGAATTCACCCTGCAGGTGCAAGGCCGCAGGGTCGGGTCCTCTGCCGCCGCCAAGAAGACGCCATACCGGCAAATCCACCATATAGTAGCGGGTGGACAAGATTGCCAGTCCGAGCAGGGTCATTGCTGCGACAAACCCGACCTTCTTCTTCATGGCGGTGGAGGCTACCATACTAAAGAGTTTGCGGGATTAAGGAAATCTTCTTATGCACGGCGCTCGGGGGAACGCGGTTTCAGAGGAAGTGACACCCGCCTGATAACAGTGTCAAAAGCTGGAGCGTTTATACTGCTGGCAGTGCAAAGCCAAACAATTCTGGTGAGTGGCGGAGCGGGATTTATCGGCTCCAACTTCGTGCTGCAATGGCTGAAGCGCGAAGCTGGAGCAGTCGTGAACCTCGACAAGCTGACTTATGCGGGTAATCCGGGCAACCTGGAGAGTGTGGCTGCGGAGCCGCGCTACCGATTTGTGCATGGGGACATCTGCGAGCGGAAGCTGGTGAGTGATTTGCTGCTGCGGCAAAGGCCGCGGGCCATTGTGCATTTCGCCGCAGAGAGCCATGTGGACCGGTCGATCCACGGGCCGGACGATTTTGTGCGGACGAACGTGAACGGGACTTTTTCTTTGCTGGAGGAAGCTCGCGCCTACTGGACGGCGCTTGGGGAGGAAGAGCGAGTGGCCTTTCGCTTTTTGCATGTTTCGACCGATGAGGTTTACGGATCGCTGGGAGCGGGTGAATCGCCGTTTTCAGAAGCCACGGCTTATGCTCCGAATAGTCCTTATGCGGCGTCTAAGGCGGCGTCTGATCATCTGGTGCGGGCGTATCAGCACACCTACGGATTGCCTACGCTGACCACGAATTGTTCAAACAATTATGGACCGCATCAGTTTCCGGAGAAATTGATTCCGCTGGTGATTCTTCATGGCATGCAGGGCAAGCCGATTCCGGTGTATGGGGACGGGCAGAATGTTCGCGACTGGCTGTATGTGGAAGACCACTGCGACGCGATTCGGACGGTCTTGGCGCGGGGGCGAGTGGGAGAGACATACAACATTGGCGGGCGAAATGAGTTGCATAACATGGAAGTGGTGCGGACGATTTGCGGGATTCTGGATGAACTGAGGGCGGGTGACCCGGTGGTGCCGCACAGCAAGCTAATCACGATGGTGACGGACCGGCCGGGACATGATCGAAGATATGCCATGGATGCGGGGAAGATTGAGCGTGAACTGGGCTGGCGGCCGAAAGAGACGTTTGAAACAGGAATTCGAAAAACGGTGGAATGGTATTTGGCGCACGAAGGATGGATTGCTCAGGTGACTAGCTGGACATACCGGCAGTGGATGGCGACACAGTATTCGATGTGAGTGGAGCAGCTCTTGGCTGTTAGCACTCAGCATTTAGTGGGCGGCCGGCGGGGTAGGTCTGAAATGTAGGACTCCCAGCGGCGGTGGAATCCCACCCTTTCGCAAAGTGCGCGAAAGGATGGGGCACCCAGCCAAAAAAAATCGTGCAGAGGACGCGGAGAAGAGCAGGCATGGCGAGAGGCGGATCCGCAGTGGCGTATAAGGGGATCATTTTGGCGGGGGGATCGGGGACGCGGCTGTATCCCGTGACTCACGCAGTGTGCAAGAGTCTGCTGCCCATCTACGACAAGCCGATGATTTATTACTCTCTGGCGACGCTGATGCTGGCGGGAATACGGGACATTCTAGTCATCTCAACGCCGGAAGATGTGCCACGGTTTCGGCAGTTCATGGGAGATGGATCGCGATTAGGGATGAATTTTGAATATGCGGTGCAGGCGCGTCCTGAAGGGATTGCGCAGGCATTTCTGGTGGGGAAGGAATTCATTGGAAATTCGTGCTGCGCGCTGGTGTTGGGCGACAACATTTTTTATGGACATGACCTGGTCAAAGGCTTGACCGAGGCTTGCGCGAAGACTGTGGGCGCGCGGGTGTTTGCTTACCCAGTGCAGGATCCGGAGAGATATGGAGTGGTGGAATTCGATGCCCAAGGCCGGGCGGTGAGCCTGGAGGAAAAGCCGAAGGCGCCGAAGTCACGCTACGCGGTCACGGGGTTGTACTTCTACGACACTCAGGTGGTGGAGATCGCGAAGGGGTTGAAGCCTTCGGCGCGCGGAGAACTGGAAATCACCGATTTAAATAAGGAGTACCTGAAGCGCGGGCAACTGGAAGTGTCGGTGATGGGAAGGGGCATGGCCTGGCTCGACACCGGGACGCATGAGGCGATGCTGGAAGCGTCTTTGTTTATTCAGACGATCGAGACGCGGCAGGGGTTGATGGTGGCGTGCCCGGAGGAGATCGCGTATCGGCAGGGATACATTACGGCCGAACAACTGGAGACGATGGCTTCCGCGATGAAGAACAGCAGCTACGGGAGTTACTTGCTGCAGATGCTGCGGGAGAAGGTGTTTTAAGGCGGCCACGGATTTCCACGGATCAACACGGATAACCCACCCCGCGGCACGAGTAAAGCTGCAAGGATTTTCACTCTGCCGGACTCCACGGTTAGGGATGTCCGCGTAAGTAGCTTATATTCAAGCACATAGATGAAGTTATCCCTGGCAGCTAGGTTGCGTGTTTCAGGCTGGTATGGGGCTGCGGGGGCGATTGATGGCATTGGTGTTAGCGGTTTACGTGCCCGCGTGTTTTGCCTCGGTGAACGCATCGCGACCCGGCCCAACTCCACAATGGAATACTGAGCGGGCAGTGTGGCCGGCTTCTTTTCATCATGCGATGGCGGGGGCGATGCTGCGGAGCGGAGCGGGAAACCGGTGCGGGATTTTGCGTCCCGCAGAGGCTCTGGCAACTCCGGATCCGCTGCTGTATGGAAGCGATACGAGAAGCAAAGTGGCGGTGAGCTTTATTATAGGCACTGATGGACGAGTACATTCTCCGGTGGTGTTGGAAAGTGCGGGAGAGGACGAGGATTCGAATGTGCTGGAGGCGGTACGGAACTGGCGCTATCGCCCAGCGACCTGCAATGCGGTTCCGGCCGAGAGCGAGAGCAGGGTGGAGTTTTCCAGCCGGTGAGTGCGGGTTTCGATTAGAATGAGCGAAAATTATTCCCAGCAGCGGGTTCAGACGTGGGTCAAGAGAAGCCAACAAATCAGGCGAAAGGTTTGCCGGTCAGCGGACACAAGCCGGAGCCCACTCCGTCATTGCAGGATTTTGTCAGCCGGTTAAAGTCAAGTATGAGCCAGTCGAAGAGTAACGACGAGAACATCTCCGAAGCGCTGCAACGCATGGTGCTGCAGATGGAGACGGGCGAGTCGGTGGGAGCGATTGCGGAGGCGGAAGAACGGCGGCAGTGCCGGGCGTGCAGTGCGCCGAACCCGCCGGGCAATCGCTTTTGCGCGCGGTGCGGAGTGCCGCTGCAAAATGCTCCCGAAGGAGAAGCGCCGCCGGCGACGATCAATCTGCTGAAGCCGGAAGAGATGGCTGCTGGACAGCACCACTATCATCATCACTATCACCATCATTATTTTGCGGCTGCGGAGGGACAAGCAGCGGTTGCCGGCAGCACGGTAGGCAGCGCGGGAACCCGCGAAGCGGCGCGGGTGCGGACGCCTTCCACGGGTACGGGGTTCAGCCGGGCGGAAGCTGCGGTGCGGAAGTTGTCGCAGGACTGGGCGCAAGCCTGCAACACGAAACATCTCGACGATCTAGTGGAGTTGTACGCGGCGGATGCCATGGTGGTACGCGCGAATGTGCCACCGGTGAGAACGGCAGCCGCGATCCGAGAGTATTTCTTCGCCGCGCTCGACGCCGGATTAGGGGATGTGCAAATCGATCCGCTGCGAGTGGAGTTGTTGGGAGAATTTGCGTACGAAGTGGGCCGATGCACGATGCTGGTTCCGGCCACCATGGGAAAGCGGCGGGAAGAACGCGGCAAGTACGTCATCTTAAGCGCACGTCAGGCAGGGGAATGGAAAATCGTGGTGGACTGCTGGTCGAGCGATTTGAGTCTGACGGAAGCCAAGCCGCAAACGCCGGGAACTGCGGTTTCGCGGCCGGCGGTGAAGGGCGCGTAGGCCCGGTCGTTGGTCGTTCGTCGTTGGTCATTGGCAAATGCGGGCTAACCTTTATCCTTAGATCTCATCCGACAGAGAAAACCCCGCCCAAGCGGAGCTTGGACGGGGCACCCACCGATCTGAAATCTTGTCTTCAGTTCCCTGAAGCTACGGGGTGATCTCGTACACCACACCGCAACCAAATTGGCCGCAGGCGGAACTGGTTCCACCCTCGAGAGTTGTGCCGTAGAGCTTTCCGTTCCTGGGCGTGAGGAAGCTATTGGCTTGGTCTCCGTCGGCACAATGGTCGAGTTGGCAGAAAGTGTACAGAATCGTCTCCTGAGTCCCGGTGATCTTGAATACGGTTCCACCATATGGGAATGGGCCGGTCTCGGTGGTACCGAACACGGTGTTGGCTGCTCCGTCGACGAATACTCCGGCTAGGGGGAGACAGCCATCCGCTCCAGAATCGTTGAATGGGAAGGTGGCGGCCTTCCAGTTGCCGGCCACAGGAGTTAAGCGGAATACACCGCCACACTGGGCGGGGCTGTAAGGGCCGCCCTGGGAGACGGTGCCATACAAGTTGCCTGCATTGTCGAAGAATACCTCCGACAGAGGATCCCCTCCGCTATTCGACGAAAACAAATGTATTGTGGTCTCGGTCCAGTCGCCTTCTGAGGCAGGGGCGAGTTCGTAGACCACGCCCCATTTTCCACCACCAAATGTCCCTCCCTCGGAAGTGGTGCCATAAAGGTTGCCGGCACTGTCAAAGGTGACACCGGCCATGGGAACGGCGCCATCGGAGCAATCTGGATAATGAGTGCAAAACGTATAAAGCAACTTGTGCGTCCAGCTCGGCGAGCCGGGACTCAGTTCAAATACGGTGCCAATACCCCCACCGCCGCCCTCGGTGGTACCGTACAGATTTCCCGAAGCATCCCAAGTCAGCTTCGCTGAGGGTTCACTTCCGTCGGTGTAGTCAAAGGCCCATAACACAGTTTCGGTCCACTTGCCGCCGGGAGCAGAAGGAGGGGATAGTTCGAAGACGGTGCCGTAGTCTCCGTTGGTGCCGCCGTACTGGGTCGTACCATAGAGGTTTCCGCTGGCGTCGAAGATCAGGCCGGCGCGCGGACTTTGGCCGTCAGCGCAATTCGCGAGTGAACAGAACTGGTAAAGGATGGTTTCGGTCCAAGGGCCGTTGGATGTTGGGCTCAGTTCAAAGACAATGCCGCAGTCGGGGCATTGGGAGTTGGGCATGTAACCGGTGGTGCCGTAGAGATTGCCTGCTTTGTCGAATATGAGTCCACCGTTTGGAGTCATGCCATCACTAGCGTTGGTTCCGAAGCTGTAGAGAACTTTCTCGGTGGCTGCTCCTGCGAACGAGGAGAGCGATAGAAGAACGACGAGCAAGGACGTCCAAAATCCAGTCATCGTTTTTGACCTCCGGAGTTGACTTCAGGATTTCAGCAGAGTTTACGTCTGGGAGTTCAGGTTGGCCTAGAGACCTTTGGCCCTAGAAAGGCACTGTAGAGCCAGCGCACTGAGGAAATCCTGCAAGAGCATTTCCCTCACGACGAGGAGGTGACGCCGAGGGTTTCGAGTTCACGGCGAAGTTGATCTGGGGTCTGCATCTGGATCACGTGCATGCCAAGCTTGGCGGCGCACTCGAGGTTGAGAGCACGGTCATCGATGAAACAACATTCCTGAGGCGGGCGCTGAGTGATGTCGAGGGCGAGGCGGTAGATGGGTTTCTCGGGTTTGCGAAAACCGACAAAACAGGAGCTGACAAATAAATCGAAGATTTGCCGCAGGCCGAAGGTCTGAATGCGATAGAGGTTCAGGTCGGTGGATTCATTGTTGATGGTTGCCATCAGGTATTTTCCGGATCCCGCCAGGGACCGGGCCAACTCAAGGACAGGTGGATTGGGCTGAGATAGAGAGAAGAAGTAGCTTTTGAAATCGTCGACCGAGAAAGGGCGAGGACGGTAAAAAACGGTGCGCTCGAGATATTCCTGGAGGCCGATCTTGCCGCGCTCGAAGGAAGAGACGACCATATCATGGCGATCGTCGAATTCGGCTTCATCGAGGCCGAAGTGATCGAGGGCCTGTTTGCGCTGAGTGCGGTCCCAGGCGTTGGAGAGCAGTACGCCTCCGACATCCCAGAAAAGGGCGGTGATATTGGGCAAGGCTTCCTCCGCTGGTCGACATTTGACTGTTGGATGATTTTAAGGCTTTTTACCGCGAAGGGCGCTAAGGCTCCGCTGAGAGAGGCCAAGAAACAAAAGCCCGGATCCTGACGAGCAGGATCCGGGCGAGTTGGACGCTGCCGACTGGTCAGTTGGTGCAGACTCCGTTGACGACGTTGGCGCAGGCGGAGAAGCTTTGCCGGTAGCTGAGGTTGTCAATGTCGCGGAACATGGGGGTGCCCGGCGGCAAGTTTTGTGGCTGCTGGAAGTCGGTGTCGAAACTGTAATTACGAGTGGGAGGCTCGTACACCGAATACGCGCAGCACTTGAACAACCCGGTGGCGTAGTTGGCGTAGTAGAGACTGACCAGCGAGCCGTTGTAATTAAGGGTGGCGGCGGACCAGTCTTCGAGGAAGCGGAGGAAGTTGTGAACTCCGCCGTCGGTGCCGAAGCCGTAATCGGTGTTGGTCTCCCAGCCGGGGAAGGGGAAGTTCATGTTCTTGCCGGCGGCGATGGCCACGCGATAGTAAGTGGTGGTGGCGGTGCGTCCGGCGGTGGGGTCGGTAGGCCCGTTGCCCAACAGACTGCCCAGGTCTGACCAGTTATCGGAGAGAACGGTGACCGCATCCGCCACAATTCCGGCAGCGGAGTGGGGTTGATCGGCACCGCCGGTCCAGATGGGGTCGGCGGAATTGCTATTGTAGTCTCCCCAAATGTAGACAGGGTTTTCCGATCCCACGGTAAACCCGCCGCTGTTGGGGAAGGCCTGATCAGGCCGGACGGGCAAGTTGCCTAGGGTGCCATCGACCAGGCGGAGAGCATGGCGGGCGCCGCTGATCCAGCTGATTTGGGCCTGGGTGCACGCAGGGATACGGTTGGTATAGGGATTGGGATTGGCGCCGGCGTTGATTTCGGAACTGATGCTCTTGCTGGGCGAGAATACGGTCCCAGCCGTTTGCAACGGCATGGGGTTGTAGGCCAGGCCGATGCCAAGATTCTGCGCGCCGAAGTTATCCAGCTTGCTGTTCAAATTGGTATCTTCCGGAGAAACGGTCTTTCCGGGTGGAACGGGATCCAACAGGCCGTCCGGTACTCCGGCGGCGCTGGCACTGTTGACGGTGTCTTCCAAACCGGAGTCACCGGTTTTGGTGTTGACTGCATCAACCTGGGTGCCGTTGGGATTGGGCAGCATGCCGCGGCGGTCGGAGAAGTAAAGTACGTAACCGTTCTGCGAGACGTAATCGACCGACTTGCCGCTGACGCCGGTCTTGCCAGCCAACCATTGCTGCAAGTTGCCTACATCGATTTCGACCATGTTCATGACGCCGGCGGGAGTGCAACTATTGTTGCCGGCGACGGCATCGCGCGGTTCGCCTTCGCGCGGGTCATAGATATTGATGGGATACCAGTTATATTGCGAGGCGCTCTGGTTGCCCGCGGCTTGGGCACTGTCGCCGTACCAGGCGCTGAGGGTGGTAGCGTCGACGGTCACCTCGGGAGGTTTGGCTGGGTACGGAGTCCAAGTGGTCTGGGTGCAGACTCCAAGGACTTTCTTGGTGCAAGCGGTGGTGTAGCCGTTCGGAGAGCCGGCGGAATCGGGTGCGCCGTTATTGTTGCGGTCGGCGGGTTGCTGGAGGAGCAAAATGGCGTTCGGGCTAATGGGATTAGTACCGGGAACGGTGGGAGGCAGGTTTGCCCGGGCAAAGCCCAGACCCAACCATTCCTGAGTTACAGGGTGATAGACGCCAGTGGCGTCGCGATACTCAACTCGTAAGTAGCCGTCGAGCAGGTTCCAGGTGCTGTTGTTCGCCGGCACTGTGGGATAAGCCAGGGTAAGTGGCGGAGCCGAATACGGAGTTACTGAGTAGTAGGGGTAGCCCGCAGGACCGTCGCAGGCGGGAGGAGAAAGAGCGGGCGGGCTGACGACTGGAGTCGAGGGGACGCACAAGTCGAGATTCAGCCAGCCTGGGGCTTTGGTCACTGCGTTTCCATTGGCGTCGCGCACCATGTAGGGAGCCTGGTTGGCGCCGGAGGGATCGTGCAGGGTGATCACCGGGGGCGGAAAAATCGGTCCGACCCACCAATCCGCAGGAAGAGTTGTGGTGGCGGTGCTGTTGGTCCAGGTGCTGGGGTCGGGGACAGCGCTGCTGCCGGTGGCGAAGTAAGTGGTATAGAAATGACCTCCCGGCAGTCCGGGCATGGTGGAGGGGACGCCAGTGATCACACCGTGGCTATAGTCGACGGTATTGTCAGGATCCTTGTAGTTAGCCAGGCGGATATTCTGAGTATCGGCGCTGCCGCCGCAAGGGGGCGGCACACTGGGATTGCCGCAGGGCAGTTCGTTGGGGTCGTCGGAGAGCAGCACGCGGATCTCCGCCTCGTTGTAAAGACGGGATGAGCCAAGAGGCGATGTGACCGATTCACCGGGCGGGGGACGGCGGACGATCTCAAAGGGTTGCGGACCGGTGTTGGTGCCGGTGGTCCCGTTGACGAAGGGAAGGCTGAGGTCGGAAACGCCGGTGCCGTACTTGGAGTTTCCATAGTCTCCGTCGAGCAGGTATTGGTTGTAATTGGTGATGGAGATGGTCTGCCAACTGGGGGGGCCGCTGTTGTATGGGGAAACCGGCGGATTCCCTCCGGCTCCGGTGACGCTACCCCAGCGGTTGCTGCCGTCGCTCATCTGCAAGCAAGCGGGTTGGGCGCCGTCGCAGCCGCCGGCCGCGAACGGAATCAGGACCACGCCATTGTCGTTAAAGGAAGTGGCACTGAGGCCGTTGGGAAGGTTGGCGCGAATGACGTTGCCAAACGCGGTGAGTTTGGTATGAAAAGTCAGGGTGTAAGCATTGGCGACGCCCAGGTACAAGTCGCCGTTGGTGTGCACACGGCCGGCGAAGTCGAGGTTGGGACTGCTGAAAAAGCCCAGGTCACTGTCGGAAAACACACCGAACTGGAACACCGGAATGAGAGCCACCTGGACGGTGCGCGACATGTTGACTTCATCCCCCAGGGGACCCTGGGCGGTGGCTTGCAGGGTCACGGGCAGCAATTGGGCGGACAAACCAGCGTAAGGGCCGTTCGCGATCTGGCCGTAAGTGGTGGCCAGCGCCCCGGTCAGGGAATTGGTGGCAGGAGTCAAGGTATAGAGGGGATAGCCCACGGCCAAGGTGTTGGTTGGAGCCAGAGAGCTGAGGCCGGTGATGTCGCTCACGGTGGGGGATTCGATGTTCTGAAAGGTGTTGGCGAGGTCAGAGGTCATTTTCTCGATGGCACCTTCGGCGGCATGGAAGGTGGTATTGTTTTGCACGTCCTGTGTACCCACCTTGCCTTCGGTGCTGACCATCATCAACATGCCGATCGCAATGCCGGACATCAGCAGCAACAGGAGCAAGGTTGCGATCAGGGTGAATCCCTTCGACCTAAGTTTCGAGCTATGCATGGTGTAATTCTCCATATCGTTCTCCAACGTGGTGCTTTGTCGCTAAACTTCACGCGGGCCCGGCCCGCGATACGTCCGCCTTAGTTGGGGGTAAAGGTATAACGGTTCTGATAACTCAAGTTGCGCGCGCTAATGGAAGTCTGGACGTCATAGCCTTGATATCCATTAGTGGAAAACAGGGTGCTGCGTGCGCCGTCGAGCTGGCTGCGCATGGTCAAATGAGCAATATTGATTTTGCGAATCAGACTGAGGGAAACGCCGAGGGACTCGCCGCCATCGCCGAGTTGGTTCAAGAGGGAGCCATCGGTGGCGTAAGTGTCATAAGTGAATTGGGTATTGATGACGTTTTCGGCAGCGGGGACGGCGGTCTGGCCGTTGACCTGACGCATCAGGACCGGTGTCCCGGTAGTGACTCCGGTGGGATCAGGGTTCACTTTCAGATAGTAAGTGACAACGAAGATGCGGTTGGCGACGGTACCGGTACCCGCGGAAATGGTAGTCAAGTCATTGGAGGCGCCGGACTGATTCAATTTCAGCGGATCATTATTCGCGAAGTTTACGGTGTAGGGTCCGGTACCGGCCACCCCGGTGATTTCACCGATGGCAGGTCCTGCGGTGTTTGAAAAGTAAATGAGATCGCCGGGCTGCAGGCCGTCGGCGGTATTGGTCAGGGTCTGCGGGAAAGTCAGACCGGGCGGCAATATGCAAGTCGACGGTGGCGGATTTGCGGGAGCCGTAAAAGTGACGATATTACCTGGTGCGGTGAAAGAGACGGTATAGCAATTCAGAGCGAGAAGAGTGTCGCTATAGGCGACGGTGATCAAATCGCTGATGGTGGGGCTGCCGGGAGGCTTGATTCCGAGTTGGTAGCCTGGAGTGATCCCATAGAGAGTGGGAATGCAGGCCCCGACGATGGAGGAGCAGGGATATTTGACTCCGCCGTTAGGCGGGCAGCCGGAAGCCAGCCCGGTCTGGTCACAGCCATAGATCGGAATAACGCCAGTGCCTGAAGCGAGCGAAATGCCCTGGCCGCCATTCAGTCCGGCGCCACCCAAGCTGATGTCTTTGAATATCATGTTTTGAACGGCGCGAAGATCCTGCTGCATTTCGGCGCGTTGATCGACGACCCAGGTCGCATCCACACCCTGGCTAAACAGCTTCACGGCTCCGGCCACGACGAGAAGGCCCAAAGTCATGGCGGTCATGAGTTCGATAAAGGTGAAGCCGTGTGCGCGAGATTTCGATGGGTGTCTCATAACTCCTCTTTTAACGGAATTGCGACACATAAGTAGTGAGAACGTAGTTCTGGGGAATTCTTAACTGGGGATTGTTGTATCGAACGGTGATGGTCACGATGTCGAGGGTGGGGATGGGGTTGCCGTTCTGGTCGGTAGCGGGGACGATGAGGATCTGGCGCTGATAGTTAGTCAGGGGTAATTGCACATCGTCAGCGGTACCGAAGATTCCGTCGGGACCAGGCATATCGAGATATTGAGGGCCGGCCGCGGCATCGTCGGCGGTGCCGATGATGCCGTCGACTCCGGGGAGATTAATGTTCTGGAATCCGGCAAGGAAAATGCCGCCGGAGCCAGTGTTGGCAATCTGCGCCCAGGAGATGGTTGCGGTTTCGCGGGCGGTGAGAACGCCTTCCAGAGCTTCATTGGCCAATTGCTTGGCAATGGCATTCTGATCGGAGGTTTGGGTGGAAGCCATGGCCAGTCCGAAGACCCCGAGCAGGCTGACCAAGCCGACGGTCATGATAGCCATGGAAATCATGACCTCGATGAGGCTGAAGCCTTTTTGCCGCCGAGTAAATGGGATGCGATTGCCGAGCGCCGCCTTCACATTTGCCTCCAGTACGCTGTACCTGAGTTGTTGTAGAGCCGCCATCCACGCAGACGTCCGGTAGCTCCCCAGACGGTGATGGCGCGCGAACTGTAGAGATCGTTGGAGCGCGCGATGTAAATCACGCCGTTGTTCATGTTGCCGTTGACATCTTCGGAGGTGCCATCGGGGTAGAAATAGACCATGTTCTTGGCGCCTCCGGCGACGCCTTGATCAAAGTCGATGGCGAGGCCACCGCTGCCAAAACTGTCGGGAGTCTTGCCCGCCCCGGGAAGTCCGGTCTGTACCTGAAACGCCACGTCGTTGGGAAGGTTGAAAGTAGTGGTGACGACGCCAGTGGCGCCCTGGGTGACGGTGACCTGATCCGGGGGGATAGTGTTGTGGGTGAAGGTCACGTAGTAAACCTGGCGCTGGGCGACGGCGATGTCTCGGGCTTGCCGCATGGCCATCAGAGTGGTGTTGTAGGCGTTGGTTTCGCGGGTAGCTTTCAGCGTTGGCTGTAGAGTCACCATCGACATGACGGCGACGATGAGGCCGATGGAAATCACGGCCATCATCTCCAACAGCGAAAAGCCGCGCATTTTGCGTTGCGTCATGAAATCTTCTTCCCTTCGAACTTCACCTTCGAACTCTGCGGGTGAGCCCGGGGGCTGATCTTGTGTAAGGCAGGCCGTCCATAAACTGGCCTGCTGGCTGACCCAGTGGATTCCATCGTAAGTAGCGGGAGAAGGATGGCCAAGGTATCGAAGGAACAGCGAGTGCATTGGACTTAAGTAAGGTAATTTGGCGGCATAACTCTGGTCACTTTGGCACGAAGAAGAATGGGAATGTGTTCAGAAATATGGCCCTTCAGTGGGGGGAACAGGCTTATCTGTAAGGGTTCGGCCTGGGTTGAAGAATGAAGGCGCCTGGGGTTGCTCGTGACTCAAGTAATGCGTGGTCACCCGAGTACGGCCCGTTCCATGCTGAGGGCCGGCTCACGATATGATTGCGGGCGAGGGAGAACATCGTGGACAGCGGTACGAGATCACCTGACTTATGGGTCATGTTACGGCCGGCGGAGGAGTATCAACGGCTGGTGCGGGAGGGATGCGGACGAGGGAATTGGAGCGCGGCGCAAAGGCCGTTGTTCATGGTCTTCTTGCTGGGATGCCTGGTTTCGTTGCTGACGGCGGGCAGCCTGAGTTTGCGGCTGTGTGCGGCTGGGGCGGTCAATGCGTTGTTTGTGCCGTTGCTGGAAATCATAGCCCTGGCGGGGTTATGGCGGAGCCGGCGCAGCACGGCGTTTTTGCGAACCGTCGATCTGTTTTTCATGGGGCACGGGCCGTGGGTGCTGTATCTGTTGGTATTTTGCGCAATCTGGACGTTCGTGGATCCGATTCATGCCTACGCTTTGACATCACGCTGGATGTGGTTTTTGCTCGGCGTGGCGATTCTCTGGTCGGCTTACATTGATTTCTGTTTCCTGCGACAGGTGATGAGGGAAAGCGCGGTCCGGGCTGGAGCGAAGCTAGTGGCGTTGCGATTGATCACGTGGAGCGTGGGGTTGGCGATTTTCGGCGGGGGTTCGTTGTGGCCGGAAATGCTGAGGACGTTCCGCCTATGAAAATGGCACGGTGGATCTCGAGCTGCCTGTTGGTGGCGGCGTTCACGCTGGGAACGTATGCCGATCGGGCCCAGAAAACGGCGCCGATCGCGATGGGCGGGTATCGCGTACTGGCTGGCGACTTTCACGTTCACAGCTACCCGTTGAGTTGGGCGACGCTGGGTCCGTGGGACACGGTGATGGAAGCGCAGCGGCAAGGTTTGGAAGTGATCGCCATGACCGGGCACAACAATGTCTGGGTGGCCAAAGCGGGCCGCTGGTACTCGCGAGAAGTGGGAGGGCCGACGGTTTTGGTGGGAGAGGAAATCGTTGGGCCTAAGTATCACATGCTGGCGTTAGGTATCGAGCACACGGTCGATTGGAATCAGAGCGCGGCCAGTGCGATCGCGGAGATACATCGGCAGGGAGGGGTAGCGATTGCAGCGCATCCGATCTCGAAGTTCTGGCCGGCATTCGACGAGGAGGCGATGCGCGGGTTGGATGGGGCGGAGGTGGTGCATCCACTGATTTACGTCCATGAAAGAGCGCATCGCGAGATGGCGGAGTTCTATGCGCGGAAGTCGCTCATCGCGATGGGAGATTCCGACTATCACGGGCTGGGAGCGATGGGACTATGCCGCACCTTTGTGTTTGCGGCAGATCAATCCGAGGGCGCGGTGATGGAGGCATTGCGAGCTGGGCACACGGTGGTATACGAGCGCGACGGGCGCGCTCATGGGGATCCGGCGCTGGTGCGGCTGGCGGCGGAGAATGGGTTGTTCGACGAGACACAGCGGCCGGCTCCGGGAGCATGGGTCAGAATCAGCGGTGGATGCGGGATCGCGGGGCTTCTGGGGGTGTTTGTTTTTGGATTGGGGCGGGGAGAAGCTTCGGCAAAGGGAAAATCTTAAAATGCAGAGTTCGCGGAGAAACGGCTGGCGAGAGCGCGGAGAAAGGCTTTACCACGGGGGGCACAGGGAACCCAGAGGGAGAAAGGCTAAAATCTGAATCAGCGGACGGCTGAGGCTTGGCGGAAATATTCGAGCGACATGCGCAAGCCGGTTTCGAGATCGATCTTGGGTTCCCATCCCAGTAAAGTTCTGGCCTTGGTGATGTCGGGACAACGCTGCTTAGGATCGTCCTGGGGCAGTGGTACATAGCGAATGGCACTCTTGGAGCCGGTCACGGCCAGCACACGCTGAGCACATTCGAGAATAGTAAATTCGGTGGGATTGCCGATGTTCACCGGGAGATGCTCGTTCGATTTCGATAGCCGGATGAAGCCGTCGATCTCGTCACTGACATAGCAGAAACTGCGGGTCTGGCTGCCGTCGCCGTAGACGGTCAGAGGTTCGCCGCGCAGGGCCTGTTTCATGAAATTGGGGACCACGCGGCCATCGTTAATCTGCATGCGCGGGCCGTAAGTGTTGAAGATGCGGACCATGCGGGTGTCGAGTTGGTGATAGCGGTGGTAGGCCATGGTGAGAGCTTCGCTGAAGCGTTTGGCTTCGTCGTAAACCGAGCGCGGGCCGATGGGGTTTACGTTTCCCCAATAACTTTCTTTCTGCGGATTTTCGAGCGGGTCGCCATAACATTCGGAAGTGGAGGAGATGAAATACTTCGAGGAGTATTTGTGCGCGTACTCGAGCGCATGCAAAGTTCCGAGCGATCCGGCTTTCAGAGTCTCGATGCCGTGCTGCATGTAATCGACGGGACTGGCGGGGCAGGCGAAGTGAAACACGTAATCGACACTTCCGCAATCGAAGGGAAGGTTGATATCGGCGTGGCGAAACTCGAAGCGAGCGTCGTTGCGCAAGTGATCAAGGTTGGAGGTGCGTCCGGTGAGGAGATTATCGACGGCGATGACGGAGTAGCCCTCGGCCAGCAAGGCATCACAGAGATGAGATCCAAGAAAACCGGCTCCGCCGGTGACCAGGGCGCGTGGTGGGATCATTCGCTCTTGAGTTTACCCGAAACGGATGATTGAAGCAGATGCCTCACCGCCGGAGCGGATTCGGAATGACAAGCGGCTCGCCGATGAAGCTCTTGCCTTTCTTCTCTGAGCCGAGGGCGAGGACGGTGATAAGCAGGGCGATGTTGACGATTTCGAAACTGGCTAGGGCCCAACTGTATCCGATGCGGTCGCGGAGGGCGTATTCGATGCTGTTGGTGGCGGCGGCGAACAGGATGCCGAGTTGATAGGCGAAGCCCGGCATCAGGCCACGGACGGCGTCAGGGGAAAGCTCGTTGAGATGGGCGGGAATGATTCCCCATGCGCCCTGCACGCCGACCTGCATGAAGAATGCGCCGAGGACGAGGACGACGAGCGATGCGCCAAAGGCCCAGGCGGGAATGACGGCCAGAGAAAGAACGAGCGCGAGCATCATGCTGCGGCGGCGGCCCAGGGTTTCCGAGAAATGGCCGAACACAATTGCTCCCAGGACGGCGCCGACGTTGTAGAAGATAGCGATGTAGGAAACGACGGCGGGAGTGAATCCGCGCGCGGATTTGAGGAAGTCAGGATAAAGATCCTGGGTGCCGTGGGAGAGGAACATCATGAGGGTCATGAGGAGGACGAGGTAGGAAAAGATCTTCCAGTGTCCGCCAGCGGTGCGAATGATGGCGCGGACGGTGGGAGCGGATTGTTGCTTCCAAGCCTCGGATTCGCGCACTCGGAAGCGGATGTAGAAGGCAAGCAAGGCGGGAATGCCGCCGATCCAGAACATGGGCCGCCATCCCCAGGCGGGAAGCACGAAGCGGGCAGCCAGGGCGGCGAGCAGATACCCGATGGAATAGCCGCTCTGCACAATTCCGGAAAGAAAGCCGCGCCATTTTGGCGGCGCACTCTCCATGGCGAGGGAAGCGCCTACGCCCCACTCGCCGCCCATGCCGATTCCGTAGATGGTGCGGAGAATGAGGAACACGGTATAGGTGGGGGCAAAGCCGCAGAGCAGTTCGATGAGCGAGAAGAAGACCACGTTGGCCATCAGGGGCTTGCGGCGGCCATAGCGGTCGGCGAGCAAGCCGAAGACGACCGCTCCCACGGGGCGCATGGCGAGGGTGGCGGTGAAGGTCCAGACGATGGCGCTTTTGGTGACGTGGAATTGCTGAGCGAGAGTGTCGACCAGGAAGACGAGGACGAAGAAATCGAAAGCGTCTAGGGTCCAGCCGAGAAAGCTGGCGGCGACGGCGTGCCACTGGTCGGAGCGGGTCATGGGGCAGGGCGTTATAAGAACATGATTGGTGGGAGGAAGGCAATGATGGCAGGAGTTTTGAGAGCGGAACCCATCCTTTCGCAAAATGCGCGAAAAGGATGGGGCAACCACCGACGTTAGAGTTGCCCCCCGTCCCGTTTTGAGAGGAAAGTCGTT
>Ga0070764_10000220_pt1 | contig 20836 bp, 20 predicted proteins | sample HubBroMetageWRM4_FD_67287 | JGI IMG/M metagenome (GOLD analysis project Ga0070764, IMG submission 67287) | Warmed soil microbial communities from the Hubbard Brook experimental Forest, New Hampshire - Hubbard Brook CCASE Soil Metagenome WRM 4 | ecosystem: Environmental > Terrestrial > Soil >... | reverse complement strand
CCGTGACCACCTCGACGGTGGCCAACTCGGCGGAGTACATCACCAACCTGGTGCTGAACGACGTGACCGTGGGCGGCGTGCCGGCAACCGACTGACCAGGCCGTGTTAGACCTCCGCGCGGGCGGGTAGCTGGCCCCGCGCGGAGGTGGCCATGAGTCTCAACGACGAGAACCACTCATCCCGGCGGCCGGTGCGGACGGCAGCTGCCGGTTTAATCGCGGGAGCCCTGGCGCTCGGCGTGAGCGGTGCGCTCGCACCGCCCGGTGCCGGGGCGGCCGCCTCCAGCACCGCCGCCGCCTCCAGCACCGCGGCGGCGACGGCGGCGCCGTACAGCTGCGCGCCCAACGGGCCGGCGGGCAATCAGACGATCTACGGCACGTTCGGCGACGCCAGCGTCATCGGCTGGACCGGGAACACCCAGGCCGTGACCGCGTGCCTGGGCGGCAGCTTCTTCGTGGACACCAGCCCGGCGGACGGCGGGCCGGGCAGCGGCAGCACCGCGGCGGTCACCGGGACCACCTACGGCTACGGCGTCTACAACGACACGGCGACCACCTGGACCAACGCCGACGGGTACCTCCCGGCGCTGGTGACCACGTTCCACTCCGGCGGTGCCCGCATCTCGATCACGAACTTCGGCGACAAGGTCACCATCGGCGGCCATGCGTACGTGGCGATCTACAGCCGGGTGGCGGTGACGAACCCGACCGCGCAGACGCTCACGATCGATCCGCAGGCGTCGCCCGGCCTGATCCCGCTGAACTCCGCGCCGGACTCGGTGCCGCCCGGGCAGACCGTGGACCACGACTACGTGGTGGCGTCCGACCGCTTCGGCGGCAGCTACCCGTGGCCGTCGGCGAGCGCCTTGGCTGCCGCCGGCGGGTTCGACCAGCACTTCGCGCACATGCGCGGGTACTGGAACACCCAGCTGGCCGGCATCGCGCAGATCCGCACGCTGCCGGACCAGAGCCTGACCGACGCGTACCGGACCGGCTTCATCTATACCCAGATCATCAGGGCCGGGGACGAGCTGAAGACCGGCGCCAACGGCTACGACAAGGAGTTCAGCCACGACGTCATCGGCATCCTGGCCAACCTGTTCACGCAGGGCTACGTCACCGGCGCGCACGGGCTGCTGGACCGCGCCCGGTATGTCATCGGCACCCAGACCCAGTACGACGACGGGGTGTGGACCTATCCGTGGGTATGGGCCATTTACCTGATGAAGACCGGCGACCTGAGCTTCGTCAAGGCCAACTTCGACACCGAGGGCCCGGCCGGCGCGACCGAGCCGAGCATCGAGGACACAGCCCACCTGATCGCAACCGACCGCACCGGGCCGGGCGGGATCATGGAGGAGACCAACGACATCGACGCCAACGGCTACTGGACGATCGACAACTACGAGGCGCTGATGGGGCTGGCCGCGTACCGCTGGCTCGCCCAGCAGATCGGCAACACCGCGCAGGCCAGCTGGGCGGCGTCGGAGTACACCAGCCTGCTGGCCGCGACGAACGAGACGCTGGACGCGACGATCTCGGCCAGCCACCTGAACTACCTGCCGTGCTCGATGACCGAGCCGAACACCGACAACCGGTGCGTGAACGCGGAGGACGCCAACTGGGCCGCGCCGTTCCTGTTCGGGCGCTGGGCCTGGGACGGCTACCTGTTCGGCGCGCCGCTGTCCGGGCCCGGAATCAGCCTGATCGACGCCACGTACGACTATGGCTTCGCCCGGCTGGCCGGCAAGCTGCCGCCGAACACTTTCGGCGGCTACCCGACGCAGTACTACAGCACCGCGTACAACGCCGGTTACGGGGAATGGGGGCTGGCCAGCACCAGACACCGGGATCAGGGCATCCTCAGCTACGAGTTCATGATCTCGAACGGGCAGAGCGGCCCGTACTCGTGGTGGGAGAGCCAGCAGTTCCCGAACCCAGGCTCGCCGTGGACCGGGACGCACCCGGAGGCGGGCAACGGCTCATCGCCGCACGCCTGGGGCATCGCCAACGCCAACATGGTGCTGCTCGACTCGCTGGCCGCGCAGCGGTCCGACGGCAGCCTGATCGTCGGGCGCGGCGTGCCCGGCTCGTGGGTCGCCACCGGCAAGGTCATCAGCCTGGCGAACTTCCCGACCACGGGCGGCCATCACCTTGGCCTGACGGTGCGCACCAGCGGCGCCTCGGTCACGCTGACCCTGACCGGCCAGCCGCCAGCCGGCGACGTGCTGTTCCAGCTTCCCGCGTTCGTCGGCAACATCGCCTCCGCCAGCGCCGGCGTGGTCAGCGAAAGCACTGGCACTGTCACGCTGGCTCCGACCGTGCACACCGTCACCGTGCACCTCAAGCACGCGGAGTAGGGCCGCGCGGAGCGCGGAAAAGCCGTTGAGCGGCGGGGGGCGGCGACCTTACCCTTGCCGCATGTCCGGTCGATGAGCCGAGTCCGACGCCGCGCCCGTGGCCGATGCCCGCCGCGGCGATCCCGTTTGCTCATTGCCCGGCGAGGTTCCCATGTACGCGCTGCAGCAGATCGGCCTGCGGCATCCCCGGATCCGGCAGGTCCGCCACATCGCCAGCGGCGCAGGCCAGGACCGGCGGCTGCTCGTCGCCGAAGGCCTGTGGGCGCACGAGGTGCTGGTCGGCCTGGACGCGGCGATCGAGATGTTCCTGTGGTGCCCGGAGGCGGCCTACTCGGCCGAGGCGCAGTCGCTCGGCACACAGGTCGTGGCGCGGGCGCGGTGCGCCTACCGGATCGCGCCCGCGGTTCTTGACCGGCTCTGCGAGCGGGAGCGCCCGGACGGCCTGCTGTCGCTGGTGCGGCTGCCCGCCTGGGACGCCGACCGGGTCGAGCTGAACGCCGACGCCCTGGTGCTGGTCGCGGACGCGATCGAGATCCCCGGCAACCTCGGCACGCTGCTGCGGACGCTCGACGCGTGCGGCGGGGACTGCCTGATCGTCACCAACCGCCGCACCCGGCTGAACCACCCCAAGGTGTTCCGCGGCAGCCGGGGCATGAACCTGCGTGTCCCGGTCATCGAGTTCGCCGAGCCCGCGGACGCGGCAACCTGGCTGCGCGAGCGGGGCTTCGGCATCTTCCTGGCGACGGTCAGCACTGGCGCGACGCCATATCTGCAGGCCAGTTACTCTCGCCGCACCGCGCTCGTGGTCGGAAACGAGCGCACTGGCATCACACGGCCGTGGTTCTCTCACGCCTCTGGCGAGGTCACGATCCCGATGGTCGGCCGGGCTGACTCCCTGAACGTCGCCGTCAGTGCGTCGATCCTGATGTACGACATCCGGAGCGTGCTCAGCGGGGCGGCTGGAGCACGAGCATCGGATCGGCGCCCGCGGATGCCGGGGCCGGCGCGGCTGGCGTCACGTCTCGGAATACCCCTCGTTGATGGCCGCCAGCTCGCGCTATAACGTGGAGTGCCGGAAGCGCGGCGCCACCCCATCGCCGCCGAGGAGGCCGGATGTCGGCAGACCCGCCCAGCCCACCCGCGCTGCGCGCCTCCGACGCGGACCGCGACCGGGTCATCGACGTGCTGCGTGCCGCCGTTGGCGACGGCCGGCTCGACCCCGCCGAGTTCGACGAGCGGCTGGACGCCGCGCTGGCCGCCCGCACCATCGACGCGCTGGTCCCGCTCACCGCCGATCTGGTAGCGGCGCCGGGCAGCAACCTCGCGCTGACGCTGCCACGCGCTGGGACGCCGGCCGAGCCAGCCGCCGAGCTGGTCACGATCAGGGAGAAGCACGGTTCGGTGCGCCGCGAGGGCCGGTGGACGCTGCCGCACCGGCTGGCGCTGCGCACAGCGTGGTGCAACGTGCTGCTCGACCTGACCAGCGCGGTGCGCAGCGGTCCCGAGCTGATCATCGAGCTGCAGGTGCGGGGCGGCAACGTGGAGCTGGTGCTCGCGCCGGGGATGGTGGTCGACGCCAACGGGCTCTCGGTGCGGCACAGCAGGCTGGCGATCAGCAGGGACGCGGGCGACGGCACGCCGGAGACGCTGTCCGTCCACCTCGCGGGCCGGATGAAGCACGGCTCGATAAGGACCCGGTGGGTGGCGCCGCGCCCCTGATCAGCCTGGCGCGGACAGTGCTCAGCGGCGCGGCTCGAGCAGCACCTTGACCGCGCCGGTGCGCCGCGAGTTCTTCACCGTCAGCACCGCCTCGTCCCAGCGCTCGAGCGGGAAGCGGTGCGTGATGACCGGGGTCAGGTCGAGGCCGCCGGCGGTGAAGTCGAAGTAGTGCTCCATCGCGTGCTTGGCCACGCCGCCCACCTCCTCGATGCCGAACCCGTTCGACCCGATGACGTGCAGTTCCTTGAAGTACAGCGGGGTCCACTCGAAGCGCTTGGGCGGCTCGACGCCGGAGACGACGAGCGTGCCGCCGGTGGCGAGCAGCCGCAGCGAGGTCTCCACGGTCTCGATGGAGCCGATCGTGTCGTAGACCACGGCCGGGCCGTCCTGCAGCCAGTCGCGCTTGCTCCACGGCTCCAGCGGCGTTGCGCCGACGCGGTGCGCGACCTGCGCGACGAGTTCGTCGGGCACGGTCGACAGCACGGCGTGGGCACCCAGGCGCGTGGCGAGTTCGGCCCGGCGCCCGGTTCTCGTCGCGGCCCACACCTCGGTGCCGGGATACAGGTGGCGCAGCAGCGCGATCACCGCGAACGCGAGCGTGCCCGAGCCGTAGACCAGGACCGGCCGGCCGTCGGGCGGCGCCAGCAGGATCGAGCGCAGCGAGACGCTGACCGGGTCGGCGAGCACGGCTGCCTCGTCCGAGACGCCATCGGGGATCGCGAACAGCTGCGAGGGGTGCGCGGCGAAGCGCTCGGCGTGCGCTCCGGCCGCCGCCGCGCAGTTCCCCAGGTGGATCGACACGGGCAGGTCGCCCGACCGGAAGTTGCGGCACCAGGGGTAGCGGCCGGACTGGCAGGCCTCGCACGGCGGGTCGATGCCGCGGGGACCGCAGGACAGCCACGGGTTGAGCACGACGCGCTCACCGGTGTCCGCGCGGCGCCCGACCACCTCATGGCCAAGCACGTGCGGGAAGGACACCAGCGCGGTGAGCGGGTTGTCGCGCGCGCCGTTCAGCAGGATCTGCTTCACGTCGGAGCCGCAGAGGCCGGAAAACGTGGTCTCGACGCGCACCCAGTCCTCAGCCGGAAGCGGCAGTTCGTCAACGTCCTCGAGCCGGACCGGCGCCAGCCGGGAGACGAAGGCGCGCTGATCGACGCGGCCCCCGATTGCCGAGGCCGCCTCGCGGGCAAGATTATGCCGGAACACCAGCGCCTTCATGCCGACCTTCCCTGCCGAAGAAGCCGCTATCCGCCGCTGGCCGGCACTGATGAGATGAGCGACGCGTATACAACGGTGGAGCTTAGGTAATGACCGGTGGCGTCGTCGAAAGCGCCGCCGCAGGTTATCAGCCGCAGCGAAGCGTAGCGGGTAGCGCCGTAAATGACTTTGGCGGGAAACCGTGATTTGAGGTATTCGCGCACTCCGGTGACCCGGAAAACGGCGGTGACCCGGTCGGCGAGTCTCACGTCAACCCGGTCTCCGGGGTGCAGCGCGCCCAGCCGGTAGAACACCGCGGGACCGGAGTAGCTGTCGACGTGTCCCTCGATGACCGATGCCCCGATCTGTCCTGGTGTCACCGAGTACTTGTACCACGCCGCCTCGCCCGCCTCGGTGTACAGCGACGGAACCTGGATTGCGCCGTCCGCGTTCACGCCGAGGTGAAGCAGGTACGAGGTGACGCCGATGGCCGGAATGCGGACCGAGACCGGCACGGAGCGCCGAAGCGTCAGCGGATGGGCCCGGCCGAACCCGACCGAGCCCGCCGCCGCCGACGACGGCTGGGGCGCGTGCTGCTGGAGAATGAACGTGACCGCGACCGCGACCCCGCCGAAGACGACGAGCAGCGCGCCGGCCAGGCCGGCAATGCCGGCACGAAGACTTCCCCGCGGCGGCGCAGGCGGGGCGTAGGCGCTGTCCCGCCAATACATGACCACGCGAAACCCGGCTATACGGCGCCCATGCGGCTGCGCCAATCCCGGCCTCCCTCGCCGCCTTTGTCTTCCCTAGGAGGTTCTGCTCACGTAGCCTGACATTCAAGCATTGGACTGGCCATTACCTGTGACATCGCAGCTTTTGCTTTATGGCCCTCGGCGCTTTCGGCCGGACGCATGAGGAGGTTCCATGAAGGTCCGCAGCACCGTCACCGGCACCGGGCCCAGCACCAGGCTGGCTGCCGTTGGCTGCGGCATCGTGACCCTACTCGCTTCCCTGGCCATCGCGGCGTGCTCGGGGACCCCGTCTTCGGGGGCGCTGCCGACACCTTCATCGTCATCCTCGACAGGCACGTCGGCAACAGGGTCCAGTTCGCCAAGCAACTCGCCCAGCACCAGCCAGAGCCCGAGTTCGAGCGCGAGTTCGAGCCCGAGTTCGAACCCGAGCCCGACCACGAAGCCTTCGCCCTCGACGACGCCGAGCCCGTCACCCTCGGCGAGCCCGAGCCCGACGGCAAGCCGGGCTCCCACCGCCGCGCCTGCCACCGGCGGCGGTGGCACGGCCGGATTCCAGCACGCTTCGCTCCTGGTCATCGGCATCGCGGCGGTGCTGGCCGGAGCGGCGAGCCTCGCCTACCGCAGAAAGGTGCTCAGGAACCGCTGACGCCTCAGCACTGCGTCAGCGGGCTGGATCACCGGCCCGCCGGCACCGCGCGGAGTTCATCGATCATCTCCTTCGGCACGGTGACGTCGTCGAACCACCGGCCGCCGAACGGCCGCCGCACCGGGATGATCTGGTCGGTCGAGTAGGCGAGGATCTTGCGGTTGTAGACCCGCATCTCCTCTCGGAGCGAGGCGGGCAGCTTCCCGTCCAGCGTGAGGGCGGCTTCGATCTCGCTGAGCAGCTTCCTGGTCTCCTCGATGGTCTCCAGGACGGCGTGGCAGAACTCGGGCGGCAGCACCCCGTACTCGCCCTTGATCTCCACCAGCCGGGCGATCGCCTCGTAGGAGACGTCCTGCAGCTCGCGCCGGTTCAGCCACCGTGTCTCGTAGTTGAGCCGCCGGTACCACAGCGGCTCCACCAGGGCCTGGCGGTGCTCTTCCAGCGTGCGGTGGTAGATGCGGTACCCGTGCTGCTCCGGCTGCTCGAAGAACCGGCACCCGGGGTCGAGGAACGGCACCATCGGGCAGATGAGCGGAAGCGCGTTCCACCCGCCGAACTTGCGGATCAGCCGCTCGGAGTACGCGACCGTGTCCATGACCGACCGCCGGTCCTGGTACGGCATGCCGATGAAGAACCAGATCATGACGCCCTTCACCCCGGCGTCGATCGCACGGGGAATCCAGTCCTCCATCTGCTCCATCGTGTAGGTCCCGCGGCCGGCCGCCTTGCTGATCTTCGGGTCGTGGGACTCGGGGGAGAGCATGATGTACGCCGACGTCGACTCGCCCATCTTCTTGAGCGTGTCCTGCGGCGTCAGGTTGAACTGCTCGAAGGAGACGCTTTTGTAGCCGACCTCTTTTACCGCATCCAGATACTGGTGCATGCGCGCCCGGTTCTCTGAGTAGCACTGAAGCGCGTAAATCGACGTGCGCTTCGCCGCCTCGCCCATCGTGCGGAGCTCTTCGACGATGAGGTCGTGGTTCTTCGTGATCAGGGTCTTCTGGACGCCCATGATGTTGCGGTAGGCGAACTTCGACCCGCCGCACCAGCCGCAGTCGTGCGCGCACCCGGTGTTCGGCAGCGTCATGATCAGCTTCGATGTCGTCGGCCCAGGGTTCGGCGTATCCCGGAAATACGACCAGTCGCCCTGCGCGTCGTTGTAGTTGGAGGCCGGCTTGTGCCTGAAGCCAGTGGCCCGGATGTCGCCGCCGGTCTTGTACAGGAGGTTCGGGATCCCGGCGAAGTCCCTGCTCCCGCGGTGCACCCTGGTGACCAGCTCGGTGAGCGGCTCGAGGGTGTCGTAGCCCTGCACGACGACGTCGACGCTCGGGTACTCGATGAGCTGGTCGGCGTAGTACGTCGCCGAGATGCCGCCGAACACGGTAAGGGCGTCCGGGTGCACCTCCTTCAGCAGCGCGGCGAGCTCGATGGCGCCGTGGCACTGTGTCATCCAGTGCAGGTCGAACCCGAAGATCGGCGCTTCCAGCCGGCCGAGCAGCCGCCGGATGTCCAGGTCGGGATGCATCAGCATCAGCGAGGCGACGTTGACGATCTTCGTGTCGAAACCGTGGTCCGCCAGCCGCGCCTTGATCGAGAACCAGCCGATCGGATACATCTCGTAGATCGAGGTGACATTGACGCTGTCGCTGTCGCTCAGGTAGGCGAACAGCATGTCGTCGCGCTCACGGAAGTCGTAGACGCTGGGGGCGTGCAGCAGGAAAAGGTCGGCCTCGAGCCGCGACGTTATCTGCTGATCCATTGTGCAGGAATCCTTTACCTGGTAGGTCGAACGCCCCTGCGACTGGCGACGTCCCCGCATTTGAGCCATTTCTCAGGCTAGTGCTGTCATTCGGCAATGGCCAGAATATGTTTTGGCGTGTCAGCCATTCCCGTGGTCATATGCTGGTAAAGGGGCTGCCCATTCTTAATGACTTAAGCGGAATGCCGGTAATGGTCATAGCCGGGGGCGGCGAGCGGCGGCGTGCGGCGCGGGCAGGCGGCGGCGTGCGGCGGGGGCGCGGCGCGGGCAGGTGCCGGCGCCGCGCGCCGACCGCTCCCTGGCGATGTCAAGCCTGGTCAGACGGTGCAACGCCGGACAGACTGGAAGCAGTTGCGCTGCGCTGGCCGGGTGGCCGGAGAGGTGTCGGGATATGGGCAGGGAACGTTTGGCGCGATACAGCCTCGCGGGCACGGAGAACCGGGCCGCCGTGGAGGCCGGGCTGGCGGGCGGCGACTGGTTCCGCAGCGACGTGCCACGCAAGCGGATGAAAGAACTGATGCGGCGCTCCGACTACCCGGCGATCCGGGACACCGCCATCTGGATTGGCCTGATCCTGCTGTTTGCCGGCCTCGGCATCGCGCTGTGGGGCACCTGGTGGGCGTGGCCGTGCTTCTTCGTCTACGGGACCCTGTACGGTTCGACCTCGGACTCCCGGTGGCACGAGACCGGGCACGGCACCGCGTTCAAGACCCGCTGGCTCGACGAGGGCCTGTACCAGCTTGCCTCCTTCATGATCATGCGCGACCCGACGGTGTGGCGGTGGAGCCACGCGCGGCACCACACCGACACGCTGATCCTTGGCCGGGACCCGGAGATCGCTGCCATGCGCCCGGCGCGGCTGGCGCGGCTGCTGGCGAACTTCGTCGGCCTGGTCGACGTGTACACCGCGTTCCGGCTGATGTTCATGCACGCTTCCGGCCTGCTCACCGCGGACGAGGCCGACTTCGTTCCTGAGCCGGAGCGCCACAAGGTCTACCGGACCGCCCGGATCGAGCTGGCCATCTACGCGGCCACGATCGCCGCGGCGATCGTGTTCCGGTCCTGGCTGCCGGTCCTGCTGATCGGCGGGCCGCGGCTGTACGGTGCCTGGCTGCTCAATGTGTACGCGCTCACGCAGCACGCGGGCATGGGCGAGAACGTGCTCGACCACCGGCTGAACACCCGGACGGTCAAGATGTGCGTGGTCAACCGGTTCCTGTACTGGAACATGAACTACCACGTCGAGCACCACATGTTCCCGCTGGTGCCCTACTACCGGCTGCCGGAGCTGCACGAGGAGATCAAGCGCGACTGCGCGCCGGTCTACCCGTCGATCTGGGCGGCCTACAAGGAGATCATCCCGGCGATCCTGCGCCAGCTCGGCGACACCGAGTACTACGTGCACCGCGAGCTGCCGCCCGGTGCGGCCCCGTTCAACGTGCCCACGCCGGCCAATGACGGCCGCGGGCTGCCGCTAACAGCCGTGACCGCCGCCTGAATGCCGACACCTGGGAGACTGCCTATGGCTCAGTGGGTTGCCGTCTGCGCGGCCAGCGACATCGACCCCGAGGACGTCGTCCCGTTTGACCACGGCGGGAACGCCTACGCGATCTACCGCTCCCCGGACGACGGCTACTACGCCACCGATGGGCTGTGCACGCACGAGCAGACGCTGCTCTGCGACGGGCTGGTCGACGGCGGCGTCATCGAGTGCCCGATGCACAACGGGCGCTTCGACTACACCAGCGGCAAGGCCCTCGGTGCGCCGGTGCTCACCGACCTGCGCACCTACCCGGCCAAGGTCGTCGACGGCACCGTCTATATCGACGTTGGCTAGAATCCGCGAGGCGTGAGCAGCAGCCCGCTCCCGCCCAATGTCACGCGCGTATCCATTCGGGCTCGTGGGCGAGCGCCCATAGTTCTTCGAACCGTCCCAGCAGGTCCTGCACTCGTTCCTCCTTGGCCGACAAAGATGTGGTCAGCCGTTCCGGACGGCGGCCTCGGGCGAGCGCGGTCTCAGAAGTCGTCTCGTATGCGAGGCAGTTGTCGAACACGATGAAGTCTGAGACCAGGCTTGTGCGTTCCTGTGGCAGGACTGAGCTTTCAATAATCCGTACGCTGACTCCGATCGCACTTTGCTCGGCGCAGATGCCCTGGAACACTTCGTCCTGAGAGATCTCCGGCCGGTCGAAGTAGAAGATCCGGCGGATATGAAGCGCACGTCGGATGGCGAGCCGTTGCAGTTCGACGTAGCGGTGGCCGAGGTCGCTGCGCCACAGGCCTCCGTCGTAGTCATGAACGCCTGCGTCGATCGTTGACAAGCTGATAGCGTCTATGCTCTTTCTCGCCAAGGATGTCAACGCTAGCAGCCATTCCCTGTCCTCGCCGTTATAGGTGATCGAGGATGGCTGGTCATTGCCCGACTGGACAGTCTCGCGAGATCTGCTGGCCTCTTGTACCTGCTTAACAAAAAGTGCCAGTCGCTCGATCTCCCTATTCACGAGATCCAGGAGAAGCGAATGCGTATCGTTCCCCAAATCGCCAACCTGGTTCAGTAGGAAATCCACGTCAGCGCGGTCCGCAGGCGAGCGCTGCACTTTCTCGTATAACCTGGTCGCTTCGCTGAAATTAGCCAAGCCTTTGCGCTGGCTGAGCTTTAGGTCCTCGATCGATTCTTCGAATTCGATGAGAAATTCGATGAGCAAGACGATCCCGCCGACCAATACGGAAAGCAGTACGCCCTGAATGGTACTCTGCCTGATGAGCGAGGTGATTCCGAAGACCAGCGAACCAGCGGCGAGCGACATAATGATTTTGCCCGGAACGGTCGTCATGAAAGGCCGGCGGGAGGATTCGTTCATCGATGCTCCTGGAAGTCACGACGGGCATGCGCGTGGTGCGGCGCAATCCACCCCAGTCAACAAGTCCCGGAGACGGGGCTGCCGAGGTTGCCTTCTAGTGAGTCTAAGCCCTGATCCATCGCATGAATAGGTGCTCACCAGGGCGTCTTTCTACGAAAGTGCCATCCTGTTCTAAATCATGAAATGTCGGCCTGTCTGAGAAGGGCTCTCATTTGCAATTCTGGCAGCATCGCGGCAGCGAATGGTCTCGTGGTCGCCGAGAAAGGAAATGCCGCAGCCGGGCCGGTTACAGGTTCAGGTCGACGATCACCGGCGCGTGGTCGCTCGGTCCCTTGCCCTTGCGTGCCTCGCGATCCACCCAGGCATCGGACACCGAGCCCGCCAGCGCGGCGTTGGCGAGGACCAGATCGATCCGCATGCCCATGTTCTTGTGGAACGCCCCGGCGCGGTAGTCCCAGTAAGTGAACGGGTGCGGGCCCTTGGCGATGGTCGGGACCACGTCGGTCAGCCCGGTTTTCCGAAGTTCCGCGAGCGCCGCGCGCTCGGCGGGGGTGACGTGGGTGGAGTCCACGAAGACCGCCGGGTCCCAGACGTCGGCGTCGGTCGGCGCGATGTTGAAGTCGCCCATGAGCGCGAACGGCCTGCTGCCCGCCGCGTCGGCGGCGACCGCGTCCTTCAGCGCGGCCAGCCAGCGCAGCTTGTACGCGTAGTGCGGGTCGCTGGGCGTGCGGCCGTTCGGCACGTACACCGAGCGCACCCGCACCGGCCCGCAGGTGGCCGCGATCGTCCGGGCCTCCAGCGTGCCCGCGTCCGGGAAGCCGGGATCGCCGGGCAGCCCGCGCGCCACGTCCTCCAGCCCCACCCGGGACAGCACGGCCACGCCGTTCCAGCGTCCTTCGCCGTGGTGCGCCACCGCGTACCCCAGCGGGGTGACCGAATCGGCGGGGAACGCGTCGGCGCCGACCTTGGTCTCCTGCAGGCACACCACGTCCGGTGCCGCTTGCTCCAGCCACTCCACCAGCCGGGGCAGCCGGGCCAGCACCGAGTTCACGTTCCAGGTCGCGATCCGCACGCCGCCATCCAACCAGGTCTGCGGCAGCGCGGCGCATTGAGCATGCGGCGCCCGGGGCAATAGCGTTCAGCCATGGCTAACGACTGGCCCACGACGTCGTACGAGCAGTGGCGACCCACCTGCGACACTCTGCACGCGCACACCCAGGTGCTCGGCAAGCTTGCCACCCGGCTCGCCCCGCCCGAACCGGAGCTGCAGCACGCGGCGCTGAGGCTGACCGCGCGCGGCTGGGAAACCGCCCCGCTGCCCGCCCCGGACGGATCCGGATCCATAGTGGTCGCGCTCGACCTGCGCGTGCACGAGGCGGTCGCCGAGCACAGCGACGGTCTGGTCAAGCGGTTCCCGCTCGCCCCCGACCGGCCGGTGGCGGAGGTTACCCGCGAGGTCCTGGACGCGGTCCGCGCCCTCGGCGGCCCGGTGGACATCGACCCCACCCCGCAGGAAGTCGCGTGGAGTGTGCCGCTTACCGAGGACTACGACCACGCGCACTATGTCCCCGAGCAGGTTGACGACTACTTCGCCGCGGCCACCCAGGCCGCCCTGGTCCTCGCGGCCTACCGGGCCCCGTACCGGGGCCGGTCGACGCCGGTCAACGCCTGGTGGGGCTCGTTCGACCTGGCCGTCAGCCTGTTCTCCGGCCTGCCCGCCGACCCCCCGTCGCAGGACTTCATCATGCGCAACGCGATGGACGCCCAGGAGGTGGCCATCGGCTGGTGGCCCGGTGACGCGCGGCACCCCACGGCGGCTTTCTACGCGTACGCCCACCCCGCGCCGGCCGGATTCGCCGGCGCCGACCTCGCCGTTCCGGCTGCGCACTGGGACGGCGCACTGGGCGAGTATGTCCTGGAGTGGGATGCGGTCGCCGCGCAGCCAGACCCGCACGCCGTGGCGCTCGAATTCGCCCGGTCAGCGTTCCGGCACGCTTGCGCGGTGTGCGGATGGGATCCAGGGCTGGCCGCGAGCGCGGACGCGAACCCTCCGCCCGTCTCGTGACGCCCGCCGTGGACTACGGTGACTGGCATGCCGATCATTCTGGTCACCGGGGCGGCGGGTCTGGTCGGGAGCATGCTGCGCCCCCGCCTGGCCCAGCCCGGCCGGACGCTGCGCCTGCTGGACACCGTCCCGATCACGGCAGGTCCCGGCGAGGAGGCGGTCACGGCCTCGGTCACCGACCTCGACGCGATGACGCAGGCGTGCCGGAACGCGGCGGCAGTGGTTCATCTGGGCGGCGTATCCACTGAGGCGCCGTGGCCGCAGATCCTCGAGGTGAACATCGACGGCACGTACGCGGTGTTCGAGGCGGCCCGCCGGGCGGGCGTGAGGCGGGTTGTGTATGCCTCGTCGAACCACGCGGTCGGCTTCAGCCCGCGGGCGGACTTCCCGGTACCCGACTACGCGTTCCCGGTGCCGGACTCGTATTACGGCGTGTCCAAGGCCGCGGGGGAGTCGCTCGCGTCGCTCTACCACTCCAGGTACGGCATGGACGCGATCTGCATCAGGATCCTGACCTGCGCCGAGCGGCCGCCGACGCTGCGCGCGCTGTCCACGTGGCTGTCCCCGGACGACACGGGGCGGCTGTTCGAGGCGTGCCTGTCGGCGCCGAGCCCCGGCTTCCGGGTCGTGTTCGGCGTGTCGGCGAACACCCGCGGCGGCTGGGTGTCGCTGGACGAGGCGCGGGCGCTGGGCTACGAGCCGCGCGACGACGCCGAGGTCTACGCCGCCGAGATCATCGCGGCCTGCGGCGAGCCGGACCCGGCCGATCCGGTGCTCGCTCACCTCGGCGGCGAGTTCACGCTCCCCGGCCAGGACGCCGGGCTGCCGGCCTGAGCGGGGGCTGCGCGGTGCTGGTGTCGGCGTACCTCTACCCGTGGGACGTCGATGACGATCCGGCAGCGCCCGACCGGATCGCCGGGCTCGGGCTGGACGAGGTGGTGCTGGCCGCCGCCTACCACGCCGTGCGGGCGGTCACCCCGTTCCATCCCCGGCACCGGATCGTCACCAGGGATGCCGCCGTTTACTACCGCACCGACCCGGCCCGGTGGCGCGGCGCGGCGCTGCGGCCGGCCGAGGCGGATCCGCGCGGCTCGTTCGAGCGCGCCGCGGCCCGGCTGCGCGTGGCTGGGCTGCGGGTCAGCGCGTGGGCGGTGCTGGCGCACGGCTGCGGGGTCGGCGCCGGGAACCCGTCCTGGCACGTGCGGAATGCCTACGGGGACGGCTACCCCTGGGCGCTGTGCATCGGCTCGCCTGAGGTGCGCGACTACGTCGCGGCGCTCGCGGCCGAGGTCGCGGCGCTCGGCGACGCCAGCGCGGTCGAGCTGGAAGCGTGCGGCTGGTACGGCATCGAGCACGGCAGCGTGCACGACAAGACCGCCGTGGCCGCGGCCGGCCCCGCGGCCGAATGGCTGCTGTCGGCGTGCTTCTGCCCGGCGTGCACGGACGCCTACCGGCAGGCCGGTGCCGACCCGGAGGAGCTGCGCGCCGCTGTCTGCGCGGCACTCGACGGGGCGCTCGGCTGGGGCGGGACCGCGGCATCGCGGGCTCGGCCGGACGGCGGCGATCTGCTGCCATCCTGGGCGGCGGACGTGCTGCTCCGAGTCCGCGCCGACGTTGCCGAGCGCACGGCCCGCCGGGCGATAGCGGCGGTGCGGGCCGCGGCGCCGGGCAAGCAGGTGCTCGTGCACGCGCATCCCGATCCGCGCGCGACCGGCTCGAACCCCGGCTACGACCCATCCGTGCTGCTCGGTCCCGGTGGCGCCGACGGCATCGTGCTGAGCTGCTCCGACCCGGGCGCGGCCGGGGAACTGGTCGCCCGGACGGCCGCTGCCGCGCCATCGGGGGCCCGGATCGCGGCGTCGTTGCAGGCGGTCCGCGGCCTGGGCGGGCGGCCGGACACGCTCGGTGAGCAGGCCGGGGCCGTTCGCGCGGCCGGCGCCACCGAACTGCGCCTGTACCACGCCGGCCTGGCCTCGGCGAGCGACCTCGCGGCGATCAGGTCGCTGCGGAGCTAAGGCCCAGTCCTGCTCGTGCGCCTCTCCTGCGAAACACCGGCCGTCTGGTGTGATCACTTTTAATAGCTATTCCAACGGTATATGTTGTCCCTATGAGTAAGAGTGCCATGCAGGAGGCAACGTTCCTGATCCTCACCGCGCTCGCCGCTGGCACCCAGCACGGTTACGGGATCCTCGCGGACGTGGGCCAGATCTCCGGCGGCCGGGTCCGCCTGCGCCCCGGGACGTTGTACACGGCGCTGGACCGGCTCCGCGGCGACGGGCTGATCGAGGTCGACCGGGAGGAGATCGTGGACGGCCGGCTGCGCCGCTATTACCGGCTCACCGACGAGGGCGGCGCGCGGCTGGCTGCCGAGGCGGCCCGGCTGCAGGCAAACGCCCGGGCCGCACTGTCGCGGCTGGACCCGGCCGGAGGAGTAGCCACATGAGCGATCGGGAGAACCTGGAGCGCGGGTACCGGCGGATGCTGGCGTGCTACCCGCGCGATTTCCGCCGCGAGAACTCCGATGAAATCCTCGGGGTGCTGCTCGCCAGCGCCCCCGACGGTCAGCGGCGGGTTGGCGTTGCCGAGGCCGCGGACCTGATCCGGGGTGCGCTCCGGGCGTGGCTGCGCCCGCTGCGGCAGTGCCCGCCGACGGTGCGGGCCGCCGTCCGGCTCATGTACGCCGGCGCGGTGCTGGAACTGGGCATCCTGGTCACGGTCATCGTCAGTGAGAGCAGTATCAGGTCGGCCATCCTCGCCCGGTACCCTGGCCTGACCGCGGCGCAGTGGCACCTCATCGTGCTGACGCACCTGCTGCCCGATGAGATCCTCGCGCCGGTCGGTGTTGCCGGGTGGGTCTGGATGGCGTGGGCGCACGGCAGGGGGCACTACTGGGCGAGGGTCGTGCTCGCCGCGACCTTCGGCCTGTCCACGCTGGGCCTGCTGTCCGCGCTGTCCGAGAGCGCGGTGACGTTCGCCCCCGCAGACATGGTGGCTGGCACGGTGGCGTGGATCGTTCACGCCGCGGCGATGCTGCTCGTCTTCAGCAAGCCCGCGGCCCGCTTCTTCCAGCCGAATCCCAACGCGCGATTCTTCCGGGTAGCGGGGAGCCGGCCGTGAGGCGGGCTGCCGTCGCCGCGCTCGTCGCGGCGGGTCTGGTGGCGGCCGGATGCTCCAGCGGGCCGACCGGGAGCACGGTGAGCAATCCGAAGGCGCCGAAGGCCGCCGGGTCGTGGCCGTACCCGAACGGAGACCTTGCGAACACGCGGGTCGCGGCGGGCTCGGTGATCTCCTCGGCCAACGTGTCCGGGCTGCGGCAGGCGTGGGCGTTCAAGCTGACCGGGTCGGCGGTGCATGCCGCTCCGACGTACGGCTCGCTGGCGGCGGGGCCGGTCGTGACCGACGGCGTGGTCTACCTGCAGGACCTCAACGCGAACGTCTACGCGCTGAGCCTGGCCACCGGCAAGCTGAAGTGGGAGTACCAGGTCAACTCGCCGGAAAAGAGCGGCCCGGGGCCCGACGGCGTCGCGGTCGCAGGCGGCACCGTCTACGGGGACACGTCGACCGCGGCGTTCGCGCTCAGCGCCAGTACCGGCAAGGCCATATGGACCAACAAGAACCTGCTCAGCAGCGGCGAGGGCTATTTCGAGATCCAGCCGCAGGTGGCTGGCGGGCGCGTCTACCTGGCGAGTGCCTACGGTCTCGCGCACGGCGGCGGCGTGCTGATGGCTCTCAGCGCCGCGACCGGGCACTTGCTGTGGAGGTTCAGCACCCTCGTGAGCGTCGACAAGGCGGCCAATGCGGTCGGCGTCGGCTCCGGCGGCGCCTGGGAGACGCCGCTGGTCGGCAGCGACGGATCGGTCACCTTCGGCATCGGCAACCCCTACCAGTCGGCGGCCTCGGCGATCGCGCACCCGTCCGCGCAGCTCTACACCGACAGCGACGTGAACCTGAACGCCGCGACCGGGAAGCTGCGCTGGTACCACCAGGGCGTGGCCAACGACTTCATGGACCACGACATGCAGTCCTCGCCGATCGCCGCGACGATCAACGGCGAGCCCGCGATCATCGGCTCCGGCAAGCTCGGCGTCGTCTTCGCGATGAACGCCAGCACCGGCAAGCTCCTCTGGAAGACACCGGTCGGCGAGCACAGCCGGTCGGACGGCTATCCCGCCGAGGCGCTGGATCACACCCTTAAGCTGACCGCGCCCTACCGGATCCTGCCCGGCTCGCTCGGCGGCGTGCTGACCAACATGTCGATGGCCGGGGGCAGCGTGTACGTGGCAACGGTCGACCTGCCGTTCACCGTGCCCAAGATGAGCTACCCCCTCGGGACCCCGGACGGCAACGGCACCGGAGAGATAGTGGCGCTCAACCTGGCGACCGGCCACGTCGAATGGGATACCAAGGTCGCCGCGATGCCGTTCGGCGCCACGACTGTCTCCAACGACCTGGTCTTCAGCACGCTCTACAACGGCGTCCTGATCGCCCTGAACCGTTCCACCGGTGCGATCGTCTACCGTCACAGCCTGCCGGCATCGACCAACGCACCCATCGCCATCGCCGGCAACGCGATCGTCGTCCCAGCGGGCGGCTCCACCGTCCTCGGGGGCAAGGGCGGATCGCCGCAGCTGGTCACCTACACCGTGCCCTGAGCCTCGTCACGCGCTGGGACTCAGCATGAGGGCACCGACGGCAAGGACGGCACTTCCATGCATGTCATCGACGTTATTATCCTGGCCGGCTGGATTGCCTTCTGGGTGTTCTGGTTCGCGGCGGCTATCGGTGTGAAGGCCGGGAGGCAGCGGTGGGGCCAGTTCGCGGGCATTCGGGTACTGGCCATTCTCGTCTTTCTTCTCGTGTTCCACTCGAGATATTTCAAAGGGCACGGGTCGACAAGCAATCCGTGGCTGGAGGGCGTCGGCACCGCGATCTTCGTGCTGGGACTGGCGCTGGCCGTCTGGGCCAGGCTCTATCTCGGCCGGAACTGGGGCATGCCGATGTCCAGGAAGGCCGATCCCGAACTAGTGACGACGGGTCCGTACCGGACCATTCGCCATCCCATTTACTCCGGCATCATCCTTGCGGCGATCGGAACCACGATCGCGGTCGGCCTGTACTGGCTCGCGGCGGTTGTATTCATGGGAGCGTATTTCTCCTACAGCGCCGTCATGGAAGAGCGCTACATGGCGGAACAGTTCCCCGGCACCTATCCCCAGTACAAGCGGTCAACCAAGATGCTCATCCCGCACGTCGTCTGAGCCGCCGAGCACACCCGCAAAGCCAGGTCGCGCCACCGAGCCCGATCACGCTGCTAGGCCACGCCATCTCTCCTGGGTAGACCGAACTACCTAGTAACGGGTAGACTGACCTACCTACTACCAGCGGGGTGAAGCGGTGAACCAACGCGACACGGCGCCTGAGGCGCCGGCGGCACGGGCCGGACGGCGGGGGCGCGCGCGCCAGCAGCTGCTTGCGGCCGCGGCTCGGCGGTTCTACGCCGATGGCCTGGCGGCGACCGGGATCGACACGATCACGGCCGAGGCTGGCGTGGCGAAGATGAGCCTTTACAACAACTTCTCCTCCAAGGCCGACCTGATCCGCGCCTACCTCGAGGCCCGGCACGAGGAGTGGCTGACCCTGTACCGCCGGCGTCTGGAACAGGCCGTCGGCCCGCGCGAGCGCGTCCTGGCCGTCTTCGACGCCTACGCCGATCATGCGGCGCTGGCCTACGAGCATGGCTTCCGCGGCTGCGGCCTGCTTAACGCGGCGGCCGAACTGCCCGCCGGCGACCCCGGCCGGGCCGTGGTGCGCACGCACAAGGAGGAGGTCGAGGGGCTGCTCGCCGGTCATCTCGAAGAACTGCTGTCCGGCCGCTCCGAACTGGCCCGCGCCATGGCCGAGCACCTGGCGTTCCTGCTCGAAGGCGCGATCGCACGGGCAGGCCTGGAGGGCGACGATGCCCGGCTGGAGCACGCCCGCCGGATCGCATCAAGCATGCTCGAGGCGCTATGACGTCGGCGGTCGGCCACGCGGGCCGGGGAACGGCGTGCGTGCTTGCGGCGTCGGTCCTGTGGGGCACCACCGGCACCGTCGCCACCTTCGCCCCCGCGGTCGGGCCGATCGCGATCGGCGCCGCCGCGATGGGCCTGGGCGGGCTGCTGCAGGCACTGACCGCCGCGGCGCCGATGACGCGGCAGCGCGTGGCACTGCGGGTCCAGTGGCGCCTGGTCGTGCTGGGCGGGATAGCGGTGGCGGTGTTCCCGCTGGCGTTCTACACCTCTATGCGCGTGGCCGGGGTCGCCGTGGGGACCGTGGTGTCCATCGGCTCGGCGCCGCTGGCGTCGGCGCTGGCCGAACGCGTCATCGACCGGCATCGCCTGACCGCGCGCTGGATGGCCGGCGCGGCCCTCGGCCTGGCGGGCATCGTGGCGCTGTGCCTGAGCCAGATCACTGGGGCGCAGGCCGGCCACGCGGGCCACCCGGGCGCGTGGTCAACCATGCTCGGCGTGGGCCTCGGCCTTGCCGCCGGGACGACGTATGCCATCTACTCATGGGCCGCGCATCGCCTGATCGGGTGCGGGGTGACCGCCCGCGCTGCCATGGGCTCGGTCTTCGGACTGGGCGGGCTGCTGCTCCTGCCCGTGCTGCTGGCCACCGGGTCACCGCTGGTGGCGTCCTGGGCCAATGCAGCCGTCGGGGCTTACCTGGCGCTGGTCCCTATGTTCACCGGCTATTTGCTGTTCGGCTGGGCGCTGGCAAGCGTTTCCGCCAGCACCGCAACGACCCTGTCACTGCTCGAGCCCGCGGTCGCCGCCATTCTCGCGGTGACGGTCGTGGGCGAACGCCTGCCCGTTGCCGGCTGGGCCGGACTCACGCTCATCGCCGGGTGCCTTATCGTCCTCACCGTCGGCGGCCGCGCCGTTTTGCATTTTCTTTACTTTGTAACGGCTGGCCGTTACAGAAGATTGTTCGACGGCCGTCACATTATTACGTGTTTGTCTCGGTACGGCCGCGAAGTCGGTTCGGCCCGGTTGTAACCCTGGACGCCCTATGGCACCGGTCGTAGCGTGACCAGACGGGGCGGGGCGTCTCAACGATGAGCGCGGCGGAACGCCATTGCCCGCCTTCGTCATGGGAGCAGACAGAAGTTAGGAGCCCTCGGCCATGTGGCCTACCCCAGATCATCAACGCAGATGCATCTCCAGGCTTCGCCGCAAGACACTTGCGGTGGGAGCGAGCGTGGTTGCGCTGGCCTTGGCCATGGCGGGCTGTGCTGGCAGCAGTTCGTCCACGACGGGCACGACTCCGGTCAGCGGGGGCACCGCGACGTGGGCCGAGCTGCCGTCGGACATACCCAACTACATCTTCCCGTTCACCAGCAGTGAGTTCATCAGCGTGAGCAACCTGGAGGACTTCGGGTACCTGATGTACCGGCCGCTGTACTGGTTCGGCACCGGGTCGGCGCCGACGATGAACAC
>Ga0070764_10000218_pt1 | contig 20904 bp, 16 predicted proteins | sample HubBroMetageWRM4_FD_67287 | JGI IMG/M metagenome (GOLD analysis project Ga0070764, IMG submission 67287) | Warmed soil microbial communities from the Hubbard Brook experimental Forest, New Hampshire - Hubbard Brook CCASE Soil Metagenome WRM 4 | ecosystem: Environmental > Terrestrial > Soil >... | reverse complement strand
GCCGCGTCGCCGCTCGAGCGGCTGCCGTACATACTGGTATAGAATCGCCACGAGAGGCGCGCTCGATCGAGTTCGTCGCCGAGCGTTTGGTAATCGTAGCACGGGACGATCGAAGGGCCGTAGGAGCGGTCCTTGCGAAGCGTCGAGACGGCATCGCTCGGGCCGCCCTCGCAGCCCCAAGCTCCCGCGGGTAGGTCGACACTCGACGCGGCCTGGGCGGCGATGACGTATTGGTGGCTGACGTAGCTCTCGTCGAGGTGCGATTGGAACATGCGGTCGGCGACCACCCATTCATGCGCCATGTCAAAATATGGCTTCGAATCCTTGTGCGGCACGTAGACGTACATCGGCAGCTTGACCGACTTTGGTCCGTTCGAGAAAAACTCTTTGTCGAAGCCGTTCATCCGGCAGTGCGTGCCGCGCAACGCTCCGGTTCCGTTGCAGTCGGTGAACATGGCTCTCGCGGAGTGATCGAGCTGGTATTGATCTTTGAGCGGAACCGGCTGCAGCGGGATCGTTTGACCGCTGGAGTCCTTGCCGCTTGAAACGGTGTCGGCCCCCGGATACCCTTGAAAGAGATCATCGAAGCTGCGGTTCTCCTGCACGATGTACACGACGTGCGTAATCTTCCCGGCGCCGGTCGAGTTTAGCGAGCGTAACGGCTCGCCATTTTGCATGTACGGTAAGAGTAACTGCGGCGACGACGAGACCGCGCAGCCGGCGAGGGCGACGAGCATCGCCAGCAACGGCAGCCGTTCATTCATAGTCGGGAACGCGGTAGTCGCCGGGTTGATTGATGAAAAAGCGGCGGTTTTTCGGCGCCCTGATCGGCACGAAGGCCCGCGGCTGTTGATGAAAATCAAAGCAATCTGCCGCGGGTGAGGTCGCGCGGGCGTCGGCCGCGGCGAGTTGTCCTAGGCCGAAGAGGTTCTCGGCGAAACGGAGCACGCTTGCCGTTTCGTACTGCACGTGCGAGACGTAGTTCTGCTTTGCATAGGGTGAGATCACCAGCAGTGGAACGCGGAAGCCCAAACCGTCGTAATCCACGTACGGCGGCGGAACGTGATCGTAGAGGCCGCCCCAGTCGTCCCATTGCACGAAGATCGCCGTCGATTTCCAAAACTTGCTCTCGCCGATCGTGTTCACCAGCGCGGCGACCCACGACGGTCCGTACCCGCCGCCGCAGTCCACGTGATCGGAATCGTTACAGAGCGGCGTAATCCAGGTGAAGCTTGCGAGCTTGCCGGCGGGAACGTCGGTGAGAAACTGCTTTTGCGGCGAGATCACGTCGTGCAGCCAATCGGGGCCGTAATAGATGTGGCGCACGGCCTGATATCCCGACCAATAGCCTCCGGCTCCGCTCGATGGTGCGCCGTAGCGGCTGGTGTAGAAGCGCCACGACAGCTCGGCTTTGTCGAGCTCGTCGCCGAGCGTTTGGTAGTCGAAGCACGGCTTCTCTTTTCCGTAGACTCTCCGGCCTGGGTGGATTACATGGATGAAGTCCTCGAAACCGCCACCGCAGCCCCACACGCCGAGCGGCAAGTCAACCGCGGAGTGCGCTTGCGCCGCGATTACGTATTGGTGCGCGACGAAGCTTTCATCGAGCTGCGACTGGAACATCCGATCGGCCACGACCCACTCGTGCGCCATATCGAAGTACGGTTTGGAGTCTGGGTGCGGAACGTAGACGTACTGCGGATTGGGCGGCCCGCCATACGCGAACTCGCGATTGAAGCCGTCCATTTTACAATCGGTGCCGGGAAGTTTGCGGCTCCCGTCGCAGGCCAGGAACATCGCCTCGGCCGAGTGGTCGATATCGTAATGCGAAGCGAGACTCACCGGCTGGAGCTTGAGCGTCGTGCCGTCCGACTCTTTGCCGCTGCTGACCGTATCCGCTCCCGGATAACCTTGGAAGAGATTATCGAAGCTACGGTTCTCTTGAACGATGTAGACGATATGGGTGATCTTGCCGGCACCGGTTTCTTCGGGCGTTAACAGCGCCGCGGCAACGGTTGAGGCAGGCAGCGCATTATGCGAGCACGCGCTTACCGCTACCGCGCAGACCAGCCATCGGAGGAGCCTAGTCATCCTTCGACAAGCTCAGGATGACATTTCCGCTCCGATAAGGATGACGCCGTTAGTCGGGGTCGCCATGTTGCACGACGTGCGGTCGCGACATGAAGAACTTGGGAGAGTGCTGCGACGGGATCATCTTGAATTGGCGTGGCGTTTGGGTGTAGTTCAGCGTGTCGTCGATCGACGTGGCGCGTTGATCGGTCGTGCCGAGCGTTGGGAGATTCCAATTTTCTTCGATGTATTTGAGCAGGCTGCCGAACTCATATTGCGTGTGCGAGATGTAGCCGCCCTGGCTGCTGGAGCCCGCGATCGCGTAAGGCGAGATCACCAGCATCGGCACGCGAAAGCCCAAGCCGCCTTCCTTATCTTGCTTCGGCGGCACCGCGTTGTCGTAAAAGCCGCCCCAGTCGTCCCAGACAACCACGATCACGCTGGAGTTCCAATAGCTGCTCTGGCCGACGGCGTTGACGACGCTCGCGACCCAGGATGGTCCGTCGTCGCAGCCGCAGGGCTGGTTGGGATGATCGGAGTCGGCATCGTCGGGGATGACCCACGAGACCGCCGGCAACGCACTGTTCGAAATGTCGTTGAAGATGTTTGTCTCGGGCCAGGAAACCTTGGTGCCCCATTCCGAGCTATTGCGGACGGGCCAGATCACGTCGAACGCATCTAAAAGACTCCCGTTGCAATTCGGCTTGCTGCCCGAGCAATCAGAGCTCGGCGAGCACCCGGGTTGGAGGGTGACGCTAAAGCACGGCGTGTAGTATTTCCACGAAATCCCGGCGCTGTCGAGCCGCGTGCCGAGCGTCTGATAGCCGCTGTAGTTGGGAAACTTGTTCGAACACGGGTAGGGGCCGTTTTCTTTTTCCACACCGTGGACGTTGACGGTGTGCGTTACGACGGGACCCGGTGCGTCGCAGCCCCATGGCCAAAAGGTGGGATTATCGACGATCGTTTCGGTACTATTCGACAGATGCACGCATGCTTGAATGCAGGTGCCGCCGCGAATCAAGTCTTGGTGCGCGGTGAAACTGCCGCTGCCTTGGGTTTGGAACATCGCATCGGCTAGCACCCACTGCTGCGCGATGTCCCAATAGGGTGCGATGTCGGACTTGGTGACGTACTGGTACGGCTTCGTTCCAGCCTCCGGTCCCGGCCCGCACGACGTCGCTGCGGGGATGTTGAAGCCATCCATCTTGCCGCCGTCGTAATCCAACAGGAACGAGGGGCGACAGTGCGCCAAATCATAGCCGATCACCAGCGGCGTCGCCTTCAGCGTCACCCACTTGCGGTAATACTTCCCGGCCTTCTTCAGCTTCTCTTGACCGCGTGTCGCACCGTTGGCGCCGGGAAACGTGGCAAAAAGATCGTCGAAGCTGCGATTCTCTTGCACGATCATGATTACGTGTTGAATCGGCGTGCTGCCGGAGCCGTGGTGCTGGTCGGGCGGCGGGATCGAGCTGGTCAGCGAAGAAGCGCCGCCGCCGCCGCATGCCGCAAGTGCGAGCATCGCCGCCAGGATGACAGGTTTATTCCGGGTCGCCATGTTGCACCGTGTGTGGCTGGTTAATGAAGTATTTTGCATCGTGCTCCGATGGGATCGCCTTAAAAAGGCGAGGGTTTTGATTGTAGTTGAGGACGTCGTCGATCGAGTTGGCGCGTACGTCGGTGGTGCCGAGGTTGCCGAGACTCCAGTTATCTTCGATGTATTGTAGTATACTGCCGAACTCGTATTTGGTATGCGAGATGTAACCGCCTTGACTGCCCGAGCCGGCGATCGCGTAAGGCGAGATCACCATCATCGGGACGCGGAAGCCGAGGCCTCCCCATCCGTCGCGGAGAAACTTCGGCGAGACGTTGTCGTAGAACCCGCCCCAATCGTCCCAAAGCACGATGATGACGCTCGAATTCCAGTAGTTGCTCTCGCCGACGGCGTTGACAACGCTGGCGACCCACGACGGACCGTTGTCGCAGCCGCACGGCAAGTTCTCGCCGGGGTGATCGTTGGCGTCGTCCTCCGGAATCACCCACGAGACCTTTGGAAGCGTGCCGCTGCTTACGTCGCTAAAGATATTCGTCTCCGGCCACGAAACGGCGGTTCCCCACTCCGAACCGTAGCGTACCGGATAGATGACATCGAACGCGTCTAAAAGGCTGCCGTCGCAGTTCGGGGGCTTGCCGGTGGTGACGCAGTTGGAACTCGGCGAGCAGCCGGGCTGGTCGGCGGAGCTAAAGCACGGCGTGTAGTATTTCCACGAGACGCTCGCGTTATCAAGAAGATCGCGCAGCGTCGGGTAACTGTTCGAGCCGTTTGGGAATTCATTCGAGCACGGAAACGGGCCTTGACCCTTCAAGTATTGCAGCGTACCGGTGAGGAGATTCGTCTTCACGCCCGACGCCGCATCGCAGCCCCAGGGCCAATAGGTAGGATTGTCGATAAGACTCTCCGTCGAGGCCGACGACGATGACACGCCACATTGATTGATGCACGTGCCCCCGCGAATCAAATCCTGGTGTGCCGTGAAGCTCCCGCTGCCTTGCGTCTGGAACATGTGATCGGCCAAGACCCACGCATCGGCGATGTCCCAATACGGAGCGATCTGCGACTTCTCGACGTACTGGTATGGATACGTATCGGCCGGCGGGCCTTGACCGCACGCGTTCAGCGACTCTTGGTTGAAGCCGTCCATTTTGCCGTTGTCGTAGGCGGCCTTCCACGACGACCAGCAGTGGGCGATGTCGTGTTTGATCACCAGCGGGCTCGCTTTGAGCGTGACCCACTTGTCGACGTATTTGCTGCCGACCTTCACCCGCTTTTTGCCGCGGGTCGCGCCGTCGGCACCCGGAAACTTTGCGAACAAATTATTGAAGCTGCGGTTCTCTTGAACGATGATGATGACGTGTTGGATCGGCGAGCTTCCCGAGCCGTGGTGCCGGCCAAAGGCAATCGAGCGCGGCAGTGAGGACGTGCCCCCGCCGCCGCATGCGCTGAGGGCAACCGCAGCCGCGGCCAACGAGAGCGAGACGCATAACGCCTGGAGCTTCATCATTCTTCCATCCTATTCGGTGTCGGGCGCGAGGCCCGACGGCTGCTGATGCAAGAAGTAGTCCAGGGGGTACTTCGAGTTAATTTTGTGAAACTTGCGCGGTAGCATAGTAAAGTCGAAGGTGTTTCCGATGCTGGTCGAGTGGGCGTCGTTCTTTCCGAGCGTGCCGAGATTCCAATTATTCTCCACGAAGCGCAAGATGCTTCCAAACTCGTAGATTGTGTGGTCGACGTGCGTCTTCACGTAGGGCGCAACAATCAGCATCGGCACGCGGAAACCCGGGCCACCCTGCCAGCTCCGCGGCGCCGGCGGCGGCACGTGGTCGTAGAAACCGCCCCAATCATCCCACAGAATCACAATCGCGGTCGAGCTCCAATATGGGCTTTGGCCGATCGCGTTGACGATCGATGCGACCCACGAGGGACCCGTATCGGCCGGCGGTCCGCCCCTGCCACAGGGTGGATGCTTGAACTCCGACGGATGGTCGGAGTTCAGCGCGTCAGGAGTGATCCACGAAACCGCACGCAGGCGGTTCTTGCGAATGTCGCTGAAAAAAAATAGATTACCCTTGGTTACATTCGTTTGCCATTCCGAACTGTACCGCACTTTTTTAATCGCGTCGAAGGCGCTCCAGATCCCGGCCGTATCGCCCTGATCGCAGCCGCTCTCTTTTTGCACCGGCATCGCGTAGAACTTCCACGATACTTTGCCCGCAACGAGCAGATCCCGTACGGTGCTGTATTTCAGGCACGGAAATGGGCCGCCGATGCGATAGACCTTCCCGTCGCGCTTGATGACCGCGGTGCGGACTGGGGGATTAGCATCGCAGCCCCACGGAAAGAAGGTGGGATTGTCGATCAGGGCTTCGTCCTCGTCGATCTGCGTGCCGCCCGCAATCAAATCTTGGTGTGCCGTGAAACTGCCGCTGCCCTGCGTTTGAAAGGTATGATCGGCGAGCACGTATTGCTTCGCAAGATCCCAATACGGTGCGATATCCGACGGGTTGACGTATTGGTAGCCATACGTGCAGGCCGGCAGGCCGCTGCCGTCGGCGCCGGTACCGGTGAGGTCGAACCCGTCCATGAGGCCGTGGTCATGCTGCTCCTGGAATCCGCGGTATGTGTGAGCGAGATCGGTATCCTCCTCGAACTTTCCGTTCGAACCAAAGCCCGAACCAATCAAATTCGTCTCCGCAAGCGGAACGCTCGTCGGTTTCGTGATCACCGGCATGCCGTGGTACGCGCAGTACGACTGCTCCGACGGCGGCATCGCTGCAGCTTTGCCGGTTTTGGTGCCGTCGGCTCCGGGGAAGGTCGCGAAGAGGTTATCGAAGCTGCGATTCTCTTGAATCACGATGACCACGTGTTTGATCGGGCTCGTGCCCGTCGCTTGGCGCAGCGCGTTCGGAACTACGCCAACTCCGGTTGTTGATCTGCCGCCGCCGCACGCGACGATTCCCGCCGCGGTTGCTACGAATGCGAAGCTCAGCGCAGCGGTACGAGGACGCAAAGTCTTCTTACTCCGTATCGACGGGCAAGCCCGAGGGCTTTTGATGCAAGAAGAACGCCCGCGAGCGTTTCGAAGGAATCGACTGGAACGGGCACGGCGACTGGTTGAAGTTGAAGAGATTCGCGATGCTGGTGGCGCGCTGGTCGGTGGTACCGAGGCTGCCGAGATTGAACGTCTCTTCAATAAATTTGACGATGCTGCCGAACTCGTACTGGGTGTGCACGGCACCGCGTCCGGCGCACGACGAGCTCTGCGACGTATACGGGGAAGCGACCAGCATCCCGACGCGAAAGCCGAGACCGCCCAGCTTATCGATAAGCGGCGGCGCAACGGGATCGTAAAGGCCGCCCCAATCGTCCCAAACGATCACGATTGCGGTGGAGTTCCAGTACGAACTCTGCCCAACGGCATTGACGACGCTGGCAACCCAGGAGGGTCCGGTGTCGGATTGATAGCCGGGATGGTCGGAGTTCACCGCATCGGGGATCACCCAAGACATCGCCGGCAGCATTCCGTTCGAGATGTCGCTGAAGATGTTCGTCTCGGGCCAGCTGACGTTCGTGCCCCATTCCGAGCCGTAGCGCACGGCGGCGATGACGTCGAAAGCGTTCCAAAGCGCGCTGGTCGTGCCTTTTTGATATTCCGGCGTGTAGTATTTCCAGCTAACGCCTTTTGCGTCGAGGAGGTCGCTCAGCGTGTGATAGTTCGCGCCGGCCTTCGGGAAGTCCGTGGTGCACGGAAAGGGTCCCTTATCCTTGAGAAATTTACCCGCTGTGGTAAACAGCGACGTCTTCGTTCCCGTCGGAGAATCGCAGCCCCATGCGCTACCGTTCGACGGATCATCGATGATGCTCTCCGTTTGCTTGATCTTCGTGCCGCCGCGAATGAGGTCTTGGTGCGCGGTAAAGCTGCCGCTGCCTTGCGTTTGAAACATCTCGTCGGCGAGCGCGTAATCTTGGCCGATCGTCCAGTACGGCTGCACGTCGGACGGGTTCACATATTGGTACGGCGCCTTCCCTTCTGCTTTTCCGCTGACGACCGCCTTGATCAGGTTGAACGCATCCATGGCACCGTCGTCGTACGCCGTGTTATAGGCGTGATAGAGGTGCGTCAAACTGTGCTTGTCTTCGAGCGGAACTTCGGTGAGTTGAATTTTCTTCTGCTGATAGGAATTGCCGACTTTGACGAGCTCCTCGCCGGTGGTCGTACCGGTCGCACCGGGAAACGTCGCGAAGATATTGTTGAACGAACGGTTCTCCTGAATCATCAGCACGATGTGCTGGATTGGCGTGCTTCCCGATTTATGGTGGTCGGTCGCGCCGATGGGAGGGGACGAGTTCGCGCCTGGGCCGTTGCTGCACGCGCCGAGCGCGACGCTTGCCACTACCGCCGAGATCCCAATGCGCCACCTGCAAGCTATCATCGTTGCCTCCTACTCGGAGTCGGGCGGCAGATTCGACGGCTTCTGATGAACGAAGAACGCCCGCGGATACTTTGCCGGAATCACCTGGAAGGGGCGCGGGGTCTGATTGAAGTTGAGCGCGTTGCCGATGCTCGTTGCGCGCTGGTCTTCTTGCCCGAGCGTGCCAAGGCCCCAGTTCTTCTCAATGAACTTCAGGATGGAGGTCGTCTCGTACTGCGTGTGTTCGACGTGCGGCTGCGTGTAGGGCGAGATAATGATCATCGGCAAGCGGAAGCCGAGGCCGCCCTGGTCGTCGTAAAACGGAGGCGTCACGTGATCGTAGAATCCGCCGGAATCGTCCCAGATGACGACGATTGCGCTGCTCTTCCAGTACTTACTCTCACCGATGGCGTTGACGATTGACGCGACCCACGATGGGCCTTTATCGCAATTGCACTGTTCGCCGGGGTGGTCGGAGTCTTCACCGTCGGGCGTTATCCATGAGACGGCGGGAAGCGTGCCGCTCGAGATGTTTTTGAAGATCTTGGTGTTAGGCCACACGACCTTGGTCCCCCACTCCTTGCTTTGCCGGACCGCTTTAATCGCGTCGAAGCCGTCCCAGATGCCCGCCGAACCGCCATTTACCATTACCGAGTAGTACTTCCACGAGATCTTCTTCGCGTCGAGCAGATCGCGGATCGACGCATAAGTGAAGCAGGGGTACGGCCCCTGGCTTTTGAGGAACTGACCGTAGATCGTAAGTAGGCTGGTCGCGACCCTGGCCGGAGCATCGCAGCCCCACGGCCAGTAGGTGGGATCGTCGATGATGCTGCGCGTCGGCTCAATCGCCGTGCCGCCCGCGATCAGATCTTGATGCGCAGTGAAGCTTTCACTGCCCTGCGTTTCAAAGGTATTGTCGGCTAAGACGTATTGCTGCGCCATATCCCAGTACGGCTGAATTTGGTTCGGGTTGACGTACTGATACGTGTACGTGCAGGTGGGGTGGCCCTCGCCGTCAGGACCGGTATGCGAGTTATCGTAGCCGTCCATCGCGCATGGGTTCGAATCGTTCGGTTGCGTTGAGGCCGAGTCGCAATCAGTGATATATCCGGCACGATAGTCATGCGCAAGGTCCTGATTCCAGTCCCAATCGCCGGGGAAGCCCTTGCCCAGCAACGTCACCTCCGTCAGCGGGACCGACGTCGGCTTGGTGATTACCGGCTGGTTGATGGACGGCTGCGAGCAGAAGCTTTGCACGGCCTGCGTCATCGGCATCGCGTAGCCTACCGTCGTGCCGTTCGCATTGGGGAAGGTCGCAAACAGGTTGTCGAAGCTGCGATTCTCTTGCACGATGACAACAACGTGCGAGATCGGGGTGCTGCCTTTAATAGCGGGCGATGACTGCGTCGCGGGCAGGGTTGCATTCGAAGGGGCGCTGCTTCCACTGCAAGCGACAATTCCGCCACCGGCGATGAGTAGAAAGAATAACAACCCGGCCGCCCGATACTGCAAGCGCGTTCCTCCGTTTCTAAGTGCGGCTATTTGGCTGGAGGGTTGGTTTCTTTCCTCTTTAAATTGCTGCCCTCGTCCTACTCGGCAAGGCAATGCGCGAACAAAAGTTAACTTTCTTTATCGTTCGGATGGTCAGTCGTAGCTCTCACGCACCGTTTCGAGCAGAGTCTGTCCGAATTCAACGATCTCGCCGTCGCCGTCGAGCACGTCGACGCCGAAACCCGGATAAAGGCTGACGAAGCGCTCTTGCTTCCAACGAGCGACTGACCAACGGTCGCGCGCACCTTTCTCGTACGGCCACGGCGGCATTCCCTCGCGATCGGAGCGTATGTCGCGTCCATCTGAGGTGCGGATACGGACTTGAAAGCCTTCAACCCGCGAGATCTTCATTTCAAGCGTGCCGATTTTCACTTTGTGCTCACGTCGTTGGAGAGAGTGAGATCAGAAATTGGATGTCAAGCGTCTGCGCGTTCTGCGGAACGGCGAGAGTGATGTCGGCGCGCAAGCGCACGGCTTTGCCGCGATAGGCGGCGGCGTCGACGACCAACGCGCCGCACAGTTGTGCGAACTGCTTCGAGAGGTTGCGCCCATTACGGCAAGGGGTGGTCGGGCTGACTGGATTCGAACCAGCGATCTCTAGTCCCCCAGACTAGCGCGATAACCAAGCTTCGCTACAGCCCGTTTGATTTGTCGGTCTTTGTCAACGGCGCATCTCCTGCCCTCGGGTTATACGCAGGCCGGGGAGGCGCTCCTTCCCTCCTCCGATCCGGGCTTACGCGACCATCCCCGCGAGAGCACGCAACGCGAGCAGGTAACCTGTGAAGCCGAGGCCGCTCACGACGCCGCGGCAGGCGGCCGCCGTGACGCTGTTGCGGCGGAATGGTTCCCGAGCCGCAATGTTCGAGAGATGAACCTCCACGACCGGAATCGCGATCGCGGCGATTGCATCGGCGATTGCGTATGAGTAGTGCGCGTACGCGCCGGGGTTGATGACGACACCGCCGTAAGCGGTTCGAGCCGCGTGCAGTGCCGCGACAATCGCCCCTTCGGCGTTGTGCTGTTCGCAGCGAACCTCGATGCCAAGCTCTTTGGCGCCGGCGGCAATGGCAGCGTCGAGTTCAGCGAGCGTCTGCGTGCCGTAGACTTCAGGTTCGCGTTCCCCAAGCAAGTTGAGATTCGGTCCGTGCAAAACCAAAACGCGCATTGTCTTCGCTTCTTTGGAGGAAAACCGCGGGCCTCCGAATCAGAGGCGCTCATGCCCGACACGCTCCTGGCAGCATCGAATCGAGATGCCGGGGTCACGGTGATCGCCGCCATCACCACCGGTCTTGTCGCTGAAATTCGCGATCGACACGATCTGTGGCCGACCGCTACCGCCGCCGTGGGGAGGCTTACGACGGGGGCGGCGATTTTCGGCGCGGGCCTCAAGGGCGCCGAACGGGTCTCCCTGCAGATCGCCGGCAATGGACCACTTGGAAGGCTGGCGGCCGATGCGTGGCTGCTCGACGAGCGGAGTGTTGGAGCGCGCGGCTACGCCTCCAACGGTCGCGTCGATCTGCCGATCGATGCGCGCGGCAAGTTTAACGTTGCGGGTGCCGTTGGTTCGGGATCGTTGCAGGTTACGCGGTCGAGCGAGATCGGCCAGCCATACGTCGGCGTGGTGCCCCTCTCTTCGGGAGAGATCGCCGAAGATCTCGCCATCTATCTTTCGCAATCCGAACAGATTCCGAGTATCGTGGCGCTCGGCGTTCTGGCGAATCCCAACGGCGTCGTTGCCGCGGGCGGGATTCTGGCCCGAGCGCTGCCGGGTGCGGACGAACGCGCGCTAGCGATGCTGGAAGAGCGCGCCAAAAAAATGCCACCCGTGACGCAACTGGTTGCCGCCGGCGCGGATGCAGCCGCGCTACTACGCGAACTGGCGGGCGATCTCGAGTTGCACTCACACCACACGATGGCGCTCCGCTTCGCTTGCCGCTGCAACCGTGCCAAAGTCGAAGCGGTGATGCTGAGCTTAGGCGCGGACGAGCTGCTGCAGCTGCGACGGGAGCGCGATCGGGCGGAGGCGACTTGCGAGTACTGCAAGACGCGCTACGCCTTTACCGCCGACGAGCTCGAGCAGCTCGCCGAACGTTTGCGCTAACCCGCACGCGGAACAACGCGCACGAAGCGACGCGACCCCACCGAGAGCACGGCCGGCGCGGCGGAACTCCAAAGCGCATTGACGTCCCGCACTACCTCGCCATCAATTTTGACGGCGTTTCCAGCGATCAGCCGTTGCGCAGCGCGCTTGCTCTCGGCAAATCCCGCGCGTACCAAGAGCTCCGAGACGCGCTTGGAGTCGCCGAGCTCGATCTCGTCAAGGCTATCGGTTGGAATTTCACGACGCTGGACGGTCCGCTCAAAGTAATCGCGCGCCGCCGCAGCCGCCGCGTCGCCGTGATAACGCGCGACGATATCCTGCGCCAGGCGCTTCTTCTCGTCCATCGGATTCGCGCGTCCGGCAGCAAGCCCGACGGCGAGACGTTCGCATTCCGCCGCGGGGCGAAACGCGGCAAGTCGCGCGTAGACCGGCAGCAGATCGTCGGAGATTTTCATCAACTTGCCGAACTGATCGGCGGCAGGTTCGGAGACGCCGACGTAATTGCCGAACGACTTGCTCATCTTCTTCTCTCCGTCGAGTCCAACCAGAAGCGGCACCGTCGCGCAAATCTGCGGGAGCTGGTCGAATTCGCGCTGGAACTGACGCCCAAGGAGCAGGTTGAAGAGCTGATCGGTCCCGCCCAGCTCGACGTCGGCCTCGATCGCGACCGAGTCGTACGCTTGCGCGACCGGGTAGAGGAACTCGTGAAGTGAGATCGGCACGCCGGATTCGTAGCGGTCGTGAAAGTCGTTGCGCTCGAGCATCTGCGCCACCGTCGTCTTGGCGAGAAGCTTCACGAGATCGGTGAGGGTAAGCTTGTCAAGCCATTCGGAGTTGTAACGCACCTGGATGCGCTCCATGTCGAGCACCTTGCCGGCCTGCTCGCGATAGGCAACCATATTCGCTTCGATCTCGTCACGGGAGAGTTGCGGCCGGGTCACGTTGCGGCCGCTGGGATCGCCGATGCGTGCCGTGAAGTCGCCGATGATCAGCGTAACGCGGTGGCCCGCTTCGGCGAAGCGCTGGAGTTGATGCAAGACGACCATGAACCCCAGATGCAGATCGGGACTGGTTGGATCGATGCCAAGCTTCACCCGCAACGGCCGGCCGGCCTTGAGCCGCTCGGTGAAATCGGCAACGGTCTCGACGTGATCGAACCCGTCGAGCAAATTACTCGGATCGGTTGCGCTCACGTTCGCAGCTCGATGAGCGTTACGCCGGTCGAACCTTCCTCCTCGTTGCCGTAGCGAAGGCTTTTGACCGCCGGATGATCGCGCAGGTGCTCCTGCAAGCCACGCCCGAGCATCCCCGTGCCTTTCCCATGGACTAATCGCAGCGGCGACGTTCCAGCCAGCAACGCGTCATCGATCCATCGCTCGACGATCGGTTCGGCTTCGGCGAAGCGTTTGCCGCGAACGTCCAGCGAGGCGGACGCGCGCGCCGCTGCTTCCAGCCGCGTTTGCCCCAGCCGAGTATCCCCGCGCAGGGGTTGAGCGCGCTCGCCCTTGACGACGCGGCGGTCGCGGCGGACGTCACTTTTCTCCACCATGACCTTCATTGAACCGATCGAAACGAGCAACCTTTCGTCCCAATCTTCGGTAACGACGCCTTCTTGATTCAACGAGAGCACGCGTACGCGGTCCCCAGCGGAATATGCGTCCGCACTTTCGGCGGTTTCGTCGTCGCGCCGGATTCCGAGCTCGAGCCGCATCGTTTCGAGCGTCTGTGCGAGCGACGCGGCCTGTGACCGGCTCGGCCGGCGCTGTTGCTGCTCGCGCACGAAATCGCGCAGCGTTTGCGCAAGCCGTTCCTCCGCCCGCATGCTAAAACGGCGACGCTCCTCGTCGAGTTCGTTACGCTCGCGATGCAGCGATTCGAGTTGTCGCGAAGCCGCGGCGCGCTCGCGCTCGACTCCCTCGCGTGATTCGCGCAGCTCGCTGCTGCGCAGCGCGAGCTCGGCTAAGGCCGCCTCGTAATCGAGCTCGCGGCGTTCGAGTAGTGCCGCCGCGCGCTCGACGATCTGCGGGTCGATGCCCAGCCGCGTCGCCAACGGAAATGCCAACGACTGGCCCGGCGTCCCGACGTCGAGCTCGAAGGTCGGCGCGAAGGTCTTCGGGTCGAAGCGCACGCTGGCATTCGCGACGCTCGCCGTCGCGTGCGCAAAGAGCTTGAGTTCGAGCGCGTGGGTTGAAACGATCGCTCGCGCACCGCAGACCAGCAGGCGCTCCAGGATTGCGATAGCCAGCGCCGCGCCGGCGCTGGGCTCGGTGCCGCCGCCGATCTCATCGACGATCGCGAGCGTCCGCGCATTCGCGCCTTCCAACATCTCCCGCATTCGATCGAGATGCGCGGAGAAGGTCGAGGCGTTGGCTACGAGCGATTGTTCGTCGCCGATGTCTGCCACGAGACGCTCGAAGCGGCCGATGCGCGTGCCGCTGCCGGCCGGAAGCTGCATCCCGCAGTAGGTCATCACGACGAAGAGCCCGGCCATTTTCAGCGCGACCGTCTTTCCGCCCATATTCGGACCGCTGATGACAAGCAGTCGCGTTCCGCCGTCGACCGCAAGCGATTGCGGGACGGCACGGTCGCCGAGCAACGGATGGCGGCCCCGCTCGACCGCGATTTCCGGCTCTTCGCTCAACTCGGGCGCGACGCTCTCGCTTCGCAGCGCGAGCTCAGCCTTCGCGGCGAGTACGTCGATCCGCGCGAGAATTTCGACGTTGGCGTCGATTGCGAGGGCGTAGCGGCCGACTTCGTGCGAAAGCGCCTCCAGAATTCGCTGTATCTCGCGTTCTTCTTCGATCTGCAGCGTGCGGACTCGATTGTTCGTTTCAAGGGCCGCTAACGGCTCGACGAAGAGCGTCTGCCCGCTGGCGCTGGTGTCGTGCACGATGCTCGGCAGCGCCCCCGCCATTTCGGCTTTGATCGGGATGACGAAGCGGCCGTTGCGAACCGTCACGATCCGATCTTGTACCGTTTTCGCATGCTTGGCGGAGTTGAGAATCGACGTCACGCGATCGCGTGCGTCGGCTTGCGCTTGCGCGAGGCTTCGGCGGATGCGCCCGAGCGCCGGGGAAGCTCGATCGAGAACCGCGCCGCGTTCGTCGACCGCATTGCCAATCGCTCGCTGCAACTCACGCAGCGGCGTATAACCGGCGACGACGTCGGACAAATCGGGATGCTCGCCGACGGCGCGATGCGCCGCGCCCGCTGCAGCAACGGCTTCGCCGATCGAATGAAGATCGCTGCCTGAGAGTGTCCTCCCCACCTGCGCGGCCTCAGTGAGCGATGCGGTCTCGATCGCGGGCATGATCCGCAGATCGAACCCGGCCATCAGCGAGCGCACCGCTTCGGTGCGGCGTTGCTCGTGACGAACCAACCCGAACTCGTCGAGCGGCATCAGTTCGAGCGCGAAGGCTCGACCGCGTGCCGTACGCGTCGCCGCGACGACGCGCTCGCGGACGCCGGCGAAATCGAGGGCCTCGAGCGTTCGGGAGTCGGCGAGAGCCATGAAAGCGACGAGACTCTTACGAAGAAAGCTTCTTCGTCACCAGCTCGTTGACGATTGCCGGGTCGGCCTTGCCGCGCGAGGCCTTCATTACTTGCCCGACGAGAAATCCGGCAACGTTGGTCTTTCCCCGCTTGTATTCGGCGACCACACTTTCATTGGCCGCCAGAACGTCGTCAACGAAGCGTTCGACCGTCGTAAGATCGCTGGTTTGGGCGAGGCCCTCGCGTTCGACAATAGCTCCAGGTGAGCCGGCCCCACTCCACATTCGGCCGAGGAGCTCCTTGGCGATCTTCGAGTTGATGCGCTTCGTTTCGACCAGCGCGATCAGCTCGGCCAGATGATCGGGCGAAACGCTCGAATCACCGACCGTCGTGCCGGTTTCGTTGGCGAGTCGCGAGAGCTCTCCCAAGACGAAGTTGCTCGATTGTTGCGGGTTACCGCTCAGTGCGACGACGCGGTCGTAATAACGGCCGAGCTCGAAGTTCTCGACAAGCTGCGTCGCCTGTTTCGCGCCCAAGCCGTACTCGCGGGTGTAGCGTTCGAAGCGCTCCCACGGCAGCGTCGGGAGCCCGGCCTGCAGCCGTTCGACGTCGACACGCCCGACCTCCAACGGCACGAGATCGGGATCGGGAAAGTAACGATAGTCGTGTGCCTCTTCTTTGCTGCGCATCGAGTGCGTCACGCCGTTGATCTCGTCCCACCCACGCGTCTCTTGGACGATGCGGTTGCCCGCGTTTAGGAGAGCGATCTGACGCTCGATCTCGCTTTCGATCGCGCGTTCGACCGAGCGAAAGGAGTTCATGTTTTTGATCTCGGTCTTGGTGCCCAGCTCGCTCGATCCGGCGGCCCGGACCGAAACGTTGGCATCGCAGCGGAGCGAGCCTTCTTCCATCTTCACGTCGCTGACGCCAAGCGCGAGCAGCGTCCGGCGCAGCGATTCGAGATAGCCGACCGCCTCTTCCGCGCTGTGCAGCTCCGGTTCGGAGACGCACTCCATCAGGGGAACGCCGGCCCGATTAAAGTCGACTAACGAGTACGAGCTTCCGGCGATGCGGCCGTCACCCGAACCGGCATGCGTGGATTTACCCGTGTCCTCTTCAAGATGGATGCGCGTCAGGCGGCACGCCTTCATCGTGCCGTCCTCGAGCCAGTATTTGACCGTCCCGCCTTGTGCCAGCGGCATGTCGTACTGCGAAATCTGGTAATCCTTCGGCATGTCCGGATAAAAATAATTCTTCCGGTCGAACTTCGAAAACGCCGGAATCAGGGCTCCGAACGCCAGGCCCGTGGTGACCATGAGCTCGATTGCTTTGGCATTCGGCACCGGCAGCGCGCCGGGCATGCCCAGACAGATCGGACAGACCTTCGTGTTCGGCTCGCCGCCGAACTCGTTGAGACAACCGCAGAACATCTTCGTCACCGTCTTCAGCTCGACGTGACATTCGATGCCGATGACGGCCTCGTACGAAACGCTCACGCCTGTACCCCCTCCAGGAGCGGCGCGCGCGCGAGCGCATGCTGCGTCGCACGCTCGTAGGCGTGCGCGGCGCCGAGCAACAGCCGTTCCGCGAAGAGCGGCGCGCAGAGCTGCAAGCCGATCGGCATTGGAAAGTTGCCGCCTTCGGGCGTGCTCCAACCGCAGGGAACGGAGAGCGCCGGCAGCCCCGCTAGCGACATCGGAATGGTGTAGTAATCCATTAAGTACATGCTGTACGGATCGCTCTTGGCGGCAAAACGGAAGGCGGGACAGCTCGTCGCCGGACACGCGATCAGGTCACAGCGCGCGAAGGCGCGGTCGAAGTCGCCGGCGATCAGCGTACGCGCCTTTTGCGCGCGGACGTAATAGGCATCGTAATAGCCGCTCGACAACGCGTGCGTGCCGATAAGGATACGGCGTTTCACCTCGGGTCCGAAGCCGGCAGCACGGGTCTTGTCATACATCGTTCGCACGTCGGCGGCCTCGACTCGCAGCCCGTAACGCACTCCGTCAAAGCGCGCCAGGTTCGACGAAGCCTCTGCTGGTGCAATCAAATAGTACGTCGGTACACCGTAATCCGCGGTCGGCAGCGAGACCTCGACGAGCTGGGCGCCGAGGCGTTCGAGGTCGCCGTATGCCGCGCGATAGATCCCGTCGAGATCGTCGCCGAGCGCTTTTGAGTCAAACTCGCGGACGATCCCGATGCGTAGCCCGCGCAGGTCTTCGCGCAACGCAGCGGCAGTCGGCTCGACCGGTCGCGCGATCGACGTTGCATCCATGGCGTCGTAGCCTGCCATCGCGTCGTAAGTTAGCGCGGCGTCTTCGACGGTGCGCGTGAGCGGCCCGATCTGGTCGAGGCTCGACGCGAATGCCACGAGGCCGTAACGCGAAACGCGCCCATACGTCGGTTTGAAACCGACGAGATTGCAGAACGCACCCGGCTCTCGAATCGAACCTCCGGTATCGCTGCCGAGGCCGATCGCCGCCTCGTACGCGGCGACTGCTGCCGCCGAGCCGCCGCTCGATCCGCCCGGTACGCGATCCGGATCGTACGGATTGCGCGTCACGCCGAGCGCCGAGTTTTCACACGAGCTGCCCATCGCGAACTCGTCGCAGTTCGTCTTACCGATCGGAACCGCACCGGCCTCGAGCAACCGCGCCACCGCCGTCGCGGTGTATGGTGCGATCCAATGTTCCAGAATTTTGCTGCCGCAGGTCGTGCGCGTGGTCTCGAGGCACATGTTGTCTTTGACGGCGAGCGGTACGCCCGCGAGCGGAAGGTCCTCGCCGCTTGCCACGCGTTGATCGACGTGCATCGCATGCGCTCGCGCCAGATCGGGAAGCACGGTTAAATACGAGCCGAGCCTGCCCTCCACCGCACCGACGTGCGCCAGCGTCTCTTCGGCTACTTCGACGGCGCTGATGCGGCGCGAACGGACGTCGTTTGCGGTTTCCGCAGCGCTCTGCTTGATGCGTTCCTCGGGCACGGAGCTTCCTCTACTCGGCGATGATGCGCGGCACGCGGAAAAAGCCGCCCTGGCGCTGCGGTGCTTCCGCCAAAACGCGCTCGCGATCGAGACACGGGCGCGGCGTATCCTCGCGCGTCACGTTGCGCGATTCGACGACCTGTGCGGTCGCCGGAACGCTTGCGATATCGAGCTTCTCGAGTGCGTTCACGTGGCCAAGCAGATCGCCGAGCTGCTTCCCGAAGATCTCGATCTCTTCGTCGGTCAGCTCGATACGCGCCAGCTTGGCGACGTACCGAATGTCAATGCTCTGGGCTGGCAAGTTCGGAATACTCCAATTGGACGAGGGTCTCGACGTGCCCGGTCTGCGGAAACATGTCAAATGGCTGCACGATGCCGAGCCGGTAGCCCTTGGCCACCAGGAACTTGGAATCCCTTGCCAGCGTCGCCGGATCGCAGGAGAGATACCATAGCGCCGGAATGCGGGAGCGCGCGATCGCGTCGAGCGTGACTTCGTCGCAACCCTTCCGGGGCGGATCGAGAAAGAGGACGTCCGCCGCACGCATTTCGGCTCGCAGCGAATCGGCACCGACCAGTTGCTCGACTCGGCCGGTCTCAAAGCGGGCGTACTGCCCGAGACGATTGAGCCGTGCGTTGGCAACCGCCTCGGCGATCGCCCGCGGGTTTTCCTCGACGCCGAAGACGCTCCACCCGTGTTTTGCAAAGAAGAGCGCAAATGTTCCCACGCCGCAGTATAGGTCGACCACGCGACGCGGCGTCTCGAGCCAAGGTGTCAGAAACTCAAAGATGCGCCCCACCATCTCGACATTGATCTGAAAGAACGAACCCGCCGAGACGCGATACCGCAGGCCGGCGATCGTCTCTTCGATTTCCTCTTCGCCCGCCAGCAGGCGATAACGCCGCCCAAGGATTGCATTTTCGCCCGCGAGATCGAAGGAGTTCGTAACCCCCGCGAGTCCTGGCAGCTCGCGTAAGAGCTGCGGCGCAATCCGCTCCGCGCTCTCGCTACGCCGCTGCGTTGTGATCGTAAGAACGCTTCGAGCACTCGCTCGCGCGCTGCGCGCGACGAGATGGCGCGCCTCTCGCAGCACGGTGCGCATTGAATCGCTTCCGCGGGTCGCGTTGAGCTGCGCTAGATCGGCGTTGAGCTCGGGGGTAACGATCGGACACGCGTCAATCGGAACCACGTCATGCGTGCGCTGCCGGTAGAAGCCGAGCGACGGCGGAATGCTGCGCTGGTCGACGACGAGCGACATTTTGTTCCGGTAGTCACGCGGATTCGTCATGCCGATCGCCGGCCGAACCTCGATTGCTCGATGGCCGCCGATGCGCTCTAAGGCATCGCGAACGAGTTGCCGTTTCCACTCAAGCTGGGCGGGATAGGTGAGATGCTGCAGCTGGCATCCGCCGCAGCGCCCAAAGACGGGGCAGAACGGCTGCGTTCGCGCGGGCGACTCGGAGAGCAACTCGCGTAAATCGGCGACTGCGTATCGCGGCTTGACCTGCTTGACCACGACGCGAGCGCGCTCACCGGGAAGCGGCCCAAAACAAAAGACGACGAGACCCTCGGCACGCCCGACTCCTTGGCCATTGGCCAAGAGATCGCTGAATGTGAGCTCGAGTTCGGCGCCGGCGCGCAGTGCCGTGCCGGGTTTAGGCGCTGTTTCTCTGCTCGTCAAGCGCCTTGAGCAGCGAGTTAGCCTCGTCGATCAACTCTTGAATGCGCTGCGTCGTCGGATCTTCGTGGCGCCCAGCGGAAGCGAGGCGCAGCGATACATATGCAAGCGCCGCGCCGAGAGCGGCGACCCCGATTCCGAAGCCGATCCAAAGGAGGACGCGACGGTCGGGTTGCGGCGTTGAATCCGGCGAATCCATGCGTTTTTATATTCGATGCGATTCGTCCGGCCGCCTGGGTGCTGCGGCCGGCGAAGGACTCGGCGACGGTGCATTCCCGGCCGTCAGGACGACGTCATCGAGAAATTGCTGCGTCGAACTTTTCGGATGGCCGTCGCCGTGCACGCCGAAGTACAGCCAGAGCGTTCGTCCCGCGTACGCGTCGAGATTCCACCTGCCGAGCACCCACCCGGATTTGTCGTTCACGGTCTTAAACAGGTTGACGACGAGATTACCGCGGTCGTCGATCAGATCGCCCTCCTGATACGCGAAACTGGTATCGGATTCATCGGAGAGCTGATAGAGCCGCGCCGTGAGCAGCGCGCCTCGGGGGATCGTTACCAGCTGACAGACACCGGAGTTGCCGAGCGGTTCACTCGTACCGTTCAGCATGCCCGAATACTCGTTGTACAGGCCGGCGTACGGATGCGCCATCGTCGTAAAAGCGCTAACGTCGCCGCATTGATACCAACCCCGGTCGATGTTCCCCGTTTCGAAGCTCGAGTTCGAGATCAGATTGCTCGGATCGCTCGTCAGCGAGTTTACGACGTGGGGATGCGCGACGTTGTAGTGTCCGGCAACGGCGTGGCGCGCCTCGTCGGGCGCCGCGGCGACCGAAACGAGGAGCATACCCAAGGCTACCGCAACTAAGAGCGGCCCGGGAACCGCGGCCTTGCGATTGGGAGAGGTGGCAGAGCGGTTGAATGTACTCGCTTGGAAAGCGAGCAGAGGTGATGAGCCTCTCGAGGGTTCGAATCCCTCCCTCTCCGAATTCGTAAACGCTTCTCGAACCCTCGAGAGGCTCATCAGTGAAGCTCGCGCAGCGAGCGAAACGGTTTTCAAAATCGGG
>Ga0070764_10000214_pt1 | contig 21048 bp, 23 predicted proteins | sample HubBroMetageWRM4_FD_67287 | JGI IMG/M metagenome (GOLD analysis project Ga0070764, IMG submission 67287) | Warmed soil microbial communities from the Hubbard Brook experimental Forest, New Hampshire - Hubbard Brook CCASE Soil Metagenome WRM 4 | ecosystem: Environmental > Terrestrial > Soil >... | reverse complement strand
ACGGACTTCCGATCCTCGGTCCGACGCTGCTGGACGGCTTCTTTCTTGCGACCGGCCACTATCGCAACGGAATCCTGCTCGCCCCCGCGACCGCGCGCCTGATCGCTAACGCCATCGAGACGAACGATGTCGCCGGGCTCGAACCGTTCGCGCTTGGCCGTTTTGGCACGGAAGTAGCGGCGCCGAAACGAAGCACTAGCGCGTGAAGGCAACGATTAACGGTCGAGCCCGTGAGCTCCCCGACCAGCTGACCGTGGGAGGACTGCTCGAGCTTCTCCGCTCGCCCCGGGCCGGCGTCGCCGTGGCGTGTAACGATTGCATCGTGCGGCGGGACGAGTACGATGCGCGACGTCTGCGCGACGGCGACCGCCTCGAGATCATCGAAGCGGTCGCGGGAGGGTAGCGTGACGTCCGATACGTTGAAGATCGGAAGGTACGAGTTCAACTCGCGATTGATCGTCGGCACCGGCAAGTATCCCTCGGTGGAGATCATGCGCGCGGCGCACGCCGCCAGCGGCGCCGCCCTCGTCACCGTCGCCATCCGGCGCATCAACTTAGAGAACTCCAACGGAAAGACGATGCTCGATTACATCGATCGCGAGCGGTTCACGATTCTTCCAAATACCGCCGGATCGTATTCCGCGAACGAAGCGGTGCTGACGGCGCAGCTCGCGCGGGAGCTGCTCGGTACCGATCTGGTCAAGCTCGAAGTCATCGGCGACGCGCAGACGCTGCATCCCGACGCCCACGAAACGATCGTAGCTGCCGAGCGCCTCGTTCGGGATGGCTTTACCGTGCTTCCCTATATCGGCGACGACCCTATTGCATGCCGGCAGCTTGAAGAAGTGGGATGCGCAGCGGTGATGCCGCTCGCCGCGCCGATCGGGAGCGGCCTCGGCGTTTGCAATCCGTACTCCATCCGCATCATCAAAGAGCGCGCGAACGTGCCGGTGATCGTGGACGCGGGCGTGGGAACGGCCTCGGATGCGGCGATCGCGATGGAGCTCGGTGTCGACGCGCTCTTGATGAACACGGGCATCGCGAGCGCGCGCGATCCGGTGCTGATGGCCACCGCGATGAAGTATGCCGTGATCGCAGGACGTCAGGCTTTCCTCGCGGGCCGCATGGCGAAACGGCTCTATGCCAACGCTTCGAGCCCAATGGAGAACTTGATCTCAGGACACTAGGGGTTTTGGCGTCAGCCGCCGATATGCCAGCTCCAAGCGTTCCAGAAAGTCGAGCCGAAGGGCGCGGGCGCGATACCGTGCACGTAGGTTCGATACGCGTCGGGAATCTGTACTTGCCAAAGCGTGAAGAAGGGAAGCTCGGTTGCGATCGCGCGCTGGACCTTGGCGTAATCGGCTTTGCGTGCCGCCCGGTCGACGGTCGCTAATGCGCCGCGAATTGCCGCGTCGGCGCGCGCGTCGCACCAAAACGAGTAGTTCAGCCCACTTGGCGGCATTTGGCTGCAGCCGACGTTCCACGAGTCGTTGGGATCCCCACCGAGCACCCACCATGCATCGTAGGCGAGTTGATAGCGTCCACCGGCGAGGACACCGCCCGTGGCCGCCGGTCCGTAGAACATTCCGCTTGGGTACTGTTTGATCGTGGCGTGAATGCCAATCCGGCGCAGATCTTCTTGTAGAATCGCAGCTACCAACGTTGAGCCGTTAATGATCTGCGGCGCGATTGCGAGCGTGAGGTCGAGCGATCGGCCGCGCAGTAGCCGTTTCGCGCCGGCCGGGTCGTAACGGATGGGCGACGTCGAAGCGTTGTACGCCCAGCCGTTGCTCGGCTGATCGGCATCGATGAGCACGCCGCTGCCGTGCGTTGCAGCCGAGAGCAGCGTTTGCCGATCGACGCTCATCGCGATCGCCCGGCGGACATTGACGTCGCCCAGCGCTGGGTCGCGAAGATTGAAGCGCAAGAGATGCAGGTCGTTGACCGGCGTGAGCGCGATGTGAACCCCGGGAATCGATCGCACTTGCGGCAAGAGCTGCGGGTCCACATCGAAGTACGCGTCAACCTCGCCGGTGCGCAACTGCTCGAGCCGGGTGTTCGGATCGGGAATGATGCGATAGACGAGACGATCGATCCGCGGCTTTCCGCGCCAGTAGAGCCGGTTGGCAGCGAGCGTGATGCTGTCGCCGCGCGTCCAGCGTACGATTTGAAACGGCCCCGCCCCGACCGGCCGCGCGTTGTACGCGACGCGATTGAGATCGGCATACCCTTCCAGCAGGTGAGCCGGCATGATCGCGCCGACGCCTTGCGGGCCGAAGAAATACTGTACGAAAGGCGAGAAGCGCCGACGGAGGCGAACGACGACCGTATAGTCGCCGACGGCGCGAATCGCGCCCACCTCGGCATAGCCCACCCGCGTCGCGACGTTGTTACGCGGATTAACGATCGCGTTATAGGAGAAGACGACATCGAGTGCGGTCAGCGGCACGCCGTCTTGCCAACGAACGTTCCGCCGAATGTGGTAAGTCACGGTCAGCTGGTCGCGCGAGATGCCGCCGTTGCCGAGCGTCGGCACCTGCTGCGCGATCTCCGGAATCGTGTCGTTGCGGTCGTCGTTTTCGACGAGATACGACATGTATAGGTGGCTGAAGTTCAGCGTGTCGGCTTCGTTGGAGAGCATCGGGTTCAACGAATCAGGCTCGCCGGCTAGCCCGCTGAAAACGAGCTTCGATCCGGAGGTATGCCGGACGCCGGGCTGCGAGCAACCGGCGAAGCCAACCGCCAGCCCCAGCGAAAGCAGCGCGCGTGGCGTCACGCTTTTCGCGCGATGACGAACCAGTGCACAGCGCCGGCGAGGGGGCGCGCTCGATGCGCCGACTTCGCCGCGATCGCATCGACGTCGTGCTCGTCTAACGATTCGATCTCGAGGTAGGGCGCGAGCAGCGACCGAAGTTGCTCGCGATCGAAGTAGGCGTGAGCGACGCCCTGCTCGTCGCCATCGATCGGAGCAAAGGTCGACGCGTCGATGCGCAGGCCGTTACCGAAGCGTGCGTCGCGCGTCGACCCGAAGGTCGCGTACAGCAAACCGCTGCGGTCGAGACGCTCGGCAATCGAGCGAACGTTCGTGGCAATTGCCGACGGAACGCCGTGCAGGAGCCCATGCGTTGAGATGGCCGCTGCAAAACTTTGGGTTATGCCGGCCAACGGCGCGCTCGAGATCGCAGTCCGGTCGTCGACGGCCACAACGGCGAATCCCGCACGTTCCAGCGTTTCGCGATTTCGTCCGCTTCCCGACGCGAAGTCGAGAATTCGCCGTCCGGGGACCGACTGCAGGCGTTCGATAAGGCGTTGCGCCAATGGATGAGGTGCAGACACCACTCTTGCTTCTAGAAAGGCCGAAGGAATGCTTGGCGAAGGCGATCGACTCCCTGAAGTAACGGTGCTCGACGATCAAGGCACGGAGGTGACCACGACAGATCTGCTCGGCGGCCCGCTCGTTCTTTATTTTTATCCGAAGGACGACACGCCCGGCTGCACCAGCGAGGCCTCGCAGTTTCGTGACATCTACGATCAGTTCGAAGAGAAGAACGCGCGAATCGTCGGCGTCAGCCGCGATTCCGTCGAGTCTCACCAGCGTTTCAAGAACAAGTTCGCGATCCCGTTTCCGCTGCTCGCCGACACGGAGTCAAAGCTCTACAAAGCCTTCGGCGTGAACGGCCGCTCGACGTTCTTAATCGACGCCACCGGGACGATCGCGCGGGTCTGGCCGAAGGTCGACGTCAGCGAACACGCCGAGGAGGTGCTCGAATCGTTGGATTGACGCTGCGCATCGTAGGGTCGAGTACGGCAATGCCGCGCCCCGGCCGCGCCTGCAGCGCCTATCTTGTAGAGGGAGGTGACACCGCGGCGCTTTTGGATATCGGAACCGGCTCGGTGGCAAAGCTGCAGCTCGTCACGGAGTACACTCGGCTCGACGCCATCGTCATCTCGCACATGCACGCCGATCATTTTTTCGATCTCGTTCCGCTCCGGCAGGGGCTGAAATACGGGCCGCTCGCGCGCGCAGAACGTCTTCCGGTCTTCCTGCCTCCGGGCGGCGCCCGCGCACTCGATCTGCTCCGCCAAGCGGTCTCACCCGACGCGTCGGCCGACTTCTTCGAGGCGGTCTTCGACGTCCGCGAGTACGACCCGTCGGCGACGTTGGCAATTCAAAAGCTGCAGCTCACCTTTGCACCAACGCAACACTATATCGAGGGCTTCGCCATCCGCGTCGAATGCGACGGGAGTAGCCTCACGTATTCGTCCGATACGGCGCCTTGCGACATGGTCGTGGAGCTTGCGCGCGAGACCGGGCTCTTGCTGGCTGAAGCCTCACTCGGCCTGGCGAGCGAGCAAGGCAAACGCGGACATTTGACGGCGCAAGAGGCTGGTGAGATGGCAACGCGGGCGGCGGTGCGGCGCCTCGTTCTCACGCATTACGGGTCGGCATACGACGCAGCGGCTTTGATCGGCGCGGCGGGGCGACACTTTGCCGGCCGCATCGACGCCGCCGACGATGGACTTCAGTTCTCCGTTTTCGGGTCGCCGCGCGGCAGCGAGAACTGAATCAGCGAGCGTACCGGCGCAAGGCCTCGGCTGATGACGGCGTAGGGTGTCACCTGCAGCCCGAGTTCTCGCAACCGGGCGGCCGCGGCGAGCAGCTCACGTCCGTTGGTGACGACGTCTTCGAGCAAGAGCACGTGCTGGCCGGACTGATACGGCCCTTCGACGTATTCGTTGGGAAAGGCCCCATAGGCTTTGGGCTTCTTGCGCACCGCGATCATCGGAATGCCGGACAACTGCGAGACTGCGGTCGCGATCACGACGCCCCCCAGTTCGGTTCCGGCAACGAGATCGGGATTCACATCGGCGATGATCGGCGTGAAGAAACGCGCGATCCGACGCAGAACCGTTGGATCGGAGAAGAGGCTGAACTTGTCGATGTAGTAGTCGCTGCGGGCGCCGCCGGCAAGAACGTAATCCCCGCGTGTCAGCGCTCGCTCCACGATGATCTTACGCAACCACGTAAGGTCGGGTAGGCCTAAATGCTCCATTCCCACGCGTTCCAAGATTCTTCGACGGGGTTGGGTTCGAAACCGTGAAAATCGACGCTGATCGGCTCCATTTGACGCAGGTAGTAGATGTAGAGTGCGGGGATATCGCGCATCACCAGCGCCTGGGTTTGGTAGTAGGCGGCAACGCGCGTGGGACGGTCGTAGTGGGTCAAAGCGATATGTTGAGCGGCTTGCATTGCCGGACTGCAGTAGCGTGAGTAGTTGTACCCGCTCGGCGGAAAATTCTCACACATCAATTGCGAGCTGTTGTCGGGATCGATCCCGGCGTACCACCCGGAGACCGTGAGATCGAACTTGCCCAGCTGCAGGATGCCGCCCATCCCGGCGGGAGCGAAGAGCACATCGCCGGGGTAGGACTTCAGCTCAGTATCAATGCCGATCTGGCGCAGCATGGCTTGAACCTCCAGCGATTCACGGCGTCGCGTCACGTTCGAGTTGTTCGTTACCATGACCAAGCTAAGACGTTGCCCCGCTTTGCGCATGACGCCGTCGGGCCCCGGAGCCCAGCCGGCTTGCCGTAGCAGCGAGCGCGCCTCGGCGGGATCGTGGGGATAGTTCCGCAGGCTCGGATTGAAGGCCCACATCCAGTCCGGAATATCCGCCGTCGCCAATGTCTGCGTGCCGAAGGTCAGGGTTCGGAGCAATTCGTTCTTGTCGACCGCGTAGGCGATGGCCAATCGAACGCGCGGATCGGCCAGGAAGGGCCGCGACAGATTCAACTGGATGTACGAGTACCCGTTCACATTGACCCAAACGATCGAAACGTCGTGCACCTGACGTACCGCATCGTAGGTCTCCTGGGATGCCTGGAACATATAGTCGATCGCGTGGGTTCGCAACAGATTGATCGTGGTGTCTTCGTCGGGAACGACCTTGATCTGGACGCGCTCGAGCTTTGGTCTGCCCATAAAAAATCCGTCGTTCCGAACCAGCGTGACGTGGTCGCCGTGGGCCCACTCGGCGAACTTAAACGGCCCATCGCTCACCGAGGGATTGCTGTTGAATGACACCTGATTGATATTCGGATACGCAGCCAGCACGTGCGCGGGGGCGATCATATACGGTTGATCGCTCTCGGCAAAGAACGTGTTGACAAACGGCGAGAAGCGGCGCTTCAAGTGGACGATTACGGTAGATGGGTTCGGGGTATCGATCGACGCAACGACATCGTACCCGTGACGCGAAACGACGTTGTTGTCGGGATTCATGATCGCTTGCCACGACCATTTGACGTCGCGCGATGTCACCGGGACGCCGTCGGTCCAGCGCGCTCTCGAGTTCAGGCGGTACGTGACGGTCAAACCGTCGGGAGAGATATCGCGATTTTCAAGGCTCGGCACTCGCGTCGCCAGCATTGGCAGCGGATTGCCCTTGGGATCGGCGGTGAGCAGCGGCTCGAACATGAGACGGTCCACGAACCCGTCGGTCGTGTTTGAATTCAAAAGCGGATTGAGATTCTTCATCTCCGCCTGAATGGCGACGCGCAAGAACCCCGCCTGCGTCCACGAATGGCGCGCCCCGCTCGGCCCATTGGTCGTTTTCGAGCATGCGGTCGCCGCGATTAGCGTCGCAAAGAGGCAGAGCTTAAATTTCACACAAGACTAGACCGCGGCTTTCGGGGCGACGCGATTGCCGGGAACCGGATCGTATCGTTCGTGGCGCCAGCCGTATGTGCCGAGCCCCTGCGTCGCGGTTCGCAGTTCGGTGATGTAGCGCGAGAGTTCGACCGCGGGGACGTAGGCCTCGACGACGTCGAGCCCGGGCCGGTCGTCGACCGGGTTCATGCCGAGGATTTGGCCGCGTTTGCCGGTGAGTTGCTGAATGACGGTCGAGGTATACGTGGTCGGAACGATGACGCGGACGTGCGCGATCGGTTCGAGCACGACGGGATTGCACTTGGGCAGCGCTTCGCGTACGCCCATCCCGGCGGCGGTCTTGAACGACTGCTCGCTCGAGTCGACGTCGTGGTATTGGCCGTCGAAGAGCGTCACATGGAGATCGGTCACCGGGTAGCCGCTTGCGCCGCGCGAGAGCGCTTCGCGCACGCCTTTTTCGACGGCGGGAATGAACTGGCGTGGAACGACGCCGCCGACGATCTTCTCTTCGAAGGTAACGCCGGTACCGCGCTCGCGTGGCTCGAAGCGAAGCCACACATCGCCGAACTGACCATGGCCGCCGGTCTGATGCTTGTAGCGCGAGTGTATCTCGGTGCCGCCCGTGATCGTCTCTTGGTAAGGAATCGTCGGGGCTGCCGTCTCGACTTCGACTTTGTATTTGCGCGCGAGCCGTTCGACCGCGATTGCGACGTGCTGCTCCCCGCTGCCTAAGAGGAGCCACTCGTGCGTCACGTCGGCTCGCTCGAGCCGCAGCGCCGGATCTTCGTCAACGATGCGCGCGAGCATCTGCGAAATCTTCGCCTCGTCGATGCGGTCCTTCGGCTTAATCGCGACGGCGAAGACCGGCTCGCCGACGGGAACGCGGGGCAGGAGCACCTTGTGCCCGTTTGAGGTGAGGGTATCGCCGGTTGCGACCGATTCGAGCCGCGCGAGTGCGACGATCATACCGGGTCCCGCTTCCGCGATGGCTTCCTGTTTCTTTCCCTGAAGACGATAGAGACCGCCGAGGCGGACTTTCTCATCGCGCCGGCTGATGTTCGTCAGCGTTGCATCCGATTTGATCGTGCCGGAGAGTACGCGCGCGATCGAGAGTTTTCCGCTCTGCGGATGGATCGAGGTCTTGATGATGCGGGCAACGACGGGAGCGTTCGGATCGGGATCCAGGGGCCGCCCTTCGGCATCGAGATGCGGAGCCTGCGCGGGCGATGGGAACCACTTTTCGATCGCGCGCGCCAGTGCGGCGACGCCGGCGCCAGAGAGACCCGCCGAAACGAGAACCGGGACGACCTGATCGTGCGAACACTCCTCGCAGAGATCGCGTTCGATCTCGTCGAGCGGCGGCTCAATGCCCTCGAGCAGCTCCTCCATGAGATGATCGTCGAAGTCGGCCATGGCTTCGAGCAGCTCGCTATGCATGCGCTTGGCGTCGCCTTCGACCGCTGCCGGCACCGGCTCTTCGCTTTCGGAGAGCGTTCCCGCAGCGTGGTCTCCGGCGAAACGGAACGCTTTCATCTGAGCGAGATCGACAAAGCCGTCGAAGGTCTCGGCACTGCCTAACGGCAGTTGCTCGGCGACGACGTGCCTACCGTACGCGCCTTGTAACGCCGCGAGCGTCTCGGAAAAATCCGCACCCGGCCGATCCATCTTGTTGATGACGAAGATGTGCGGCATGCGCGTGGATTCCAAGTAATCGACGATCGCCTGCGTCTGGACGATGCGGCCGGGATCGGCCTCAACCACCACGACCGCCGCATCAACGCCCGCCAAAGCTTGCTTCATTTCTTCAGCGAAGTCGACGAAACCGGGCGCATCAACAATCGAGATATCGACGCCGTTCGCGGTGGTATGCGCAAACCCGACCGTGGTTGACTGCAGATGAGCCACGTCCTCGGGCTCATGGTCGGTTACGGTCGTGCCGTCTCCGATCGATCCTCGCCGTCCGATCGCTCCGGTCAGGGCGAGAATGGCTTCGACAAGGGTCGTCTTCCCCGCATGGTGCGGTCCAACGAAAGCGACATTCCTTAGGCGCACAATATCCGCCAATGCTGTAATCCCCTATGAAGTGGTGGCTAGCGACGCTTCGCCGCGCTCTTTTTCTTTTTGACGCTCTTCTTAGCGTACCCGGCTTTCGGCTTGGCCTTGCGCGCAACGCCTGCCGGTGCCTTCTTTCGAGCCACCTTCTTGGCCGGCGCTTTGCGAGCCGGCGCCTTACGGGCGGGCGATTTTTTCGTGACCGCCTTCTTTGTTCCGCCTCGACTCGGCGACGCTTTACCTGCGCTCGCGGATCGGGTTGACGGAGCCTTCTTGGTCTTTACGGCGGGCGAGCTTTTTTTGGCCGGAACGGCTTGTTGCTTGCCGCTTTTCTGTTTCTGCGAAGTACCCGGCTTTTCAATCCGAGCAGCCTTCGCCTTTCCCGCGGAGACGCTTGAATCCGTGCTGCGCCGCGACGAGCTCGTCTTTGGCGGCGCGGTCGCGGCCGAGCGTTTCGAACTCCGCGTCGCGTCGGTCGCGCGCTTCTTGGAACCGGCCTCCCGCGACCCGCGGGCACCCTCGCGACGTCCGGCCCCCTCGGCCTCTTCGGGCAGCCCGAGTTCGGCGCGGCTGTAGCCGGTGATGCTGCTGCCGGGCGCACTCGGCTGCCGCCGAGCTTGTGCCTGCGCTTCGAGATGCTCGCGTGTCGCGCGCAATGCGACTCTGGCTAATCGGCCCGCAACCGGAAAGACGAGTTCGTTAATCCGCGCGTCGTCGAGCAGCTTGAGGATAACGTCGAATGCGTTCCCCTGGTCCTTCGGACTATGCGCGTCCGATCCGACGGCGATTCCTACCCCGCGGGCTCTCGCCTTGCGCGCGAGTCGTGCGTTGGCCTCAAGATACTTTTTCTTGCGCTCTTCGGGGTGGTCGCGATAGAGGAAGCGGGTATTGATTTCAACGGCGAGGCCGCGCCGATGCGCGACGTCGAGCATACTGTCCTCGTACTCCTCCAGTCGCTTTTGCGCCGGCCAGCGGCCGAAGGTTGCGGGCACGTAGAAGTGCCCGACGACGTGGGTGGGCAGCCTTTCAAGGTCGTCGAGCAGTTTGACGATATAGAGCTCCCAGAGCGTATCGGCCCCGACGAGGTCGTGAAGCGCGCTGAACTCCTCATTGTCGAACGGCCAGAGCCAATCGGCTCCTTTTTCCGGGTGCTGGATGGGAACGAAGTGTACCGACCGGATGATGCCGTCGGGACGCATCGCATCGACGATATTTTGCGCATCGGGACGCGCGCGGGGATCGTTGTCGATCTCGGCGCCGATTGAGAAGCGCATGCCCCGGCGCAGTCCTTCGGAAACGATCGCGGCGTGCGGGACGTCCACCCCGGCGGTCTCGGCCGCGCCAAGCAAATCGCCGGCTTGCGCGAGCTTGAGCGCGCGCCGTAGCGTGTTGACCGCGCCGGGATCCTCAAACGTTAGATAGTTGGCGTGATCGGCTACCATCAAAAAGCGCGGCGACGCGCGCCGGCAGGCGTGGTAAAACCAAAGAAAAAGCATCCGTGCGGAATACGCAATCGGTCGCTCCTCAGTGTAAGGCCGGTGCTCGCCCTTCGCGTGCCCGTGGATGTCGGGTATGGCCGCGACCCGCGGGTCGCTCATCTTAACGAGAATGCCATTATCGCCACCTTTGTTAAGGTTGGCGTCTAACCGCGGTAGCCCTCCATTTCGAGGAGTCGAGCTTTCATCTCGAGACCGTAGAAATAGTTGTGCAGATCTCCCGATGAGTCAACGACGCGATGACACGGGAAAAGCAACGGCATCGGGTTGCGAGCCATGACGCGCCCAACGGCGCGCGCCGCTTTCGGTCGACCGATCTGCGACGCAACCCACGAGTACGAGCGGACCTCGCCTGGCGGGATCTGAGCGGCTGCGCGGAGCACCGCTTGCTCAAACGGCGTGAGGTCGCTGATATCGACAACCGCATCATCAATCGTCCAGGTGCTGAAAAAACGATCGAGGGCGCGCACCAGCCACGCAGGCGCCTCACCGCGGACGACCTGGCGATGCAAACGGCGCTCGGCACGCGCTAGGACAGCGGGCTCCGCGTCGCCCGTATCGAGGCTGACGTACGCAATGCGATCCGACTTAAAACCGACGTAAAGGCGGCCGACCGGTGTCGTGATCGCCGAGAGCACGATCGGCGGATAGATCTTTCCTTTAAGAGCCGCGATGTGCTCGACGACTTTCTTTGCTAAGTCGCATGACGGCTCCGGGCGCGGGAGGCACGAGAGGCAGAATGCGACTCCTTCGTACTCCTCGTACATTGCCTGACAGGAAGGGCAGGCGCTCAAGTGGCTGTGGACGGTCTTCTTCAGCGAAGCTAAGCACTCGCCGCGCAGCTCATCCCAGAGCGCTTCTACCTCACGACAACGCATGTTGAGGGACTCCTTCGGGGGTGAATCGCCCGATTTGCGGGCCGAGAATGCGCCGCAGAATTCGCACGGCGCGATGAACGTGGGACTTGACCGTGCCGATCGGCTGATTCAGAATCTCGGCAATCTCGGGGTGGCTACGGCCTTCAATGAAGCGCAGCGTCGCCGCAGCGCGCAGGTGCATCGGCAGCTGCAGTAAGGCTCGCTCCACCAATGCGATCTCGGTATTCTGCTCGACGATCACTTCGGGCTGGGGAGGGCCTTCATTCGATTCACGCAGGATGGCATCGGGATCGGCGAGCGCGTCGAGCGCCACGTTGGAGGGACGTTTGCTGCGTAGCCGGTTGCGCGTAACGTTGAGTGTGATCGTGTACAGCCAGGGTTGGAGCCGCAGGTCGGCGCGCTGCTCGGAGGACATCTTGCCGAGCGCGCGGTAGGCGCGGACGAACGCATCCTGGACGATCTCCTCGGCGTCTTCGCGATTGCCCGTCATTCGCAAGGCAAAGCCGTAAAGGCGCCGCTGGTAATCGTCGACGATTCGGTCGAAGTTCTGGACGCTGGGGCCAGAACCGGCCGGGGGCTTCGTCGCCGGAGTCCGCCCGGACGTCATCGCTGAAGGCACGTATACTCCCGTAAGGAGTGGTGCGAGCGCGCTCATACAGTGCCCCGGACCACCACTGCTACGGCCGTGGTTTCACACCGGTCCTAAAAACTCCTGAAAGCGCGACCGGCCGGTCGCGGCTCGCGCAGGGGGTTTCGGGCGTTCCTCCTAAAGCATCGCCATGCCGCTTTCGGTCCGGGTTTCGGCCCGTCGCTGATATGGGAAAACCGCTTCGTCTCGCCGGGAGAGAAGCGGATTTTTTTTTAGAGAGGTAGGCTCAAATGCAGCAAGCCATAGACCCCACGGAGATTTCGTTGGACGCGTACACGATGTGCAGCTTTTTGCCGGACATCCACTCGGCACGAGCGCTGCCACTTGCGCTCATCGGGTACCGCCAAAGCGAGGATCCGTGGTTCGTATGGCTCGTGCCAAAAGAGGGAGTCGATCCGGCAGGCCTCACCAACGATCCGTATTATGCCAAAGTGCTACGCGATCCGCATGCCTACTTCAGGAAGAAGCTGGCAAAATACGTCGAGGAGACCGGCTGCGTGAAACGCGGGATCGAGATGCTGATCGACTGCCACCAGAACCACCTTGCCTTCACCGCACTTACGGAGTTGCGGGAGCAACCGTTCCGCCACCCGTTGCAAGTGGAACTGGTGGAGGCGTTCTAGAGGTAGCGCGCATCGAGCGCCGGTACGTTATCCTTACCGGCACCGAAACCGCCGCCCGCCCCTGAGCGAGCCGTGCGTCGAGCGTGAGCGTCACGCTAAACGCCAATAGGTGCGCACCATTAAGCGCGTAGTAGGCGGTTCCATCCATTCGCATCGTTCCGGAGACGGTCGCATCGGCATACCCCGGCAGTGTTCCGCTCATCGGACCCTGCGCTTCGAAGCGGACCGCTACCGTAGGATTTCCATCGATCGGACCGGCGACCCCAGGACGCAGATAGCCCTGTAAGAGCGTTGCGTCGCCAAGCGGCGAGGCCGCTGAGAACGGCACCCGTCCGCGCATGGCACGCAGATCGCGCATCGTAGGCCCGTCGATCCAGACGGCAAACGGCTGATTAAGGATTGTTAGAAAGTCGGGGTCGTTGTCGACGCGGTCCACAAAGCTTCCGTTCGGCTGAAGCACTTGCACGAACCGTGCTTCTCCCCGCGTCTTGCCATCGGGACCCTGTCGCGTGTACTGGGCGCTCGCTGCAAAGCGAACGGATGTCCCCTCGCGCGCGATCGATAGGCGCTCGGTGCCGGCATAGGAGACGCGCGTGAACGTTCCGGTCGACTCGATCCGGTAGATGTCCTCGCCCGTGGTACCGTATTGGAGATCGGCGGACGCGGCTTGCGACGCGATGGCGAGCGCGGCAACCAGGGCAACCTCGAGCAAGGTGGTGAACTCCGTTTCTTCGCAGGTGGCTTACTTCTACACTATCACTCGCTGCAAGAGCGAGTCGTACAGAGTTCTATCGGCGATGGAGCGCCGTGCGGCGTCGCTTGCCGAGGAAAAATCGGATGTCCGCGGTGCCTTCGCAGACAACGATCGCTTCGGCGTCGGTGAAAGTGCGTCCGTCGACGTCGATAATGAAATCGCCTGCGGCCAGGCCCGCGAGCGTCCGATGAACGCTGCGCGAAAACTTATCGTGCGGCGCGCGCGCGCCGATCGCTTCGCGGACCGCAAACGCCAGGAGATCGCGCACGCGCAGCGGCGTCGCGAGCGCAAAGGCACCCGAGCCGCCGACTGCGACGGCGTGGAGGTCGAGCGGAACCTTCACGCGGATCATCAGAATGACAATTTCTGCTGCATCGAGGAGCTGCCTGCCGGCAGGGCTAAATGAATGCAACGAATGTCCTTCGGGAACGTGCCTGCCGATACGCTGGCAGGCGTAGTCGAGAAGCTTCTCGCGAAGATGGACGAGACGGATCTCGCCGCCTTCTACCAACGCGAGCTTGCGACCATGCCGCCGAACGTTGTTGCGGCGTTCTGTGAAGCCGTTTTCGCGGCGTTTCGCGAGCGCGGTGAGTCCTCAGAGGACGCGGCCGAAGGCGCGGGCGCCACGCTCGATGCAATCGCCCGCCGCGAGCCCGCCGCGATTGCTGCACTGGTGCAGTACGCGCTCGCGAGCCCCGACCTACTCAAGGAAGCGACGACCGACTTTGTCGCTCAGCATCCCGGTTCGATTGAAGCGCTTCCCGCCATCGTGCGCGACGCGTTGGCCGAACGGTTGACGCAGAGCCTTTCGTAAGGGTGAGAGAGCCTCCGCGACGTCGTCGATCCGACGATGAATCGGGCGGAGGCGGACTGCCGCTTTTTCCGCTCATTCTCGTCGTCGTTTTGGCCGGCTTGCTGCTCGGCGGCGTGTTAGCGCATTTCTTCGGAGGTTCGCGGGGGGCGCCGGCGGCGGCGCCATCGACGGTAGCCGTTGTCTCTCCGCCGGAAACGACACCGCTGCCGGTTACCCCGCCACCAACGACGACACCAGCACCGTTGGTCTCGCCGACGTCGGCCCCGTCGCCTACGGCGTCCGCATCGCCAACGCCGCTGAGTAGCGCAACCGTCTCGCCGGCGCCCTCGGTAACCCCTACAACCCGAGCAAGGCGCGCGACGCCAGCGCCGAAGAAGCTGCTTGCGGCAGCGACTTCCAAGCCCTCAGCCACGCCGAAGACGCTTTCACCGGCGCGGGCAACCCCCACTCCGGCGGCGCCGGTCGCTACCGTGCCCGTGCGCACTGCTACGCCGCTACTGCATACCGCCGCGCCGCCCGCGCAAACTGCTGCGCCCTCGGGCGACACGCGAGCTGCTGCGGTCGTGCGCTCCTATCTCGGTGCACTCGCTCGTGGCGATCGCGAAACGGCGACGTCGTACCTCGCGCACGGCACCCCCACGGAGACGTTCATGAACTCGGGCGCGCGCATTGCGTCGATCAGAACCGCCGCCGGCGGCGCGCAACAGTATACGGTCACGGCCGACGTGCAAACCAGTTCCGGTGAGTACTACACCACGTTCACGGTAGAACAGGGGCCGATCGGCTTACAAATCACCGATCACTACACGATCAAGCCGTAAGTTCAAAGCCGACTGCTGTGATTTCCGCGCGGTGCAGTGGCCGGGAACGATGGTGCCGTGTCGAGAGCGCTCGTCGCGGCACATCCATGTGCCGCTCCTGCTCTCGCGCTTTTTCGGGCAAACGAAGTTTTGAGCAGCCATCCATGGCTGGCCCGAAAAAGTCGCGAAGTCTCGACCCAGCACATCGTTCCCGGCCACTGCACCGCGCGGAAATCGCTAGCGTTAAACCTCTGCTCCCAATCCCGTGGTGGCGCGGACGTGAAGCTGATCGAACATGGCTTCCGATTCGCGGTCGCGTATCAGCAGCGTTCCGAGTATGGCGCCGGCGAGGCCGATCGGAATCGAGACGATGCCCGGGTTATCGAGCGGAAAGATCGCTCGGGCTCCCAGGAAGACTGGGCTTATCGCAATGAGCACGAGCGACGAAACCAGCCCGCAGACCATTCCCGCGATCGCACCCGATCGCGAGAAACGGCGCCACGCGAGCGCGAGGAGAATGACCGGAACGTTCGCGCTCGCCGCCACCGCGAATGCGAGTCCGACCAAGAATGCGACGTTGAAACCGCGCAACGCGATCGAGAGCACGATCGCGAGCGCTCCAACCACGAAGGCAGTCGCGCGCGCGACGAAAAGATATTCGGTCTCGTCGCCGCGTCCGTCGCGGACTAAGCTAAACCATATGTCGTGCGCGAACGCCGAGGACGCCGCGAGCGTAAGGCCGGCGACGACCGCGAGGATCGTTGCAAACGCGACGGCCGAGACGAACGCCGTCAAGAGCGACCCGCCCAGGTTGCCGGCCAGGAGCGGAGCCGCGAGATTGCTGTCGGGCTTGGGTACGATGAAACCGTTGCGAATAAGCTGAGCGTTGAGCGGTGCCTCGGCTTCGGGATGACGCGCGATGTAGCCGATCGCTTGGCCCGCGTACAGGCGCCGCCCGATGTGTTCTTTTCCGACGATCGTCGCCGCGCCCAGTCCCATAAAGGACGTCGTCAGATAGAATATTCCAATTAAAACCATTGCCCAAGCAACGGATGTACGGGCTGCTTTTGCCGAAGAGACGGTAAAGAAGCGCATCAGGATGTGGGGAAGGCCGGCCGTCCCTAAGACGAGGGCCAGTCCGAGCGAGACCAAGTTCCACGCCCCCAGTGCGCCGTGAAAGAGCAATCCCGGCCGCAGCAGATTCGTGGCAGTTCCATTCACCGGCACGGCAGCGGCGGCGTGCAAAAAGTCACCGAGCGAGAAGTGGAAGTGCGCGACGACCAGCAAGGAGAGCGCGATCGAAGTAAAGAGCAGCAGAATCGCCTTAATCACCTGCACCCACGTCGTGGCGAGCATCCCGCCGAAGAGAACGTACACGAGCATCAGCACGCCGACCACGACGATCGCGGCGATGTCACCGAAACGCGGAAGCAGCACGTTGACGAGCGCGCTCACGCCCACCATCTGTGCGATCAGGTAAAAGAGCGTGATGGCGATCGTCGATATCGCGGCGACCGCGCGAACCGTTCGCCCGCGCAGCCGAAACGAGATCAGATCGGCCATCGTATATTTGCCGGTGTTGCGGAGCGGCTCGGCGACCAAGAAGAGCACGGCTAGGTACGCGACCAGCCACCCGACGGAGTACATGAACCCGTCGAAGCCGTAAAACGCAATCAGACCGGTGATCCCGAGAAACGTTGCTGCCGAAACGTAATCGCCGGCGATTGCCCAGCCGTTCTGCAGCGCTCCGATGCGACGATGCGCGGCATAGAAGCCGCGGCTCGTCGCGCTCTGTCCGGATGCCCAGTAGGTGACGATCAGCGTGATGCCGACGAAGACGGCGAACATCACGACCGTCTCCTGGGCTATCATTGCTGCGCGTCGAGGACTTCGTGCGTCTCTTGCCGCCGGATCCGGGCCGCGCGAACGTCGAAGCTGCGGGCCCGCTGCAGATAGAGCGCGAGCAGAATCCATGCCATCGCGAACTGCGAGAGCGCGAAGGCGTAGGCCAGCGTCAGTGGGCCGAGCACCGGCCGGCTCATCACTTGCGGAAAGACCCCGACCGAGATCGGCAACGCCAGATAGTAGGCGATGAAAAAGATGGTCGCCGGGACCACGAAACGTCGCCGCGAACGCACGAGCGCCCGAAACTCAGGCTCGGCGGCCAAGGACTCCCACCGTCCTCGCTCGATCTGCGGCACTACTCTTCGTCGGGCCAGCCGGCGAGCTCGCCGATGGCAGCGCTCTTGAGCACGCGCAAGCCGAGCATCGCGCATTTCATGCGCGTCGGGCTTATGCCGATGCCAACATCCTCGAGCACTACGTCCTTCGAGAGCTTCGCCACGTCCGTCAGCTTCATCCCTTTGACCCTTTCCGTCAGCATCGACGCCGATGCCTGGCTGATCGCGCAACCTTTGCCCGAGAAGCGCACCTCGCTGACGACGCCGTCGTCGAGCCTCAGCTGCATCCGAATCTGGTCACCGCAGAGCGGGTTGAGGTCCTCGGCTTCGACGTCGACGCGCTCTAGGCTACCGAAGTTTCGTGGATTGCGGTAATGGTCGAGGATGTAATCTCGGTAAAAGTCGTCCACTGATCGCGTCTACTCAAACACCGAAGACGCGCGCCGCCTTTTCTATTCCCTCGAAGAGCGCATCGACGTCGGCTTCGGTGTTGTAGATATAGAAGGAGGCGCGAGCGGTTGCAGCCCAGCCCATCTTTTCCATCAGCGGCATCGTGCAGTGGTGACCGGCTCGGACGCAGATTCCGTCGGTGTCCAAGATCGAGGCCAGATCGTGCGCGTGAACGTCGGCAAAATTGAAAGAGATCACTCCGGAGACGAGCGACGGATCGCGCGGGCCGTAAATGGCCAGCCCACGCGGTTCGAGCGCTGCAAGGCGTTCCAGCGCGTAGCCGGTCAACAGCTGCTCGTGCTCGCGTACCCAGCCCATCCCCACGCCTTCGAGGTACTCGACGGCGACGCCGAAGCCGATCGCATCGGCGATATTGGCGGTGCCGGCCTCGAAGCGCCGCGGCGGCTCGCTGAAGTCCGTGTGGGCGTACTCAACCTTACGAATCATATCGCCGCCTGCGAAGAAGGGCGGCATCGACTCGAGCAGCGCGCGCTTTCCGTAGAGCACCCCGATCCCGGTCGGACCAAGCATCTTGTGGCCGCTGAACGCGTAAAAATCGGCGTCAAGCGCTTTGACGTCGAGCGGCAAATGCGGCGCTCCCTGCGCCCCGTCAACGAGTACGACGGCACCGGCAGCGTGCGCGCGGGGGATGATAATTTCGAGGGGAGCGATCGTTCCAAGCGTGTTGCTCACGTGGCCGATCGCGACGAGTTTGCATCCCTCGAGGAGCTCGTCCAAGTCGTCAAGGATGTGGATGCCGCGATCGTCGACGGGAATGAAGCGCAGCTGCGCGCCGGTCCGCTCCGCCAAGAGTTGCCACGGCACGAGATCCGAATGGTGCTCGAGCTCGGTGAGCAAAATCGCATCCCCGGAACGCAGATTTACATTGCCCCAGGAGTAAGCGACGAGGTTGATTGCCTCGGTCGTGTTTCGCACCCACACCACCTCGGAGACGTCAGCGCCGATGAACCGCGCGATCTTGACGCGCGCCAGCTCGTATTGCGCCGTGGCGCGAGCGGCGATCTCATAGACCCCGCGATGAATGTTCGCATTATACTGCTCGTAGTAATCGACCAGCGCCGCAATAACGGCCCGCGGCTTCTGCGAAGTTGCCGCTGAGTCGAGATACACGAGCCGCTTTCCCCGTGAGGTCGGGCGCGCCAGAATCGGAAAATCGGCGATAATCCGATCGACCTTGCGATCGGCGATGACCGTCACGCGAGTTTCTCCGCGAGGGCCGCTCGAATCTCGTCGCGCAGACGCGCCGATGGAAAGTGCTCGATGGCCGGTTCGAAAAAGCCGAGCGCGATCATCCGCTCGGCAGCCGCGCGGTCGATCCCGCGGCTCTCCATGTAGAAGATTTGTTCTACGTCGATTGCGCCGACCGTGGCACCGTGGTAAGCCTTGACGTCGTTGGCGCCGATCTCGAGCGCCGGCACCGAATCGACGTGTGCCGTTGGCGAAAGCAAGAGCGCGTCGTCGCGCAGCCGGGCGTCGCTCCCCTGCGCGTGCGGGGCGATGCGGATGTTGCCGAGGAAACGGGCTTGGCCGCGCTCTCGGGCCGCGGACTTTACGAGGGTCTCCGAACTCGCCTCACCGGCGCGATGCTCGACCGTGCTCACGAGATCGACGTGTTGCGCTCCGCGCGGGAAGAAGAGTGCGGTTACTCGCGCGGTCGCCCCAGGAGCTTCAATCGAAACGGAGAGGTCGCCGGCAGTGAGCTCGCTGCCCAGCTCCGCAGCCGCCCAGGCGAATTGCGCATCACGTCCCGGTCGCGCCGCGCGGCTCGTAATGATCCGCGCCGTGTCGTCGGCTTGTTGGAGAATCGCATAGGTAACATCCGAGTGCTCCTCGGTGACGACTTCCGTGGCGCCGCAGACCAACGCGCCCGAATCGGCGCTTAGCCGCTCGACAATCGTGATACGGGCACCGCGGTCGACCAGAACGACGACCCAGGGAAAAACTGCCGCGTCGCGCGCGGCGCGGTGATGAATGACAAGGGGTTGGTCGCAAGCGTGATCGGCCGGGACGTACGCGAAGATGCCGTGACCCGCGAATGCCTTTGCGAGCGCGCCGAACTTCGTCGACGCGACATCGGTGGTTCCAAACGCGCGAGCCAAAAGAGCCGGATACTCGCGTGCTGCCGTCGCAAGGTCGCAGACGACCACGGCCGGATCCTCGCTTTGCGCGCTTGAAATCGTCGCGCTTGCGTCAATCGCTCCGGCATCAGGCACGATCGAGTCGAAGTCGACGCGCCAGAAACGGCCGGGCTTCTCGCGCCGGCTTGGCAGCATGAAGAAGCGCTCGAGCAATCGCCGGCGCTCGTCGAGGGAGAGTGGGGCGTCGCCAAGCGACGCAAGCCGCTCATACAGACTCTCTGCCGCCGAGGCCTCGTACCTGAGCGCGCTAGACAACGACTCCCGCCTCTTCGCGCAACTTGTCGTATCCTTCGCGCTCGATGTAGTGCGCCAAGTCGTGACCGCCGGTTTTAACGATGCGTCCATCGATCATCACATGCACGACGTCGGGCACGACGTACTGCAGGATGCGCGGATAGTGCGTGATGATGAGAAATCCGGTCTCGCGCCCCTCGTCGCTGGCACGCAACGCGGCGATCGAGCTGCCGACGTCCTTGAGCGCGTCGATATCGAGACCAGAATCGGTCTCGTCGAGGATTGCATACTTCGGCGCGAGCACGGCGAGTTGCAGCATCTCGAGCCGCTTTTTCTCACCACCCGAGAATCCGTCGTTCAGGTAACGTCCCATAAACGATGGCTCGATCCCCAGCTGATCCATTTTCTCGAGCAGCAGCGCGCGAAACTTCGCGGGAGGAAGATCGCCGGGTCGTTCGGCCTGCCGTGCCGCGTGAAGAAAGTTGGCAACCTTGACGCCCGGAATGGCGGACGGGTATTGAAATGAGAGAAAGAGGCCCGCGCGGGCGCGTTTATCGGGGCTCAACGCGAGGATGTCCTCACCGTCCAACTTGACCTCGCCGCTTACCTCGTACTGCGGATGACCGGTGAGAGAGAAGGCGAGCGTCGACTTGCCGCTGCCATTCGGCCCCATCAAGGCGTGAACGCGTCCGGGCTCGACCGCTAGGTCGATTCCCTTCAAGATATCGTTGCCGGCGACCCGACAGCGCAGGTTTTTGATAAAAAGACCTAGTTCGGGCATGCGATTTATCCTAGCCGAGGCTCTCTGAGAAAGTCAAGGAAAAACTTTACTATCTGTCCAACTTCGTGTTAGGATAGCGCCGAAGATGCACGCCGACCGCTTCTTTCAAACCACTCGCGGGAAGATCGTGAGCGAGCTGCGCCGCCGCCGCTCCGCTTCGGCTGCGGATTTGGCGCGATCGTTCGGGCTTTCGGCCAACGCCGTACGGCAGCAGTTGATGGTGCTCGAGCGCGATGGCCTCGTCGCGGAGACCTCGGTGCGGCGCGGCCCGACCAAGCCGACCTACGAATTCTCCCTGACAACTGAGGCCGAAAAGCTTTTTCCGCAGGGATATGACAAGATGCTGACCGCCGTGCTGCGCGAGCTGCGCACGCAGCTCGGCTCCGGCGCGGTGGAGCGCGTTTTCGACGGGCTCTCGCGCCGTGCCGTCGAGCGCGCGCGCCTCGAGATCACCGCGACCGAGCCCGAGGCGAAGGTTTCACAACTCACCGAGATGCTGCGCAAGAGC
>Ga0070764_10000213_pt1 | contig 21058 bp, 20 predicted proteins | sample HubBroMetageWRM4_FD_67287 | JGI IMG/M metagenome (GOLD analysis project Ga0070764, IMG submission 67287) | Warmed soil microbial communities from the Hubbard Brook experimental Forest, New Hampshire - Hubbard Brook CCASE Soil Metagenome WRM 4 | ecosystem: Environmental > Terrestrial > Soil >... | reverse complement strand
CAGCTGCAGCGCCTCGCGCAGCGACAGCTCGAGCACCTTCTTGGCCCGCGGCGTGAACGGGATGTGCCCGGACGGCGCCTGCTGGCCCTGGCCGATGATCTCCTCGACCTGCTGCCGCACGGCGTCCAGGCTGATCCCGAGCGACTCGAGGGCCTTCGCCGCGACGCCCTCTCCCTCATGGATGAGGCCGAGCAGGATGTGCTCGGTACCGATGTAGTTGTGATTGAGCATCCTGGCTTCTTCTTGCGCCAGGACAACAACCCGCCGCGCTCTGTCGGTAAACCTCTCGAACATCTCGTCGCTCTCCTCACGGCACGGGGGCGGAACGGGTCGGTCCCGACCTACTCAGCACCTACTCTGCATAGTAGCTGGGGGTCCGACTGTTGTACTTAATGCGAGTATGCGCCTCGCATAACCCAGACCTTCCCTGCATACAGGGCGTTCATCCTCATCCAACCCCAAGAATGAGGCCGGTGTTCCCGGTACGCCGCAAGCGAACGCGCAGCTCATATGCGGTTCAAATGGGTCAGACCCATGCCAAAAGACCGTCCTTGTTCGCGCGAAACGAACAGCCCTGGCGGGGCCCGGCGGATGCTGAGGCGCGGGAGGCGCGGGATGCGCGGGATGCGGGGCCTAGGGGTGAGGGGTATGCGGGACGCGGGGGTGCAGGGGACGCGAGGGGCAGGTGCCGCGGGACGCTGGGGCGCGGGACGCGGGACGCGGGGGCGCGGGGACCCCGGGAAAAGCAAACGCACCGTTGGCCCTCTGGGGGTCATTGCCGCCCAGTCAGGCCAACGGTGCGATCTGGCCGGGCCGGCCCGTGGCCGACACGACACCGCTACAGGGAGTTGCTCGTCTGCGGCGCTGAACCGGGGAGCGCCTGCGACTCGGCGGACTCGCGAACTCCGGTCCGCGGGGTTCTAGTGCGCCGCCTCGTACTCCGCGACGATGTTCGCCGGAATGCGCCCGCGCTCATTGACCTTGTATCCGCGCTGCTTCGCCCACTGCCGGATTTGAGCACTGCGCTCGCGGCCGGGGCCAGTGCGCGCCCTGCGGCGCCTGGCCGGAGCGCTCGCTTTGCGCGCGTGCTCCACATAGTGGGCTAGCTCTTTACGTAGCTTGCCAGCGTTGCCGGAACTAAGGTCGATCTCATACGCGGCGCCATCGAGTCCAAAGGCGACGGTCTCCGTCGCCTCGCTCCCGTCGAGATCATCGACGAGAAGCACCTGTACCTTCTGTGCCATGGATTCAGCCCTTCTGACGGAGCAACCTATTTCGAAAGCTAAACATATACCCAATCTCTTGGCCCTGACAATTGGAGGAACTCACCTTTTTATGTTTTTGAGCTCCGGCGGCTGCCTTCGGCGGCATCAGGGGTCGGCAACTCTCTGTAACAAGGCATTCCTGGCACCGTTAGCAGGGCGATGTCAGATAGCGCGGGCTGGCCGGCGGATACTGGAGATCTGCACGGCCTGCAAGGAGGCCAAACCCTTCAGCCCAGTTCGGATAAACCCGTCGTTCACCGAAATATCAAGACCTGCGGTCACGAGATCGGCGGCGCAAGTTGCGCGCCTCCCGGCGCTTGGGCGACATCTGGTTACGCAGGAACATCGCCACGCCGACGAGGAAGGCGACGCAGACTATCAGCGGCGGAGTCAGCGCCGCGAGGTCGCTCCACATAGCGGGGTCCTCTCCTCGGGCCAGCGGCGGAAGGCACTCCCGCTGGACTTGTATCGTCTCGTCTGCAACGCCGATGCTCATTTTCCCGGCCCTGTAACAGCCGCAGCAGCATGCGGGTGTTCCCGAGCGTGTTCGGCTTTACCCGCTCTAGGTCTAGAAACTCGGCCACGCCCTCGTCATAGGATCGCAATAGTTCCCGGTACACCTCTGGGGCCACGGGCGTACCGCTGATACACCGGAATCCGTGACGGGTGAAGAAGTCCACAGCGAAAGTCAACACGAACACCCTCGCAACCTCAAGCGCGCGGGCCCGCTGAAGCAACGTATCGACGATCCCGTGACCGATACCCAGCCCTTGGCAGTCCTCGCGCACCGCAACCGTCCTGATCTCGGCGAGATCCTCCCACATCACATGCAAAGCGCCACAACCCGCCAGCGCAGCGTCATGAGCGAGTTCTGCGCCATGCGCGAGTTCTGCCACGCAGAACTCCTGGATGTGCTCATAGAGCGTGACGGTCGCCTTACTCAGCAATCGTCCAGACTCAACATTCGAGTCAACCAGCTTCCGGATCATCGGCACGTCACGGGTACGCGCCGCCCTGATCGTGTATGTCATAGCGCCATCCACGATAGCCGCTGGGCTCCGAAGCGGCCGGCGTCACAGCCCCGTAAGGTAAAAGTTCCCCCTACTAGGTTGGCAACCAGCCCTGATTCCAATATCGTGCATCGCTGTGCGCAAACTGAGCGGAGCGGCCGGCCTCGCCGCCGTGACGGCGGTGCTCGTGCTGATCGTGCCAGGCGGAAGCAGCGTGGCACAGTCGACCGCGCCCAAGCCGACCCTGACCACCTTGATCAAGGAGGCGAAGCAGCTCGAGTTCCAGATCAACGCGCTGAGTGAGCAGTACGACGGGCTGCGAATCCAGCTCGGCCGGGCGCAGACGGACGCGCGGATCGCGCAGTCCGCCGCCACCCGGATCGGGACCGCGCTGGCGGCCGGCCAGCAGGCCGTGGCGCAGCTGGCCGCGGAGAACTACATGAACGCCGGACTGGATCCCACGATGCAGGCGCTCACCGCGGGCAACCCCGGAGAGTTCCTCAGCCAGGCCTCCACGATGACCGAGATGGACCAGTCAAGCGGCGATGCGGTCAGCACGCTGCGCGCCGAGGAGAACCAGGCGGTGCGGGACAGGCAGACCGCCGAGCAGCAGGTCGCCGCGGTGAACGCGCTCCAGGCCCGGATGAACGCCGAGCGCAACGCCATCGACGGCAAGATCGACCAGGTCAACAGCGCGGCGATGCGCCAGGCGATGACGATCTTCAACCAGACAGGGCAGTATCCGAACGTCACCATCCCGACCGCGAACACGGTCGGTGCCCAGGCCCTGCAGGCGGCGCTGAGCCGGCGCGGTGACCCCTACGTGTGGGGAGCGGCCGGACCCGGCGAGTTCGACTGCTCCGGCCTTGTCGTCTGGGCGTTCGCACAGCTAGGCATCGCGCTTCCGCACTTCACCGGGAGCCTGTGGGACTCCGGCGTGCACGTGTCTCGCAACGACCTGGAGCCCGGCGACCTGGTCTTCTTCTACGCCGACATCAGCCACGTGGGGATCTACATCGGCGACGGCCTGATGGTCGACGCGCCGGACTTCGGCCAGGACGTGATGGTCCAGGCCATCGACTGGAGCGTCTACGCGGGCGCCGTCCGGATCGAGTAACTCCGCCGCGTTCCGCTCGTGGACGAGCCGCAGCCCGATGAGGGTGAGCCACGGCTCGTAGGCGTCGATCACGCTGACCTCGTCGATGACGAGCGGGGCGAGCCCGCCGGTGGCGATGACGGTCACCGCGTCCGGGTTCTGCGGGGACAGCTCCCGCGCCATCCGGGTGGTGATGCCCTCCACCTGAGCGGCGAAGCCGTAGATGATGCCGGACTGCAGCGACTCCACGGTGTTCTTGCCGATCACCCGGGCCGGCCTGATCAGCTCGACCTTGAGCAGCTGAGCGGCCCGCCTGGACAGGGCGTCGACCGAGATCTCGATGCCGGGCGCCAGCGCGCCGCCGACGAACTCGCCGCGCTCGCTCACCGCGTCGAAGTTCGTCGAGGTGCCGAAGTCCACCACGATCGCCGGGCCGCCGTACAGGTGCACGGCGGCGAGCGAGTTCATGATCCGGTCGCTGCCCACCTCCTTGGGGTTGTCGGTCCGCACCGGCACGCCGGTCTTTACCCCGGGCTCGACGATGACCGTCGCCAGGTCTCGGTAGTAGCGCGCGCACATCTCGCGCATCTCGTGCAGCACGGAAGGCACCGTCGAGCACAGCGAGATGCCGTGAATGTCGCGTTCCGCGAACGCGCTGCTGGCCGCGAACAGGCCGTGCAGCACCACGGCGAGCTCGTCGGCGGTCCGGTCAGGGACCGTCGCGATCCGCCAGTGCTCGATCACCTGGTCCCCCTCGAACACCCCGAGCACCGTGTTGGTGTTCCCGATGTCAACGGTCAGCAGCATGTCCGGCGGGCTCCCCTTCTGCTTGACTGGCAGCGGCCAGCACCACCGGCACGTTGTCGATGAGCCGGGTGCTGCCCACGGTGGCGGCGACCGCGAGCACCGCGGGGCCGGCCTGGCCGGGCGGCACGGGGGCGAACGTGGCCGGATCGACGAGCGCCAGGTAATCCAGGACCACGGCGGGCTCCGCGGCGAGGACCTCCCCGGCGGCGGCCAGCACCGCGGCGGCGCCGTCGGCGGCCCTGGCCTGGCCGGCCCGCAGCGCCGTCGACAGGGCCAGCGCCTTCGCCCGGTCCCCGGCTGACAGGTAGGCGTTCCGGCTCGAGATCGCCAGCCCGCCGGGGTCGCGCACCGTGGGCACCGGCTCGATCACGACGCCCAGGTCCAGGTCGCTGACCATGCGGCGGACCAGCGCGAGCTGCTGCGCGTCCTTCTGGCCGAACACCGCGACGTCGGGACGCGTCAGGCTGAGCAGCTTCAGCACCACGGTCAGCACGCCGCCGAAGAAGCCGGGCCGGAACTCGCCCTCAAGCACCCTGCCTGCGGGGCCGGGATCGACGGTGACCTGCGGCCTGCCCCCTGGGTACATCTCGGCTGCGGAGGGGGCGAAGACGAGCTCCGCTCCCTCCGCGGCGCACATGTCCAGGTCGTCATCCAGGGTCCTCGGATAGCGGTCGAGATCCTCGCCTGGACCGAACTGAAGCGGGTTGACGAAGATCGACACGATCACGCTCCCGGTCGGCCCGGCCAGCCTCCTGGCCGCGCGCAGCAGGGCGCGGTGCCCGGCGTGCAGCGCGCCCATCGTGGGCACCAGGACGGCGGGCGCGGACAGCCCGGCCCGCGCGGCCGCGAGCTCGTCTCTCGTCGTTGCGAGCACTGGCCCGGTCACGGGCGGCCGCCGAGCACGTCGAGCAGCCGCTCCGCGTCGGCGGGCTTGAGCAGCCCGGCCGCGAGGGCGCGGTCCGCGGTCAGCCGCGCCATCGCCACGTAGGCGGCCACCGCGGCCCTGGACGCGGACGGAGTGGCCTCAAGCGCGTGCACGTGCGCCGCTACGGTGTCCGCGTCGCCGCGGGCGACAGGACCGGTCAGGCCCGCGTCGCCGAACCGCAGCGCGTTGTCTAGCGCGGCGGACAGCAGCGGGCCGAGCATCCGCGCCGGGTCGGCCACCCCGGCGGCGCGGAGCAGGTCCGCGGCCTCGGCGACGAGCGTGATCAGGTGGTTGGCGGCACTGGCGAGCGCCGCGTGATACAGGTCCCTGTGTTCCTCGGCGATGAACACGGGCTCGCCGCCCATCTCGATCACCAGCGCCTCGGCCGCCGTACGGAGCACGTCGGGCGCGGTCACCCCGAAGCAGGTCCCGCGCAGCCTGTCCACGTCGTCGGGCCGCCCGGTGAAGGTCATCACCGGGTGCAGGGCCAGCGGCAGGCCGCCCAGGCGTGCCGCCGGTTCCAGCACCGCGATCCCGTAGCGCCCGCTGGCGTGCGCGATCATCCGGCCCGCGACCGGCGCCCCGGTGGCCGCCAGCCCGGCGATCAGCCCCGGCAGCACGTCGTCAGGCACGGTGAGCAGGGCCAGGTCGGCGAGGCGGAGCACCTGCGCGGGCTCGGCGATGACGACGCCAGGGAAGTTCGCGCGGGCCCTCTGCACCGAGGCATCAGACACCGCGGACGCGGCCACCACCGCATGACCGGCCCGGGCGAGCGCTACGCCCAGGGCCGTGCCCGCCCGGCCCGCGCCGATAACGCCCACGGCAAGCCCGGCCGGGTGCTGGCCTTGCTGATGGCCGACGGCGTCTGGCCCGGGCTCGCCCCGATGCCGGGCGGCCGGGGGCGGCCCGGAACGCGGGTCATTGTCAGGCTTCATCTCGTTCCAGTCCTCGCAGGTACCGGACGGGGGGTGCGGTGACCAGGATAGCCAGCCAGAGCGCGGCTATCGCCGAGCGGGCCGACGGGGCGTACCGGGCGTACCGGGATGGGGAACCACCGTTCGTTCTGGATAAAAATGATCTTGAATTTACTGGCCCTGTCAGGGGCGCGGGAGGCGCGTCGCGCCGTCAGCGGGGCCGCGGGTGGTAAGTCGTCCGGACCGTCATCGGGGTGGTTGGGGACGCGGCAGCAGTACTCGAGGTAGAGGGCGGCGCAGGCGAGCAGGACCGCCGCGGCCAGCGTCAGCGCCGCGGTCACCGCGTCCTGGCGCGGTATCGCCGCGCTCAGCGAGCCGCTCAGGTAGATCCCGAAACCGGCCGCCAGCCCGGCGATCACCGCCGCCGCCAGCGAACTGGCCTTGGCCAGCGCCACCATCCTGGACACGAAAAGCGGTGCGGCGGGCTTGACGCCGCTGCGCCCGGCTATCCGCGTCTTCAGGTCGCGGCCGGTCCAGGCCTCCGCGGCCGCGGCGATGAGCAGGGCGGGCACCCCGGTCCACGGCAGCGGCGGCAGGCGCTCGTAGAGCGACCGCAGCAGCAGCCAGGCGACAAGCGCGGCGAGCACGGCCACCACGGCGAGCGTCGAGGTGCGGGTCGGCTTCACGGTGTCTCCGCCGGGGGTCGCAGCACGGCGTCGGTCAGCCGCCGGACGCCGGCCAGGTCCAGGTCCAGGTCCAGGTCCGCGAGCAGCGCCGCCACCGGGCCGTGCCCGGCAAGCTCGGCGTCGGGCTCGATGTCATGCCAGGGCGCGAGCACAAAGCCGCGAAGGTGCGCACGCGGATGGGGCAGGGTCAGCGCCGGGTCGTCGCTGCGCTCGCCGGCGTAGCTGATGATGTCGATGTCGAGCGTCCGCGGCCCGAACCGTTCCTTCCGCTCCCGGCCGAACTGCGCCTCGATCCCGTGCAGCGCCGCCAGCAGGTCCGCGGGCCGCAGGCCGGTCGTCGCCGCGAGCACCGCGTTCAGGTAGTCGGGCTGCGGCGGACCGCCCACCGGGGCGGTCTGGTAGACAGGCGAGATGGCCAGCACGTCAGTGTCCGGCAGCCTGCCGATGGCGGTCACGCATTCCTGAAGAGTACCCAGCCGGTCGCCAAGGTTGCTGCCGACCGAGAGCACGACGTGCCTGCGGCTGGTCACGGCCGTCCGGCGGCCCGGGTTCCGGCCTGCGCCCCGAGCGAGGACGCGGCGTCCTGCCAGGCGGCCACGACCCGGACGGCGTCCGCGTTCTGCCGTACCTGGTGCACGCGCACGCACCAGGCGCCGGCCTCGGCGGCCAGCGCGGTGGTCGCGACCGTCGCCCCGTCGGAGCCGCTGAACGGCCTCGGCGTGCCGTCCGGGCCGGCCAGCAGGCGGCCGAGGAAGCGCTTCCGCGACGCCCCGACGAGGACGGGGAAGGTGCCGGCCGCCAGCCTGGCTATGTCGGCAAGGCCCGCGAGCAGCGGCCAGTTGTGCTCAGGGCGCTTGCCGAAGCCAAGGCCCGGATCGACCACGATGCAGCCGGGATCGACCCCCTCGCTGACTACCGCGTCAACCCGGCGGGAGAGCTCGTCGCGCACCTCCTGCACCACGTCGGCGTAGACCGCGCGGGAGTACATGTCGTGGCTGTGCCCGCGCCAGTGCACCACGACGTAGGGCACCCGGGCCGCCGCGACCAGGCGGGGCATCTGCGGGTCGGCTAGACCGCCGCTCACGTCGTTGACCATGTGCACGCCCGCGTTCAGCGCGAACTCGGCCACCCCGGCGCGCATGGTGTCGATGGAGACCGGGGCGCCTGACCGGACGAGTTCGGTGATGACCGGGCCGACTCGGCGCAGCTCCTCCTCCTCGGAAACCCGCTGCGCCCCTGGCCTGGTGGACTCGCCGCCGACGTCCACGATGTCCGCGCCCTGGGCGAGCAGTTCCAGGCCGTGCGCGATGGCCACATCGGTCCCGTACCAGTCGCCGCCGTCTGAGAATGAGTCCGGCGTGACGTTGACCACGCCCATGACCAGGCAGCGCTCGGCGCTCGGCAGGCCGGGCAGGTCATGCCGGGCAGTGTTTGCCTGGGCAGTGTTTGCCTCGGCAGTGTTTGCCTGAGCAGTGTTTGCCTCGGCAGGGGTCACTGCTGCGGGGCGATTTCTGGCGGCTGGCGGCGCAGCTGCCGGCGGAGCGTGGCCAGGCCGAGCTTGCGCGCGATCCTGCGCAGGTGCAGCCGCGGCCAGACAAGGAACGCCTCGGCCTCGAGCGCGGCGAGCGCGATTCTCGGCGCGTCCTTGCTGCTCGGGAAGACGAAGAAGCGCGGCTGCCAGACGGGCGAGAACTTGGCGTTGAACTTGTACAGCGACTCGATCTGGAACCACTTGGACATGAAGATCAGCACCGACCGCCAGGCCTTGAGCACCGGGCCCGCGCCGATCCGCTCGCCGCGTTCGAGCGCGGCGCGGAACACGGCGAAGTTCAGCGAGATCCGCTTCACGCCGAGGCCGGCGGCCGCCTTGATGGTCTCGGTGATGAGGAAGTCGTTGAGCCCGGCCTGCGCGGACTTGTCCCGCTGCATCAGGTCGAGCGAGAGCCCGTCCGCGCCCCAGGGAACGAGCTGCAGCACGGCGCGGACCATGCCGTCTTCCTTGGCGGTCACGAGCACGCAGTCGTTGTCGCCGGGGGCGCCGATCCGGCCGAGGGCCATCGAGAAGCCGCGCTCGGTCGCGGCGCCGCGCCAGGAATCTGTCGCATTGACGATGGCGTCAAGCTCGGCCCGCGGGATGTCGCCCACCCGGCGGACATCAGCCACGTAGCCGTGCTTGGCCACCCGGTTCACCATCTGCCTGACGTTCCGCATGGACCGGCCGGCCAGGCTGAAGTCGGCCACGTTGACGATCGCCTCGTCGCCGAGCTCGAGCGCGGTCAGCTGCCCCTCGCGGCACCACACCTCGGCGCCCAGTTCGCTGCAGCCCATCACGGCGGGCGCCCAGGCGTGCCTGGCCGCCTCGTCGAGGAAGGGGCCGATGGCGCCTGGCCAGGCCTCGGGGTCGCCGATGGGGTCGCCGCTTGCCAGCATGACGCCGGACACGACGCGATAGCAGATGCAGGCCTTGCCGGTCGGCGACCAGACCACGCTCTTGTCGTTGCGCAGCGCGAAATAGCCAAGCGAGTCCCTGTCGCCGTGTTTGGCGAGCAGTTCCCTGACCCGGTCCGCGTCCGCGGCGCTGAGCCTGGCCGCGGGCTCGGCGGGGCGCAGGAACAGGTACGCGGTGACGATGAGGGTGAACAGCCCCAGCGTGGCGGCGAGGATGCTGAAGAGGTCGCCCCGCGCCTCGGGCACCCACTGCACGGGTCCTGACACCCCGAACAGGCCGTAGAGGGCCTCCTCGACGCGCATCCCGAACGAGTAGTTCATGACAAGCCCGCGGGCCAGGATCATGTAGGTGAGGCCGATGACGAGGTCCGCCACCACCAGGCCGCCGAACACCCACAACGCCCGCCACCTGGTGCGCTGGTCTCCCTCGGCGTAGAACTCGTCGCGGAAGTAGATCAGCGCGACGAGCAGGACAAGCGCGACGATCGCGGTCGGCATCCGGCCGCGGAAGAAGTGGATGGCGATGTCGAAGGCGAGCAGTGCCTCCACCGCCTGCCAGGCGCGGCGCTTCCTGCGCCGCAGGGCGTGCGCGAGCAGCAGCAGGAGCAGGCCGATGAGGACGTCGGCGGTGCGGGTGACGCTGGATAGCGTGCCGGGCACGAGGTAGTGGTGCAGCCTGTTCTGCAGGTCGGGCTTGAGGATGGCGGCGATGTCCGACAGGCCGACCAGCGCGGTGAGCAGCGCCGCGGTCCGGGGAACCCAGACATGGTGGCGCCTGCGGTCAGCGAAACCCGCGGTTTCGGCGCGACCGCCGTCCTTCGCGGGCCGGTCGGCACCGTCCGGGTGCCCGGCATCCTTCGCGGGCTCGTCGGCACCGCTGCGGTGTCCAGCTTCTTCGCTGTCGCTCATTTCGGCAGCTCTCTCGTCAGGCCCTAGATCACGGTGCGCCAGCGTGGTCATCGCGCTGCCTCGCGTCCTGTTTTCACGGTACCTCCCAAGCCTAGGCAAAGGTCCCCGGCGGACGGACAAAGTCAGCGATCGGCTCCGGATGTCCCCGACCAGCCTCTTGCTCTTCCCCCGGCGAACCCCGTGAATCCCTCCCCGGGGTCTGACCTACCCATTAGACGACCGAGGAAGCGTTTCAGTTCATCCTCGACCGCGGATGTTGATTACGGATTAAGTTCAGCGCCTGCCGTAGATCAGGCTCATCGCCTCGGCGCGGGTGACGTTGTCCCGGAACGCCCCGCGCACCGCGGAGGTCACGGTCCGCGCGCCCGGCTTGCGCACGCCTCGCATCGTCATGCACAGGTGCTCGGCCTCGATGACCACCACGACGCCGCGCGGGTCCAGGATATCCACCAGTGCGTCCGCTATCTGGCAGGTCATCCGCTCCTGCACCTGCGGCCGCTTGGCGTAGACGTCTACCAGCCTGGCCAGCTTGGAGAGCCCGGTGATCTGGCCCTTCTCGTTCGGCACGTAGCCGATGTGCGCGACGCCGATGAACGGGACCAGGTGATGCTCGCAGGTCCCGTAGACCTCGATGTCACGCACGATGACCATCTCGTCGTGCCCGACGTCGAAGACCGTGGTGAGCACGTCCTCCGGGCGCTGGCGCAGCCCGGCGAACTGCTCGGCGTAGGCCCGCGCGACCCGGGCCGGGGTGTCGCGCAGGCCGTCACGATCGGGGTCCTCGCCGATGGCGGACAGGATCTCCCGCACCGCGCGCTCGATCCGCGGCAGGTCGAACTCCCGGTCTGCTGCGGTAACGCCGTCAGTCATCCGTGACCGGCGGCCTCGCCTGGCCGTTCGTCGGCAGCGTCAGGCCGCCCGTGGCGGACCCGCCGTCGGCGGCGGTCAGCGCGAGTTCCTTCGGCGACAGCACCGGCGGACGGTCCGAAGGCACCCGCTTGCCGTAGCCCGTGTAGGAACCGCGGACCGGCCGCTTCTGCACCGTCGCGAATAGCTCGAGCACCTCGGTCCTGGCCACGGTCTCCTTTTCCAGCAGCCGCAGCACCAGCGCGTCGAGCACGTCGCGGTACTCCACCAGGACTTCCCAGGCCTCGTCGTGCGCCGACTCGATGAGGCGGCGGATTTCCTCGTCGATCGAGGACGCGATCTCCTCCGAGTAATCCCTGCTGTGGCCCATCTCCCGGCCGAGGAACGGCTCGCCGTCGCCGGTGCCGAACTTGCGCGCGCCGAGGCGCTCGCTCATGCCGTACTCGGTCACCATGCCACGCGCGATCTGGGTGGCCTTCTCGATGTCGTTCGCCGCGCCTGTGGTCGGCTCGTGGAAGATGAGCTCCTCCGCGGTGCGCCCGCCAAGCAGCATCGCCAGCTGGTCCAGCATCTCGGCCCTGGTGACAAGGAACTTGTCCTCGGTCGGCAGCGCGCTGGTGTAGCCGAGGGCCCGGCCACGGGGGATGATCGTCACCTTGTGCACCGGGTCGGCGTGCGGCATCGCGTGCCCGACCAGGGCGTGCCCGCCCTCGTGGTAGGCGATGACCTTCCGCTCCCGCTCCGAGAGCAGCACGCTCTTGCGCTCCGGGCCGGCCATGACCCGGTCGATGGCCTCTTCAAGCGCCGCCATCGCGATCTGCTTGCCGTTGGCCCGCGCGGTCAGCAGCGCGCCCTCGTTGATCACGTTGGCGAGGTCCGCGCCGGTGAACCCGGGGGTGCGCCTGGCGATGATGTCGAGGTCGGTGTCCGGCGCGAGGGGCTTGCCCCTCGCATGCACCTTCAGGATGCCCCTGCGGCCCGCCAGGTCCGGCTGGGCCACCACGATCTGGCGGTCGAAACGGCCGGGGCGCAGCAGCGCCGGGTCGAGGATGTCGGGCCTGTTGGTGGCCGCGATCACGATGACGCCGCCCTTGGTGTCGAAGCCGTCAAGCTCGACGAGCATCTGGTTCAGCGTCTGCTCGCGCTCGTCGTGCCCGCCGCCGAGGCCGGCGCCGCGGTGCCGCCCGACCGCGTCGATCTCGTCCACGAACACGATCGCCGGCGCGTTCGCCTTGGCCTGCTCGAACAGGTCGCGGACGCGGGAGGCGCCGACGCCGACGAACATCTCGACGAAGTCAGACCCGGAGATCGAGTAGAACGGCACCCCGGCCTCGCCGGCCACCGCCCTGGCGAGCAGGGTCTTGCCGGTGCCAGGCGGCCCGTACAGCAGCACGCCCTTGGGGATCTTGGCCCCGATCGCCTGGAACTTCGCCGGACTCTGCAGGAACTCCTTGATCTCCTGGAGTTCCTCGATGGCCTCGTCCACCCCGGCCACGTCGGCGAAGGTCGTCTTCGGCGTGTCCTTCGTGATCAGCTTGGCGCGGGACTTGCCGAAGTTCATCACCCGCGAGCCGCCGCCTTGCATCTGCGACAGCATGAAGAAGAACAGCAGGAAGATGATCAGGTAGATGAAGGCCGTCGGCAGCAGGTCGAGGAGCGCGTTGCTCTTCGGGATGCTGACGTTGTAGCCGTCCTTCAGGTAGCCCTGGTCGTACTTCTGCTGCAGCAGTTCCTGAAGTTGCAGGCCCTGGCCGGAGACCCAGGATGACTCGAGGTTCTTTCCGGCCGTGGTCGTGATCTGAATCGTCTGGTTCTTGTCGACGACCAGCGCGCTCTTGACCTGGTTGTGCTCGATCAGCTGGACAATCTGGGAGGTGTCCACCCCCGTGTAGCTGCTACCGGAATTCGCGTACTGAAGCACGAAAAGCAGCAGCAGCACCGCCACGATGATCAGCAGCAGCGGCCCGCGGAAAAAGCGCCTTAGCTCCATCGATGAGCGGTCCCGTCGGCCCGGGACCGTTCCCTCCTGACCAGCCTCACACTCCCGACGACCTCCGGCGGGATGGCCATGCTCTCCATTCTCGCAGCCGCGGCATCGTGGCGGCTGCGAGCCCTAAAAATCGACGGTACACCGCCACGGCGACACGCCTGGAATATGAACGCTTCCCGAAGCGGATTGTGTTCCCCTCCGCTGCCCGCTAGCTCCTCGTGTACACCGCCGGTGCGAGTGTTCCTACGAACGGCAGGTTGCGGTAGCGCTGAGCGTAGTCCAGACCGTAGCCGACCACGAACTCGTCGCCGATGTCGAAACCGGTGTAGGCGACGTCGACGTGCTGCCGGGCCAGCCCCGGCTTGCGCAGCATGGCGCACACCGCGAGCGACGCAGGCCCGCGCGAGCGCAGGTTGCCTACCAGCCAGGACAGGGTGAGGCCGGAGTCCACGATGTCCTCGACGATCAGCACGTGGCGGCCGGTGATGTCGGTATCGAGGTCCTTGAGGATGCGGACCACGCCGGAGGACTTGGTGCCCGAGCCGTAGGAGGAGATCGCCATCCAGTCCATCTGCACGGCCGAGTGCATGGCGCGGGCCAGATCGGCCATCACCATGACCGCGCCCTTGAGGATGCCGACGAGCAGCAGTTCACGGCCGGCGTAATCGGCGTCGATCTGGGCCGCGAGTTCCCTGGTGCGAGCCTGCAGCTGATCGGCGGAGATCAGTACCTCTTTTAGCTCAGGCCCCATGTCACGCTCGTCCACCGGACTCCCTCCCTGGCTAGCTGCTCGTGAACCACACCTTGCCAGCACGGCGCTGCGCCCGCACGCCGCCCGGCAGGTCGACCCAGCGCTGACCGCGCCAGCGGGTGACCAGGGCATCGACCTGCCCGACGTGGCCCGCGGTCAGCGAACCGTGCGGACAGCCTGCCATGACCGCCGCGTCGCGCAGCACCCGGGTCCTTATCGCAGCGGGCAGCGCCAGCAGCCAGGCCGCCTCGAGGCCTGCCGGATCGGAGCAGTCGGCACGTACCTGCCGGCTTTCCTCGAAGGCCAGGTCGTCAAGGAACTCGGCGTCGGCCCGGAGCTGGCTAGCGGTGCGGGCCAGCGCCTCGGTCACCCCGGGCCCGAGCGCGGCCTCGAGGGCAGGCAGCGCCTGGTGGCGCACCCGGGCCCTGGTGTACCTGAAGTCGCTGTTGTGCGGATCCTGCCAGGGCTCCAGGGCCAGGTCGGCACAGGCCGCGACGGTGGTGGCCCGGCGCACCCCGAGCAGCGGCCGGCGGTAGGCGCCGCGACGGGCCGGCATGCCGGCCAGCGACCTGCCCCCCGATCCGCGCGCGAGCCCGAGCAGGACCGTCTCCGCCTGGTCATCGAGGGTGTGGCCGAGCAGGACCGCGACGGCGCCGCACTCCGTCGCCGCCTCGTCGAGCGCGTGGTACCTCGCGGCCCGCGCCGCGGCCTCGGGTCCCGCCGCTGACGCTGGCACGGTTACGGCGATGCTGCGCACCGGCTCCAGCCCGAGCCTGCCGAGCAGGGCGGCCACGTCGGCGGCGCGCTGCGCGGAACCGGCCTGCAGCGCGTGATCCACGGTCACCCCGCCGGCCCGAAGGCCCAGCCGGGGAGCCACGAACGCCGCGGCGGCGGCCAGCGCGAGCGAGTCCGCACCGCCGGAGCACGCGGCGAGCACCAGGTCGCCTTCGGCGAGGTCAGACAGGCAGCACCGGACCGCGTTGCGGACCTCGGCGACCGCCGCGCCCGGTCCCATCGGCTTGGCTAGCTGCCCGGCTTGGCTAGTTGCTTGGCGCTACCCGGTCCAGCCACTCCTGCGGGTGGGCGAACTCGGCCTTGGTGGGCAGCGTCTCCGGCGAGGTCCAGACCTTGTTGAAGGTGGCCATGCCAACCTCGTCCACGATCGCCCGGACGAACCTGGAGCCCTCCGCGTACTGCTTCATCTTCAGGTCGATGCCGAGCATGCGGCGCAGCGTCTGCTCGATCCGGCCGGTCGACCCGCGCCTGGCGTTGAACCGCTCCCTGATCTGCGCGACCGAGGGCACCACCTGCGGCCCCACGGCGTCCATCACGTAGTCGCCGTGCCCCTCGACCAGGGTCATCACCGCGGTGAGCCGGTCCATGATCTCGATCTGGGCGGGGGTGGCCACCGCCTCGATCAGGCTTCCGCCGTCCCCGCCGCGCACGGCCCCGGCCATCGCGTCGGCCGCTGCCCGCAGCCGCTGCAGCATCGCCGCCGGGTCGAGCTCCGAGGCGAGCAGGAACTCGGTCATCTGCTCCTGCACGTAGTCCCGCAGCCACGGCACCGCGGTGAACTGCAGCCGGTGGGTCTCCTCGTGCAGGCACACCCAGCGGCGGAAGTCATGCGTGTCGACCTCGAGTTCGCGTTCGACCATGACGATGTTCGGCGCCACCAGGGTCAGCCTGCCCGGCTGCTCACCGTCTTGCGGTGACGTCTCCGGCGGCAGGAAGAGCTCGTACTGACCGAGGACGCGGCCGGACAGGTAGGCCAGGATCAGGCCGGCCTGGATCCCGGTGACCCGCGATCCGACCGCGCCGAGCATCGCGCTCGGGCCCGTCGCCTTGCCGGAACCGGCCCCGGGCGCGCGCGCCCGCAGTTGCTCCACGAGCGGCTCGAGCACGACGCGGAAACCGTCCACGTTCGCCCTGATCCAGCCGGGCCTGTCCACCACGGCGACCCGGCCGATCGAGCCGTTGCCGTTGCCGTTGGCGGAAAGCCCGGTGACCTCGTAGACCGGCTGCTGGACGGCACCGGCCAGGTCGCGTAGTTCTGAGACGGTTCGCCGGGCCTCCGCGAGGCTTACCTGCGGGCCGGGGCGGGCCCACCGGGTCCCGGTGGAAATGGCGATGTCCCAGTCGATCATCTGCGTGCTGCTCACAGTCCAACCGTACGTGCTGCGGCCAGCGCCCGTGACCGCCGCCGGCCCAGAGGCGGCCGGCGCGCCCAGCGCGACCGGGAGCTGTAACCGGCAGCCGCAGCCGGCCAGCGCGGCCGACGCCGCGTCGATGTCGCTCGCCGCGGCCTGCAGCAGCCCGGCGTCAGGTATCTGATCGGCCATGATGGCGAAAACAAGCACCCGGCCGGCCTTGTCGGTGACGAGCCCGGCGAGCGCCGCGACCGTGCCGAGGTTGCCCGTCTTGGCCCGGACGACCCCGCGCGCTCCCCCGCCGATCCCGCCGAACACGCTCTGGCTGGCCGACAGCGTGCCGGAGAAGCCGGCCACCGGCAGGCCTGCCAGGATGGCGCGCAGCCGCGGCTCGGCCTCGGCCAGCTCGAGCACCTTGACCAGGGTGGCCGGCGCTATCCCGTCATCGGGGGATAGCCCGCTGCCATCCACCAGGTGCACGCCGGTGGTGACGCCGAGCCGCCGCAGTTCGGCGATCACGGCCGCGGCGCCGCCGCCGAACGAGCCTGGCTCGCCGGTCGCGACCGCGACCTGCCGCGCGAGGTTCTCGGCGATCACGTTGTTGCTCTCCTGGAGCATCTGCTCCACGATCGCCGAAAGCGGCGGCGAGGACACGCTCGCGAGGACCGCGGCGTGCGCGGCCGCCTGCGCCGCCACCGGGGCTCCCGTCACCGTGATGCCGTCCGCGGCGAGCAGGGCCGCGAACGAGGCGGCCGCCATCTCGGCCGGGTGGGTGGCGCGCGGGCCGAGGTTATAGGGGTCGTCGCGGTCCTCGGGCTGGCCGGCCGCGGTCAGCCTGCCCTGGTCCACCTCGAGGGAGACGATCGGGGTCACGTCACCCCCGCTGACGTACGACTGCGACCAGCCGGGCGCGAGCAGCGGGCCGGTGTACAGCGACGTGTCGAAGCCGAGGGCGACCGTTTTCCTGCCCGCCTTCTTGAGCGCCCCGGCCGTGGCCGCGGCCAGGCTGGCCAGCGTGGCGGGCCTCGGGTAGTCCTGGGCCGGGAACGGCATCACCGCCAGCGTGGGGTCACCGCCGCCGACCAGGATGATGCTGCCCGGTGCCGACCCCTTGACCACCCGGGTAGCGAACCTGGCGCCGCCGCCGAGGACCGCGAGCGCGGCCTCGGCCGTTGCCAGCTTGGTCGTCGAGGCGGGCGTGGACAGCCGCGTGCCGTGCACCGACAGCAGCACCCGGCCGGTGACGGCGTCCGCCACGAGCACCGATACCTGGGAGCCGAGGACCGCCGCCGACAGCGGGCGCGCCAGCGCCTTGCGAAGCCCGCCGGCCGTCGGCACGGGGCCTGTCCGCGGGCCGGCCTGCAGCACGGTGCCCGCGCCGGTCACCGGGCCCGGCGACACCGAGGCCACCCGCAGGGCCGCCAGCCGCGGCGGCAGCATCCGCGCCACCGCGACGCCCGCCGCGAGCGTGAACACGTTGATCATGGCCAACGTCACCACGGCCGCGATCCTTGTGCGGCGCACCATCACCTACCACTTCTCCAGGGACACGGTTCTCCAGGGACACGGCGGGCTGGGACGGGCGGAAGGGGCAGCCCACGTTCCGGGGGGATCGTCCCCCCGGGATCATAGAGACAATGGAGTTAACCATCCGGACCGGCATGGAGCGAACCATTGGACATTGACGTCGTCATCGAGATCCCCAAGGGCCAGCGCAACAAGTACGAGATGGACCACGCCAGCGGGCGGATCCGGCTGGACCGCATGCTGTTCACCTCGACCAGGTACCCGGCCGACTACGGCTTCATCGAGGACACCCTCGCGGACGACGGCGACCCGCTGGACGCCCTCGTGCTCCTCGACGAGCCCACCTTCCCCGGCTGCCTCATCCTCAGCAGGGTCATCGGCATGTTCCGGATGCGGGACGAGAAGGGCGCCGACGACAAGGTGCTCTGCGTGCCCGCCAGGGACCCGCGGATGGAGCACCTGCGCGACATCCACGACGTGCCGAAGTTCGACCGGCTGGAGATCCAGCATTTCTTCGAGGTCTACAAGGAGCTCGAACCGGGCAAGTCGGTGCAGGCGGAGTCCTGGGCAGACCGCGCGGCCGCCGAGGCCGAGATCAAGGCCAGCCGCAAGCGCTTCGCCGAGACCGAGGAGCACTGAGACCGGACGTGGGCTAGACGCGCATGCTGTAGCGTGGGCGCGTCAGCGCTAGCAGCCGGATGGGGGTCCTGACTTTGCCGCGCTATCAGAGGGTCGTCGTCAAGCTCAGCGGGGAAGCACTCGCGGGATCGGGCAGCTCGGGGGTCGATCCGGCCAGCCTGTCCCGGGTGGCGGAGGAGGTTCTCTCCGTCCACGATCTCGGCGTGCAGGTGGCGGTGGTCGTCGGCGGCGGGAACTACTTCCGCGGCCGGATGGCCGAGGGGTGGGGCATCAGCCGCGCCGAGGCGGACAACATCGGCATGCTCGGCACCATCATGAACGCCCTGATGCTGCGGGGAGCACTCACGGCCAGGACGGACACCGACGTCCGGGTCATGACCGCGGTGCCGATACACAGCGTCGCCGAGCCGTTCATCAGGCTCCGGGCGTTGCACCATCTGGACCGCGGCCTGATCGTGCTGCTGGCGGGCGGTATCGGCCAGCCTTACGTCACCACCGACTACCCGGCCGTGCAGCGCGCGCTTGAGCTGGACGCCGACTCCCTGCTCGTGGCCAAGCGCGGGGTCGACGGGGTCTACGACAGCGACCCGCACCTGAACCCGGACGCGGTGCGCTACACGACGCTGACCTACGACGAGGCGCTGGCCGTCGGCGTGCGGATCATGGACACCAGCGCCTTCGTGCTGGCCAACGAGCAGGGCCTGACCATGCACGTCTTCGACGTCGCCGCGGCCGGCGTCATGCGCATGATCTGCGAGGGCGCCGAACTGGGCACCCGGATCAGCGTCAAGGAATAGCGCGGCCGGTCAGTCCGGCGCCGGCAGGTCCCGCACCTGCTGCCTGGTGAGGTCGAGCCGGATGCCGCCGTCGAACCCGGATACGTGGCCGGCCGGCACGGTCACTAGCTTGCGCCCAAGCAGATGCCCTGCGGCAAGGAGCACCTGGGTCACCCGCCCGTCGGCCGAATCGACCTGGAGCGCCAGCAGCCGCCCGATGTCACCGTCGGTGGCATGGACACGATCGCCGCGGCCCTCGTCCACCTCGGTCGTGCCCGCCTCGGTCTCGGGCACGACCGGGACGGTTTCCATCTCCCGGATCTGCGGGATCGCGCCGCCGTCCGCGACCGGCCCGCCCGCGCTCCGCCAGCCCTCCCCGCCGGGGAGCAGCTGCAGCGGGGCCTCGTAGCCGGGCACGAACTCCGCCACGGTCTCCTCGCCGGCCGCGAGGTCCTCGAACTCCGCCTCGGTGTACCGCAGCCGGATTTCTTCCCCGGTGGCGTCGACATGGTCCAGCGGGACGAGCCGTGCCAGCCCGCTCCTGGCCTCGCCCGCAACTCCCGGCTCAACCACCAGATGGGTGACCGCCCGCTCGCTGGGGTCGATGACCAGGTATCTCACTTCGCCGGGGAACCCGTCGCTGCCGCGAGCGGTGGCCCCGATCACGAGGGTTATCTCTGCCATAGCCCACTTCTTCGTTTCCGTGGAACGCCAAGCGCGGATCTCTGCTCACCACGCGGTCCCCAAGCGTAGCGGCGCGGCCGTCTGCCCGCCGACCCGCTACGTCAGTGCCGGATGCTAGACCAGAACAAAAGATCAAAAGATAATTTTTGCCGAACGAACCGTGGTACCCCGCCCCGGCACGCTCCACCACGCCAGTGGCCAGCGCGCAAACCCGCCCGCAACCAGGACACCCGTGGCGGGTAACACGCCGCGGCCCCCGTGAGCAGCGGAGCGGAATACCGGACTTCAGCCGGCTCCTAGACTGTGGCGATGGCCGTCCCGGAACGCATTGACTTTCGCTCAGCGGCTGGCTCGCCGGGCACCGCCGAGCCGGCCGCGATGTGCGCAGCCGGACGCGCACGCCGGCGCCATGAGCCCTGACGATATCCCGGCCGCCGGCCGGCTGGACCGTATCCGCAGCCTGCTCCGCGGGCTGCCGGGACCGCTGGGCAACGGCGACATGTTCGCGTGGGTCAATCAGGGCGATGCCGACGCCGTATCGGCGGAAGCGTTCGCGCTGATCGACGGGGCCGGGCTGGTCGAGTGCCTGAATCCTGACCGGCCCGGCGACGCCCCAGGTAATCCGGCCGAGCTCATGGCCCGGCTAACGGAGATTGACGAAGCGGCGGCGATGCGCATACTGATCGGCCTCGCCGCTACGACGCTGGCGTACCACGCGCGCGGACGCTATGAGGAAGGCAAGGCGCGGCAGGTCTTCGAGGCAATGGTCCGGCTGCTCGGACCGGCTAATCGCTGGTGGGCCAATACGGATCTGACGGCCTGGAACCCTGTCACCCGACACACGTTCGACGCCCTCGTAGTGGGTGCGGGCAACGGCATCATCGTGACGGTCCTCGCCTTCGATGAGGACTGAGGAGGGCCCCGCTGGCCTGGATCGGCGATTCAGGTGCCTGAGCAATCGGTGGCAGCGCCGCTGCCAGCGACGACATGACAGATGGCAGGGCCCTTGCGGGTCTGCGGATTCCAGACCTGGATCTCGATGCGATCACCATCGGCGACGGCATAGGTGGACGGTCCGTAGTCACCGGTGTAGCCGGTGAAGGTGATCTCCTGGTTGGTCCACGACGAGACATCGCAGGTGACAAGGTCGGTGCCAGGGTCGTCACTCCAGCAGCCGTTCCATCCCGCAGTGAGATCACTGATACGGAAGTACGCCGTATCCACTCCTGACGCGGTATTGCCGGTGCCGAAGCAGTTGCCAGTGATCTCGACCGTCTGGGAGGCAGTGGCCCCGAACGCCCCCACCGTGGCGATCTCGGGTGCCGTACACGCCGGGGCCGACCCTCCGACGACGTTAGCGACGATGGCGGCGCCTGCTCCCACCACCACGACCGCGCCGCCGACGGCCAGGGCCATGCGCAGATGCCTGAGGTGCCTCAGGTGCTCAAGGTGCCGAAGGTGCTCAAGGTGCCTGACATGCTCCGATTCAGGGACTCCGTGAGGTGGCTGGGCGCCGTGAGGTGGCTGGGCGCCGTGAGGTGGCTGGGCGCCGTGAGGTGGCTGGGCGCCGTGAGGTGGCTGGGCGCCGTGAGGTGGCTGGGCGCCGTGAGGTGGCTG
>Ga0070764_10000212_pt1 | contig 21087 bp, 11 predicted proteins | sample HubBroMetageWRM4_FD_67287 | JGI IMG/M metagenome (GOLD analysis project Ga0070764, IMG submission 67287) | Warmed soil microbial communities from the Hubbard Brook experimental Forest, New Hampshire - Hubbard Brook CCASE Soil Metagenome WRM 4 | ecosystem: Environmental > Terrestrial > Soil >... | reverse complement strand
TACGCCGTCCCGCCAGACACGGTCGTCGCCGTAGTCGATCCGCCCGGTGCCACCGTAATAATCACCGAAGAAGTCACGCCTGTCCCGCTCAGCGCCACCATCTGCGGACTTCCCGTCGCATTGTCAGCGATGTTCAACGTCGCCGTCCGCGCTCCATTCGCCCCCGGCGTGAACAGCACACTGATCGTGCAACTCGCTCCCGCCGCCAATGTCCCCGTTAGACTGCACCCAGCACCAGACGCAGCTGCCGGCACCGCATAATCCCCAGCATTCGGACCTGTAATCGTAAACCCGGCAAAATTCACCGCCGCCGTACTCGTGTTCATCACCGTCACGCTCAAAGGCGCGCTCGTCGTAGTCAGTGCCTGCGAGCCGAACGCCAAACTGCTCGGCGTCACAGTCACTGTCGCCGTACTAGGCGTGCCCGTCCCAGTCAACGTCACCGTCTGCGGACTTCCCGTCCCCGTATCCGTAAACGTGATCGCTCCCGTCCGCGTTCCCGTCGCCGTCGGCTTGAACGTGATCGAAAATACACACGGCGGGTTTTCCTCTCCGATGCTCGGGCACTGCGCCAGAGTCGCGCCGGCAAAATCTCCCGACGTCACGATATTGCTGAAGATTAACGGAAAATTCCCGTTGTTCGATACCGTGACCGTCTGCGCCGCACTCGTCGTTCCCACTGCCTGGCTGCCAAATGTCAACGAAGTCGGCGAAATCCCGATCGCAACCGCAACGCCCGTCCCTGTAAGCGTCACCGTTTGCGGACTTCCTGTCGCGTTGTCCGTGAACGTGATCGTTCCAGTGCGCGTTCCCGCCGCCGTCGGCGTGAACGTAATCTGAAACGAACACGGCTTCGCGTCCACCGCAATGCTCGGGCACTGCGCCAGCGTCGCGCCAGCAAAATCTCCCGCCATCGCAATGCTCGTGAACGTCACCGTCGTATTCCCCGTGTTCGACACCGTCAACGTCTCCGGCGAACTCGTCGACCCCAGGCCCTCAATGCCGAAGGGCAACGATGTCGGCGCAATCAATATCGTTCCTGCGGCTGTCGTGTTAAACGTCGCCATTACGGTCTCCGCGGCGCTCATTGTCACCGTGCAGCTCGGCGGAGTCGTCTGAGGATTCGCCGGCGTGCAGGGTGCGCTGAAACTGGTGAACGTCGAGCCCGTGGCCGCCGTGGCCGTGAGCACCACCGCACTGTTGCCCGCGAACGTGCCCGAACAGGTCGTCGGGCAGTTGATCCCCGCCGGCGCGCTAGTCACTGTTCCAGTCCCGCTCACCGTCACCGTTAAAGCCGCCGCGCCCATGCCCGACAGAGTGATTGTCTGCACGCTGCCTGCGGTCGGTGCGTTGTCAGTGATCGTGACCGCTCCGGTGTAAGCAATAAACTGCGTTGGCATGAACCCAATCTCAATCACGCACTGTGCGCCAATCGCCAGCGTCGCAGGCGCAGCAGGGCACGGATTCGCGGATGTCGCTAGCGAAAATGCCCCTGTGGTGATCGCAATATCCGAAATCGCCAGCGGCGCGTCTCCAGAATTAGTCAACGTCACCGGCAAGGTTGCGCTCGCATTGATCGCTTGGTTCGCGAACGCCGCAGTAGTACTGGAAAGAGCTGTGTTCGGAGTGAGAAGAACCTTCCTGATCCGGTTGTTGAACACATCGCCCACATACATGTTTCCTTCAGGAGTCACGACAACTCCCACCGGCGTAGCGAAACTCGCCAGCAGTGCCTGGCCGCCATCCCCTGCGAATGCAAAGTTCCCAGTTCCAGCAAACGCTGTGATGATTTTGCTGGTTCCGTCCACGCGCCGAATCCGGTTGTTCCCCGAGTCCGAGATAAAAAAATTGCCCGCTCCATTCACCGACACTCGATCGGGAGTATTCAACAATGCGCTCGTGGCTGGACCTCCGTCGCCACTGTTTCCAGCAGCTCCCGTCCCGGCAATCGTCGTGATAATCCGCGGCGTGCCGGTGTCAATCTTGCGGATCACATTGTTATCCGTGTCGGCGACGTACAGGTTCCCGCTCGCGTCGATGTCCAGGCCGAGCGGGCAATCTAGAGTCGCGTTAACCGCTGGCCCCCCGTCTCCGGAAAGATTTCCATTGGGAATGCAGCCCACTGCTGCATTCCCATCAGGTCCATTCCCCGCAACCGTTGTGATCGTCCCGGTCGTGTCCACTTCGCGGACGCGATTGTCCTGTGCATCCACAAAATAAAGGTTTCCAGCGGCATCCAGCACCGCTCCCCTTGCGTCGTTCAGGCTGGCGCTAAGCGCAGGTCCGCCGTCGCCGCAACTCGCAAAAGAAACCGTGCACAAATTCCCAGATCCCACAATGGTCGTGATGACCCCCGTCGAGCCATTCACCTCGCGGATTCTATTGTCACCATCATCCGCAACCAGCAGAGTTCCGCCCGGTTCGATCGTGACCGTGCGCGGCTGAAAAAGTGAAGCGGCGGCGGCGGGTCCGCCATCGCCACACGGCAAGGCTGGCTGCGCACATGGAATTCCAGTGCCCACCACCGTCGATATGGTTTGGTCCGCCGCGCTGATTTCGCGGATTCGATCGTTTTGCGCGTCAACAAGATATAGATTCCCATTGGCATCCAGCGCGGGATTCCGCGGGTAATACAAGCTGACGCTGGCTCCGGTCGCCTCTCCACCGTCGCCCACCGCGCCGCTCCCGACCGCAGTTGTAACTAGCTTCGTGCTCGCCGTGTACAGCCGCACCCGGTTGCTCCAGTAGTCCGCGATCCACAAATTACCGCTGTTAGGATCAACGAACAGCCCGGCCGGGTTTGTCAGCTCGGTCGAAGTACCCGCAGCTCCGTCGCCGTTAAATCCAAACGTGCCATTGCCCACGATCGTCGTAATTTCGTTCGGCGTGTTCGGATTCGTCGGTGAAAACACCTCCCGAATGACTGCATTGAGCGTATCAGAAATGTAAATGTTCCCCGCACCATCCACCGCTACACCGTCTGGCTGGCGCATCGTTGCCGCAGTTGCTAGGCCGCCGTCCCCCGAGTAGCCCGGGTTGTTTGGGCCAGTTCCAGCCACGGTCGTAATGACCTTCGAAGCGCCGTCCACTCGGCGAATTACATTGTTGCCCTGATCAGCAATGAAAAGATTCCCGGTGCTATCGACTGCCACCGCTATCGGCGAATTCAGCTGCGCTGAGGTTGCCGCTCCCGTGTCTCCGGAATATCCCGCGTTGCCGTGCATCCCCGCATAAGTCGTGATGATTCCAGTCCCCAACACCACGCGCCGCACGATGGCGTTGCCGATGTCCGCGATGTAAAGATTTCCTGCGCCATCCAGCGCTACCTCTTGCGGGAAACTTAGCTCCGCGCTCGTTGCCTGTCCACCGTCGCCCGAATAATTGCATGCGTGCGCTGTTCCTGCGACTGTGTTCATCACTCCAGTCGCAGCAACAATCTCGCGCACCACGCAGTTGTTCTGATCTGAAAAATAAAAATTGCCGGCAGCGTCCACCGCCGCGCCGATCGGTTGATACAACAGTGTCGCAGTCGCCAGCGTACCGTTCGGCGAAAATCCCGCGGTGTTATTCCCCGCGAAAATAGACATGGAGCTGGGAACTCCCAACCCTGAAGTCACCTTGTAGATCACGCCGTTGTCGTTCACTACATATAGATTTCCCGCCGCGTCTGGAGCAATTGCTACCGGTCCCTCGATCGGCGCGGCCGTGGGCGAAACATTGTTCGGAGGCACACTCCCGGCAACCGTCGAGATGGTGTTCTGTCCGCGCGCGACATTCGCAAACAGCAGCAGCACCGCTAGCGAAAAGACCCCGACGAAATATTGCACACCGATCTTAGTAGGACGTCTCACCAACAGCCTCCTCGCCACACGCCTGCTGCAACCGCGAGACCAAGCAGTCTTCCGCGTGCTGAGCACAAACGTACCTGGGCAGCATGGTCGGTTGCCTGCGGACAAACGCTTATTGTCGGGGAAACAACGCCGAATTCTCTAACCCAACCGCCTTGCCAGTCAAGCAATTGTTTTAATTGTCATTGAAAACCGCGGAGCACTCCCATATCATGCCGCACTCTGCGAGCAACGCGACCCAGCAGCTCGATGCCAAAATCCCCCGCTGATCCCGGGCAACCAACTCCATCCGACGGCTCGCGCCTGCGCCAGATCGGTTTCCTGCCGCTGCTTTGCATCTTTTACGGCTACACGGCTGGGGGCCCGTTCGGTTACGAAGGCATCTTCCACGATTCCGGCCCCGGCATGGCGCTGGTCTTCCTCGCCTTCGTTCCCTTTTTCTGGAGCATCCCGATTTCTTTCGCCTCCGCCGAACTCAACAGCCTCCTCCCCGTGCAAGGCGGCTTCTACCGCTGGAGCCGCGCGGCCTTCGGAGATTTCTGGGGCTTCCAATGCGGCTGGTGGAATTGGACCGGCACGTTTTTGCTCAACAGCCTTTACGGCGTGCTGGTGATGGACTACCTCGGCATTTATTTCCCATCGCTCACGGGATATGCAAAATGGGCGGGGGCGTGCCTGGTGCTGATCGTGCTCGCGTATCTGAATGCGCGCGGAATTCAAGTCGCGGGCTGGCTGTCCGTCGCGCTGCTCGTCGCCGTGATGATTCCCGTCACGTGGCTGTGCGCGATGTCACTTATCCACATGCATTACAACCCCGTCGTGCCGTTCGTCCCGCCCGGCGCACCTTTCGGCAGCGTCTTCGGCAAAGGCCTCGCCCTCGCCATGTGGAATTACGCCGGCTACGAGCAGCTTTCCAGCACCACCGGCGAAATGAAAAATCCGCAGAAGACTTTCGTGCGCATCCTGGTATGGAACACGCCGATGAACATCCTCACCTACGTGCTCCCCACCACGCTTGCGCTCGCCGTGCTCGGCAATTGGCAGGAATGGAAAACGGATTACATTGTCACCGCATCGCGACTGATCGGCGGACCAGCTCTCGGCGCCGCCATGCTCATCGCCGCGATGATCGGCACGCTTTCGCTTTCCAACAGCACCATCCTCTACACCACGCGCGTCCCCGCGACGATGGCGCAAGATGGCTACCTGCCCGCGTGGCTCGGAAAAATCCACGAACGTTACGGCACACCCACGCGCGCGATCGCTGTCTCAACAATTGTCTACTGCATGCTTGCGAAGTTCGACGTCGAGGACATGGTCAACATCTACATCTGGACGCGCATCGCCACCACACTGCTAACGCTCTTCGCCGCATGGCAAATGCGCAGAAAATTGCCGAACGCGCCGCGCAGCTTTCGCATTCCTGGCGGCAGCGTTGGAATTGCCTACATCCTGATTTTTCCGCTGGTGTTGTGCGCGCTGAAAATCGCGCAAAGTGAGGATTATGTCTGGCGCTACGCGCCGTTGCTGCTACTTTCGGGACCAATCGCCTACGTCGTCTTGCGTTACGCCTTCAAACTAAAACCCACCGCCGAAATATCTCCGACGGCTTGACGTATCAGCCGCATAGCGCCGTTATACGGAACCCGCGAAGCGGGTGAAGGATCTCTCTTCGACTTCTAATGACCTGACGAAGCAGCTTCTTTCGGATCGACGCGTGTGACGCTACTTTGTACCCCCGATTTTCTCCGAAACCGTCTTCGCTTGCGTGAAGAGCAACAGATAATCCTGCCCGCCCGACTTGGAATCCGTCCCGGACATATTAAATCCCCCGAACGGATGCGCTCCAACCATCGCCCCGGTGCACTTGCGGTTCATATACAAATTTCCCACGTGAAATTCCTCTTCCGCCCGCGCAATCTTCGCCGCATTCTGCGAATAGACTGCGCCGGTCAGCCCGAATTCGCTGTCATTAGCCATCGAAAGCGCTTCATCGAAATCCTTGGCCTTGGTCACCGCCAGCACCGGACCGAAAATCTCCTCCTGAAAAATGCGCGCCTTACGATCCACGTCCGCGATCACCGTCGGCTCGATGAAATATCCATCGCCCTCCGCGCGTTTCCCGCCGGCCACCAGCCGTCCTTCCTTTTTCCCGTGGTCAATGTAACCAAGAATCGAAGTCATCGCGGCCTTGTTGATCACCGGCCCCATATAATTCGTGGGATCCTCGATCGGCCCCACTTTCATTTTCTTCACACGCTCCACCAGCTTCGTCAAAAACTCGTCGTAAATTTTTTCCGCGACGATCGCCCGCGAACACGCCGAGCACTTCTGTCCCTGATAACCGAACGCCGAAAGCGCCACGCCTTCCACCGCCAAGTCCACATCCGCCTCGTCATCGACGACGATCGCGTCCTTGCCGCCCATCTCCAGCACGGTGCGCTTTATCCACACCTGCCCCGGCTGAGTTTTCGTAGCCTGTTCGGCAATGCGCAATCCCGCTTCCTTCGATCCCGTGAACGCGATGAACCGCGTCTTGGGATGCGTCACCAATGCTTCGCCCGCCGTGCTGCCCGGCCCAGTGAAAAAGCTCACCACATCGCCCGGCACGCCCGACTCGTACAAAATATCAATGAAGATCGCCGCAATCGTCGGCGAATCGCTCGAAGGCTTAACGACTACGGTATTTCCTGTGACGATCGCCGCCACCGTCATGCCGCCCATAATCGCCGCCGCGAAATTCCACGGCGGAATCACGACGCCCACGCCCAGCGGAATATATTTCAGATAATTGTTTTCGCCTCGGAACGGAGTCAACTTCTGCGGCGCGCCCAGCCGCAACGCTTCGCGCCCATAGTATTCGCAGAAATCAATTAGCTCGGCGATGTCCGCATCCGCTTCCGGCCAGGTTTTGCCGATTTCGTAGCTCAGCCAGGCATCCAGTTCATAGCGCCGCTTGCGCAAAATATCCGCCGCGCGATACAAACACGCGACGCGCTCTTCCGCCTTCACGCGCTTCCACCGCTCGAACGCCGCATGAGCTTTTTCGACTGCCTGGTTCGCCATTTCCACGGTCGCCTTCTGAAATACGCCAATCACCTGATCGGGGTGCGACGGATTGTAGGACTTGATCTTCTCCGAAGTAGTGATCCGCTCGCCGCCAATGGTCAGCGGATACTCGCGCCCAAACTTTCCGCGCACCGATGCCAGCGCATCCTCCATCGCCTTGCGATTCGCAGGCTGGGTAAAATCAATAAACGCCTCGTTCGCAAATTCCCCACGCTGCAAATTCACAGGTGTCTTGTGTGTCCCAGTCGTCGCCGTAGATGTCATTAGTTGTGCCTCACTCCGTCTGTCGTAAGCTTTCGTAGCACTTCATTTTACAGCCCCGCCTGATAGCGGCACAAGCACCCTGTCGCCGCAACACAAATTCGCCCGCGTTATCGAAGTGTAGACGGAAGGTGTCGGGCCGTATGTACAATCTGTGCCAAATCTGCAAACACGCCTGCCGCCAGCACATCGAGGAAGCCTTCCTGCAATGGCGCAGCCCCAAGGTGATCATGCACTGCTTCGGCATCAAGACCGAGACAACTATCTATCACCACGCCCACGCTTTAGGCCTTTTCCGTCGTCGCAACCAAAACCTGAGTCAGGCTCTCGCCAACGTCATCGAAGAGGTCGACACCGTACGGCCCACCACCCGTGACATACTCCGCGCCGTTTACCCCCCTCGCTCACATCAACGATCAAGGCCAGTGGATCCGTCCCACCAACAAGTCCGAGGTCGTGGTTTCCAGCAAGCGCCCGCCCTCGGCACCCTCGAAATCGTCCGCCGATCCTGCCTCGGCTCCCGTCTCGGCGGCCGCCACTCATCACTCGTCACTGCCTCAATCAATCGCTAGCGAAGTAAGATCGAAAGCCAACACAAACCTATGAAAACAATCACCAGCAACCCAAATCAATCGCTAGTTTTTGTCGTCTTTTTGGCAATTAGGCCTGACCGCAAAACCGGTCAGCACAAAAAACTCGAGCGCGCCCACCCTCCCCGGATCCCGGGAAAGGTAGTATGCGCTCTAGTTTTGTTGGGTGGCAAAATTGCCGGCCATTCCGCATCGTCGGCTTATTTGCTTTTCGAATACAGGACACGCAGCAGGTGGTCGCGATGCGAGGCATAGTCCACCGTGGAGCTGTACACGTCGCCGAAGAGCGGCTGCTTGGTGTGCAGCGATTCGATTTCGGCGTAGAACTTATCCATGGCGGCGGCGTTGGGAAAAACGGCGATCAGGGTGTAGGCGCCGGGCGTGTCGGTGTGAATCAAGTCCTCTTCGACCGAATAGCCGGAGAGCGTCCCGTCCGCAACCTGAGCGTCCAGGGAGGGCTTGCGATACTTCGTGATCAAATCCCTGAACTCCTCGGCATGTCCCGGCTTCGGCGTCCAATCCTGCACGAGGACGTAACCGCTGTCGGTGGTGCCGCCTTTTCCGTTGTACATCGTGGACATGGTGATGGCATCGGAGTGCATGGTGTAGGCGATTTCGGACGCAGGGGGAGCCGAGGTGCGCAGAGTCGCCAAAGCTTTCATCAAGCCCGCCATCGACGTCGAAGTAAACCAACCGACGTGCGTGGGCGCGTTTAACCCTTCATGCACTTCCAGAGCGTCGTCACCGTAGCTGAGGATCGTTCCGTCGGCGAGGAGGCCATCGAAAACCTTGTGCCCCGACGCTGCGCCTTTCTCGTATGCGCCCCACTGCGCGCGGGGAACTCCGAAGAAAGAAACATAGGTGTAAACCACCGGCTGCTTTGGCGCCTCGGCTTGCTGCGCGCGCGCGGCCGGCGCGGAAAATGCGAACATCGACATGAGCAATACAGACAACGTGGAAACGCACAGCATTCGCTTGATCATCAGTCTTTTCTCTCCTGTTTTCGTGGTTGGGTTGGCAGAGCGATCGGAACCAGAGGCTTCGATTTAGACTTCTGTCTGGCGCATCGTATGCTCGTCTTGCTGTGGATACAACGAATTAATGCGCAGCGCGCTTTCGCGGAAACCTGGTTCCCGCGGCTAAATCCGGATCAAGGCCGGCACGGAAAGCTTGCGGCCCGATTACTTGCGGTAGATGACGCCGGCTTTCATTACAAAGGAAACTTTTTCGAGTGCGGAGATGTCGTCGAGCGGATTGCCGGGGACGGCGACGATGTCTGCCTGATAGCCGGGTTTCAGCACACCGATTTTTTCCTGCCAGCCCAGCAACTTTGCGCCGTTCAGTGTGCCGGCTTGAATCGCGGCCAGCGCCGACATTCCGTATTTCACCATCAAGCTAAATTCGCGGGCTTGCGTGCCGTGTGGAAATGGGCCGACGTCGGAGCCCATGGCGATGGGAACGCCCGCGGCGAGCTGCTTCTTGAAGTTGCTGACGTGCACGTCGAGCAGGGCGTGTTCGCGCGCGGCACCTTCAGGAGTGGCGGCGTGTTCCGCGAAATATTCAGAGATGGTGAAAGTGGGCACGGCGAAGATTTGCTTTTCACGCATGATGCGCATGGTCTCGTCGCTGAGCTGAAAAGCGTGGTCGACGGATTCGACTCCTGCGCGGGCGGCGTAGAGAGTGCCCGGTTCTCCAGTGGCGTGGACGGCGACGCGGTTGCCGGTGCGCGCTGTTTCGCGGACCGCGGCGGTGAGTTCTTCTTCGGAGTATTGGAAGGGTGTGGAGAGCTTTCCGTTGGCGACCGTGTCCGCGCCGGTCTCGTAAATTTTGATGAAGTCCGCGCCTTCTTTCAGCTGTTCGCGAATTACGGTGACGAGTTCTGCGGAATTATTCGCGTAGGTGGCGTTGGGGAGGACGTGCTGCTCGGGGTTATAGCCGATGGCGTCCTCGTGGCCGCCGAGGATGTTGATGGCGTTGCCGCTGATGCGCAGGCGCGGCCCGGGAATTTCGCCGCGATTGATCGCGTCGCGCACGGCGGCGTCTGCGGAACCGGCGCCTTCTGTGCCCATGTCGCGCTCGGCGGTGAATCCGGCGAGCAGGTCGGCGCGCGCGGCGAGAGTGGCCACGATGGTGCGCTGCGGGACGGATTCCTGCACGGTTTGCAGATCTTCGGCGCCGGGATGGAGGAAGAGGTGGACGTGCGCGTCAATCAGGCCGGGGAGAAGCGTGGTATCGCCCAGATCAATTATTTCGGCGCCGGCGGGGCGAGTGACTTTCGCGCCGACTTCTTTTATGGCGTCGGCTTGGATCAGGATTTCGCCGGGAGTGAGGATGCGGCCGGATTCTACGTCGAGCAGGCGCGCGGCGTGGAGGACGATGGGATGCGATTGCGGCGCGGGCTGCGGCTGCGATTGCGTTGTTTGCCCGCGGAGCGGCGCCCTGCAGAGCGATGCGAGCACGAAGGAAAGTACGAGAGCAAGAATGGCGCGAGGCGCGAATTTGTTTGAGTTCATGTGGTCGCGGTGATGATAAACCAATTTGGCTCGGCGATTTAAGATTTATAACGGGGGTTGGGCGCGACGCTCTGGAAGCCGTAGGTTTCGTAGCGCCAGGATATATTTCCTTCGCGGAGGCTGACGATGGTGAAACCTTCGGGGAAATCCAGGCGCGGGCCGTGCCACCAATTGCCGCAGACGGCGCCGCAGCAGGCGTACTGGCAATTTTTGTAGTTCACGAGTTCGTTGATGTGCAGATGGCCTTGGAAAACGGCCAGGACGTTGTGCTTTGCGAACAGGGCGATCACGTCGGCGGAGTTTGTGACGTTGACGGTGTCGTAGCGCGGAGTGCCGTCGGGCTTCGGTCCATATGCGAGATAGCCGGTGATGAGCGGGACGTGGGTGATGACGATTATGGGCGCGGCCGGCGGGATGGCGGCGAGATCGTGCGCGAGCCACTGCAGCTGCGCGTCGTCAATACGGCCTTCCCAGAGGCGATCGGGCGTGGGGAAAATGGAATCGAGGACGATGAAATGGTAGCCGCGGTGGTCGAAGGAATAGTAGGTGCGCGCGCCGATGCGATCTTCGAACATTTTTTTGCCGTAGCCGGGATCGGTGGGACTGGCGCCGCTTTTGGTGAGGATGCCAAAGAGGTCGTGATTGCCGATGGCGTGGTGGAGCGGCACTTTGATGGTGGCTTCGGTGCGTTGGTAGAGATCGAAGAGCGTGTCGGCGCGGCTGCGGGAGACTCCGAGCGCGTCGAAAACCAGATCGCCGCCGCAGATGGCGAACTCTGGTTTGGCTGCGGCGATTTTTGCGAAGGCCATTTGGCAGCCGTGGGCAGCGTCTAGTTCGGGTTGGATGTGGGTGTCGGTGAAGAAGGCGAAGTCGAAGGATTCCGCGCGCGGCGCCCGCATTGCGGCGCTCGCAATGCCGTGATTCAGCAGCGGAATGTTAGGGAATGCCGCGGCTGCGCCTGCGGCCGCTAGAGATTGCAGAAACTTTCTGCGGTCATGGTTCACGTGCGTCATTGAGTCAGCTCGTGGACGGCTGCTGAGAAAACTTTGGTGTGCTGGTCGATGTCTGCGGCGCTGGTGGCGGGGGACATCAGCGCCATGTTGTGGAATGGAGTCAGGAGGACGCCGCGATTTAGGGCGTAGAGATGCATGAAACGCTCTAGCTCGAAATCCATGGCGGCGGCTGCTTCTCCCCCATTGCGCGGCGGGTGAGGATGGAACAGATATTCGGCGCGGCAGCCCAGGCGGGCGACGTGCCAGGGGAGCGCGGCTTCGGCGATGGCTTTGGAGACTCCGTCGGCGAATTGCTCGGCTAACGGAATCATATAGGCGAAGGCGGCGGGAGTTAGGACGTGCTCGAGCGTGGCGCGAATGGCGGCGAGTGAAAGCGCGTTGCCGGCGAGCGTGCCGCCGATGCCGCCTGTGTCGCAATCTTCGACGTGGATGCGGCTAGTGATTTTTTGCGCGACATCCGCGGTGCAGCCGTAAGTTGCCGCGGGAACTCCGCTAGCGATGGGTTTGCCGATCACGAAGAGATCGGGCTTGAGGCCGTGGGCGCGGGTGTAGCCGCCGGGGCCGGTGCAGATGGTGTGCGTCTCGTCAATGATGAGGAGCGTGCCGAATTTTCGCGCGAGGGCGGCGGCTTTTTCCCAGTAGCCGGGCTCGGGATGGACGATGCCTACGTTGGTGAGGACCGGCTCGGCGAGGATGCAGGCGACGTCCTGGTACGCGAGTTCCCTTTCGAGGGCGGCGAGATCGTTGAATTCGACTACGCGCGTGGTTTCGATGGGGTTCACGGGCGGGCCGATATTGCCGCGGCGCGGGCCTGCAACGCCGTTGTGAAGTGAGATGTAAGTTTCGTCAACCGTGCCGTGGTAACAGTAATTGAAGACCAGGATTTTTTGGCGCTGCGTGATTTCGCGCGCGATGCGGATAGCGAAGCGATTGGCGTCTGTGGCGGTGAGAGTGAATTGCCAGTAGGACAGGCCGAAGCGGCAGGTGAGTTCTTCGCCGACCCATGCGGCGTCTTCGGTGGGGAGCATCAGGGTGATTCCGTGATTGGCCTGGCGGGCGATGGCCGCGGCGGCTGGGGAGGGAGAATGACCGGTCATGGCGCCGGTGTCGCCCAGGCAGAGGTCAACGTAATCGTGGCCGTCCACATCCTGGAAATGCGCGCCGTGGGCTTCGGCGACGAAGACGGGAAATTTGCCGGCCCATTTTTTCATCCAGTTCATGGGGACGCCACCGAGGAGGGATTTCTGGGCGCGGGCGTAGAGGGTTGCGGAGAGAGGGCGTTCGGCTACGAATTTTTCTTCTTCGCGGGACATGAGAGCTTGGAGGCGAGAGCGGTCGATGTTCGCGTGCGATTTTCTTTTCGGTGCGGTCACTGTTAGGCCTCGTCAGCAATAGGAAGTCAACTGCGCCCAGTCGAAGCTGGCCGCTACAAATTCAAATGCAAAATCTCACTGCTCAACGATGGAGAGTTTAGCGCAGGTGCTTGAGGATTTCGCGGGCGGCGTTGTGGCCGGAGGCGCCTGTTACGCCGTTGCCGGGGTGGGTGCCGTTGCCGCAGAGGTACAGACCTTTTACGGGGGTGGCGTAGCGGGCCCAGCCCAGGAGGGGGCGCATGGTGAAAATTTGATCTAGGGCCAGTTCGCCGTGGAAGGGGTGGCCGCCGGTCAGGCCGTAGGTGGTTTCGAGATGTTGGGGAGTTAGGGTTTGGACCGCAAGAATTTTCGCGGCAAAATCAGGGGCGTATTGCACGAGGGATTTGATTACGGTGTCGCGCAGGGCGTCGCGTTGGTGAGACCAGTCGCCGGATTTCAGTTTGTAGGGCGCGAACTGCATGCAGATGGACATGACGTGTTTGCCGGCGGGGGCGAGCGAATTATCGAGAATGGAGGGAATGGAAATATCGAGAAAGGGCGCGCGGGAAAATTCGCCGTATTTGGAATCGTCGAAGGCGTGCTCGAGATAGTCAATTCCGGGACCGATGTGGATACGTCCGGCGAGGGCGGCGTTGCCGTCGCAAGAATGCTGGAGCGCGGTGAAGGAGGGGAGGCCGTCGAGCGCGACGTTTATTTTTGCGGCGACGCCGTTGCTGCGGAAATTGAGCATTTTTACGACGAAGCTGGGCGGCAAGTGGACCGGATCGAGCAGACCGAGGAGGGTGCGCCGCGGATCGGCTCCGGAAACTACGGCTTTCGCTGAGATTTCTTCACCGCTTGCTAGCGCGACGCCTGTGACCGCGCCGTGCTTCACCAGAATTTGCGCGACTTCTGCGCCGGTGCGAATTTCCGCGCCGGCTTCTTTCGCGGCGGCGGCCATTGCGGCGGTGAGCGCGCCCATGCCGCCGCGCGGGTAGGCGGAGTTCCCTACCGGATGCGGGTCAGCGGCGGCGCGCAGTAGAAGCAGAGCCGTGGAACCGGCGGACCAGGGGCCGAGAGAGGCGCCGAAAATTCCGCGCGCGGCTACGACGGCGCGCAGAAGATCGGTTTCGAAAAATTCGGCGACGAAATCCGCGACGGCCATGGGGCCCCAGCGGATGAGCTGCATCATTTCTTTTTTTCCGAGGCCGCGGACTTTGCGGCCGAGTTTCAGGAGCTTCCAGAGATCTTCGTTGGAAGGCTTTTCGATGACGGGCGGAGTGAGGTTGAGGAGTTCTCCGGCGATAGCGGCGGCGCGGGCGATTTCTTTGGAAAGCTCGAAATATTTTGCGCCGTCTTTCTTCGAAAAATTATCAATTTGGCGCGCGGAGGCTGAGGGGTCAGTGTGCAGCACCAGTGCGCGGCCGTCAGGCGAGGGCGCGAAAACGCGAACGGGCGATTCGAGTTTTTCAAGGCCGTGGCGCGCGAGTTGCATGTCTTTCACAATTTTGGCGAGCGGAGGGCCGCCGGCATGCGCGACGGTGGAGCATTTGAAACCGGGATGAAATTCTTCAGTTACAGCGGCGCCGCCGATGATGGAGCGGCGTTCGAGAACGAGCGGCCTGTGGCCTTTTTTCGCAAGGTAAAAGGCCGTTACGAGCGCGTTGTGCCCGCCGCCGAGAATGAGGATGTCGCGTTGCGCGGCCACGCTCAGCTTCTCCCGGTATCTTTTAGAATTTCCAGCGCGGCCAGGCGGCCGGGAGCGCCCATGATGCCGCCGCCGGGATGCGTGGCCGAGCCGCACATGTACAGTTTTTTGATCGGTGTGCGGTAACGCGCCCAGCCCGCGGCAGGGCGCAAAAAGAAGAGTTGCTCGAGCGAAAGTTCACCTTGAAAAATGTTGCCTTCGGTGAGGCCGGTTTGGCGTTCGATATCGAGCGGAGTGATGAATTGTTTTCCGATGATTAGACTTTTCAGGTTGGGGGCGAATTGCGAAATCGTGTCAATCACGGTATTGCCGAAGGCCTCGCGCTGCTCGTCCCATGTGCCGGAGGCGAGCTTGTAGGGAGCGTATTGCACGAAGCAGGAAAGAATGTGTTTGCCGGGAGGCGCGACCGAGGGATCGGTGAGCGACGGAATGACCATATCAATGTAGGGGCGACGGGAAAATTCGCCGTACTTGGCCTGGTCGTAGGCGCGTTCCATGTATTCCATCGAGGGAGAAATGGAAATTGCGCCGCGAAGATGATTGCCGGGGCCGGGGAGGCAGGTGAAATCCGGCAGGCCATCGAGAGCGAGATTTACTTTGCCGGAGGAACCGCGATATTTGTAGCGGCGAACGTCTTCCAGGAAATCGCCGGGAAGTTCGCTGGCTTCGATGAATTTCAAGAACGTCAGATTGGGATCGACGCTCGAAGAAACAACGTCGGCGTAAATTTCTTCGCCGCCTTCGAGGACGACGCCCTGCGCGACGCCATTCTTAATGAGAATTTTCGAGACTGCCACTTCCTTGCGGATTTCGACGCCGGCTTCGAGAGCTGCGCCGGCGATGGCGTTGGAAATGGCGCCAGTGCCGCCGCGGCTGAAACCCCAGGAGCGGAAGGCGCCATCAATTTCGCCCATGTAGTGATGGAGCAAAACGTAGGCGGTGCCGGGCGAACGGATGCCGAGAAATGTGCCGATGATTCCGGAAGCGGACATGGTGGCTTTGAGGACGTCGGTCTCAAACCACTGGTCAAGGAAATCGGCGGCGCTCATGGTCATGAGCTGGACGAGATTATATTTGTCTTCGGCGTCGAGATTCTGGAAACGCTTGGCGAGGAAGGCGAGTTTTTTCAGGTCACGCGGATCCAAGGAAGTAGGATCGGGAGGAATCATGCCGAGGATTGGTTTTACGAAGCGGCACATGGCGACCATGGATTTGCCAAACTCTTCGTAGGCTTCGGCGTCGAGCTTGGAGTGGCGCTCGAGTTCGCGGCGAGTTTTTCCGTGATCGTTCTGGCGCCAGAGGTAGTCGCCGTTGGGCATGGGGGTCATGGTGCCGTCGAGCGGGAGAATTTCCAGGCCGTGGCGCGGGAGATCGAGATCGCGAATGATTTCTGGTCGAAGCAGCGAGACTACGTAGGAGAAAACCGAGAATTTGAAACCGGGAACGATTTCTTCAGTGACGGCAGCGCCGCCCAGAACGTAACGCTTTTCGAGGATCAGGACTTTTTTGCCGGATTTGGCGAGGTACGCCGCGTTCACGAGGCCGTTGTGGCCGCCGCCGATTACGATGACGTCGTATTTCCTTGCCATGGATGATGCGGGTGATTCAGCCGTTCGAAGGATGAACACCGGAGCCGAAGTATTTTACAGGCGCAGGAGCGGAGTCACAAGGGAGAACGCTGGTGTGGCTGACTGGGGGTCAGGGTGTTGGGGCGCGTGACTCGTGATTCGTGAGTGGTGATCAGTGACGCGTGGCTCGCCGCTATAGGTTGCGACGGGAGTAGCGCGGGCACTATAATCGCGGGCTGCGTGATTTGCGATTTTACTTGCGGACAGGAGCGACTGTGCCGATTGGGACTGCGGTTCACGACAGGACTTTGAAGTTGTGCGAGAGCATGAATTATCGCGAGTGGTCGGGGTACTACGCGGTGAGCGTGTACGAGATGCATCACGACCACGAGTACAACGCGATTCGCAATGCTTGCGCGCTGATTGATGTGACGCCGCTATACAAATACCGGATCGAGGGCAAGGACGCGACGAAGTTCGTAAACCGGGTGATCACGCGGGACATTAACAAGGTGGCGATCGGGCAGGTGATTTATTGCTGCTGGTGCGACGAGCAGGGCAAAGTGATTGATGACGGGACCATTTCGCGGCTGGGCGAGAATTCGTACCGCTGGACGGCGGCAGACCCGAGCATTCGCTGGTTTCATCAGAACGCGCTGGGGCTGGACGTACAGATGGAAGATATTTCGGACAAAGTGGCGGCGCTGGCGCTGCAGGGGCCGACTTCGGGACGCTTGCTGAAGAAAGTGGCGGAGGCGGATATCGCGAATCTGAAATATTTTCGATTCACGCACGGGAAAATCGGCGGCCTGGAAGTGGATATTTCGCGTACCGGTTATACGGGAGACCTCGGGTACGAAATATGGATTCCGTGGAAGGACGCGCCGCTCGTGTGGGACGCGCTGATGGAGAATGGGCGGCCGTTTGATCTGCATCCGGCGGGAATTATTGCGTTGGACGTGGCGCGAATCGAGGCGGGGTTGATCATGCTGGAGGTGGATTACACCAGCAGCAAACGGGCGTTGATTGAAGCGCAGAAATATTCGCCTTACGAATTGGGGCTGGGGAAGATGGTGGATTTGAAGAAGGAATATTTTATTGGGCGCGAGGCGCTGGCGGCCGAACACCATCGCGGGCCGAAGCGGCTCCTGATGGGATTGGATGTGCGTTGGGAGGATGTGGAGCGGCTTTACGATGCGGTGGGATTGGGGCCGCAGGTGCAAAGCACGGCTTCGCGAGCGCATGTGCCGGTGTATCGCGGAGGATTCCAGGTGGGCAAGGCGACTTCGACGACGTGGTCGCCGACATTGAAAAAGATGATCGCGCTGGGGAGCTTGAATCGCGAGCATGCAGCGGCGGGAACGGAATTGCAGATGGAACTGACGGTGGAAGCGGTACGTCATAAGGTAAGAGCGACGGTGAGGGACTTGCCATTTTTTAATCCGCCTCGAAAAACGGCCACGCCGGTAACGTGAAGATCCACGCTGGAGGAATTCGTTGAAAGCTGAGTTTGTGGCGAGTGCCGGCGCCGCACCGGGACGTTTCTGTAGTTCTCTGCATCTTTCGAACACGAATTTATTTAGATTGCGATCATTCCTGCCTGTATTTTTTCTGCTAGCGAGCGTGACGACTGTGAATGCACAAGATGCGAAGGCGAAGTGTCCGCCGGTGGCGCGGATGGAGGACGTGGCGGAGACGATTCATGGGACTGTGGTGCACGACCGTTATCGTTGGCTGGAGGAGCAGGACAGCGCGGAAACGCGGGCGTGGATTGATGCGGAAAATGCTTGCACCCAGGCGGCGTTAGGGAGGCTGGCTGGCCGAGACGCGATTGCGAAACGGCTGGGAGAATTGATCAAGGTAGATACGATCGGGGTGCCGATCGAGCGCGGCGGGCGGTATTTTTATGCGAAGCGCGCGGCGAACCAGGATTTGTTTGTGCTTTATATGCGGCGCGGCGCGAAGGGCGAGGAGGAAGTGCTGGTGGATCCGGAGAAGTTGAGCGCGGATCACACGACGAGCGTGAATTTCGAAGGCGTTTCGGACGACGGGAAACTGGTGGGATATGGAGTGCGCAAGGGCGGCGAGGACGAGGTGGCGCTGCATTTTCTGGATACGGATACAGGGAAAGAGCGCAAGGATGTGCTGCCGCGGGCGCGCTACATTTCCGGGCCAACTTTCAGGAAAGATAAGAGCGGATTTTATTATTCGAAACTGGTGGAGGAAGGGCCGCGAGCTTATTTTCACGCGATGGGAACGGATTCGGCGCAGGACACCAAAGTTTTTGGAGATGGTTACACGCCGGACAAGATTCTGGCGGTGGATTTGTCGGAGGACCAGCGCTATTTGCTGTTCACGGTTTTCTACGGATCGGCTTGCGACCGCTCGGAAGTTTATTTTCAGGATTTGAAGATTGCGGGGCCGATCGTGCCGGTGGTGAATACTTTGGATGGATGTTTTCAGGGCGCGATCGCGAACGATACTTTGTATCTGCAGACGAATTGGCAAGCGCCGAAATGGCGGATGGTGGCCGTACCGCTGCGGACGCCTTCGCAGGAACACTGGAAGGAAATTATTCCCGAGGGCGAATCGCGGATGGAGGATTTTCGGCTGGTGGGCGGGAAGATCGTGGCGCAGTATTCGCACAACGCCGCGTCGGAGCTGAAAATATTTCAGTCGGATGGGAACGCGGCTGGCGGAATTGCTTTGCCGCAATTGGGAACCGTGGCGGGAGTGACGGGGAGATGGAAAGAGAGCGAGGCGTTCTTTTCGTTTCAATCGTTCGCTCTACCGGCGACGGTTTATCGGTACGATGTCGCGGCGCGGGGGCTGGAAGTGTGGGCGAAGCCGGCGGTGCCTCTGGATGCGAGCGCGTTTGAGGTGAAGCAAGTTTGGTATGAATCGAAAGACAAGACGCAGGTGCCGATGTTTTTATTTTACAAGAAAGGATTGCAGCTGGACGGGGCGAATCCGGCGCTGATGACCGCTTATGGCGGGTTTGACGTGAGCGAGACGCCGCTGTTTCGCGATGACGCGGTGGTGTGGGTGGAGCATGGCGGCGTGTTTGCGCTGCCCAGTTTGCGCGGCGGGGGCGAATTTGGGGAAGAGTGGCATCGCGCGGGGATGTTGGAGAAAAAGCAGAATGTGTTTGATGATTTTTACGCGGCTGCGGAATGGCTGATCGCGAATAAGTACACGCGGGCGGACAAGCTGGCGATTACGGGGCGGAGCAATGGCGGATTATTGATGGGAGCGGCGATGACGCAGCGGCCGGAACTTTTTGGCGCGATTGTATGCGGGTATCCGCTGCTGGACATGGTGCGTTATCAGAATTTTCTGGTGGCGAAGTATTGGGTGCCGGAGTATGGGTCGTCGGAGGATGCGGAGCAGTTCCCTGCCCTTTTCGCTTATTCGCCGTATCACCATGTGATGGCGGGGACGAAATATCCGGCGGTGCTTTTTCTGACTGGGGATAGTGATACGCGGGTGGCTCCTTTGCACGCGCGGAAGATGACAGCGGCAGTGCAGGCGGCGCAGGGCGGGGATAAACCGATTTTGCTTTTGTATGATACGAAGCTGGGGCATAGCGAAGGTCGTCCAGTGAGCAAGATAATTGAAGAGGATACACAGGTTTTGGGATTTTTGATGTGGCAGGTGGGAGGGAAGGGATTTTGAGGTTTTGATCTTTCGAGTTTTTATAGTTCTGGCATTCGATATGACATTTTGGAGGCTTGGATGCGAGGGGTTACGCGGAAGGTGGTGATCGCGCTAGCGGCGGCGTTGTTACTTGTGTGCGGCTGCGTGAATGAGGCTTTGGCGCAGACTGCAGCGGCGCCGATCCGGTTGCGGGTGGATGCTTCGCAGGCGCCGCAGAAAATCTTGCATGTGCATATGGAGATTCCTGTGCAGGGCGCGCCGATGACTTTGTATTACCCGGAATGGATTCCTGGCGAGCACATGCCGGACGGGCCGATTATTCAGGTGGCAGGGATGAAGTTCAGCGGCGGCGGGAAGGCGATTGCTTGGCGGCGCGATTTGGTGGAAATGTTTTCGATTCATGTGGACGTGCCGGCGGGAGTGAGCTTGCTGGAGGCGGATTTTGATTTTCTGTTGTCGGGGCCGGCGACCGGTTTTTCGGCGGGGGCTTCGGCGACGGCTTCGCTGAATGTGCTGAGCTGGAACCAGGTGCTGATGTATCCGAAGGGTTTGCCCGCGAAGGATATTGTTTTTGCGCCGAGTTTGCGATTGCCTCCGGATTGGAAATTCGGGACGGCGCTGCCGATTGCGAAGCAGGGTGGCGGGACGATTGAGTTTGCGGCGGTGGCGTTGAACACGCTGGTGGATTCGCCGGTGATTTCGGGGCGCTACTACCGGGCGATTCAGTTGACGCCGGGGCAGAATCCATCGCACGAGATTGATATTGCGGCGGACAGTGCGGCGGCTTTGGCGATGACTCCGGAGACGCAAGTGGAGCTGCACAATCTGGTGACGGAGGCTTACGCGCTTTTTGGGGCGCGGCATTATCGCGATTACCATTTTTTGCTCACTCTGAGCGATGACGTGGCGCATTTCGGATTGGAGCATCACGAATCGAGCGACGACCGCACGGCGGAACGGAGTTTGATTGACGACGCCGAGCGGATCGAATTCGCGACATTGTTGCCGCACGAGTACGTGCATTCCTGGAACGGAAAATACCGGCGGCCTGCGGGATTGGCCACGCCGGACTATCAACAGCCGATGAAGGACGATTTGCTCTGGGTTTACGAAGGGTTGACGGAATATTTGGGTGAGGTGCTGACGGCGCGGAGCGGGTTGCAGACGCCGGAGCAGTGGCGGGAGGATTTTGCGGGACTGGTGGCGCAGTACGAAAATCGGCCGGGGCGGGAGTGGCGTCCTTTGCAGGATACGGCGGATGCGGCGCCGTTTCTTTACGACGCGACGAACGACTGGTCCAACTGGCGGCGCGGAACGGATTTTTACGAGGAGGGTGAGCTGTTGTGGATGGACGTGGACGAAACTTTGCGGACGATTACAAAGGATAAGAAATCGATCGACGATTTCTGCAAGGTTTTTCACGGCGGGGCTGGCGGGCAGCCGGAATTGAAGACGTACAGGTTTGAAGATGTGGTGGCGACGTTGAACAGCGTGGCGCCGTATGATTG
>Ga0070764_10000209_pt1 | contig 21175 bp, 18 predicted proteins | sample HubBroMetageWRM4_FD_67287 | JGI IMG/M metagenome (GOLD analysis project Ga0070764, IMG submission 67287) | Warmed soil microbial communities from the Hubbard Brook experimental Forest, New Hampshire - Hubbard Brook CCASE Soil Metagenome WRM 4 | ecosystem: Environmental > Terrestrial > Soil >... | reverse complement strand
TCGGGGGCTTCGCAGCGGGCCTGGCAGCGGCGGTAGGCGATGCGCATCTCGGTCAGGATCAGCGGCATGATGTCGGCGTGGAAGTCGAGGGCGCCGGTTGTGTCCCGCAGCGCGTCGACCGCGGGCCTGGTGAAGACCAGCGGGTCGTAGCTGATCTCGAAGCGGGTGACCAGCGGGCGGGCGCGGCACGGGACGCCGGACCTGGAGTACATCACGATCCTCGGCTCGGCGCCGGACGGCAGGTACTCCGGGTCGCCCTGGTCGCGGCGGTACCGGCCGCCGCGGCCGGCGGTCAGGCAGGAGATGACGTCCATCGCGGAAAGGCCGAAGCCGCCGACGGCCACGCTCTGACCGGGTGCTATCGCGGCGAGGCGTTCGGGCAGCGGGTAGGGCTCGGTGATCAGGGCGTCGATGTGCGGCGCGGCGTTGCCGGTGTAGCCGGTGGTCAGGAACGCGTGGTCGGCCGGCACGCTGCCGCCGTCGGCTAGGGCGATGACCATTGCTTCGCCGCCGTTCGGCTTCGTGATGTCGACCGCCTCGGTGCGGTGCGTGACCAGGCGGACGGACGTGGGCATCTGTTTCCTGAGGTGGTCGGAGAACCAGGCGAGGTACTCGCCGAGCACCCGCCTGGGCAGGAAGTCCGTGGGGCGCAGTTCGCGGCCCGTCGTGCCGACCGAGAACCCGTCAGGCGCCAGGCGCAGGCCCCTGGCGACCGCCCAGTCGTACAGGCTCGGGCCGCGGGCCGCGGTCTGCGCGCCCACGCTGAGCCGGTCGGGGAACATCGATATCTGGCCGCAGGTCGTGTTGAGCAGGAGGTAGTCGGGCTGGGCGGTGCCGTGCACGCCCGCGCCGGTGCCGGCCGGATCGATGATGTGGACCGTTACCGGGTGTTCGTCCGTTGCGGCGTCGCTGGCCCTGGCCAGCGCGACGATCCGCTCGAGCACGCCGAGGCCGCGGGAGCCGAACCCGATGATCGCCACCGATCGGGTCATGGCCTATCTCCCGGCTCTCCCGGCTCTCCCGGCTCGATGCGGGCCGTTAGCAGCGCCAGGCCAGCCTCCGCGGCCCGCGCCGCGGCGGTGCTAGCTGCGTCGGCGGCGATCACGTAGGCCAGCCGGTCCCGGAACGAATGGCGCGGCAGCACCGGCTGGCCGACGGGGAACGTGATGCCCACCTCCACCACGCCTGGCACGCGCTCCGCCTCGGCCACGCCGTCGACCGCGGTCAGCGTGCCCTGCCGCGCGGCGACGAGGAAGCGGATCGAGGCGGCCCGGCCGGGCCCGGGCCGCAGCGGCTCCGGGCGGCCCGCCGCGGCGGCCACCACGTGGAAGATCATGTCGATGCCGGTCGCCTCCTGGACCGCGCGCGGGATCATGCCGCCCGCCAGCCGGGGGTTGACCTCGACCACGCACAGCTCGCCGAAGCGGGAGTAGCGGAGCTCGACGTGGGCGCCGCCGTAGCCGAGGCGCAGGGCGCGCACCGCGTCGATGGCGGCCTCGGCGATCAGTTTCGTCTGAGCCGCCGCGAGCGGGGCGGGGAAATCGTGGCCGATCTCGACGAAGTACGGCTCGGGGCCGAGCAGCTTCCTCGTTACCCCGACCACCTGGTCGTCGATCAGCTCCGCCGAGTACTCCGCGCCGGTCAGGAACTCCTCGACCAGCACCGTGTCCTGCGGCGGCAGCGCGGGATCCGGGGCCGCGAACGCGTGCCCGACCGCCGCGCGGACCTGGTCCGGGGTCTGGCACAGGCGGACGGCGATCGACCCGGTGCCGGAGGCGGGCTTGACCACCACCGGGTAGCCGATCCTCGCGGCGGCGGCTATTGCTTCGTCTGCCGTGCCGGCGGCCGCGAAGGCCGGGCAGCCTACGCCGGCCGCGCTCAGCGCGAGGCGCTGGGCGTGCTTGTCCCGGCAGGCCCGCACCGCGTCCGGCGGCGGGTGCGGCAGCCCGAGCTCGCGGGCTACTTCGGCCGCTGTCGCGATGAAGTACTCCGAGCTGCTGGTGACGCCGGCGATCATGTTCCTGCCCGGGCCTGTGTCAAGGGCGGCGAGGACGCCGGCCGCGGAACCGGTGTCGGCCACCAGGTGATCGATGCCGTCGGCGGCCACGTACGGGTACCTGGCCGGGTCGCGGGCGATCAGCACGGGTCGGAGCCCAAGCCGGCGCGCTTGGAAACAGAACAGCCTGCCCGATCCTGTCGTGTTGCTCTCCACCAGCACGAGCCACTCGGTCATGCCGGCTCCGCTGGGGTTTCCGTGACCTTGGTGGCGGCCGCGGCCAGGTCGGCGTCGGCGGCGCGGGTGGCGGCCTGCCAGTCCTGCTGCCAGCGGCGGTGCGCTGCCCAGCCGGCCAGTGCCTCGTCCAGCGTGCCGTCGAACGCGCCGGGGCCGCCGCCGTAGGCGTGGGCTCGCATCACGTCGGGCAGGTCCAGGTCGGCAAGCTTGGTGCCGTCCAGCTCGATGCCGTCCAGCCAGCCCGGCGGTCCGAAGTCGGCCAGCCGGGTGGAGCCCGCCGCCACCGCCTGGCGGACCGCGTCGCCGACCATGTGATGGGCGGTGCGGAACGGGACCCCCCGCCGTACCAGCTGGTTGGCCAGCCAGGTAGCCGTGGTGAACGAGTCCTCGGCCCGCTGGCGCATCCGCTCGTCGTTGGGCCTGGCGCCGCTGACCAGGACCTGGGTCAGCAGGACCGATTGCCGTGCCGCCTCGAGCCCGGGCCACACGGCGGCCATCGCCTCGGTGCCCACCTCGATCGAGTTGGTGAACGGCGCCGCGGTCATCATGCCCGCCGCGGCGGCCCATGCCCCGGTCACGTGGCCGGGCTTGGCCTTGACGTGCTCGAGCAGGAACGCGTTGCGCTTCTGCGGCATCGCCGAGCTGCCGCCGACCAGGCGGTCGGGGAACTCGATGAAGCCGAACTCGGCGGTGCTCCACAGCTGCAGGTCGGTGCCGAGCCTGCTCAGCACGACGGCCAGGCTTGCGGCGCAGGCCAGCAGCCGCAGCGGCACGTCCCGGCTGGCCACGGCGTCGATCGCGTGCCGGGCCGGAGCGGTGAAGCCGAGCAGCCGCGCGGTCCTCGCCGGGTCTATCGGCAGGTCGGTGCCCGCCACCGCGCTGGCCCCGAGCGGGCAGCTCGTTAGGCCGGCGCTGGAGGCGGCCAGCGCGTCGATCTCCCGGCCGACGGCCAGCGCCACGCCGAGCAGGTAGTAGCCGTAGCTGACCGGCATCGCGGCCTGGAAGTGGGTGTAGGCGGGCATCAGCACGCGCGCGTACGCCCGCGCGCGGGACAGCAGGATGGCCTCGAGCCGCACCGCCTGCTCGGCGAAGTCGAGCAGCCACTCGCGCAGCCGCAGCAGGGTGATGGTCGCCTTGAGGTCGTTGCGGGACCGGCCGGACTGCAGCACCCCGCCGACCTCGGGCCCGAGCCGCTCGATCAGGTAGCCCTCGTACATCAGGTAGAGCCCGCGCGGCGCGGGGCGGGACCGCAGCGCGGCGAACTGCCCGGCGGCCAGCTCATCGATGCAGCGCAGCAGCCGCGCCGCCGCGGTGGCCTGGATCAGCCCGCGCTCGGCCAGCATGACCAGGTGCGCCCGGTCGACCCGGATCATCAGGGCGAGCTCGGCGGCCAGCTCGGCCGGGGTCGGCTCGCCGTACACCACCCGGCGGGTGCCCGGGCCGAGCTCGCCGAGCAGGCGGCCGGTTCCCCCGGTTCCCCCGGTTCCCCCGGCTGTCACCGCGGCTGCCCGTGGGCCGACATGACCTCGGCGTAGGAGCGCCTGGCCCAGTCGTAGGCCATCCAGGAGCCGACCGGCCGGGTCGGATCGCTGACCACGACCGGATCGGCGGGCAGCGCCTCCTTCAGGTGACCTCGCTCGCGCAGCCAGTCGTCGTCGTAGACGGTGTCCTGGTACCTGTAGCCCTCGTCCGGCATCATCACGACGGTCAGCGCGTCCGGGTTCGCCCCGGCCCACCACCGCGCGGCCAGGTAGGCCGCCCCGCTCGACGGGCCCATGAACAGCGCGTGCCGCTGATGCAGCTGGCGGGTCGCCTGGTAGGCCGCGGGCGGCGCGGTCCAGTGCACCTGGTCGAAGATCCGGTGGTCCAGGTTGTCCGGCATCAGGCTCATACCCATGCCGCGCAGCTCGCGCGGCCCGTCCGGATGGCCGAACAGGATGCTGGAATGGCTGTCCACGCCGATGGCGCGGCATTCAGGCAACAGCGCCCTGATGTGCCTGACCGTTCCGCACATCGAGCCGCCCGATCCCACCGGTCCGACGATGCAATCAATCTGCCCGAGGCATTCAAGAAAATATTCCGCGACGGTGCTATATGCGCGTGGATTATCCGGGTTTGAGTACTGCCATGGACAGAAACTGGCGTCCAGTTCGGCCATGATCTGCTCAAGCCGGGACAGCCGCGCGGCCTGGTATCCGCCGGCCACCCGTCCCTCCTCGGCGGAAACCCGCTCGACCGCCGCACCAAGATCGGTAAGCCGGCGATAAAGGCGCTCGTCGATGACCGGGTCGCTGACCAGGATCAGCCGCCGGTCCATGTGCACCGCCTGCATGGCCAGCGCGAGGCCGAAGGTGCCGGAAGTGGTCTCCACGATGACCGTGCCGGCGTCGAGCATTCCCTGCTCCGCGGCCCGGCGCAGGATGAACCGCGCGGGAATCATCTTCATCAGGGTGAAACAGGCGGCGTACAGATTGTGGTCGAGCCGGATCAGCCTGGGCAGCTGATAGGCGTCGGTCGCTTCGGAAAAGCTGCCGCGAATGCTCACGAGGCCGCCAGGCGCGCCGTACGCGGCGGCGGCTGCTCGCGCTGCCTCAGCTGCTTCAGGTGGGTCAGCTGACTCATCTGGTTCAGCTGCTTCAGCTGCTGGTAGGCGGGTTCGATCACGTCGGTCACCGCGAACCCGAGCTCGGAGATCCGCGCCAGGCAGCCGTCCAGGTCGATGTCCGGCCTGCGCGCGTCGAAGATCAGCCCGGCCACGGTGCCGCTGTGCGCTATCTGCAGGCCAGCCCCGCCGTGCCGCAGGCACAGCTCGATCAGCGGCTCCAGGCCCGGCTTCGGCAGGTACCGCTGGTTGATCCGGGCGCTCGCGGTGGCGACCTTGCCGAGCAGACCCACGTCCTCCATCGCGATCGCACGGCGCAGCGCGCCGCGCAGCACCTGGAACTGCCCGGCCTCCGCGTCGGTGTAGTCGGCGGGCGGCAGCCCGAGGGTCTCGACTTCCTGGCCGGGCGCCGTGTCACAGCCGACCACGACCATGGGCGGCAGCCGGTGGCCGAACGTCTCGAGCACCACGCCGTCCCGGTGCGCGAACAGCACGACCCGGTCGTCGATCATCACCGAGTCCGAGGCGACCTCGGCGAGAACGGCCAGCCTGCCGACCTCCTCCCGGGACAGGGATACGCCGTGGTAGTCGGCCACGGCCTTGATCGTGGCGGTGACGTCGCTGGTCGAGGAGCCCATGCCGATGCCGTGCGGGACGTTGCTTGTTATCTCGACCCGGCCGCCCTTAGCGGGCGAGGGGTGACCGGAAAACTCGCGCAGCGCGTAGATGGCCGCCCGCCTGGCCTTCGTCAGCCCCGGCGGTCCCACCACGCCCCAGTGGCTCTGGCTCGGGTAGAAGACCGCGCGGCTGCCCCTGTCCCGCAACGGCATCGTCACCAGGGCACGCCGCGCCCGGCCCGCGCCGTCGTCGAACACGCCCTGCAGCAGCTCACCGTGGTGCGCGATCGAGTAGCCGATGCCCGCGCTTAAACCGGGGGTGAGCAGCTCGGGTTCGACTGGCGTGGGCTCACCGAGCCGCATGCTCATCCAGGCCCTTCCTGATCGTGAAGGCCAGGCTCTCGTGGTCATGCTCATAGGTGCGGTAATCGGCGTGCGCTGGCTCGGTCCAGGCACTTACCACAACGGATTCCGCAGCCATTCCCGTGGCGGTCAGGAGCGTCTCGAGATCGGCTTGATCATAGAACCTGCAGTAGAAATCGAAATGGTCTATGTATTCCTTCGGCGCGATCTCCCTGATATCCGGGTCCGAGGTCTGGCAGTCATTCATCGTCCACATGTTGGCCACGATAATCCCGCCCGGCCTTATTACCCTGTAGAGCTCCTTAAGCGCGTCTTCTACATTGGTCAGGTGGCCGAGCAGATCCCAGCAGAAGATTCCGTCCACGGAATTGTCGAGCAGACCCGTATCGAATGCATCCATCCGGACGAATACGGTCTTCGCGGCAATGCCCTCGCGGGCCGCCACCCGTTCGGCTATGGTCATCGCGGTAGCCGAGGTATCCCCGCCCAGCAGGATAGACGTGCCATTCGCAAGCGGAGCGAGGTTGCGCCCATCACCGCATGGCAGGTCAATTACCACCCGAGAGGAGTTTTCCTTGAACAGCTCGGCAGCCCTTACCGCGTAGGGGACCGGCGGGTCGCCCCAGAGGTTCTGTTCGTCTTTCAGGTGGGCCGGACCGTAAGCCTCGTCCCACAAAGAAACGGCATCAGCATCACGCGAAGAATTGCCGTTACTCAACGGTCCTCCCTGCGTAGCCCGCGCAGTCAGCCGCCATAGCACCATAGCGGCAAGACGTTCCGCCCCAAGGCTATACGTCGTCTCGCCGGGCCGCAATGCCTGGTTTACGCACCCAGGATCGCCGGGTCCGCCAATTGAACCTAGTAGCCGTAAGTAATCGTCTGGTTACGCTCTCAGCGAGCCTTATACTTGCGGGTCTAGCCGGCTGCGATATGCGGTCGTATACTCGCCTGGCGCGCCGCCCATGTCGGGGCGAGCGTGAAAGGAGTGGGAGCGGAGCATGCAGTGTCGCATGGGTTTCGTATGCCTTTACCGGGGCTGGTGTGAAAGTTGGTGACCAAGCAAGCTGGTGTGACTGTTATTGTCATCCCGCAGCCTACTGTCAACGGGCCGCTGCACATCGGGCATCTATCCGGCCCCTACCTGGCCGCGGACATCGCCTCGCGCGCCGCGAAGGCCCGGGGCGACCGCATCGTCACGCTGGCCGGCGTTGACGTCCATCCGAACTACGTGATGACCAAGGCGGAAAACCTCGGCGTCGAGGTCAACGAGATGGTCGCCGGGTTCCGTGCGCAGATCACCACGGCGTTCGAGCTGGCCGGCATCGGCTACGACGCGTTCCTCGACCCGGAGGACGCCGACTTCCAGCGGGCCGTGACCGGCATGCTCGCCGAGCTGATCGCCGCGGGATCGATCACCATGCGCGAGGTCACGATGCACGCGTGCGCGGACTGCGGTCGCACCATGCATCATTCCTACGTGGTCGGCAAGTGCCCGATCTGCGGTTCCGGGGCGAACGGGCTGTCCTGCGAGCCCTGCGGCGGGTTCACCTCCGCCGAGCTGCTCGTCGACGCCAGCTGCGCCAGGTGCGGCGGCAGCCTGCGGCCGATGCCGGTCACCGTGCCGGTGCTGCCGCTCGAGGACTACCGGGCGCACCTGCTTGCCGAGTGGGAGCAGGCCGAACTGCCCGGGCGGGTGCGGACGGCGCTTGCTCACTACCTGAGCGCGCCGCTGCCCGATTACCCCGTCGCCTACCCGACCAACTGGGGGATCGAGTGCGACGGCGAGCTGTCCGGGCTGCGCGTCGACTTCCCCACCGAGCTGGGCCTGAGCTACCTGTACGGCCCGGCCCAGCTGCTTGACCCCGGCGCGGACAGCCTGGCACGGCGGGTCGAGGCCTGGCGCGAGGTGGACGGCGTCTGGCACTTCAACGGCATCGACAACACGTTCTACTTCGGCATCCTTTACCCCGCGATCCTGGCCGCGGCCGGCATCACCAGGCCGCTGCTGCGCGGCGCGACCGTTAACGAGCTGTACCTGCTCGACGGGCAGAAGTTCTCGACCAGCCGCAACCACGCGCTGTGGGCCGATGAGTTCCTGGCCGACGAGGACCGCGAGCTGGTCCGGCTGTACCTGTCCTGGGACCGGCCGGACCGTTACGAGAGCAACTTCACGCGGGAGTCCTACCTGGCGTTCTGCGACTACGTGCGGCCGCTGCTCGCCGGGTCGACGCCGGCCGGCGGTGGGCTGCCCGCCGAGCTCGCCGCCGCCGAGCTGGAGCGGGCGGAGCAGGCGCTGCGGCTGAGCGGGTTCGACTCCGCGCTGGCCGCCCGGTGCCTGCTGCTGGCGCTGACCGCCGGGGCCGGGACCGACTCGGCGGCGCTCGCCGCGCTGACGGGCCGGTCATGACGGCGGCCTTCGCGGGGCCGGAGGCCTTCGCGGGCGAGGACGACCCGCTGCTGATCGTGATCGGCACCGGCAAGCAGGCCTTCCGCGAGTACCTGCTCTCCTCGATCGCCTCGCGCTACCGCGTCCACCTGCTGTGCGGGGCCGAACCGGGCTGGGCCCGCGGCTACCTGGCGGGCTGGACCGTGCTCGACATGGACGACACGATCGACGCCTCGCAGATGTGCGCGGCCGCGCGTGAGGTCGCCGCGAAACAGACCGTGCATGGAGTGCTGAGCTGGGACGAGGCACGGATCTTGCAGTCGGCCACGGTGGCGGAGGCGCTCGGCCTGCCCGGCGGCGACCCCGACATGGTGATGCGCTGCCGGGACAAGTACCTGACCAGGGGGGCGCTGGACCAGGACGGCGTGCCGCAGCCGCGTTCGGTCCTGGTGGCCGACCTGAGCCAGGCGGCCGCGATCGCCGGGCAGTTCGGCTACCCGGTCGTGCTCAAGCCGCGGGCGATGGGCGGCAGCCTCGGCGTGGTGCGCGCCGACTCACCCCTCGAGCTGGCCGCGAAGTTCGAGTTCGCGCGCGACTGCGAGGTGCCCGGCTCGTGGCGGTACGACGAGGGCGTGCTCGTCGAGGAGTACGTCGCCGGACCGGAGATCAGCGTCGACTCCGCCGTGCACCGCGGCGAGGTGCTGCCGATGTTCGTCGCGCGCAAGGAGATCGGCTACCCGCCCTACTTCGAGGAGGTCGGGCACGTCGTCGACGCCGCCGATCCGCTGCTGAAGGACCCGGAGCTTGCCTCGATCATGCGGGCGGCGCACGAGGCGCTCGGGTTCACCGACGGGATCACCCACGCCGAGTACAAGCTAACCCCGGACGGGCCGAAGGTCATCGAGGTCAACGCGCGCCTCGGCGGCGACCTCATCCCCTACCTCGGGCTGCTCGGCAGCGGCATCGATCCGGGCCTGGCCGCCGCCGCGGTCGCCTGCGGGCAGCGGCCGGTGCTGACCTCCTACCGGTCCGAGGTCACCGGGATCCGCTTCTTCTACGCCCCCGAGGACGACACCACGATCGAGGCGATCCGGTTCGAGGCGGCGGCCCTGCCGCCGGAAACCGACCTTGCCGTGACCCTGGTCGGGCCCGGCGACGTCATGTCGCCGCCGCCCAAGGGGACGATGTCCGGCCGGGTCGCGTTCGCGACCGTGCGAGCCGGAACGGTCCCGGCGTGCCAGGCGGCGCTGGATGCCGCCGGGGCCGCCCTGGTCATCGAGACCGCGGCAGGCGCAGCCGCGTCGTCATAATTCCCAAAAGCCCCGCACCAACCCTCAACTAGAAGGAAGAAAGAAGGGCACAGGATAATGCGTTTTAATACGATGTCACGCATCCTGGGCGTGACCGGGATAGCGGCGCTTGTCGTCGCCGCGATTCCCGGCATGGCCGCCGCCGCGCCCCATGGACACGGCGGTAACTATACCTGCACAGGCACCTCGGCATTGCCCGGCACGCTGGCCGGCAATTTCGCCAACGTGACCATAGCGGGCACCTGCCTCGTAGACGCGGGAAATGTCAACATCGCAGGCAATCTCACGATCGCGGATGGCGCGTCGCTGGTCGCGGATTTCGGGATGAATGACCGGACTGATTCGGGTACGTCGAATATGACCATCGACGGCAACGTGCTGGTCGAGTTTGGCGGCAGCGCGCTGCTCGGCTGTTATCCGCTGCAGGTTACGCTCTGGGGTGGCACGAGCTTGTTCACGACGCCCGACTTCCCGTGCATTGACGATCCCAATGCCTTTCCCACCAGCGGTATCTCCACGCCGACCCTCAGCGCCACCGAGTACATCGGCGGCAACCTGATCTCCGAGGACGCACTGGGGGTCGTGGTGCACAACGCTACGGTGCGCGGGAGCGTGGAGGAGTACGGCGGCGGCAACGGCGTCGCCTTCAACCCGGTGGGCATCTTCGCCGTCTACATCGCGGGAGGTCCGGCTCAGTCGAACGGACTCGATGAGCCCATCGCGCTGCCCGCCTACTACGACTACGCCAACGTCAACGTCGGCGGCAACATGACCGTGACCGCGATGGACGAGGACTGGTACGGGATCGACCGCGACACCGTGCGCGGCAACCTGACCGATACGGACAACACGACCGCCCAGGACGGCAACGAGGTCTTCAACAACACGGTCTACGGCAACCTCGTCTGCTCCGGCAACAACCCGGCGGTGGAGTACGGAGACAGCAACGGGGGGCCCAACAAGGTCGGCGGCAACGCGACCGGTGAGTGCGGCTTCAACGTCCTGATCCAGAACCCGTCACCCCTCTCGGTCCCTGGTCTGTCGAGCTACCCGCTGGAGCACATCTCGGTGCACCTGCACTAGTACGGCATTACGGCGATTTCGTCCGGGTCTGCCCGGCCCGGCAGACCCGGACGGCGCCGACGGCCCGGCACGAACCCGGGGTGGCCAGGTTTGACCTTGCTGGTCCCCCTGGCCCCCCCGGTCGCCGTCCCGGAGCAAGAACTGCGAATTAGCTGCGCTTTATATATTTTCCGTAGAAAGTTAGCTACGCGAGGTAACTACCTACTCAAGGAGGGTTTGACCTGGGATAGGCTCTTGACGTAGATCATCTATCATGTGAGCATTATCCTGGCGATCAGGATGCCGGAGACATCTAGCGCGAGCGGGCTATGCGGGCTAAGGTAATTACCCTTCGTGCAGCTGTATGCTGCCCGCTTTCCCGGTCGGCTTTATACGGCCTGAAAGGCGGTGATCAGCGTGGCTCATCAAGAGGTCGAGATTCTCGCCATTGGCGCCGGACCGGCTAATCTGGCTTTAGCTGTTGCGGTAGAGGAACTGGCTCCCGCTGAGGTAGCGGCTAACACCCTGATAATTGAGCGGCATGAGAGCATCATGTGGCAGCGGGGTATGCTGTTGCCGTGGACACAGAGCCAGGTGTCATTCCTCAAGGACCTGGTGACTTTGCGCAACCCGCTTAGCAGGTTCTCGTTTGTCAATTACCTGCATTCGGTTGGGCGACTGGACGATTTCGTCAACATGGCGAGCTTCCTGCCGTTCCGGCTGGAGATCTCCGACTACCTGCAGTGGGTGGCCAAGTCGCTGGGGCTGGTCCGGGTCGAGTACAGCCGGGAGTGCACCGGGATCGAGACCATGTCGGCCGAAGGCGACGGCGTGGTGACCGGCTGGCTGGCCCGGATGGCCGACGGCTCGACGATCGCGGCGCGCAACCTCGTCATCGGCACCGGGCGCGACGCGCACGTGCCCGCCGCCTTTGCCGGGCTGCCGCGCGAGCGGGTCATCCACAGCAGCGAGTACTCGCGCCGCATCGCCGACGTCGACCCGCAGGCACCGCATCGCGTGGTGGTCGTGGGGGCCGCGGAAAGCGCGGCGGAGATGCTCTGGGAGACCTACCAGCGCTTCCCCCGTGCGCAGTGCACGATGATCATCCGGTCGGTGGGACTCGACTACTACCAGACAAGCAAGTTCACCAACGAGCTGTACTTCCCCTCCTATACCGACAAGTTCTTCGCCGCGCCCGAGCAGACCAGGCAGCAGGTGCTGGACGCGATGCGGCGGACGAACTACGCGGCCGTGACGCCGGAGATGCTCGACACCCTGTTCCGGCAGATCTACCTGGAGCGGCTCACCGGCGAGCCGCGGCTGTCCATGGTCACGATGGTCGACGTCGAGGCGGCCGAGATGGTCGACGGCGAGATCGTGCTGACCCTCAATGACCGGATGCGGGCCTGCCGGGACGAGTTGCGCTGCGACCTGGTGCTGCTCGGAACCGGCTTCGAGGGCAGGCCGCCTAGCCTGGTCCGCGACCTGGCCGACGTCTGCGGCGTCGGTGACGTCCGGGTCAGCCGCAATTACCGGATGATCACCCCGCCGGACATCACGGCGGGCTGTTACCTGCAAGGAAGCAACGAGGCTACGCACGGCATGGCGGACTCGCTGATCAGCGTGCTTGCCGTGCGGGCCGGCGAGATCGTCACCGATCTCCTCGCCCACCACGAGGGGACCGACCCGCGATCCGACGCCGACTCGGCCTTAATGTGGGCCTGACCCATGGGAGTGTGTGATGGAGATCCGCAAGCTCGACCGTGACAGCATGCCGAAGGAGTACGGAGTACAGGTCCAGCGTCTGGTGCCGTGGGCCGCGCTCAACGCTCCGTTCGAGGGTGCCTGGTGCGTGATCGAGCCTGGCCATGCCACCGACGCTCACGCGCATCACGAATACGAGATCTTCATCGCGATCTCGGGCGAGGGTGCGCTCGAGGCCGAGGGCGAGCGAAGCCCGTTCATGCCCGGCGACATCGTGCACTTCCCGCCGGGGGTGAACCATCAGGTCATCAACGCTGGAGACACTGACTTCCAGTTCTACAGCGTGTTCTGGGACACCGATATGTCGGAGAAGTTCGCCGCCCGCCACGTGACCGCTGGTGCGGAGCACACGCAGTCGCCATGAAACTCCTCGGCATCGAGGCCCGCCAGCACGCCAGCTATCACCTCTCCCGCTACCACCAGGTCGAGGGCTTCGGCGCGGACCTGTTCGTACTCAACGGCATCGGCCAGGAGGGCTACTGGGCCGATGGCCGCTACCGGATCGTCGGCTCGCAGAAGATCGACGACATCATCGCCGCGGCCCAGGAGTGGCACGCCGCCGAGACCTTCGACGGCGTGTTCACGTTCTCCGAGTCCGCGGTCATCACGGTGGCGGCGGTCGCCGAGGCGCTCGGGCTGCCTGGCGTGGGCGTGGACGCGGCCCGCAAGAGCCGCAACAAGCTGCTCATGCGCCAGGCGCACGAGCAGGCGGGAGTGCCGCATCCCAGCTACCGGCTGGTGGGGAGCCTGGAGGAGGCGACGGCAGCCGCCGCCGAGTTCGGCTATCCGGTCGTGCTCAAGCCGACGCTCGGCGCCGCCAGCGACTTCGTGTTCCGGATCGATGACCCGGCCGAGATGGCGGACCGCTACCGGATCACGGTGCAGGGCATGCAGCACATGTCGCCCTACCTGCGCGAGGCCGAGGGGCTCGACCTCGGCCCGCACGGTGTCATCGTGGAGTCGTTCCTGGACGGTCATGAGCACCTTTTCGAGGCCCTGGCCTGGGATGAGGAGGTATACCTCGGATCGGCCGTGGACCGGGTCACCGCCGAGGGCGACACGTTCGAGGACGACGTGCACCGGGCGCCGACCACGCTGACCGGGGCTGAGCTTGCCAGGGTGCACCGGGTCATCACGGACTCCGCGCACGCCCAGGGGCTGCGCCGCAGCGTGATGCACGCCGAGATCAGGTATCACCGCGGCGACCCGTACATCGTCGAGATCGCCATCCGCCCCGGCGGTGGCGGGCTGGACCTGGTCGCGCGGGTGACCGCCGACTACAGCCCGATCGAGGCGGTGATGGACGTGGCCCGCGGCGTCAAGCCGAGGGTGCACCACTACGCTCCCACCGGCGTGCACATGATGGGCACCTGCCTGATCTGCGACGAGGGAGAGCTTGAGTACGTCCGGATACCCGCCGAGGTCAGCGAGGCCGAGCAGACCCTGATGGCCGGGGCGACCCTTCGTCCCGGCGACATCATCCTGCGGCCGCCGAACGGGAACAACGTCCTCGGGTTCCTGATCGTCACCGGCACTTCGGCGCAGGACGCGCAGCAACGGCTGGAGGATTTCGCGGACAAGATCGAGGTGAAGCTCGTCGGCCAGGAACCGACGACCACCAAGACCCCGTGGGAACGGCTCAGGCCCGCCCATGTCGCACAATGAGCTGACCGGGCTCTACCTGAAGGAGGCGGCCCAGCGGGGCATCGCGCCCGGTGACCTGCCGGCCGCCGCGGGCCGCGAACTCGACCTGGTCGCGACCTCCTTCCGCGGCCGCTGCCTGACCCGCCCCGTGTTCCTCGAGCAGGCCGAGCTCGGTCAGCTCACGGCCGACCTTGAGAACCTGTACGGCGCGCTGACCGCCCTGCCCGGCCGCCTGTTCGGCGGTGACCTCGGCGCGTTCGCCAGCGCCGTCGGGCTCACCGGGGAGCAGGTCGGCGCCGTGCTGATGGCGCGTTCCGCGCCGCCGACCCGGATGGTGCGCGCCGACCTGTACCGGGAGGCCGCCGGCTTCCGGCTGATGGAACTCAACATCGGCAGCACGGTCGGCGGCGGCGACAACGCCATGGTCAACCGGGCGATGCTGACCAACGACGATCTTGCCGACTTTGTCCGGGAACACTCGCTGGCCTACACCGACACCCTGGCCGAAATCGCGAACACGATCATGGCCGAGTCCGGCATCAGCGCCCACGACGGATCGCTTGTCGCCGCCGTCGACTGGCCGCCCGCCGCGGACAGGTTCAACGCGGTGCTGCAGACCAGCGCCAACGAGCTGGCCACGCTCGGCATCGACTTCGTCCCCTGTCACCTGCGGAACCTGTCACTGCACGACCACCGGGTGTGGCTCGGCGACCGGCCTGTCGACGTCATCTACCGGCTCTTCATGATCGAGGACCTGCTGCACCCGGATGGCCCCGCACTGATCAACCCGGTGCTGCAGGCGGCCGAGCGCGGCGAGGTGAAGATCTTCACCCCGATGCACTCCCAGCTCTACAGCTCCAAGGGCGCGCTGGCGCTGCTGTCCGATGAGGCCAACCGGCCGTTGTGCACCGAGGCCGAGCTTGCCAGCCTGGACCGGCTGCTGCCGTGGACGCGGATGCTGCGGGCGGGGCCGGTCACCGTGGACGGTGACCGGGTGGACCTGCTCGACTATGCGCTCGGCCTGCGGGAGAACCTCATCCTCAAGCCCACCTCGATGCACGGCGGCCTGGGCATCGTGGCCGGCTGGCAAACCGGCGAGGCCGAATGGGACCGGCAGCTGCGGGAGCTGATGGACCAGCCGTACGTGCTGCAGCGCCGGGTGCGGCCGGAGCCCGAGCCATTCCCGGGCGCCGACGGCCTCGAGCCATGGGTGCTCACCTGGGGCGCGTATCTGTGTACACGTGGTTATGGAGGCATGTGGGTGCGCGGGACCGCCGACCGCGACACCGGCGGGGTCAACATGGCGACCGGTGCCTACGCGACGTGCTGCTTCCACGAATCGGCATCCGGCGGCTAGCGTAGGCGTGGTGGCGGTGGTGCGGATACGCGTGGTCGGCGGTGGGCTGGCGGGATCCGCGCTTGCCTGGCGGCTGGCCCAGCGGCCCGGCGTCCGGGTCGAGCTGATGACGGGGCGGGCCGGGTCAGCCGCCGCCGCCGACGCGACGGCGGCGTCCGGCGGCGCGGTGCGGGCCTACGACGCCCTGCCCGAGCAGCGGGAGCTCGCGATCGCCAGCCTGGTGGAGCTGCTGGCCAGCCCGGTGCTGCGGGACTGGGCGCAGTACCGCGAGACCGGGTTCGCCTACCTGCGCGAGCCGCTTGCCGACCCGGCGGGCGAGGCTGACCTGGCCACGGCGCTTGCCGAGATCGAGCGCGAGCTGCCGGGATCGGCGGAGCTGACCTCCCCGGCCGAGGCGTTCGGCGCCCGGGACGGCGGGCCCGGCTGGACCGGAGACGAGACGATGGTGGTCATCCGCGAGCGGCGGGCGGGCTGCACGTCACCCCACCGCCTGCGCGAGGCGGTCCTGGCGGACCTGGCCGCACGGCCGCAGGCGGAGGTGCGGGACGACCCGCTCGACGCCCTCGGCACCGACCCCGGCCGCGGATTCGACGCCGTGGTACTCGCCGTCGGGGCGTGGACACCGGGGCTGCTGCGCGCCAGCGGGCTGCCGGACGACGGCTACCGGACGAGGTCCATCCAGTACACCGTCTACGACACGGGCCCGGCCCAGCCGCCCGCGTTCGCCGACGAGCGGACCGGTCTTTACGGGCTGCCCACGGCGGACGGCGGCCTGCTGCTTGGCGTGCCGACCACCGAGTGGGGCGCCCCTCCCGGCATCACGCCGGTGACCCGGCTGGCCCGGCATGAGCTTGCCCAGGGGCTCGCCGGCGGCTGCTTCCCAGGCCTCAAGCTGGGCAGCGTCAGGCGGCGCGCCGGCGCCACCGACTGCTACTGCGACCCGCCGGTGCTGGCGCTGCGAGAAATCGGCGACCGCGTGTATACCTTCACCGGCGGGTCGGGCGGCTGCGCGAAATCCGTGCTGGCGGCGAGTCGGCGAGCCGCCAGTTCCCTCGTCCCGGGCGGGACCTAGATGGAACAGGACGCGAAGGTCTTCAGCACCTTCCGGGAGGCGCCGCCCGCGGCGAAGGCCATCCTCATCGGGATGCTGATCAACCGGCTTGGCACGTTCCTGAACATCTTCCTCGTGCTGTACATGACGCACCGGGGCTTCACCACCGTGCAGGCCGGCGTCGCGCTTGGCGTTTACGGGTTCGGCGGCGTGGTCGGCGTCCTGGTGGGCACCGCGCTGGCGGACTGGCTTGGTGCCCGGCGGGCGACCGTGCTGAGCATGGGCGGCCGGGCGGTGCTCATGGTCGGCATCCTGTACCTGCGCAACTACCCCGCGCTGCTTGTTGACGTTGCGGTGGTCGGCATGATCGGCCTGATCTACCGGCCCGCCTCGGCGTCGCTGTTGTCCGAGCTGACGCCGAAGCACCGGCAGGTGATGATCTTCGCGGTGTACCGGCTGTGCACCAACCTGGGCACCACGCTGTCGCCGCTGTTCGGCGCCCTGCTGATCCTGGTCAGCTACAACCTGCTGTTCTGGGGCGACGCGATCACGTCGATGGGATATGCGGTGATCGCGCTGCTGCTGCTGCCGAAGCGGGTCGATGACCAGGGTGAGGCCGCGGTGCGCAGGCGGCGGATGTCCGGGCTCGGCGTGGTCCTCGCCGACCGCAGGTACCTGCTGTTCCTCACCGCGCTGTTCATCAACTCCGCCGTCTACATCCAGTACGTGAGCGCGTTGCCGCTGGCCATGGCGGCGGCCCATGAGGCCACCGCCTGGTACGCCTTCGTGCTCTCGCTCAACAGCGCGGTGGTGATCACCTGCGAACTGCTGATGACCAAGGTAACGCAGCGCTGGCCGGCCAGGGTGGTGGCGCTGGTCGGGTTCGTGCTGCTCGGGGTCGGCCAGGCGCTGTATTCGGTGCCCGCCGGGCTGGTCGTGTTCATCGGCGGAACGCTGGTGTGGACGCTGGCCGAGATCACGGCAGGCCCCACCATGTCGGCCTACCCGGCGAACGCCGGCCCCGAGCGGCTGCGCAGCCAGTACCTGGGCGCCTCGCAGTCGGTGTTCGCGCTTGGCTTCGCGGTCGGCCCGATAGTCGGCGTGCTGGGCTGGCATCTGGTCGGCCGGCAGGTGTGGTGGTGGTGTGGCGTGGCGTCGCTCGTCGGCCTGGCGGCCGCCTGGCGCGGCATGCGGCCGGCCGGACGCGAGGAGGGCGACGCCGTGCCGAACGCGATCTCGGAAGCTGTGCCAGACGCTGTTTCGGGTGCGGTACTAGACGCATCGCCAGACGCCCTCCTGGACGCTGTGCCAGACGCCGCCCCGGACGCCGTCCCGGACGCCGTGCCAGACGCCGTCCCGGACGCCGTCCCTGACGCCGTGCCTGAGACGGCGAAGACGCGGTTCCGGCTATCCCGATTGCGGCCGCCCCCGTCGGCCGCTCGCTGAGGCCGCGAAGTGGATCTTCCGCGTCCTTTCACCATCCGTGAGAGCAGCCACCGCATCCACAACCCGTTTACCAGCGAGAAACTGGCACTGCTTGGCCGGGCGCTGAGTCCGGCCGCGGGAACGGCAGTGCTCGATCTGGCCTGCGGAACCGGTGAACTGCTGTGCACCTGGGCCCGCGATCACTTGGTGACCGGCACCGGGGTCGACATCAGCACGGTGTTCATCGACCGGGCCCGCGCGCGGGCCGGGGAACTCGGGGTCGCCGACCGGGTCGGCTTCGTGCACGGTGACGCATCGGGTTACGTGGCCAGCGAGCCGGCGGGAATCGCCTGCTGTGTCGGCGCCACCTGGATCGGCGACGGCGTGGCGGGGACGGTCGGCCTGCTCCGGCGCAGCCTGGCCGACGGCGGCATGATGCTGATCGGCGAGCCTTACTGGCGGCGCGAGCCGCCCGACCAGGCCACCGTGGCGGGGTGCCACGCGACAAGCAAGGACCAGTGGCTGCCGCTGGCTGAGCTAGTGGAATCGTTCGGCGAGCTGGGCTGCGACGTGGTGGAGATGGTGCTCGCGGATCAGGACAGCTGGGACCGGTACGCCGCGGCCCAGTGGCTGAACATCCGGCGCTGGCTGGACGCCAACCCGGACGACGAGCTGGCCGGTCAGATGCGCGCCGAGCTTGACAGTGCCCGGGCCCGGCACGTCCGGTATCGGCGCGAGTACCTGGGGTGGGGCGTGTTCGCGTTGATGAACCGCTGACCGGGCCGAAGGTATCAGCCAGACGGAATCAGCAGGCGGTAAAGCTGCAGAGCTTGTGCCCTGCTGAGCAGGTTGATCTGTTCCGCCCGGAGAGCGGTGACTCTGCCTCGTGTCGGCGGGGCCTGCCAGAGCTTGCCGGCGACGCTCATGCCGAGGGCATCGCCAGAGTCATAGGCCTGCCTGATGACCGCCGTCAACGCCGCGACATCGGCGGCGGGAAAGGCGACCACGAATCCGTACGCGGCGGGACTCGTCTGCTGCGAGGTGACAGCGGAGACCGCGGCGGAAGTCACCGTTACCGGCCTGCCGACCGGAAGGTAGCACGCTACGCCCGCCCCGGGCGCGGGAGGCGTGGCCGGGGGGGTAAGGGGGGGCAGGGTGGCCGGGCTCCCATGGATGGGCACGGCCACGGACCCCACTCGCGCGACCCGCGGCACGTTGGGCTCCGACCCGAAGAGCGCGACCGAGCCGGCCGGGCACTCGCCCGCTGGAGTGGGGGGCTGGCTGCGCATGACTTGCATGATGATCGGCGACCCCAGATCGCGGGCCGACGGCAGGCTCACAGGCGCCGGGCCCGGCCCTAGCGGGGTGATGCTGCTGCAGCCGGCGGCGGCGAGCATGAGGCCGGCCGCGGCCAGGGCGCCGGCCAGGACGGACAGCGGGCGCGTGGGGCGCTGGAAGGGCATGTCCCGGGTCCTCCCTAGGCAATCATGGCGCGGGGATACGGCGGCGGTGCGGGCGTTGCCGTCTGGGCGCGGGCGGCGTCGGGGGCGACCAGCGCGACGGCGGCCAGCACGATGAGCAGTTCGGCCAGGCTCACGGCGATCAGGTGCGGGTCGTTCAGGTAACCGGTGAGCGTGACGATCCGGTACGCTCCGGCGACGGCAGCCAGCAAGACCAAGGTCAGCGACCATGGCCCCGTGCCGCCAGCCTGGCGGGACCAGGCCCTAGGTGCGTGTGCGAGGCAGGCGAGGCTGACCAGGATGCAGCACAGCCCGGGGAAGTCCGGTAGCCACGCAGAGTTGCCGGTCGCCTGGAGCGCCAGCAGCGGCCCGTACACCAGGAGGTAGCCGGCGGGCAGGGCCAGCAGCCAGGGCAGGGGCACGGTTCGCGGGGCGTTCCGGTGGAACGCGGTCATGGCCAGGACCGGGGCAAGGTCGATCAGGACCCAGAAGGGCCATGGCGCCAACGGCACCGGCATGGTGCCAGTGATCTGGGCTTGGATCAAGGCGGCCAGGCCGGGGACGATGGCCAGTGCCGCCAGCGCCCGGGCAGTGCGGTAATGCCCGAGGGCCAGCGTCACGAAAATCGCGATCCAGGCGACGTTCACCAGGTAATACGCCATGTCCCAGACGCCGCCGGGCGCGGCGATCACCGGGCTCGCCGGCGACGGGGGCAGCCAGCCGACCAGGCGATGGCCCCCCTCCAGGAACACCAGAATGTCAACGGCCAGCACCGCGTGCACCAGCAGCACGGCGAGCACCGCGCGCCGCACCGCCTGCCCCCAGGCGAAGTACCGGCGCGGGGCGCCCTCACCGCCCAGGTACAGCCGGGCGGCCAGGGCGGCCACGCTGGTGACCTCCGCCCAGCTGGGCCAGGCCACCCTGCTGATGTACTCGTCCAACTCCGGGTCGCCGGTCAGCCAGCCGTCCAGGAAGGCGCCGATCATGTCCTGTTCCCACTGCGCCCGGTAGTAGCGCGGCAACAGCCGCAGCACCCGCCGGTAACGCCGCTCCAGCTCGTCGCTCATCCGGCTGCCTCAGCCCCGGCCAACCCCAGCCTTACCCGCACCACCCGGGCGGTGGCGGCGCGAAGCTCGGCCTCCTCAGCCAGCGCGCCCCGTCCGTCCCGGGTCAGCCGGTAATAGCGGCGCAGCCGGCCGTCGTGGGCCTCTTCCCGGTCAAGCTCGATCAGCCCCTCGGCGGCGAGCCGGTCCAGCACCCCGTACAGGCTGCCGATCTTCAGCCGGACCCGGCCGCCCGACAGCTCGGCCACCTCACCCACGATGCCGTACCCATGCCGCGGCTCATCGGCCAGCGCGGTGAGCACGAAGAACGCCTGTCCGGTCATCGGGTTGGTTGCCATGACACCAATATAATGAACACCAGCATATTAGTCTAACCTGAGCTGGTTCAGGGTAGTGCGCGGTTGCTGGATCGTGGCGGTTGCTGGATCGTGAATGCGGTCGATGGCTTAGCTGACTGTCGGCACACATCCGACTGTCCGCACTAATGCGGCGCCGGGCAAGCCTGCGGCCCCTGATCAGTGCACGACTTCAGGCTTCAGCAATCACGTAAACCCAGGTCGGCGGACCGACGAAGGAGCCAGAGCCAAACGTGACCCAACTCGGGGTGACCTGTCACACGGTGGCCGGTACGACCGGGTATTCGGTTGGGGTGGTGGTGTAGGTCCGCCCGGCCGGTGTCCGCCAGTGCAGGACGCCCGGTTCCGGCTGCTCGAGAATCCACCCGTCACTTTGTTTGCATTTATGATGGTGCCTGCACAAAGGAGCCAGGTTACACGGGCAGGTGAGGCCGCCCTGATCCCAGGGGACGGTGTGGTCCAGGTCGCAGCGGGCGGCGGG
>Ga0070764_10000206_pt1 | contig 21246 bp, 20 predicted proteins | sample HubBroMetageWRM4_FD_67287 | JGI IMG/M metagenome (GOLD analysis project Ga0070764, IMG submission 67287) | Warmed soil microbial communities from the Hubbard Brook experimental Forest, New Hampshire - Hubbard Brook CCASE Soil Metagenome WRM 4 | ecosystem: Environmental > Terrestrial > Soil >... | reverse complement strand
CCTCGCCCGAGCTGAGCGTGCCGATCACACGCCTTCGCCGTTGCGCAACAATGAATTGCGCCAACTGATCATTCTTTCCTCGCCAGAACTGGTGAGCACCGGGTTCTCGAGGTGCGTGACACCTCCCTCCAGCAGGGCGTGGAAGAACGACCTGATCTCGCGCTGTGTCCTGGGAGGCAAGCAATTTTCGATCCAGTGGCGGCCCAGCAGCTCGTGTTCTTCCCTTCCCAGCATGACGCAACCCTTACGGTTGATCAGCGTGATCCGCCCTTCCAGGTCCAGAGCCAGCAAGACCACGTCGGCAATATCAAGATAACTTTGCGCGCGATTGCGCTCCTGGCGCATTAATTCGTGCGCGCGTTTGCGCTCGGTGATGTCTCGCAGCAGGCAGACCACCCGCTCCACTCCGCTGGGCCCGCTGACAGGAAAGTACGATATGCAAATGCTTCTCTCGCCTAAATGCGCGTACGTGTACTTCAGCTCGTACCGAACGACGCGATTCTGAAAACATTCATCTATTTTTGCCTTCGCCACATTCTCAAACACTCCGGGATTCAGCACTTCTGAAATAAGGCGGCCCACGATTTGTTCGCGCAGCGCTCCGCGATGATTCAAGAAAGTGCGGTTCGCCATCAGGTAGCGGTAGTCGCGATCCACCACCGCAATCATCTCTTCGACATTCTCCACGACCGCTTCGAACTCGCGGAATCTGTCGCTGATGGAAGGATCAACCTGCGCATCGTCACCGCTGGGTGCGAGCGCGGCATGCGGATCGTTCCGCTGCATTTCGATTTCCAGGCTTGCTAGAGGTCTTGCGTGTGAGACCGATCGTTGAATCCAGGTTGCCAACGCATGGAATGGAAATGCCATAAGTGAAATGTGCCTGGATTGCAAACGCGGGTGAACGTCGCCAGGATTGAGATCGATTCACTCGCTGGCGCGTAGTCTGAACCGGATTTGCACCATCGCCAAGATATCTACTTCGGCTAAATCTGCGAATTTGGGGCGTTCCGTGGCGCGACTGTGACTTGCAGTCAACGCTCTTCAGCGTGCGGTCCCGTCGGAACGGCATCTGATAGTATTAATGTACAGCGCGCCGCTGCTGGTGGTTGGCGCGGGCGAACTGAAAATTACTAGAAATTATGGATACGCCTCTACTCAACGAGCACAAGTTGGTTGGCGCGACTCTCGCGTCGTTCCACGGCTGCGTTTTGCCGGAGACTTTCACTGCTTTTGCGGAAGAGCACCGCGCCGCGCGCGAAGCTGTCGCGATTTTCGACACCAACTGGCACACCATCATCGAGCTTTCCGGCCCGGACCGCGTGCGCTATCTGAACGCCGTCGTCTCAAACGACGTGAAAAGCCTGGGCGAGGGCCGCGGCACGCTGGCGTTGCTTCTGAATCCGCAGGGACGCATTTTGGCCGAGCTGGAGATTTACGCGCTGCAGGAAAAACTCCTGGTGCTTTCAGACGCTTCGGTGCGCGAACGTACTGTCGCGACGCTCGATAAATTCATCATCATGGACGACGTCACGTTAAGCGACGTGACCGAGCAATTCGGCAGCTTGGCCATCGAAGGGCCGCGCGCTGGGTCAGTGGTCGCCGAAGCTTGCGGTTTGGCACTCGAAGGATTTTCCGAGCACGCTGTCGCGGAAGTGGAAATCGACGGAGTTGCGTGCCATTTGATCCGCCACTCGCATTTTGGTTTGCCAGGCGCGGAAATAATCGCTCCGCGCGAGCATTTGGGATTGCTGTGGAAGAATTTGCGCGCCAGCGTTCTGACGCAGCACGGCGCCGCGATTGGAATGCGCGCGCTGAACGCACTGCGCCTGGAAGCCGGCATTCCGTGGTTCCCTGACGACTTCAACGACACCGTGATTCCGCACGAAGCCGCGCTGGAAGCCACGCACATCAGCTTCAGCAAAGGCTGCTACACGGGTCAGGAGATCGTTGAGCGCGTCCGCTCACGCGGCCAAGTGAATCGCCGCCGCGTGCAACTAAAGTTTGCTATGGCTGAGCCACCCGCCCCGTTGACGCGCCTCTACGCCGCGAACGCCGAGGACAAAACCACCGAGCCCAAAGAAGTTGGCATCGTAACTAGCTCCGCATTCTCACCTGCTTTGGACACTGCGATCGGAATGGCCTACGTGCGCCGCGAATTCAATTCCCCGGGCGCGGTCCTCGATTTCAACGGCGGCACTGCGGAAATTCTTTCGACGACTTAGCACGCTGCAGGCATTTTTCAGGCAACAAATGAAATGCGGGCAAAAGATGCTGAGGAAAGTCGGTCGCTAACTTCCAGCTTTCAACTTCGCACTCGCCACTTTTAAATCCTAACTTTCAACTTTTGACCGTGGACTGAATATTCAGCCTTTGCTGAAATTCATGGAGCGCAGGAAGCTGCCGCGATCGTTGTCGATTTTCTTCTGCAGCTGGAAGATGGCGTAGAGGAGAGCTTCGGGGCGCGGCGGGCAGCCTGGGACGTAGACGTCGATCGGGATCACTTGATTGACGCCTTGCACTACCGCGTAATTATTGAATACGCCGCCGGAGGTGGCGCAGGCGCCCATGGAAATGGCCCACTTGGGTTCGGGCATTTGTTCGTAGAGCTGTTTGATTACCGGGGCCATTTTTACGGAGACGCGGCCGGCGATGATCATCAAATCGGATTGGCGGGGTGAGCCGCGAAAAACTTCGGCGCCGAAGCGGGCGATGTCGTAACGCGACGAAGCCATGGACATCATTTCAATCGCGCAGCATGCGAGGCCGAAGGACATCGGCCAGATCGAGCTGCGGCGCGCCCAGTTCACCACTTTGTCCAGCGAGGCGAACAAAATTCCTTCGTCTTTCAGGAAGTTCGCATCTTGTCCTGGCGCTTCGAGTGTGACGCCCTTTGCGAGTTCCACAGCCATGGCCTAGGTGACTCCGTAGCGGCGCAACTGCCGGCGCCGACTGTGCTCATTTTGCCTGTTTGCGCCGTGCTTTGCAACGCGTCGGGCGGGCGCTGTTCTTACGGCGATCGCGAGCACTTCGTCATCGCCAATACGCAAGTTCATCACTGCACCTCGATCGTAAGTTGCGCGGTTTTAGTGTTGCCTTTGCCGTCGTCGGCGGTGAACGTGTATGTGGTCGTCTTTTTCGGCGCGACCTTCACGCAACGATCGAGCGACGGAAACATGCTGGCTACATCCGGCGGATCGAGTTTCACGGATTTGGCGTTGGAAACCCCGTAGCACATGTCCACGTCGTCGCCGCGATGAATTGTCCCAGGCACGGCGTAGAAACTGATGATTTTGAAATCAGCGCCGCCGAGCACTTCAAAGGATTTCGCGGCTTCGTCACGCTCCTTGGCGGCCTGCGCGGCTTTTTCTTTTGCCACGAGGTCCTGATTTTCCTGCCAGCGAGACCAGAAAACGAAAGCCGTGTAGCCGATGACGATGGCGGCGAGCACGCCGAACCCCATCCACATGTTGCGCAGCGTGCGCGGGGCTTTTTGTTCCGGCTGCTCGAGCATTGCGGCGAGGCTCCTCGGATTCGCTTCAGAGATTTTACCGCAGAGACGGCGAGGGCGCAGAGAAAACCGGAAGAGAGATCCCCGGCTGCGACGGGGCTGGCTTAAGGCAAAGGCGCCGACCTCAGGATGACGATGCCCTTCGCATCGTCAGAAACCCGAAGAGCACAGGCGGAATTGCCTATGCCACTTTCAACACGATTTTGCCGAACAGCTCGCGATTTTCCATGCGCTTGTGGGCTTCGGCGCATTTTTCCAGCGGCAAGACCACGTCAATTACTGGTTTCAGTAGGCCGCGGCGTAAGAGCTCGAGCGCGGAGAACAGTTCGGCTTTGCTGCCCATGAAGGAGCCGAGGATGCTCAGGTGGCGTGTGAAAAGATACGCAATGTTGATTGCACCGTCGAGACCGGTGGTGGCGCCGCAGGTGACCAGGCGTCCGCCGACGGCGAGGCTGCGGATGCTGTTCTCCCATGTGGCTTGCCCGACGTGTTCGAAAACGACTTCGACGCCGCGGCGATTGGTGAGGCGCTTCACCTCGTCGGCAATTTTCTGCGTCGAGTGATTGATCACGGCGTCGGCGCCGAGTTCCCTGGCCTTCTCAAGTTTTTCGTCGGAGCCGGCAGTGGCAATCACGCGCGCACCCGCGGCTTTGGCGATTTGAATTGCGGCGCTTCCGACGCCGCTGCCCGCGCCAAGGACGAGCACGGTTTCCGCAGGCTGCAGCTTTGCGCGGCCGATTAGCATGTGCCAAGCGGTAAGTGAAACCAATGGAAACGCGGCGGCTTCTTCGAAGGAAAGTTTCTCTGGAATTGGGACGCAATTTACTGCTGGGGATTTCACGAACTCGGCGCAGCCGCCGTCAACGCCCTGGCCAAATAAGGTGTAGGCCGGACACATGCTGTCCTGACCGCAGAGGCAACTCGCGCATTGGCCGCAGGAGATTCCCGGCTGCAACAGGACCCGCTCGCCGACTTTGACGTTGGTTACTTTATCGCCGATCTTGGCGACTTCGCCGGCGATGTCGCTGCCGGGGATGTGAGGGAGCGGGACGTGCGTTCCGGGCAGGCCCATGCGTAGCCAGAGGTCGAGGTGATTCAGGGCGCAGGCGCGCACGCGCACCAGGACTTCGTAGGAACCGATCTGTGGTTCCGCAACATCCTTGTACTGCAGAACTTCCGGGCCGCCGTGCGTGGCGTAAACGATCGCTTTCATGAGTGCTCCAGAGTTGGATTAAGGCCCACAATTAACAACGGCAGTGCACTTGAGTCAAGTATGCAGATGAGGGACGTGTGAGGCGTGCGTAGTGATTGGTGACTTGTGAGTGGCGAATTTCGGCGGTGGGAGCGAGAGGCTTCAGCCAAGGGTCAGGAGTTCTTCATAGAAGCCGCCGATTTTTTTGGCGCGGTCTATGAAATGGATTTCCAGGATCCAGTGGCGCTGCTGACCGTCGGCGTCTTGGCCGCGCATTTTCATGGGATTTTCGGGGTGGACGTAGAGCGAGATTTTATCGTTGGGGATGCGTTCGTGGGGAAATTGGCCAATGAGGTGACCGGCGATGGGGCCGCCGTATTCCCAGCCGTAATCGCGGGCCATTTTCTGGGCGTGACGGTAGAGTTCGTCCGCTTTGATTTCGGGATGGGAGTGAAAATATTGTTTGCCTTGGGCGAAGGCTTTGGCGATGTCGTCGCGGAGTTTCAGTTTGTCGGGATCGGAGCCCAGGACGAAGGTGCGGCCGAAATCGGCTTCCCAGGCTTCGAAGACTGGGCCGAGGTCCAGGAAGAGGATGTCGTCCTCGGCGAGGGTTAGGTCGGGGGGATTTTCGTCGTAGGGCTTTAGAGTGTTGCTGCCGGCGCGGACGATGCGTTTGTGCCAGTAGGTGGAGATGCCGAACATTTTCTCGGCCAGGTCGTAGATGTCCTGGTTGATTTGGGATTCCGTGACGTTGGGACGGATGATTCCTTGGGTTTCGACGGCACGGAAAAGTTCGTTCGCGTTGTTTTGGGCTTGGAGAAGGGCGGCGCCGCGATTGGATTCGACTTTTTCCATGGGGAAACATTATCACGGGGATTGGTTTGGCTGAATCGCGAGGCAGTGAACGGTTGAAAGTTGATACTCAAGAGTCAAAATACGGGAACGAACGGCAAAGGCGCCGGCCTCCCTCCGCAAAATCACTCAGGGCAGGCACGATGACGATGCTTGTCGCATCGTCAGTGATAGAGGTTGGGAAATTGTTGTCGGAGATGTTGGACCTTGGGGAGGTCGAAGGTGGCTATGTAGGGGTTGTCGGGATGCATGGTGGCGTAATTCTGGTGGTAGTCTTCGGCCCGGTAGAAGGATTTTAGTGGAGCGATTTGGGTGACGATGGGGCTGCCGAAAACTTTGGCTTGATTGAGCTGGTCAACGTAGGCTTGCGCGATGCGTTGTTGATCCGGCGTTGAGAAGAAAACTGCTGAGCGGTATTGTGTGCCGGAGTCCGGCCCTTGGCGATTTAGCTCTGTGGGGTCGTGGGCTACGGAGAAAAAGACTTTGAGGAGTTGGCCTAAAGTGATTTGCGACGGATCGTAGATGATTTGTACGGATTCGGCGTGCCCTGTCGAGCCGCTGCTGACTTCTTCGTAGTCGGGATTTTTTACGGTGCCGCCGGCGTATCCTGAGGTGGCGGTTTTGACGCCTTTTACGTGTTGGAAGACGGCTTGAACGCCCCAGAAACAGCCTCCGGCCACTACGAATGTTTGTTGGCCTTTCTGCGTCGCCAAAGATTCGTCCACGGTGGGATCGGGCAGGGCTGTGGCGGCGCTGGCTGAACCGTGGTGGAGCGCGGCGAAGAGGAGCAGCGCAGTGGCGAGAGCGACAGTTATTTTCACGGAGCGATTCATTTTTTGTTTCCTCTGGGCCATTGCCGACCCGAATCCTGGTGATTGGATGTGTTGAACAACGTTTACGTCGCTTTGGCGAACTTCATGGCTACTGAGTTCATGCAGTAGCGCAGGCCCGTGGGGCGGGGGCCGTCGTCGAAGACGTGGCCCAGATGCGCGTCGCAGAGGCGGCAGGAGACTGCGGTGCGAATCATGCCAAGGCTGATGTCGGAAGTTTCCGAGACATTTTCTTTGGCGATGGGGGCCCAGAAACTTGGCCAGCCGGTGCCAGAGTCGAATTTGGTGCTGGCGTCGAAGAGCGCGGTGTCGCAGCAGATGCAGCGGAAAATTCCTTTGGCGCGATTATTGGGATTTTCGTTGGTGTAGGGGCGCTCGGTCCCGGCGTGGCGCGTAATTTCGAAAGAATCGGGCGAGAGCTGTTTGCGCCACTCTTCGTCTGTCTTGACGATCTTGGGGGCGGTGACGGTGTCCTGGCGCTGGCCGGCGTCGGTGAATTGAACGATCTTGACGACCTTCGGCGAGCCTGCGGATGCTGTTGCGGCGTGCACTGGCTCACGCCGTCGAAAATATGACCAAGCTACTGCGGCAGCGGCGGCGCCTCCGATTGCGGCGAAGAATGTGCGACGGCTGATCGGGCCTGAGACGTCATTGTGGTGCTGATGTGAAAACATTTTGGTCCCTCTTATTTATCAGCCGAAGGTGAAGGCGAAGGCTTGCACGCCGGGATCTAGGAATTCGATTTCGAAAGTGCGGTCTTCGACTGCGCCTTTTTGGCGGATTAGTTGGTAGAGGCGATGGCCTTGGACTGTGCCGGCTCCGCTGGCGTCGGTATCGCTGCCGTGGTCGTCACCTGGAGCTGTGCCGTCGAGTGTGACTTTGAAGCGAATGGGCTTGCCGTTTTTTGTGCGGCCGAGGACCAGGTGCAGGTCGCGGGCGTGAAAGCGGAAGACTACTTCGCCTGGCGCTCCTTCGAGGACGGCGCTTTCGGGGCCTACTTTCCACGCGCCGCCTAGAGCCCACTGATTTAGCGTGAGCCTGGGTTGCGGAGTGTAGTTCATGCGCGTGTCTTGCGCGAAAAGTTGGGCTGAGGCGAAGTGCTCGGCGCGTTTGTAACCTATATAGGTTTCGGGCGAGCGCGTGTTTTGCAGGTCGGGGGCAGCTTCTGCGCCGCTGGCGGAGACGTTGATGGTGCCGTCGGCTAGGGATTTTGCGCCGTTGTCTTTCAAGAGTTCCTGGATTACGCGTTCGGACTGATCGTATTCGCCTTCGCCGAAGTGGTGATAGCGGATGCGGCCTTGGCCATCGATGAAATAGTGCGCGGGCCAGTATTCGTTGTGGAAGGCTTGCCAAATTTTGTAGTTGCTGTCGATGGCGACCGGATAGGTGATTTTCAGGTCGCGGACGGCTTGCTCGACGTTGGAGCGTTCCTTTTCGAATGCGAATTCGGGGGTGTGGACGCCGATGACGACGAGAGCTACATCTTTGTATTTTGCCGCCCAGCCTTCTACGTAGGGGAGGGCGCGGAGACAGTTGATGCAGGAGTAGGTCCAGAAATCTATTATGACTACTTTGCCGCGGAGTTGGTCGCGGGTTAGTGGTGCGGAATTTATCCAGGCGACGGCGCCGGATAGTTCGGGCATGGGGCCTTCGTCGGCGAGGGGCGGTGGCTCGGGGGCGCTGACATTTTCGACAGATGGCTTTGGCGCGCCGAACGCGTGGATCAGGTGTTCTTCGGCTGTGGCGGTGTTGACGAAAGAAATTTTCGCAAGGAAGTTGGTGTCCCAACCGAGCGCGATGGCGATTACGCCGAGGATTACCCCTGCTCCCAGGGTGCGGCGGATCCAGACGTCGAAGCGCAGAGAATTTTTCATGGTGGCAAAGACCTTTTTCCCGGCGAAGAGCGCGATGCCGAGCGAAGTGGCGGCGCCTAGCGCGTAGGATAATAGCAAGAATGAGGAGCGCGCGCCGGGGCCCTGGATGGCGGCTCCGGTTAAGATGAGGCCGAGGATGGGTCCGGCGCAGGGCGCCCAGAGCAGGCCGATGGAAATTCCTAGGACAAATGATTTAGCGATGCTTTGCTCTTGCGCGGAGGGGCCACCTTGCAGACGGCTGCCCGCGCGGACCAGCGGGCGTGTGAAGATTTCGGCTAGCTCGGGAAAAAGCAGCGTGAGCCCGAGGATCAGGAAGACGAACATGGCAACGTAGCGTCCGCCCTGATTAAGGCGCACGACCCAGTGGCCTCCGTAGGCTGCGGCTGTCGCGACTACGGAAAATGTTAGCGCCATGCCGAGAAGTAGCGGGAGCCCGGCACGGCGGAAGGGGCGGTCGGCTTGGGCGAAGACGAACGGCAGCACCGGGAGGATGCAGGGGCTGAGGATCGTCAGGATGCCGCCTGCGAAAGCTAATAGATAGATTAACATTGGTTGTGTGGGCGCACGGTTGCGGTGGCGCGAGAGTGCAGGGCCACCTGAATATAGTACGTTTGCATGGGGCCGATTGGATTGCTTTGCTTGGATGCGACAACCCCGTCGGCTTACGGTGACAGGATTATGAATTTACCACAGGTGCGCGGGGTGAGGCTGGATGCGCAGACGCGATGCGGACATTATCACGGGGCGACAGATATTATCGCGATCAAGATGAAGTGCTGCGGGGAATATTGGGCTTGCAAGGATTGTCATGTGGAGTTGGCGGGTCATGGGATCTCGGTGTGGCCTGTGGGCGAGTGGGATTCTGTCGCAGTACTTTGCGGGGCGTGCGGGCTGGAGTTGACGATTCGGGAGTATATGGGGTGTGAGTCGCGTTGTCCGGGGTGTGGAGCGGGGTTTAATCCGGGGTGCCGGAAGCACTATCGATTTTATTTTGAGGCAAGCGGCGGGCTACAGGAGTAGCGGCGTAGTCAGGTTCGCGCGGGGCGCTGGTGCGGGCTTCGAGGAGTTGGGGGCGTCGTCGCGAGTTAGGGTGTTGAAGCGGTTTAGGGATTGCAGGAATTCGTAGGTTACGGCTGCTGCCAGGACTACGGTTGCGATGATCCAGAACACTTTGGCTCCTTGACCTTGTGGCTAATTTAGTAGTGATGGAGGAGGGCGAAACGTTTCAGTGTTTTTTTGGATGGTGTTCGTTGATGGTTTTAAAGACTTAACACAGAGCGCATAGAGGATCTGCGGAGGAAGACGGGAGAGATCCTTTTCCCGCTTCCGCGGGATCGGGATGACGATGTTTGTTGCAGCGTCGGAAAGGCGAGGAGCACAGTCGGGATCGCCTACGCAACGATGACCGAGCACGCCTCGCTGCGATCAGTGGACGTCGCGGGACTTCAAGGATACGAGTACTGCGACTAGCAGCGCCACCAGCATGGCGCTTAGGGCGGCGATTGTTTCGGTGAATGAGTAGCGGAGATTCTCTCCACCGCTGCTGAGTGGGGCTGGCTCGCGATCGTTTGAGTCGCCTCGGACGGCTTCTGGGACTACCATGGTGGCGGCGTCTACGCCTTTGCCGCCGGTGGGGCAGGCGTCCCACATTTCTGCGCCGGGTGGGTAGCCGCAGTTGTGGGCGCGGGCTTCGTTTACTACGTTTCGTTCGAAGGCCCAGCGTGAAGGGACTAGCGTGCTGATCCAGCGGGCTGGGGTGGGCATTTTGTAGGCGGCGCGGACTCCTCCGCCGAGAGCGAGGATTGGCAGCAGGACGATCGGTAGAAGAGCGATGGCGCTTTCTGTGGTGCTGCTGCGGGCTGAAATTGCGAGACCTAGCGCGGCGCCGACCAACGAAGACAGAGTAAGGACCGCGAGCGTTTCTACGAAGTTCCCTTTCAGACCGCAGAAGATCGTGACGATCCCCAGTAGAGTTAGGCATTGAAAGACGCAAAGCCCGCACAGAACTGCAAATTTCGAAAAGGCGTAGGACGGGAGTTTGAGATTTACCATGCGCTCGCGCTGGTAGATGCTCCATTCGCCGACGATGTCGCGGGCGGCGTTGTTACAGCCGAACCAGATGGCGGCGACGACCATGAGGAATTCGATTTCGGCGATGCTGCCGCCTAGTTCGCTGAAGGCTTTGGCGGCGGCCATGGTGGAGACGATGCCGGGCGCGTTTAGATTTGGCGGTTCTTGCAGCGCGCCAAAAATCAGGACGATTAGACACGCGAAGAGCGGAGCTTGCAGGGCGAGGATGACGAACTGGGCGCGGTCCCGGAATTTTAGGATCAGGTTGCGGCGGACGAGTTGGACCCATTGTTTGGTGCTGAAGCGGCGGGTGGTGATCGGTTGCGCTTGGCTGGCGCCTTCGGGAACTTTTCCGGCGCGATCCACGATGAATTGTTTGTGGTATTCGGATTTGGCGAAGCGGCCGCACCATTCGGGGGTGGGCGCGCTGTTGAGTCCGGTGAGAAGCATTTCGGGGCTGAGGTCGTGGCCGTCGGCGGCTGCGGTGTCGCCAGCGGGGCGCGGGCGAAAAAATTGGATGGAATCGGGATACGCAGGGCCGAAGTACGCCATGGCGCCGGGGCCGCCGGAATCGCGGGAGATCATGATGAGGTCGTCGAATTTGCGGAAGATGTTGATGCTGGGCTGGTGGATGGTCGTGATGATGGTTTTTCCGTCGCGTGCGAGGCGTTTGAGGAGTTCGATCACGCCTTCGGCGTCGTAGGAGGAGAGGCCGGAGGTAGGCTCGTCGAGGAAGAGGACCGGAGTGTCGGTGATGAGTTCCATGGCGATGTTGACGCGCTTGCGCTGGCCACCGCTGAGGACTTTGCGTTCGGGCGAGCCGATGCGGGAATTCTTTTTGTCGCGGATGCCGAGTTCTTCGAGAAGGCTGTCAATGCGCTTTTCGATTTCGGCGTCGGAGAGGTCGGTGCGCAGCTTGGCGGAAAAATAGAGAGCTTCGCGGACGGTGAGCTCGGGGTGAACGATGTCGTCCTGCGGAACGTAGCCCATTTGCTGGCGGAACAAATCGTAATAGCGATAGAGATTGGCGCCGTTGAAGAGGACTTTGCCGGATGCGGGCGGGGTGTAGCCGTTGAGCGCTTTGAGGAGCGTGGTCTTTCCGGAGCCGGCAGGGCCCATGAGGGCGACGAGTTCGGATGGATAGACGGTGAGGGAGATGGGATCGAGGAGGCGTGTGCCGTCGGGGGCATTCACGGTGATTTGTGCGGCTTCGATGGAAACGTTGCCGTGGTTTTCGCGGCGTTCGAGGCGGCCGTCGGCGCGGACTTGGAAACGAAAACTGGCGAGGCTGATTTCCTTGCCGGAGGCGACTTGCACTTTGCCTTGAATGCGCTCGCCATTGACGAAGGTGCCGTTGAGCGAGCCGAGATCTTCCACAAAAATTCCCTGCGGGCTGCGGGTGATTTGCGCGTGATGCCAGGAAATCAGCGGGCTGCTGAGGGGTTGATCGCATTGCGGATCACGGCCGAGCGTGATCGAGCCGCTCTGGAAGCCGACCGATTCGCAGACGGCTTCGCCGACGATAGCGCCGCGCTCGGAGAGGAGGCGGGAGGCTTTTATTTTGAAGGAGCCGAAATAGACTTCGTCTTCGGGACGGATGGCGACGCGCGTAGAGATGCGATTGTGGAGTCGGTTGAGCGCGGTGCCGTTGGTGGAATGCAGATCTTCGATGGCGTAGTGGCCGGCGCTTTCGATGATGCGTGCGTGTTCGCGGGAGACCACGCCGTAGTCGAGGATGACGTCGCATTCCTGCGCGCGGCCAATGCGGATGATGCGCGCGCCAGGAGCGGTGTCTGCTGATGGATGCGGCGCGGCTTGGGCTTCGGCAGAGGATTTTGCGGGCCAGGGAAAGATGACGTTTGGGCCTAGGGTGATGCGTTGTTCTGGGGAGACGTCAACCGGATTGTGGGCGATGAGTGGTTGACCGTTTACATAGGTGCCGTTGGTTGAGCCGAGGTCTTCGAGTTCGAAATGGCCGTCGGGATATTGGCTAAGGTTGCAGTGACGAGAGGAAACGGTGGGATCGTTTACGACTAGTTCGCACGAGGTGAGGCTTCCTACTAGCCATGTTGCGACGGGCTGGGTGCGTCGGCTGGGCATGGAGGGCTCTGGGCGAGCGACGGCCATGCTACAGAGTTCCGGGGTGGTACACAAGCGGAGCCAACAGTTGAGAGTTGACAGTTAAGAGTTGAGGGGAAAGGCAAGCGGCTACCGCTGAGGTGAAAGCATTAGAAAATTGAATTTTGTTGAGGCGATAAAGGGGTTGAGCCGGTTTTCCATGCTGCCGATATGCTTGGTAGGGAGAGCACGACCCGGGGGCTATTGGAGCCGAGAAGGGCGATGATGGCGGTCGTCAAGGCGACGTGGGAGGACCAGGAGGAGACGGTGCATGCGGCACCCGCGAGGATTGAGGATACGTCCCCTTCCGGTGCATGTTTTCGGCTCAAAGTGCCGATTGAGCCCAAGACGAGAGTGGAGGTGAGCTCGTGCCGGGACGGGTTTTCCGAGATGACCAAATGGTGCCGGGGGGACCACGGCGAATATCTAGTAGGGATGCAGCGAGACAGGCTTGCGAGCAGGGGTCGGGCGCGAATCCTACCCAAGATGCAGGCGCCCAGTGTGCGCCAAGTGGATATTCCTGACGTGCGGCAAGCGGATGCGCCGAGAGTGCGTCCAGTGGACCGGCCCATCGTGCGCGAATTGGAGAGGCCCAGTCTTCACGAAATGGAGCCGGAAGAGCAAGAAGAAGTGCAGGAGGAAGTGCGAGAAGAATTGCAGGAAATGGAAATGCGCAGCGCCCTACTGCCCGTGCCGCCAGTGTTCCAGAGTTATCGGCCGGCGCGTCGGCAAGTGATTCGCAGAGCAACGCTGACTCCGATTCCGCGACCGAAGCCGCTGCGGTTGCTGCGGATCACATTTCCACCGGCGGTGATCCCAAAGCCGTTGCGTGGCTAGGAGATTGCCCTCGATTATTCGCGGGACGAGGCGACGACACAGGAGTCCAAAGATTCAAGCGCACAGTATCGGAAGCGCACAACATCGATTTTTGAAGAGAGGACTGAAATGCCAAACAAATGGCTCAATCTGGGATCCAACGACCAACAAAAAGAGGGTGCGAACGGAGGCGGAGGGATCGGCGCGGCGCACCTATCGCCGGGGATGGCTGGTGACACCACGCTGGCGCCGCCGCGGGGAGATCTGCTGCTGCTCGAGGATATTTACCGCACGGCAGGGATCATGGAACCGCGGATGGGTTACAGCATCACGAAAGTGGTAGAGAAGCTGAGCAACGATCACCTGCGGGGACTGGGAGACGAGGTGAAGCGCGCTTCGGTGCTGATGGCGCTGAACGCCGCGGGGGGTTCCGCTAGGGGATATTTTGCAGGACGCGTCGCGCGGAGGAAAATTCTGCGCTGCAGACCGAGATGGAACGGGTGACGCGGCAATATGTGGAGCGCATGAACCGGAATTTGAGGGAAGTGCAGCAGGAGAAAGAAGCGTTTCAAAAATGGCAGACGGCGATGCAACACGAAGTGTTGCGGATTTCCGAAGCGGTGACTTTGTGCGCGCAGCCGGCGGTGTAGGAATCGTCGAACGAGCAGGCGGCGGGCAGGGATTGGTCGCGAAGACGGCGTGAGGCTGGGTTTGCGCGGGGCTTGATTTTGTCGAGTTTGGCAAGGCTCTAGTGGCGGCGCGTTCGGCTGCTTTTTTAATCTCGGAAGTTTGCGACGGGCAGGTAGTCCTGCGCCCGCGCGGAACACAAATCCCGGAAACTTTGGATACCCTGGTTATTGGTGTGTGCGGTATCTTTATGTTGCTTGGGCGGGCGGTTGCGTTCGGAAAAACGGATTCGCCACGGAGACGCAGCGGAGGGAAACAGCGATCCTTCTCCCGCTTCCGCGGGATCAAGATGACGGCACTCGGCGATTGGAGATTGCGAGAGGGTGATGGATATATTTGAAGAAGTGGTGAGGATGCGGCAGGCGGGCGAGCGCGGGGCGCTGGCTACGATTGTGCATACGAATGGGTCGATACCAAGCTACGAAAGTTCGCGCATGCTGGTGCGGGACGATGGATCGATTGTGGGAACGGTGGGCGGAGGATGCGTGGAGGCGGAGGTTTGGGCGGCGGCGAAGGAAGTGATTGTGGCGGAGCAGCCGCGGAAGATGATTTTCAATTTAAACCAGGACGCGCACTACGACGCGGGGTTGATTTGCGGCGGTACTTTGGAAATTTTTGTCGAGCCAATATTGCCGCAGCCGGTGCTGTATATTTTTGGCGGCGGGCACGTTTCGACGGCGGTGGCGCCGCTGGCGCATCAGGCGGGATTCAAGATTGTGATCGTGGAGGATCGCGAGGCTTTCGCGAATGTTGAGCGTTTTCCGATGGCGACGGAGATTTACACCTCTTACGATGAAGCGTTCGAAAAAATCCAGCCGAACTCTTCGAGTTACTTGTTGATTGTGACGCGCGGGCATAGCGGCGACATGCGCGTGCTCGCCTGGGCGGCGGGGACGGAAGCGCGAGGATGCACGCCGCGTTACATCGGGATGATGGGCAGCAAGCGGAAGGTGATCGCGGTGTATAAGGCGCTGGAAAAGGAAGGGTTTTCCGCGACGCAGTTTGAGCGCGTGCACGCGCCGGTGGGATTGGATATCGGAGCGATGACTCCGGAAGAGATTGCGGTGAGCATTACGGCGGAATTGATTGCGGTGCGGCGTAATGCGGTCGGGTTGCCGAACAAATCCATAAAACTTTCCGAAGCCGCGCATCTGCTGGGTGACTGAACTGCCATGCTCGCCGTCGCGATCCTCGCTGCCGGAGAATCCAAGCGGATGGGCCAGCCCAAGGCGCTAGTTCCCTTCCAAGGTTCGACCTTCGTTGATCATTTGGTTGCTGCTACGCGGCATGCGCGTGTGGGGATCACACGCGTAGTGCTGGGCGCTGGGGCTGACAGGATTCGCGCGAATTTGAAAGTGGAGCCCTCCTGGATTGTGGTGAACGCGGAATGGCCCACGGGGCAGCTCTCCTCGATTCATGCGGCGATAAGGAGTTTGCCAGCGGGGGCGACGGAGGGGATCCTGGTTTGTCCTGTGGATCATCCTTTGATTTCAGCGCATTTGGTGGGGCAGTTGATTGCCGCGTTTGATGCTGGCGGGAAATTGATCGTATTGCCGAAACATCGCGGGCGGCGGGGGCATCCGGTTCTGTTTGGGGCCGCGGTGTATGACGAATTGCTGGCGGCGCCTCTGGCAGTGGGTGCGCGGCAGGTGGTTTGGAATCACGCGGCAGAAGTGCTGGAGGTGGAGACGGAGGAGGAGGGAGTGATTTTGAATTTGAATGATCCGGAGACGGTGCGGAAGGCAATCCGGGATTGATGGAGCGAGGGGTTAACTTACCCTTTTCCGGAGGGCGGCGACGGCGTCGGTGCAGAGTTGGGCAGCGTGGAATGTGGCGGGAGGTAAGTTGGCTAGGCTTTCGGAGATTTGCTGCGCGGTGATGGCGGAAAGTTCTGGCGCGGATTTACCGATGACCATGTCGGTTAGCAGTGAGCTGCAGGCTATGGCGGCTACGCAGCCTTGGGTTTTGAAACGGGCTGCGGTGATGCGGCCGGCTTCGACGCGGACGGCGAGGCGCAGAACGTCTCCGCAGACAGGATTTGTCACTTCGACGATGGCCGTAGCGTCGGGCAAGTCGCCGGCGTTGTGTGGCGCGCGGAAGTGATCAAGGACAATTTCGTTGAACATGGCACCTTGTGCCGTGGCCAAGCATCAGCTCCTTAGTAACGATTCACGATGGCTCGTGGGCAGCATTCAGTATAATGCTGCGGCTTCAAGAATGAATAGTTGATAGAGCGACAGTCAAGGAAGTTTGCAATTGTTTCGCTTTTTTTCTTTCAATGTTGTTGACACAAGTGGGGTTAGGAATATAACTTAGCAGTCCCAGCCAGCGCTTGTTCGAACTGGGCGCGAACAAGCGGTCTTTCACTTCGCCTACAGAAATCGTCAGGAGATAGACAGATGCGACGAATTGGATATGTCTTCACCCTCGCGGTGGCCTTCGCAATGTTGGCGAGCGCCAGCTTCGCGCAAGACGGGAAGCTGAAGATTAAGGTAACGCCGCCTCAAGCGTACTTATTCTTAGATGGAAATGCCATTAACGATCACAGTCATACGATCAAAGTGGCAGCGGGCAAGCACACCGTGGTGGTGGTGAACTACGGTTACAAGATTTCTTCGCAGGACGTCAACATTGAAGCGGGCAAGACGACAGATCTCACCGTGGCGCTGGAAGCATACGGTGACAAAGTGGCGGGGCCGTGGGGCCGAGTGTACATCTCAGGGACGGATGTGCGCGCCGCGGTGCTTTCGAACGGGAAGACTCCCGGATACTTTGTGGGCCACGTGGATGAATTCAACAATGATTTCTGGCTGTGGAAGCAGGAATTGCTGCTGCCTCCGGGCACGCACCACCTGACGATCACGCGATTCGGCAAGGAATTGTGGTCGGGAGACGTGAAGGTGGAGGCGGGCAAGAAAGTTTCGATTAACGTCGCCAAAAATTCGCAAGTGACGACGGACTGGACGAAGCGCGACGCGGATTTGACGAAGAAGGCTCCGCTGCCGCGTTTTTATGCCGGGACAGCGAGTGCGACGGTGGTGGTTGCGCCGGTGCATGCCACGGTAACGAATTCGACGGCGAACATCAACTGCGGCCAGAGCACCAATCTGGAATGGACGACGACGGACGCGGTGGACGTGAGCTACGACCAGAGCATCGGCAAAGTGGCGAACAGCGGATCGCAGGCAGTATCGCCGCACGCTACTACTACTTACACTTTGACGGCTGCGGGACCGGGCGGCGTCGTGACGGGAACCGAGACGGTGAACGTCAACACGACCGTGGTGGCGACTTTGAACGCTGCTCCGCCGGAACTGCACTACCGCAAGATCGGCGACAAGGTGATCACGGATGATTCCGGCACGCTGACCTGGACCACTTCGAATGCGGATTCGGCGGAAATCACGCCCATCGGCAAAGTGGACTTGAACGGCAGCCAGACCGTAAAGGCGGACCCGACCAAGACAGACATCGGAACGGTGGACGAGAGCAAGAGCTACACGCTAACGGCGACGAACGTTTGCGGCGGGTCTTCTACACAGACCGCGGCGTTCCATGTGACCGGTTCGATTGAGCCGATCCCGGAAGTGGTGTTGCAGAGTGTGTTCTACCCGACGGATTATCCGGACAAGAAGAACCCGCAGGTCGGTTTGGTGAAGAGCCAGCAGCTGGAACTGGCGACGCTGGCGGCGGGATTCAAGAAATATCTGGAATACGACGGGGACGCGAAACTTTCCGTGGAAGCTTACGCGGACATTCGCGGCTCGAAGCCACATAACCAGGATTTGAGCGAACGGCGCGTGGAGCGCATCAAGCAATATCTGGTGGACCAGGGAATTTCGGCGGACAAAGTCCAGACGGCGGCATACGGCAAGGAGCGCCCGATGGAGAAGGCCGAAGTGAAGACTCTGGAAGGCACCAATCCGAACCCGGCTCCCAAGGCGCGGGCGCGGAACGGTCAGGGAACGTGGTACGCCTACAATCGCCGCGCGGACATTATCTTGCTGCCTTCGGGCAAGAAATCGGCGCAGTTCTATCCGAACAATGCCGACGATTCGGGGATTATCTGGCAGATCCCGAAGCCTGCGTTGAAGAAGGTGGAAGCGGCGCAGTAACCTTTCGTTTTGGATGGATTGAACGCGCCGGGGAGCTGCGAGGCTCTCCGGCGCGTTTTTGTTTTTGGGCGTAAAGGAATTTGGCCTAGAGGCACACGGGCGGCGCGAAATGCAGTGGTAGTAGAATGCTGGCGACTATGGTGAAGAAATACATTCGCGGCAGATTGCGCATTGTTTCGTTGGCGCCTAGTGTGACTTCGATTTTGCTTTCGTTGGGCGCGGGGCGCCAGTTGGTGGGAGTTTCGCGGTGGTGCAAGGATGTGGCGGATGTGGGCGGGCGTCCTGTGGTAGGCGATTGTTGGAAAATGGATTTGCGCCAGGTGATGCGGCTGCGTCCTACGATTTTGATTGGGTCGGTGCCCTTTGCTGTCGAGACTATACAGAAGATTTTGGCGGAGCCGGTGGCGTTCTTGGCGATTAATCCGCGGACGGTGGCGGATATTTTTAGCGATATTCGCATGTTGGGCAGATTCGTGGAGCGTGGGCCGGCGGCGGAGCGATTGATATGCGCGATGCGCGAGGGATTTGCGGAGGTGTCGGGGCGGGCGCGGCGGCGTGGCACGGGCGCGCGGGTGCGGGTTTATTGCGAGGCTTGGCCGAAGCCGCGGATTAGTTCCCCTCCCTGGGTGGCGGAGGCGGTGGAGATGGCTGGAGGCCGGATGGTTGTGACTGCAGGCGAGCGCGTTAGCGATGAGGAAGTAGCCCGGGCTGCGCCGGAATTGATTGTATTGGCTTGGGCGGCGACTGGTGCGCGCGCGAAAATTTCGACGGCTTTGCGGAATCCGGCTTGGCGGGATGTGGCGGCGGTGCGCAATGGGCGCGTCGTGGTGATTCGCGATGAGCTTTTGAATACGCCGGGGCCGCCTTTGGTCCTTGGCGCGCGGGAATTGGCGCGCGCGATTCGGGAGACTGGATGCTGATGGTGGTGGCTGCGTTGATCGAAGCCGAAGGGAAGATTTTGGTGTGCCAGCGGCGGCGCGGGGGCGCGTTTGAATTGATGTGGGAATTGCCCGGTGGGAAACTGCAGGGCGGCGAGACGCCAGCGGAGGCGCTGGTTCGCGAGTTGCGGGAAGAGTTGGGAGTGGAAGCAGTGGTGGGGGCGGAAGTTTATCGGACGACGCATCGGTATGCGGAAATCAGCGAAGCGATTGAGTTGAGATTTTTTGCGGTTGACGTCGAGGCTGCTGCGGTTCGCAATATTGTGTTTGAGAGCATGGAGTGGCGGAAACCCGAGACGCTAGAGGAATTGAACTTTCTGCCGGCGGATCGGGAATTCGTCGGCAAATTGGCGCGGCGGGAGATCGTCGCGCACGCACACGCGGCGCAGAGGCGATTGAATCAGCGCGCTACCACAGACTAAAAAAGGAATGGTTCTGGGTGTGCGCGGGCTGCCGTTGGGGTGTATTCTATTGGTGAGAAAATAGACTTGAGCGCGCCGTTCTTGGATGAGCGACGCTGGGGTCGAGAGTGGCAGCTGGTGCGATGAGAGGGCCGAACGAAGATATGAATAACGAGATCAGTTTGCCGTTGCAGGGATTGGACGCGGCAGAAATTCAGGAGTGGCTGGAGTCGCTGGATTCGGTGCTGCAGTCGAGCGGGCCGGAAGTCGCATCGTACATTCTGCAGCGCTTGCGCGCGCACGCCAAAGTGATCGGGATCGACATTCCGTTTACCGCGAATACCCCGTATGTGAACACCATTCCACATAGCCTGCAGCCGGAATTTCCCGGCGATCAGCAACTGGAACGACGCATCAAGAGCTTGGTGCGTTGGAATGCGCTGGCGATGGTGGTGCGCGCGAATCGTGAAGAGCACGGCATCGGCGGGCACATCTCCACGTATGCTTCGGCGGCCGCGCTGTATGAAGTGGGGTTCAACCATTTTTTCCGCGCACGCTCGGCGGAGTTTGAGGGCGACACGATTTATTTTCAGGGGCACGCGGCGCCGGGAATTTATTCGCGCGCGTTTTTGGAAGGGCGGCTCTCGGCGGAGAAGCTGGAAAATTTCCGGCGCGAATTGAAACCCGGCGGCGGGCTGTCGTCTTATCCACATCCTTGGCTGATGCCGGACTTCTGGGAGTTCCCTACCGTATCGATGGGGCTGGGCCCGCTGATGGCGATTTACCAGGCGCGTTACAACCGTTATCTGGAAAACCGCGGATTGAAGCCTGTGACGGACGCGAAGGTGTGGGCGTTCTTGGGCGACGGCGAGACGGATGAGCCGGAATCGCTGGGCGCGATCACTTTGGCGTCGCGTGAGAAGCTGGACAATTTGATTTTCGTGATCAATTGCAATTTGCAGCGGCTGGATGGGCCGGTGCGCGGCAACGGGCAGATTATTCAGGAGCTGGAGTCGGCGTTCCGCGGGGCTGGCTGGAATGTGATTAAGGTTTTGTGGGGCACCGAGTGGGACTCAATTCTGGATCGCGACACCGAAGGGTTGCTGGTGAAGCGCATGGGCGAATTGGTGGACGGCGAGTATCAGAAATTGGTGGTTTCGTCGGGCGCCTATGTGCGGGAACATTTTTTTGGATCTGATCCGCGATTACTTAAATTGGTCGAGCCGTTTTCCGACGAAGAGTTGCGGCGTTTGCGATTGGGCGGGCACGATCCGCGCAAAGTTTATGCCGCTTACAAAGCCGCGACGGAGAACAAGGGCGCGCCGACGGTTATACTGGCGCGGACGATCAAGGGTTACGGGCTGGGCGAAGCGGGCGAAGGGAAAAACATCACGCACCAGCAGAAGAAATTGAATGAAGACGAGCTGCGCGAATTCCGCACGCGGTTCGATATTCCGATGAGCGATGCGCAGTGCGCGGAGGTGCCGTTCTACCGGCCGGCGGAAGACAGCGAAGAGCTCACGTATCTGCGCGCGCGACGCGAGGAGTTGGGCGGGTATGTGCCGAAGCGGAGCGCACGGTCGCAGCCGCTGGTGGCGGATCATGAGGAGTTGTTCAAGGAATTTTTGACCGGCAGCGATGGACGCGAGGTTTCGACGACCATGGCGTTCGTCGGGATTTTGCGGAAAATGCTGCGCGACCCGGAAATGGGGAAGCTGATTGTGCCGATCGTGCCGGACGAAGCGCGGACCTTTGGCATGGAGTCTTTGTTCCGCACGGCGGGAATTTATTCCAGCGTGGGGCAGCGTTACGAGCCGGTGGACGTGAACACGCTGCTTTATT
>Ga0070764_10000205_pt1 | contig 21257 bp, 9 predicted proteins | sample HubBroMetageWRM4_FD_67287 | JGI IMG/M metagenome (GOLD analysis project Ga0070764, IMG submission 67287) | Warmed soil microbial communities from the Hubbard Brook experimental Forest, New Hampshire - Hubbard Brook CCASE Soil Metagenome WRM 4 | ecosystem: Environmental > Terrestrial > Soil >... | reverse complement strand
GCGTCCGTCAATTAGGAGGACAGATCATCATCCAATCAGACGGTTCAGGAACCACAGTGTCGGTTTCGTTGCCTGCTGCTCCAGCAGTTTCTAAACGTGAAGAGAATAACCATGCCGTTCAAGAACCCGAAGAACGAATCCGCAGCTAATCATTATGCGGTCGGCAACGGCCTGCTCCTTGATTTAGTCGAAGAAAAGCTGGTCCGCAGGTTTGAACTCGGTTCCGAGTCTTGATTCAGGATGTCGAGGAGCCGTGACAGTTCGATTGCTCATGAATTTTTCCCCGACGGACTGCGGTCGGCGTTTTCACGGGAGTGCGATCCCCAGGGAATTTAATGGTGAGGCGGCATGATAGCTCTACTGCAAAGCTACCGCTTACTTGGCCGCGTTTAATCCGGGCTGAATCCATGAGACAAGAAAATCGGTTATTCCGGGAAACTGGGCAGCGACTAGTCCGATTAGAGGAACACCGATAAAGCCCGCAATCCTTGTCCAGAAGTCCCATCCCAGCGCACCGGGCTCTGTGTTCGTAATGTGACTCACCGTTTCGTCGCGGGCCAGTCCTGCATAAACCAAACCCACCACGGATGCCACGATCAACAACAGCGCAAGCAAACAGAGAATGATCGCAGGACGCGGAGTGTAAGGGTAGAAGGCGAAGGAAAACGCGATGGCGGCAAAGAGCCCCAGTATCGAAAGAGCCATAGTTCTCACCCGGCCAAGGAGGTTCTGCAAATAGCCCACGTAGCTCAGGCACACAAATTCCTCGGCGCGACGCGTCACTTCGTTGTCAGACAGCGAGTATGACTGGTCGGCGTTCGGCTTTTCGCCAGCTTCCGCCAAGTCGAGGCTTTTCTTCTCATCACGCCACTGCGGCAAGATCAATTCCAGAAAAACCTGCTCGGTACATAAGCGAAACTCTTTTCGGATGTGCCGGCTCTGCCGGTTGTTGATCATCGCAAGGTCGGCTCCAGGCACGGGATTTTCAGGGCATTTCGCGCTCTTTGTTTCCGAGAGACTTTCAAGAAATTTTCTGGCCTCGTCCCGTGCGCGATCCAGATAAACGCTAATCTTCTTCGATCCGAGGCCAAGGGCGTCCAACGATTGCACGACATTACGAAGATGGTTCAGCGCTTCCAACTGATGGGAAAAAATCATGTATCGAGAGCGGGAAGTCGTGCCGCTGGCGCTCCATAACGAATGCATAGAGAGGCCCTGCAGGGCGCGAAACGTGCGGCGTAGCGGAGTGCGGTTCAAAGCGAGCAGAAGCCGCTTCAGCGCCAACCATGTACTCAGCAACTGGGCGCTTTCCATGATCAGCAGACTGAAGGCAATCCCAAAAATCACTTGCAGGCTTCTATCGAAAGACGCACTTTCCAGGCTGTGAAGCATTAAGTCAAGGCCATCCGAGGAGGAACGGTGCAGGATCCAGTACTGCAGGACAAGGAGACCGCCAGGGAAGACATAAAAAATCCACTTTTCCCCCGCCGGACTGGGGAAAGGCATCGCAAACGCCTCAATGTTGCCAGCCATTTCATCGCCGATACGGGCAAAGGAGCGACGAAGGCGGGGGAGCAAAGGCCTTCCTTCGCCGAGTAGCGCCAGACCCGAAAGCGTAGACCAAAACCACCAATACAACCCGGCCAGCATCACCAATAGCGAAACCATGGGCGACAATCCGCTGGTGAGGTGAACGGCCCGAAAGGCGGTGGGCACAATGTTGGGGTCGGAATTGCTAAACATGCTCCAACCTGCCCAGACGGCCAGGGCGAGAATCAGAAATGGGAATGCGATCCAGTAGATTGGCGGGTGGGTATGCCGCAGCAACCTTGCGGACCCGCGAGCTGCGCGCTCGAATTCCTCCCGTGCTTCTGCCCCGGTTGGCTGGGGCGTGCTCAGAGTTTGCTGCGTTCGGGGAGTATTCGCGATTCGCTGGGCGGAGGATGCCGGAGTGGGTTTGGGAATGCCGAAGAGTCGCCGATAAATATCAAAAGCCGTAGCTACACCGCCGAAGGATGCGACAGCGGCTAGAATCCAAATCCACTCTGAATCCTGACAGCTAAGAAACCTGGTAATGCATGCGGCGGAGCGAAACATGAGAACGAGCGCTGTCACAAGGACGCCCCAACCGAATGTAATGAGGGTAAGCTGACGGTTTTCTGGAGCGGGCCGAAACTGAATCAACACGCTGAGATTCTGATACTTCCATCCGCGGCAACAGGCGAAGGCATGCACCAATATGGAGAACACTGCCAACTCGCAAGCTAGTTTCCAAGCTACCGATAAGGAAAGAGGCCGGTTGTCAGAAAGCCTCGTTGACTCACTGGGAATTGGGGCTTGCACCAGGGCCAGATTCGAAATGAGAGGTAGAGCAGCCGTTTCATTGGGATCCGGATGGGGATTTTTGTAGGGCTCTTTCAGAACCGCCAGAGGCCAGTACCCATTCCGGCCTACGACTGCGAGCCAGGTCGAGGGCCTAAGGGGATCGGACAAATGGCTGGTCTCGTATCCCCAGAAAGGCGGGGCATAATCCTGGATATTCGGCTTAAAATGATGCAGGTCTTGAGGCGGCTCGCTGGCGAATTGCGGTTGGCGAATTTCTGCCGGGGGATCGCAGATTAGGAACCGGGCGGCCAGATACGTGCCCTCCATCGAATTGCTGCCGAAGACACGATGGGCATGGCGCTTCGCATTCTCCACAACGGCACTCCAATCCTGGCCGCGCGGCAAGAGAGGAAAGGAAGTCAGCGCGACTACTCCACGAAACTCCGTGGAGTCGACCTCGCGTCCAAACAGCATATCCGTCCCCATGGTCACGATGAGCGCATCCGCGTAGGAGTGATGAAGAAAGCGGGTCAAGAAAAGCTGATCGAGACTGCTGGTGCTGCGCAGAATGACAAAGCGAATACCGTGCGTTCTGAGAGAATCCACTACTCCGTACATCTGAGCTTCCTGCGCCAAGGCGGAATTTACTCCGCTGAAGGTTGCAACTGTATCTGTATCGTGGTGAGTGGACCGCGCGGCGTGAGGCTGCAGGACCAAATGCGAAGTATTCGAGCTATCCGACGCCGCAAAGATCGATTGTTCCTCATAAGCCGAGCGCAGTGCAGAGATGTCGCGCGGGTAGTACAGGTGCAGCGGACGGTTATTCACGCCGTAGCCCGGATCACATGTGGACTGCCGTGGGGAACGATTGTCAGGCGGATGATCGGGAAGACCGCCGTAAGCGGTTTCGTCTTCGGAGAGAATCGCGACCTCGGTGAGAGCGTGACCGCGCCTGGTTAGATATTCGAAATAGCGATCGATCTGGATGGCGTCGTTTTCCTGAAAATCTGCAGTGCGCACTTGCGGCACGTCCGGCCTGCTCAATTCATCCTTCAACTTCGCATAGGCGGAACAGCCGCGAATTGTTCCCGTATAGAGAAGAATGTTGGGGAAAGTCGCTGGATAATTCTTGCTGTCAATTACTGCGCGGACCACGGACGGCACCGAACCGGAGAAGGTCGGCCCTAAAATGCGCAGCCCATATTTACGCGAACTGTAGCTGCTATCTCCGTGCTTGTCTATCCAACTCAGGGTGTTGTCCCATTGGATTCGATTGAGTCCGGTTGTGGGTTTCTCCGCTACCAGAAACACGAAGAGCCCCTCATCGTAGGGAAGGTTATATATCTCCTGGGAGGAGTGCTCCGTCGAAGGTTCCGCCGCGGACAGTTGTGTGCTCTTGCGGAACAAAATCAAGCCGGGGCAGTTCTCACGCTGAAGCGTGTCCTTCTCTTCTTCCATCTCATCGTTCCGGCTGGAATATTCTTCCGCACGCCGCTTCCAGGGCAGCCAGGATGAGTCGTAGGTGTATCCTTCGTCCTGCGCGGCTTGCTGGATCGCCTCGATCGTGCGATCAAACTGCAAATTAAGATGCGTGTGCAGAGGGTCGGGCATCGTCGCGACCATGAACTGTAAGTGGGGGGGCAGGCGTTGCGGTTGCGATCCTGATTTTAATTCGGGGTTGCCAGAGTTCCCGTACAGGTATTGACCCACGAGAGTTTTGATCGAGCCACGTCTAATCTCTCCTTTAGCCTCACGTACATCAACAAATGCGGGACAGTCCGTGTCCGTAAGCTCGATACTATTCGGGAGATGCTGCAAGTTATCGGCTGCATTGTTGCCCGTCTTAGAAGGAGGTGAGGCTAGGCGGGTTCCGGCTACCAACACCGCGAGCAACGCGAAGAATCCCATCCCACGATTCATGGACGTCCTCGTTTAATAAGAGCCATCGTAAAGGCGGTCACGGCTCAAATACCGGGATGGATTCGGACTAACACCAAGCCCGGTGGAACCAGCAACGGCGTTCATATGCAGCCTTCGTCTTCGACGGCGCCAACCGTTACGATTGCTCGACGGTTGATGGGAGGGAAGGCAGGAATTCTCGTCTGACTGGACTGTGCTTTCAATGCGTTTCTGCTTCGCATTACAATTTCCGAACAATGATTTAGCGTGGTTTCGTCGTCGATAGTCCGAACTATGCACTGCTCTCATACTTATGCGCCCGATGGCGTACTGGAGAAAACTGCAACATCGGCTTGCCTCCGGGCTTTGCGATTGCAAAAGTCATCCACGTAGACGGGGTGCCGGGCTCTGAAAAACAAGCGTTCCATAGCGGGCCCTAGGAGGCCGACTATGTTGATGATGGTCAAAAACGCGAACAGATAGGTAGAGACTTCGATGATATGCGGCATCCATAGCCCGATCATCATCAGAACCCCGGCGGCCCCGTAGGCCAGGGCCAACAGACGGCGCGTAGCGAGCGAATAAAGGGCGCCCGACGAGCGCGCTAGAATCCACGCAGTGAACAGCAGTGTGAGTGCAAAGAGACCCCACTTGCAGTGCGAAGGGACAGAAATCGCCTGCGCTGTCGAGTAGGTAAGGCTGGACGCCCTGAGCGCGCACAGAATGCCGATGTTTTCCGCGCCATCAAAAACCGCAACCAAAATAACGACGGTTATCACTATCCGGCGGTGAGCGACTGGGCGGCGATGCGGTCCGGCTGCAAACAAAATAGCAAATGCCGCCAGAAAAGATGTGTACAGCGGGATGAAGAAGAAGTCTTCGATGGTATTAGTTCGAAGGCAGTCGACCGCTTTGCCGGCGTCGGTATTCGGTTTAGTCTTTCCCGGATCGTCGGTATGCAGCACCTCATTCAAGTCGCTGACACTAGCAGATAGTTCGAGCGCCAGCACGGGACTGTCGATCTTGTCGTGAAAGTTGTGTGGAAATGGATAATGGTTTTTCAGTTGGGAGACGGCCAACACCGTCAGAGCCGCCATGACGACGGCGATCAGCCCTGTAACAATTTCGCCGGTTGAGAGCTGGTGTTTCGGCGGCGGCGTTTGGTTGTCGTGTTTCGCGTGTTCCGCGTCAGTTGCCATTCCAGTTCCTCATTGCGACGGCGCGTCGCCTGGGTTGCAAAAGACAGTTCTGGTATCTGGCTTCCCCAGAGTGGCGTCGGGAGTCGGTTTCCCCTTGAGGTAGTCCATGACACAGGTGACTTCATGCTTACTTGTCGGCCCAAGAAGAACCTGCCTCCACCCTGCGTCGATGCATCCTACCTGTCCGCGACTTAACTTCCAGGAGAGCGGAGCTTCCAAACAACCTTGATAATCCTCCCGGTTTTTAAAAATACTCGGATCGAATTTTGATGGATAAACGAAATCGGCGCGCCATACCTTTATTTTGCGAGTCCGGTAGTATTCCGTGAAAAGCGCAAGTGCGTTGTCGTCCCGTTCCATCTGGCCTTTGTCGCGCACATCGAGTAGTCCATCCATCGGAGCGACAAGCTGAAATCCCCACCCATGGATCTTGTTTGGCTGCGGGTCGCTGGCTGCGGGGAAAGGTCTGATTCCAAGGATCAACACATCGGCGAGGTCGTCGTCCACAACCTTCTGGGAAGCGCCGGCATCCTCGATGGCGCTTTCCAGCCAGGCGAGCAGGGCGACGACTCCGTAGTTGTCGTAATAGCCGCCATCCACGATGTGGTAGTCAGGAACGGGAGGATTCGCGAGATTCGATCGGGCTGCCGGCGAAACGTAGGGGAACGATGCGGACAGGCGCGCCGCCGTGTTCACACGAACGTCATAGTTTTTTTGATCAGAAAACAGGTTGTAAAAGTTGACCAATCCCCGCCGGTCGCCTTTCAGGGGAAAATCGGTGGTCGAAAATACCAGCGGCTCCCCTCGTTCGACAATAGTTGCGTTCAGCAGCAGGCCGGGCATGGGAATTCCCGGCTTTGGCGCCCAGTCGCTGAGCAGCACATCTTTGGTGCGACGGGGATCGGCGTCCTGCCGGTGGTTATGCAAATCATGAATCGCTTTCCACCTCTCTTCCAGGGCCCATCCGCGATCGATGGATTGATGGCGGAACCACGGCGAAATGGCGCGAAACACATCGGGGACGGTCCACCCCCAGGCAACCTCATCGATTGCCGACGCCTCGGCATTGGCCACCACTGAGTCAGGGGAAACCGGATTGAGGTTGGGCGCGAAAGAGCGCGCATACGCCATGGCTCCGAGCGATCCACCGGATACTCCACTAATCACCAGGACGGAGTTCCGAAAATCGCACTTCTCCTCAGGCCTAGCTTGCTGTGCGCACGCTTCCTCCAGGCCATGCAGCACTCTCGCAGTCCAGGCGGCTGCTTGAATGCCGCCGCCCGCGGTGGCGACGATAATCAGCCGCTTATGATCCTTCGCGCGATCTTTCACCAACTCAGAGGGCCGCAGCAAGGGTGGCAAGCCCTGAACATGAAGGACCCGGTAAAAATGATCGGACTCCGGAGCGTAGGTCGTGGTCAGGCTTAAGACGGCTAGACCGGCGAGCAGCGGAACTCGATAGCGATCCAGGAAGAAGGAGAATGCTCCCAGAAACCAGCAGACAACGATCACGAACAGCAAAAAGAAAGCCAATGCCGGAACGGCTGCGGGTTTGTTATCGATTCTTCCTTTGTAATAGCCGATGACGATATAAAGCCCGAAGGCGATCAGCGACATGGCAATGGCAAATACGTGGCCGGAGCGCAACGCGAGTTGGCCGGGCGGAGCATCGCAATCTACGAGATAACCCTGCCCTGCGCCACGAAAAATTTCCAGTGGCCATTGCAGCAGTCCGTTCACGTAGCCTTTGAACTTGTGCATCCCCTGCGAATACCAGCAGTAAAGCTGGTCGAAACGACGCTCCAGCGGTTTGAACATGTAGGCAGGAAATACCAGGTAGGGCGGCGGGTGAGGCGTCTTTTGCGGATCGGTTAATGCGAGTTGGATCCCCTTCGCCAGAGTGACTACCAGAAGCGAACTCAATAGTCCGAGCAGCGGCATGCCAAAGCGCAGCGGGCAACCGATTGGAGTCTTCAGTCCTGCGCAAATGACAAGCACAAGAGCGCAGCACAAGCCCAGCAGGAAAGTTCCGCCAGGTCTCTTCTGGTCGAGGTCGAGGTTGGGATCGTCGAAACGAATACGTCCATAATGCACGACAAGATTGATCACTGAAACCGCCGTCCAGGCGAGCATGAACGCGGCAAACGAAACGGCGAAAAGATACCACGCCGACAGACCTACCTCGACCATGGGATTACCGGATGGGTCGGGATGCGTGAGGTTGACTACTCTTAAGTCGAACAGATTGCCGAGCAGAGATTCTCCCTGTCGTAGGGCAAAAGGTCCCAGTCCAGCGAGCACCAGCAGCGCGATCAGTGCCACGCGAAGGAGAAACAGCGTGCGAAGCGCTCGACCTATCTGTTTCCAACTCATGTCAGGTTCTTCTTTTGTGGGCGCGATTTATCTTTGCTGCGAAATTTTAATGGCGCCTGCCTTAGTTCGGCGGCAGGCTCTCCACGAGGCTCCAGGGCGCGAAAGCATTTTTAGTCCGCATCAGCACGGGAGCAAGCTCCGGGAAGTGCCGCAACAAGACCGTCATCATGTTGTTGTCGTTTATCCAATCCATCCCAGGCTGGGTGTATACCGCGGGCGTGAAGTCAGTGGTAAAGTAGCGGTCGCTTCGGAAGCGGCGTGAAGCCATAAGGATGAAAACCCGAAACGCCGTGTCGCTGAAGCCGAATCCGGCCGGAGGTTTCTCGGCATACATCCCGACCATGAGGTCGACTTTGTCGGGATGGCCGTAAACCTGTCGCAACTCGCGAACCAGATCGGGATCATCCGTCATCTCTTCAAACGAATTTATGCGGGGCAGGTGAAACAGTTCGCGAAAACGGTTATAGCGCGGGACGCCCCGTTCGCGGTCGCGGAGAATATCGATAGTGGCCAGATCGATCATCTCTTCTACTTTCGCGCCATTGCGGCGGTGCATCCGGCGCATCCAGTTGGGATAATTTCGCAGGGTGACCGCGCCGGGGTTCTGCATGCCAAAGCTGTAAAGCAAATCCAGAAACGTGGTTCCATCGTTGCCGAGAGCGTTCTTCATGGCATCGGGACCGACGATCACGTTGGGATCGTCTGGATCGTCCGAAATAAATTGCAGCACGCGGCCTTTCTTCCCGTTGGCCGCAAACTGAATCTGGATGGAATTGGGTAGCAGCGGGTGAAGGCGATACACGGCGACGAACTCTTCAGTGAGGCAGTAATCCGCGCCGTCCTGGTTGGTGGCAGAGCCCGGAATTCCACTGATCTCTTCATTCGCGCTGATGCGTCCAAAGTATTTTTTGAAGGGCGCTCCGGCCAGTCCCGCCCAGTTTGCATTCATTCCGATTTGCAACGCTGGATGAGTAAGGATGGCCGTGGTCCAATCCACCGTGTGGATCTTGGCCATTAAAGCGCTGTTAACCAGGCGGGCTACGCGGAACACCTCGTCGTCACAGTTGTGGTGGTATCTCCACTCCGGAAATGCCTTCAGGAGGTGATCGCAGATGGCATTGTGCTCCAGAGTGAATAGGTTATGGAGCAGGCTAAGTCCCAGCCACCAGTTCTGGGTCAAACCGGTAACTTCAACTCCGGTTGGGTCCAGAGGAATGAGCTTGGTCTTCGGATCGATTTTCAGCTTACCGTCGGTTCCGCAGCGGTACTTCGCACCTGATATCGGACTGTCGCCATAAATCTGTGAACTGTCCCACCAGTGGGTTTCGGCGTTGGTATAGGTTACAGGCCCCGAGCCATCGTTGAAACGCCGCGTCGGGTCGGGCCGGGTGCGGCGCACCAGCATTTTTTCTTTCGGCCAGTTATCACCGGGAGGCAACGGAACATCGAACGGATCGTCCTGCATAGGCCGCGGCGAACCGTGGTTGAACCAATCGTGGGTCTGAAACTGGATCCACGCGGCCGCTAGCAGATTAAGAATGCTCGCCGGCGTAAAACCGTCGGTGCCGTCGCTGTTTACTGGGCGGCCCAGGAGCCGGGTACTGACCAGCCGCGGGCTCGGGTCCAGGATTGCGCCGTCACGCGTGGGATCGACCTCGCTAAGCGGAATGTTCCGTCCGAAACGCGCGCCCGGATTACTCAGCGTGTAGTCAGTGTTGTCCAAGGCGTCATTCGGATTCATGCTGGCGTTGCCCATGGTCGGCTTCGACAGATCGTTGTATTGGCCATCCTCTTCGCGCTCGGTGAGAAAAGCGGAGCGGAAGGGTACAGTCGCTCGTAGTCCGCTCGGCTCGGTCACCGGAATATCGGAGGTATTGTGTAAGTTCTTGGCGCGGAGGACTTGCCGTAGAGCGCTGAGATTGGCCAAAGCAAGGAATGTCGGCAACCTGTGCCAGACCACAAATTTATTTAGGAACTGGAAGCTCGCGACGTTCAGTACTCCTCCCAAAGACTTGGGATCGGGCTCGCTGATAACCGCCGACGCCATGAAACACGCAACCACAATCACGAACATGAGTAGGCCGAGCAGATGCGCGATCATGCTCGCTTTGCTGGCCAGGGTAAACCCCGCGAAAAACATCGCGAAGGCAGCCAGATGCACAGCGCCGCGCTGCACTCTGACCCATTTGTAATCCCTCAACAGCCACGCCAGCAGAACATCAATTCCCCACCACGCAGCGAGAAAAAGATCCGGACCGGGATGGTCGACAACCTTCTCGGGATCGGTCGCCACTCCCTGCTGGCTGTGAAAGACCACCCACCAGTTCAAGTGATACATCACAACTACTGTCCAATAGACATGAGCCATGAAGGCCAGATAGGCGAACGTCCAAAATGGACGCCAGAAGGTGTTGGGATCGTCCGCGGTAGAGAAAACGTGAAAGCACAGCGCGGGAGTTAGAAGAAAAATGGTCGCCCATATCGTGAAGACCACACGATAGTAGAGAACCGTGTGCACGAGAAGTCCAGGCGGCTGGTGGGCATCGAGGTATCCTTTGAGCTCGGCAGCGCCATGAGCGAGCGCCATCAGAAACAAAAAAAGCCAGAAGACAAACCAGAATCTGGCTCGAGGCTGACCCGGAAACTCGTTCGAAATATTCATACGCCGCATTCATCCTTTCTTGGCCTGCCGTTCCGCCCTACACATGCCAGCGCTGCTGATGCTGTTGCTGCGTCTCGGTATATCCGGTTTTGAATAGAGTGTCGTAGTACTGCAAATCGAGGTGGTGCGCCTGCAGCCACACGCCGGGCGCGTAAATCGCGTCGCAGTGAGCCGGAAAACGCTGGTGCCGCTCGTAAATGTACGTACAAATGTCTTTGACGCAGTCGATTACCTGTTGATCGTAGTGCGGGACCTCGCTGAGATAGCGCGCGCCGCGGTCGCCCTGAAAAACTTGTTGGAAATAGGCTGCCTCGCCATATGGTCCGCCCGCTTTGTACTTGTCGTTGACCACCGTTTGCACGGCGTCGGCCATCGATTCGTAATACGGAGGACACATGCACTTGATATAAGGCGGAAGACCGATGGGCTGGGTTCGCGGCAAGGTTGAGAAGGTTCCCCAGCGGAAAACGTCGAGGCCGCGATAGACTGGGGTTTCATACTTGAATCCGAGAGCGGGTAGCAGATAAGTGGGCGAAATCGAAGAATGAATCCAGCCGCCCAGGCCCATGGCCTGCAGCATCAACATAAGGTTTTGCAGCAGCAACTCCGCCTCGATCTGGGTGCGCATGGTGTAGAGGTAGCCGAGGGAAATTTTGATCTTCTTATTCATGAAACCATTGCGCATCCACTTGAATCCCGCGGCCGGCCAATAGAAGTTCCGGTCATCCAAAATAAGCGGACGATGTCCATCCGGCTCGGTCAGCAGATACATCAGAGCGTTGATGTACTGCCGGGTCATATCGACAACCGGGAAGAGAATAGTGGTGCCGGGAAGATTCGATAAAAAGCGATTGGAATCGAGGTAGTAAGGAAACTCGCGCGGAAAGTCTGGACGCTTATCCAGAATTTTCACCTTGGACTGTTCGGCGCGAGCCACCAGCACATCGGGAGTAACAGGCTCGTTCGGATCCTTGGGTTCGACGCGCTGGAGCAAGTAAGCTCCGGTATCATTGATCAAAAAGAAGTGGGTTCCCTGCGCATTGTCGGTACTCCCGGCGGCCCTCCCCGGAAAATTAATGTTGGGTGTCCCCAGAATGTTCTGTCCCGTCGGGCTTTGAAAAGGCCGGTCGGGCAGCGTGATACCGGTCATTCCGACTGCGGAGATCAGGACTGCTTCTTCCAGCGCGCTGAGAGGTTGCGGCAGAGCGTTGGAGGTGAAGCTGTTGCTGCCGGCAGGGATCGACTGAAGACCCAGGCTGATGCGGCGCGATCTTCGTTTGAAGAGAGCTTCGAAGAACGGATACTTGCTCATTTCCTCGAAGCCAACGTGAGTCCCAGGCATAATCTCTACCTCGTAAGTTACGACTGAAATGTCGCGGCCAACTCGTGACGCAAGGTGAGCCGGAAACTAAATACTCTTCACAAGCTTGGCTAAATCCTCCTCGATCGCAGCCATCAGTCCCGCCGGATTTGGGCTGTAAAGGGGAATCGCAAGGCGCGAAATATGAGCATCGATCACCGTCGGCTTACCCGACGCCAACGCCTCGCGAAATGCCGACTCAAACTGTTCGAGTGTATCGACTCGAAAGCCCTGCGCTCCGCACGCCTTCGCGTATTCGCCGAAGTCCGGATTGGTGAAATCGACCAGCGCATATTCCCCACAGGCGGTGATCTGAAACATTTTGATCAGTTTGAATTCGGAATCGTCGAAGACGATCCAGATGACCGGGATGTTGTACTGGACCGCGGTGAGAAGTTCGAAGCCGGAGAGCAGATACCCGCCGTCGCCGCAGCCAACGACCACCGTGCGGTCAGGAAATGCGCATTTAGTGCCCAGGCCGCCGTTCACCGCCCAGGCCATTGGACCGAAACTCCCCGGCTTGTGATAATGCTGGCCTTCGGAAAGGACCAGATAATAGCTCAGCCATGCCAGGTGCGCACCTGCATCGGCCAGCACGATGCTGTTCTGCGGCAGCAACTTCGAGAGGGAGCGCGCCATCTGTCCGGGATGAATGTGGTCTGGCTCCAGATTAAGGATCGGCGCCGTCAGATGCCGGTCTTTCTCCACCTCAATCGCAGGCACCGGGCCAATGGAACTTGCCAACTCTTTGGTCAGGCTCACGATCGCCGGCTTGGCCTCGGAGACAATCGCGCACGCCGCGGGATATACCTTATTAATCTCCGCCGCCGAGATGTTGATGTGAATCAAGGTCTTGTTCTTGAAAAGGTCGGGGAAAAAGTCGAACGTGGCGTGCTGGGCGAACGAGTTGCCGACCGCTAGAACTACATCAGCCCGAAGAAACGCCTTCGCGGCGCTGGCGTGGCCGCTATCGGCGAAGACGCCCAGCCCCAGCGGATGATCTTCCGGGATAATCCCTTTTCCGTCGAGTGTCGTGACAAAAGGGATCTGGAACCTCTCAACAAACGCGCGCATCTCTGCGTTGGCATTGCCGCGAACCGCACCGTATCCGAAGAGCCCCAGCACTTTTTTCTTTTGCCGGATGGCATCGGCCAGAAGGTCCGCTGCGATGGCAATCTGGCCGTCGTCGGGCAACACTGGCCGGACGTTTAGCTGGATGTCGCGATAGTTGTCGACCGACATTCCGTGCTTCGTCAGATCTTCGGGAACGTGAATGTGAACCGGGCCCGGCCGTCCATCGAACGCCAAATTGACCGCTGCCTCCATGACGTCGCAAGTTTTCGCAGGATCGTCGAGCAGCCAGGAGCCTTTGGTTGTTGCTGCAAACATCCTGACTGCGTCGGGTGTGCGTCCAAGGCCTGAGGTCTCGTTCAGCGCGCCCCTACCCTTCCACTCCCGCGCAGACATCCCAGAAATTGCGAGAACGGGATAAGAGTCCGACATTGCCACTGCCAGCCCGGAGAAAAGATTGAAGGCTCCCGGACCGGCGGTAGCCCAACAGACCCCTAGTCGGCCCGAATAGATCGCGTAACCGCACGCCATGAACGAGGCTGCCTGCTCGTTGCGGACGACAATCGGCCGGATCTTGGAGTGTTTGAGCGCGATCATCATGAATGCCGCGTTCTCGCCGGCGCCGCCGAATGCAACATCGACGCCTACGCTTTCCAGCGCTCTTACGATCGCGTCATAAACTCGCATACCTAGCACCTCGGACGGCCCGGATTTCCTCGGTTCGCTGGGCTTTCTCAACTATCCCTGTCCAGATAGTGAAACAAGCGGCTGATTCGTTTCTTTGGAATGCATTTGGTCCCCAATTGGCGATAGGCTTGGCTTCGTGCTCGAAACACCAATCTCGATCGAATGATGGTCTTAGCCCATCATTCGAAGTGTTTCAGAATCTATTCGGGCGAGATCAAACTTCAGGCAAACCGCCCTAAAGGGCGCACGTCGGATAAACGATTCTGACCTAAATGAGCCCGGCAATTGGGGAAGCGGGCCGGCCATGTATAGCGGCTATATTCCTGATTATTACTAATAAAACATAACCGTTACGAAAATGGAACACATCTGAGCAATAGTTCCTGCTGGATCGCAGGTAAGCGACCTATATTTAAGTAGTTTGACTTGATGGCAGCGTCAGACCATGCCTAGCAGCTCCAGGCCCGCTGTGGCCCCGAGTTTTACGTTATCCGAACAATCTCCTGAACGCTTCGCCGATATCTTTAAGGCCGATCGGGCCCATCTCGCCCTCGCGAAATAGTAAGAGGGTTTCACTTGGCTCTCATTGCTCTTAAGCTGCGGAACATGTAACGGAGATTGAGGGATTCGAACCCTCGGTACAACGTCAATCGGCCTACTCCAATCAACGAGATGGTCGAAAATCAAGTTCGGTTCGCGAAACATTCGGTTTCTGATCGCCAAACGATCGCCGCGCGCCGGAATTGCATTATCTTCCTCGGCGGCTCGGTTTCTCTAATCCTGTTTTTTAGACGTGATATCACAAAATGCGGGCGTTACCGTTCGTTTGCTCAGATATCTTGCGAGACTTCTCCACTTGCGAGACTGAGTGGTGAGCACAGCAGAGATCGAACCTGTACCCGGTTCCCCGCCCGGCAAGTCCCGACGTTTGGGCAGGTTAGAGCTCGCGATAACCTTCACACTGTACATTTCTCTGGTATCTTCTCCGCCTTGATTCAGTTCGAACTGACTCCGACCCCTTCCTGCAATTACTAATACGGATTTACCGTCACTGTGACAGCCGGAGACTGCAAATCCGAGTTGCTGGGTGAGTGGTTTGCATCGCCGGGATAGCTGGCGGTAATCGTCCGCGTTCCGGACGTGGTAAAGGTCAACCTGCAAAGCCCGTTGCCCGTCCCGGGAGCGACATTCCCGGTGCAGGTTTCGTTCGTGCTCGCCGTCAGAGTCACTGCGCCCGTCGGTTTGTACGAGCTCACGTTGAAATCCAGAACAGTGGAAGCTGTTCCCGCCTTGCTCAATGTAATCGTCGGACTGGAACTGGTGATTGTCGTCGAAGTGCTGGCCTGGTTCACTTGTAGAGACACTGACGCAGACGCTGCGGTGTAGTCAGTTCCAGCCGTCGGAGTAAAGGTTGCCGATAGGGTGTGCGTTCCGGCTGCCAAGATCGTTCCCGATGCCGGCGTGTACCGCATATTGCCGGATACGTTCGCCGTCGCGTCGAGCTGTGTCCCGCTCAGCGCTGTGCCGTAACTGATTGGAGAGGGTGCGGCCCAGGTTATGACAGGCGCTACTTTCGTTGCCACTGTGGATTGCTTCGCGGTCGCAAGCTTATATTCGCCGTTGTTCGCCCATGCTGCGGTCATCGCGCAGGTGCCCGCGCCCGAAGTCATGGTGACTGTGTTGCCGCTTATCGAGCAAGGACCTGTGGATGTGATGGTCGGCGTAATTGGAGCGCTGGACGTCGCCGTGATTATGAAACTCGTATTGAATGGAGCCGAAGCGGGCGCTCCGGTAAAGGTTACGGTTTGAGTGGCGAGCGTTGCCGTGGTGAACTCAGTTACCGTGATCGCCGCAAGATAGTCGCTATTGCCAGCCTGCGTGAGCTGCGCCGTGCATCGTCCCGAGCCCGCAATGATCGTATACGCTGCGCCCACATTGCTGCACGATCCGGCGCTCGTGTAAGTGATCGGCAAGCCCGAATTGGTGTTCGCTACGATGGTGTAGCTTGCGTTATAAGGCGCGGTCGACGGTGCGGGAGTCGTGACAATAATTCCCTGGGGAGCTTTATTTGCAGTCACCGTGTCCGTCTTTGGAGGCGCCGCCGTGTAGTCATTATCGCCCGCCTGACTCGCGATCACCGAGCAAGTGCCTGTGCCGTTTGTCATGGTGTACGTCGAACCGGAGTTGCTGCAAGCGCCAGCGCTGCTGTAGCTCACAGGCAATCCCGAACTTGCGATGGCTGCTACGGTGAAGCTGTTGCCGTACATCGCAACCGACGGAGCATTAGCCGTGAACCTGACAGTTTGCGAAAGCTGCGTGGCGCTCACGGTTTCGGTGACCGGCGGCGCAGCCGAATAGCTGCTATTGCCCGCCTGATTCGCGATCACAGAGCAAACTCCTGTGCCGCTCGTCATCGTGTAGGTCGCACCGGAGTTGCTGCATGAGCCAGCGCTCGTGAAGGTTACCGGCAAGCCGGAGCTGGCTTTCGCCACTACGGTGAACCCACTGTTATATGCCGCGCTGGCTGGTGCGTTCGTCGTGAACGTGATCGTCTGGCTCAGCGCATCCACAACCTGCCCTCCGCTCAACGAACCCGTGCTCCCATTGTGGTTGATATCGCCGGAATAGGTTGCGGTGATCGCATCCGTTCCCACTGGCAGGCTGCTGGTCGCACAAGTTGCCGTCGCTGGATCACCTTGAGTTACCGGCGTCGTGCCACAGCCGGTGTTCGCGCTCCACGTGACCGAGCCGCTCACCAGCTTTCTGTTCTTGTTCTGACCGCGCGTTTTCAGAAGATCATTTTCGCCATTGATCGTCGCCGTGAAGGTCACCGAATGCTGATAGGTCGACGGATTCGCACTCGACGTAACCGCTGTGCCCGAGCTTGCCAGATTAATGACGAAGTCATTGGTTTGCGGGCTGGATGAGGCGTAGTTCGCATCGCCCGAAAATGCAGCCGACTCTGTGTATGAACCTGAAATATCCGCCGCTGTTGGAGTGTAGGTCGCGGTGCAAGTGATCGAGTTGCCGCTGGCCGCGCCGCAACTCGTCGGCCCATAACTGCTGGGCCCGTTGCCTCCGATCGTTACGTTGGCCGCGGTCGGAGCCGCGCCTCCTCCTGTCCACGACAACACTGCTGTGATCGTGGCTGGTATGCTTGCGCCATAATCTTCCGATGACGGGCTTACGCTTGTCACAGCGATCGTCGTTCCGGCGCCGCCATTAACCTGCTGACTCAACGAGCCCGTGCTGCCGCTGTGATTCGCGTCGCCCGAATATGTTGCCGTCACCGCGTTTGAACCAACTGGCAGACTCGATGTCGTACACGTCGCCGTTCCCGAATTGCCATTGGTCACCGCAGTTGTGCCGCAACCTGTGTTCGCGCTCCACGTTACCGAGCCGCTTACCAGTTTTCTGACCTTATTCGAACCGCGCGCTTTCAGCAAACCGTTCTCGCCGTTGATCGTCGCCGTGAAGGTGACTGACTGGCCGTATGCCGATGGATTCACGCTGGAACTGACAGAGGTGGTTGAAGTCGCGGCATTAATCGTGAAGTTGTTGGTTTGCGGGCTTGAGGAGCTGGAGTAATTCGTGTCGCCCGAGAACGACGCCAACTCCGTGTAAGAACCAGAGGCATCTGCCGCTGTCGGAGTGTAGCTCGCGGTGCAGGTGATCGTCTTGCCGCTGGCTGCGCCGCAATTCGTTGGCCCATACCCGCTTGGCCCGTTTCCTCCGATCGTTACGTTGGCAGCGATCGGAGCAGCGCCCCCTCCCGTCCACGACAAGACGGCAGTAATCATCACGGGAGTAACCGCACCGTAGTCTTCCGACGACGGGCTCACGCTCGTGACGTTCAGCGTGGTTGTTGATGGATTGACTTGCTGGCCACCGTTCAACGTGCCTGTAGCTGAAGAGTGATTCGCATCACCCGCGAAACTGACCGTGATCGCGTCATTTCCGGCTGCTAGCGATGAAGTCGTGCAGGTAGAAGTGGCGGGATAGTCCGAACTCAGCGGAGTTGAGCCGCAGCTAGTGTTGGCACTCCATGTCACCGAGCCTGTGAAGAGTTTCTTCACGCCGTTCCGACCTATTTTGCGGCTCTTCAGCAATCCCGTGTCGCTGGAAAGCGTTGCGGTGAAGGTAACCGACTGGCCATAAGTAGAAGGAGTTCCGCTAGTCGCCACGCCGATGCTGGTATTGGCATTGGTCGCATTCACGGTGCTGCTCGCGCTGCCCGATGCGTAGTTTGAGTCGGCCGCCTGCGTAGCGCTCACTGTGCAGTTGCCCGTGCCGCTGATCATAGTGAAGGTCGGACCCAGGTTGGTGCATACGACGCCATCGCTGGAGTAGCTGATCGCTCCCGTGCCCAGACCGGAAGCCGAGATTGTGAAGCTGGATCCATATTCCGCGCTCGCCGGCACATTGCTCAGCGTCACCGTGTTCGTGGCCTTGGTCGCGGTGGTGGTCGGTTCAAGGTTGAACGACTGCTCGGCGGCCCAAATGCTATTACCCGCTACGGACACCTGTATCGTGCATGTCCCCGTACCACTCGTCATGGTTAAGGTGGTGCTCCATACCGGAACGGGTCCCGAGGTTTGCTCGGTGGTCGGGCTGGCGCTGCACACGCCTACAGCCGAGTACGTCGGTGGCAGTTCAGAAGTGGTTGTACCGCTAACGGTATAGAAGCTGCTGCCATAAGGGGCGGTCACTGGCTGGTTCGGTGGGCTTGAAAGGTCGGTCCAGAATTGTCCGAATAGTACGGTTTGCGTTATCGTGGGCGCCGCGGCGTACGTGTTGCCCCCATTGCTGCCACCCGCTTGATTTGCAATCACGGTGCACGGCGCTGTCGGGGGGTAGTTGTTCGACATAGTGTAGGTCGCGCCCGAGTTCGTGCAGGCTCCAGCGCTGGTAAATACGACAGGATTGCCGCTCGCTCCGCCCGTCGCCGCCACCGTGAACTGGCTACCTAAATTCGCGAACGGCGGCGGTGGTGTCGTGAACGTGATCGTCTGCGCTTGCGCAAAGTTTGCAGTGACCGACTGCGGAGAATTCATCACTATAGAAAGAGGATTAGTGGTTGAAGTCACCGAGCCGGTGAAGTTCACAAAAGAAAAGCCGGCGTTCGGCGTCGCGGTAACAACTGCGCTGGAGGCTGCGTTGAAATATCCGCCGGCGCTGACAGTACCGCCAGTTCCCGCCGACGTCGTCAGCAGATATTGAGTATTGAAATTGGCCGTATACGTGGCAGTGCTGGAAGGAGCAGTCACCGTGCGCGTCGGAGACGTCGAGCCATCATCCCAATCGTCGAAAGCATATTGTTCGCCAGTGCCCGCGGACTCCGGCGTAACCGCGGTTAAGATGCAGTTGCTGCCCGCGGCCCAGCCCAATGTCACGGGTGTACCGTAGTTGCCGGGAGCGCAGCCAGTACCGGAGGTGCTGACCACCAAGCCGGAAGGTTCACTGGTGATTTCGACATCGCCCGCAAGTATGCTCGGCGCAAACGATACTCCTTTGAAGTTCGAATCCTGGGGCGCGGCCTCGAGCTGAGTGAATGCTAAGGACGTCCCCGGAGGCGTTGTATTGCTGAGCGAGTCGGTGATTCCGTAGAGAAAGGTCTTATCAAGATCGCTGATCGTGTAGTTGGTGGCATAGAGCAGGACGTTCTTGCCGGAAACCACTCCGGCCAGGCCGTACAAGCCTGTGGTTCCAGTGGTGCCACCGTTATTTACGATATTCAATCCTTGGTAGAGCGTGTAAACAAGACTCCAGCTTCCGGAGCCGTCGGACTTGCTGTTGGTCCACTTCTGCAATCCGCCATCGCCAATACTTGCCGTGCCGTTCGAATTGTTATCGCCATTGGAATCATTCTTCGGAAATCCACTGTCAGCGACATACAGCACCGATGGACTGGCAAAGAAGTAATTCGCCGGGCTGAGATTGATCTTTTGGCCGGAATTCAGATTGTTGCCATTGCTGTTGGAGCCGCTGGTGATGCTCTCTTTTCCCGCGCCGCTGGTGGCGAAGTTGCTAAGCTGAGTCGGGCCAGCGGCGCTATTGTATAGGCTGGTTGCGGGAGGAGTGCCAAGTGTTCCGATGAAATCGCGGTTGGTCGAACCAGATTTTGTGTCGACTGAAACATATAAAGTGTTGTTAACGATTTGAACCGTGCGCGTATCTTGATTTCCGCCAGCACCATTGTCCGCACCGGTAATTGCGATGGGCGAGTTGTTGATGGCGCCCACGTTCGTGAAGAACACGCCGCCGGTCGTGTCGCCGCTCGTGCCCTGGCCGGAAATGTATGCCGTAGTTCCATTCAGCGTGTAAGCGCTGCGGGGATTGTTGGCATTGAAAATGTTGTAAATCGCGGTCGTGGTGTTGACGTTGCCGTTGGCGTCAATCAATGCCAACACCCGCGGAACTGCCGTATAAGTTTGGCCAGTGAGGCTGCCCGATTGACCGAGAGCTGTGTTCGTGTTCGGACTTGAAAACGAGCCCGGATTCACATTGAACGTGTTTGCATTTACGCCATAACCCATGAGCGTGAGGTATTGGCCTCCGCCCGAAAGCTGCAGCGTAGCCTCCGACGAAGATCCGTATTCGCCGGAGATCGCAGAGTTTGCTCCAGCGCTGCTCTGCGGTAATTGCAATGAATTTACGTAGCTAACACTCGAGGTCCCACTTGGTGTGTACTGAAACAACGTGAGCGGCGCGGCCTGATTGTCCCCATATCCCCCGATCGAACTGTTGCCCGAACCATTCCCCGTGCCATTAGGGACAGTGTTGCAGGTGCCTCCGTGAACACCGCAGCCTTCTACGGCCACAACCAGATTCCCCTGCGTGAATTGCCCGAATGCGGGCGCGCACGTGAGCACTGCAACTGCAATCGAAATGGCGGCAACTCTGCTTTTCAGCATGTTTATTCCTTCTATTCGTTTGTTTTGTAGACTCGAAAACTCAGACCCCAACCAATTCGGACGACACTTAAAGCGGCCAGCCTTTAAGCACACGTTCTTTCATCCCCGCACTCGCTCGCCCCACACTAGTCCCGTAAGCCCCCTTGTTCGCAATCAGGGCCCTAATGCGAAATCAATTAGATTTTTTCGTGCAGGCCTGGAGGAGAGACTAACGACTGGGAACTCGCCAACGAAATCAAGCGGATGATTATCTTAAACTTGCCGCCAAGAAACTAGTAGGGCAATGTTAATTGAATGTGAATTAAGTAATTAAACCTGTGGAAAAAAAGTCCGCCTAAGGAATCGATCCGCAATAGAAGGCATGCGCGGATTGGTAACGGGAAGTGGGCTTTTGTTCAGCGAGGGAGCAATGTGGCAGACCGCCGGTTGATGGGACGAAACCTTAGCGATGACTGCAAGAAAGTCGCCTTGTAGATACTTTCGTCGAGTGCGCCGAGTATGGTCCAAGAAAGCCGCGAGGCAAAGTCGAGTCCGGATTCGCTGAGCCTTGTGATCGTATTGCATTCGCCTGACGCGCTCCCTCAAGCCGACTGCGTATGTCCCTTCCAGAGAAGGGTCGGGCTAGCGACTGCCTTGCTGCTGAGCAGTCCGCTCTCTGCGGTCCGGTTTATTCGGGACTAGTCGCAAAATATGGGCACATTTCGCGCATTTCGATTAAAGATGTGCAGGTTTTCTCTGCAGTTAAGACTTGCTGGCGGAGAGGGTGG
>Ga0070764_10000204_pt1 | contig 21261 bp, 27 predicted proteins | sample HubBroMetageWRM4_FD_67287 | JGI IMG/M metagenome (GOLD analysis project Ga0070764, IMG submission 67287) | Warmed soil microbial communities from the Hubbard Brook experimental Forest, New Hampshire - Hubbard Brook CCASE Soil Metagenome WRM 4 | ecosystem: Environmental > Terrestrial > Soil >... | reverse complement strand
CGCTGCTTGCCATTTTGCGATTCGCAAAAAGCACCCGCGATCCCGCCACCAATTACTGGGATTGTGTGCCAAATGCGACATACATCCCGCGAGCGTTGGTGCATTGTGGCTCGTCGGGTAGGCACGAGTCGGCGCGAATCATCCCTACTACCGGAAGTGCGGGCATGGCCCGCACGAGAAAATGTATTCCGCGACGCGATTGATATTGCCGTGGAATTGATGCGAAGGATTGACGCGCGCTTTCCAGCTTCGGGCAAAATACGATAATGACTGTGTGACGCGCTTTGGTGGTAGAATCTGCGCCGTTTTCCAGCACACCTTCCCGGGAGGTGGCACTTGGAAGAACTACTCAAGGAAGTCTTGTCATTTGTCGAAGGCGACGTTCGATGGTGGGATGAGGCAGCCCAACACGTCGAAGAACTTGTGAGTGGTCTGCCAGAGGCGGAAAAGACGAAATGGCAGCTGTTAGCCGCCGTCTACCGCGAACGAGCGCAAGCCCATACAGAGCTGGTAGGGAGCGTTCGGAAACCGTCTGGCGGCTAACTCAGACAGGGATCAGCGAGCGAATGTGCTCTAGGATGTGGAACGCATCAGATTTTGGGACAACAAGATCAATCGGAGAGTTTCTTCCCAGGACATACTTCACCATATCTTCGTGCTGGGTAAACAGAATTATTGGAACAGTCGGCATAATCCGTTTCAATTCGTAAGCGGCGTCAATGCCGTTCATCACCGGCATCTGGAAATCTAAAACGATTAGATCGGGTTTGTGTTGTATCGCGAGCGCGATCGCTTCCTCACCATTACCCGCCTGCGCGCAAAGATCGTAGTCCTTTTGGATTTCCAATAACCTACAAAGGCGCCTCCGAATCAGAGCGTTGTTATCAACGACCAAGATTCTCTTCGGCATCGATCTTCTGGACTTTAACCCGTAAAAGCCAAGCTGAACAGGAAAAGTCAATGAAAGCGATACATCGAACCATGTATTTAGCAACTCGGGGGTAATCTCTGCGGTTCAATACGGTTGATTCTGAAGGCCTGGTAGTCGCCTACGTTGTCAACTCGGTTCGGGCAGGGGCTGGTCTCACACCCCTGATTCCGGTTCCGATACACGTGCGTGTTGATGTCCGGTTGGTGATCCAGATACTCGACAATCTAGCGGCACGCGGCGCACGTTGGCAGATGTTTCAGAAATCGTTCGTTTAGGCTGGGGCGTTTTGAAAAGCGTTTACACGGTCGCGGCACCGGTTCGAGCGTTACCGCGTGTTGAGGTTCGTCATGTCGCTTCCCCATAGATCAACCGGCTACGCCGCGTTTCTCACTTTGAAGAGTCGGGCGGTCCTAAGTATGGCGACGGCGTGCCTTTCGGAAATGACTTGCCCGCTACGATAATCATGGGGATGTTTACGGGAGCGGCGATATCAATGGACATCCTTGCCTGCAAAGATCCTCCGCATAGCCCGACAGATTTCAAAGTACTCAGAAGTGGCTCTCCGCCAGTCGGTTTACCATCAGGATTCTCGAAAGCGAGTGGATCATAAAGCAGGATGCCAGCTGTGCTGTGCGCCGGGTACGCTCGAGGAAACAGGTCGCATTTGATACCAGCCGCGCCAAGCGCTACGGCCAGCTCAGTAGCAAACATTGCGCTGTCTGCGTCATTCTCATAGGCAACGTTGACAGCTTTGTACATTCCGCGAAGGGTCTGGATAGCATCGAACTGTTCCTTAGTGAGTTGACGAGGCTGTTGGTACTTTTGGAGCTCCAACAACTCACTCTCCGCCTTCGCGGCGCGTTCTTGCTGTGTCGCAAGCTTGGTCTTCGCGGCGGTCAATTCCTGATCAAATTGCTCTAACCTTGCTTACTGAGCCGAGTCTGTTCTTCGACTCGCAAACAGTGCGCCAAAACCGGAGAGGAAGGACAGCAATACCAGGACGACGCCGGTCCATTCACAAACGGTCTTTGCGGTCTCCCACCACTCTAACGGCATTCGTGCGATCCTCGTTCGAATGTCGTTTATTGTACGCCAGGTATCTAATGCAGGGTGTGATCGTCAACTGCGAAAGCAAATTCGCGGAGTACATAGCCGGTCGTACGGGGAATCACCGGAGTTGCCGCATGCCGATAGTCGATGACATTCAAGCAGATTTTAATGGCGACAAGGCGAAGCTGCCGTGGCCCGTCAGCCTTGACGGAAAGAAGATGGCGGCCGAGACATACAAGATTCTAGGCGTGCTGTCGAAGAATGATTCTCGCTAGCCGCTAACGGTTCACGTTGTGGCCGTTGATGCGAAGGATTGATGCGCGGTTCCCGGCTCCCGGCAAGTAATCGCCGCACCGCAACGTGGTGCCGTTACGCTTTCGTGCCACTCGTTCCGCTAGTGTACGACATCGTACAGACTTACGGTTGTGCGTTGGGTCATTCTCCGTGCATGAAGAGGAGAGAACTCACGCCCCAACAGGTGTCCTCCGTCCCCTGTCCTACGTGCGGTGCTTCCGTCGGCGAGCCTTGTGAGCTGTATTCCGGTGTTCCGCGTTCAGAACCGCATGTAGACCGTGAGTTCGCGGCAATTGAGGCTATCGAGAGGAAATGAAATCGTATGGGTGTCGCGAAAACAGACACTGTGTTGCAAAATCACTGAAGCCAAGATCGTTATGCCCTCGCCCAGTGCGGAGGGCAGAATGGCCAAGAAAATCCTCGTAGCGGATGACAGCCCGATTGTCAGAAAGACGCTCTGCCGAATCCTTGAAGCCCAAGAGGATTATGACGTGTGCGCCGAAGCAGAGAACGGCGAGGAAGCCGTCGCGTTATCGATCAAACACCGCCCGGACGTAATCATTCTCGATATGACGATGCCAGTCATGAATGGGATAGACGCGGCACGCGAGATCAAGCAGGCCCTGCCGGGTGTCCCTATCATTCTCTTTACCCAATATACCGAGGTCGCGACGCGAACTGCGTTTACGAATCTGCGGGTAGACCGAGTCGTGTCAAAAAGCGATGGTGCTTCGCTGATCGGGCATATCCGTTCGCTGATTTCGCCCCGCACTGTTCAGGAAGAAGGTTCGACCTACCACCAATGACTATTCTGGAAGTGATCCGCCGCAACGCTCAGAGCGCGTGAGTTGATCGCCGGAAATTAGTGAGAGCACTCAAATTATTTAGCCGCGGCGTTTGCAAGCTCGAATTCAGTGTTCGCATCAATCCCATATTTTTCAATAACCCTAAGAGGTACGAATTGGTACGGCGGCGCACAGACACCGTAGCAGCCAAACCGTGACACTCCGACGTTCGTTTGAATGGAAATGCTTAGAGTTGATCGGTGCCTTTGCAATGAGAAAATACGTCAGTCGTTTCCCGAAGGAGAGGCCTGGAGAAGCTCTAATAGACTGGGAGGAGCGCGAGTTAATGAAGAAGGCCAAGAAATTCGGCGTGAGAACAAGGCCAATGAGGAAGAAAGGCCGCCGTCCCTGAACGTTCAGCAGCTGAGCTTCCTCGCCCCGAGACCAAGAAGGTGTTGTCTAATCGTGCAGGACCACACTCAGAAGTGATGTGTTGATCTGAAGGCCGCCGTTGTACTTGATGAAACCGAGCTTCCTGAATTTGTTCATGAAAAAATTCACGCGTGAGCGCGTGGTGCCGATCATTTCCGCTAGCGTCTCCTGCGGTATTTTGGGGAGCAACCTCTGGGGTTTATCCTCTTGGCCATAGCGCGCTAGCAATAACAGCGTGCGCGCCAGTCGCTACTCGCTGGAGTTGAAAAGCTGGTCGACCAAGTCCTGTTCGATGCGGATGTTGCGCGAAAGCATGTAGGTGATGAAGCGATCGGAAAATTCGTGCTCGTGATGCAGCACCCGGACCATTTCTTTCTTTTCGATGACCAGCGCAGTAGTCGGCGCAATTGCCGTCGCCGTCCCGATGCGGATGGGCTGACCGGCCAGGCATCCTTCGCCGAAAAAATCACCCGGTCCCAAAACGGCCACCACCGCTTCCTTGCGGCCTTCATTTACGACGGAGAGTCGCACGCCGCCTATTTGGATGTACAAGACAGTCTTGGCGGGGTCGCCCTGCGAGAAGATTGTTTCCTTTCTCCGAAACTCTGCGAACTGCCTCGCCAGTCCTCCCGAATCGAGGAAAGCTTGGGCATTGAAAGCGGATTTCTGCGTGGATTTTCTTTTGGATCTATTGTCGGTTGAGTTCGCAATTTTCTGCATACTTCTACCGTTCGTAGGTTGTCATAAGCATGAGTTTGAAGCAACGTTGATGAGTGGCGGGTAGTGTCCCAATTTGAACGATGCCTTGTGAAGGATGAAGGGTGGGAGTGAGTTAGTTGCCCTTTTAATCGGTCAAAGGCTGTATGCCAGCGGATGCTTGGGCTCGTAAAGCATGATGTCGTCCGCGCCAGGTACGGCCATCATGACCACAAGTCCGTACCCGTGATCCTGAACTTCGCCGCGGAACTCCGCTCCTCTGCCCTTCAGTTCAGCGACCGAGCGTGAGATGTCGTCGCACATCAGGGAGATCAGATGGTGCCGCGGCGATTCGTACGTCTTGCCATCGTAGACGCTGTGGGTCGGGTGCACACCCATCTCACTCCGCCCGGTCTTGAAGATCAGCCAACCCGCGCCTCCGCCCATCGCATCCTCGACGTAGGGCCAGCCGAGGACGTCGCGAAGGAATGCACGCGTTGCGGGGGCATCGTCGGAATAAATCAGGGTGTGGATGCTGGTGATCATCAGACTGAACTGCTGAAATCGCCTAAAATTTTACTATTTCCGTCTATTGTCGTGGTCCTTCGTTCTTTCTCGCCTTTCTTGTGCGGCACGCACGCATGATCACATCGAAACGGAAGCCATACAGTCTCATTTCGCACAGTTGCGAAACATTCGTTCGATTCACGTCGGTACCACCGCGGACGGTGATCGTGTCTGGTCGCGACGGCACGGTTTTGCGAATCACAAAATGATTGCGGTGTCCTTTTCGGTGTCCAATGGGCCAAAAAAAAACGCCCTAAGCAGCTTGCGGCCACTTAAGGCGTTTTGTTGAACGCTCAGGACTTTATGAACATCCTGAACAGCTAATTTGTCATTCGCAACGAGGAGGTCAGGGGTTCGAGCCCCCTCACGTCCACCAAACCCCCAGGCAATTCGAACCCGCGAACTGCACCACAGCAACGCTTAAAACGAATCTGCACTGGGATCCGGCAAACTTGAAGGTGGGTCACTAGCAGGAAACGAATCTGCGACTGTCTTGTCCAAAGTCTTTTCGCGCGTTTCCCGCTCCGTCGCGGCACTGATGGCACGCGCGTCGCGCTCCGGCGCTCTGTGCGCGGAAGACTCCGTGGCGTCTGTGCCGGACATCGGCTCTTCTCGTCACTCGCAGCCGCTAATTAACTAGCTAGCTCGCTTGCTCGTCTGCTGATAGTAGATTCGCCCGCGTTCAAATCCCTGCCGGAACGCAGCACTTTCCCGCGCGTCAGGGCGCGCGACGTTCAGCCGTCCGAGGCTCTCCTCGTAAGACCGCCCGCGATTCATCGGATGCTGCGCTGCCTCAAACCCCGCCCGGAACTCCGCTTCGCTTTGCTCGAATTTCTCGCCGCCCGCATCGTAATGTTCTTTCTCAATGTCGCGCAGCCCAATCCACCACATCTCGCGCGCACGATCAATACTCTCCGCTCCAGCCTCCTTCAACGCGTGATGCGCCGCCTCCACCTGCGCATGGTTCTCCGCGAACGCGATCACCACCGACCGCCCCTGGCGCAGCGCATCCTCATAAATGTACAATTCTTCCTGCGGCACCCCATCCGACAGTGAATTGTCTAGCTTGCCCCCCAGCGCCCCTCCACCAAGAAAACCCAGCGCTCCCGCTGCAAATCCAATCGCCAGAATTGGCCCGACGCCCGGAATCAAAACACTCGCCAGCGCTCCTAGCGTAACTCCGCCAGCCAACCCCATCGCTCCTCCCACAGTCGCCCCCAGCGCAATCCCCATCCCCGGCTGCTCTGCGTCCATGGTCGGCACAGCAGCTATCTCCTGCTCAGTACTCTGCGGCGTAAGCACAGCAATCCTGCTCCGCGCAATCCCAGCACCATCCAACATCCGCGCCCCCCGCTCAGCCCCCTGCCTTCCCCCAAAAATCCCCACCACGCTCTTCATACGTCCTCCCATCCACAAGCGAAAGAACCACGCGCGTGCCAATACCTGCCATGCCGACATCTAACTTGCCGACACCCCTCCAATCTAGCCCTCCGCCCCCGACCGCAACATACGGTTTACGCTGTATTGTCTCGAATGCCGGAGTCGCCGCTGTCGAAACGCCGCGCATCGGCGGCCCGCTTTCGTAGCACAGACAATCAATCTTGCCTGTGCGCCCGTCTTCATGCACCGTCCTGAACCCGCGACAGCGGGTGAAGGATCTCTCCTGCAGCGAGGCCTGCCGGCGGGAGGACCGAACAAAAACCGTAACACTTTCTATCAGTAGGGAACTGTCACCGAAGCATTTCCAGGTGAGTGCGGTTCGGGGGCGACGTGCCGCACTCTCCAGCACACGTGAAGCCGTGCAACCGCAGAGCCACCGCAACGCGCAATTCACACGCAATCCCGTGTCCTGTGTTCGATAGTTTACACACCCACATACATAATTCCCCCTATTGCGCCGCTCCCCATCCGCTGCGATTATCCCGAGCCGAACCGAGAACGCTCTCCGGAAACTCCGGGCGGGGATTTCGCGAGCGTTCTCGGTTCGGCCACTCTTGCTGTCAACTGCCGGCAGGGAATTCACATGACTACGAAACCCAATTGCCCCCAATGCAGAAGCATCGAGACGTCTCGTTCGCATCGGCGCGGTACGGTCGAACGCTACCTTCTTACAGTCATCGGGGTTCGTCCTTTCCGCTGCCTCAATTGTGACGCCCGCTTCTACTCTTTCGCGCGCTTCGATGAAGAGACCGCACTGAACAACGAGGCTGCGTGAGCAGTCTTTTCTCAGGAATCGAGATGATCGAGAACAACTGGCTGCAGCTATACCGGGCCGCTGTTTTTGAGATCAAGCGCAGCAAACTTCTGGATCGCGTTAAAGCAGCGGAAGATGCAATGCGGGCCCGTGCCTCACTTGGCGGGCAGGTTTCAAGCGATGAGCGAATCTCGATACAAGACGCAATGGCCGCATTGCTGGTCTTGAGGCGAGAGTTGGCGCAAAGCCCGTTGCTAAGATCAAGGACGCTGCGATGTGTGAGGGAAGAAATGAGTGAACCACAGCTCGAAGTTTGTGGGAAATGCAGCGTAGAGATCGAGCCGACCCGAAGAGTCGATTTCACGCTGAAAAACGGAACGAGGGTTTGTGAATCCTGCTTCGTCAGGGCAACTCCCAGACCCAAAAACGATTGGCCGAACTGAGATTGCTCACGCGGGCGAATCGAGCGCCTCAAGATTTTGCGGGTGCCCCGTCCTTCGCGCCTTTGTTTCACGCGAAGGCTGGGGGTTTAAACGGTGCTTTTTGAACCCGTCACCCCTCCGCGTCGTTCCCGCCGACCGCATTGCAAATCTGCATTTCTTATGTACACTTGCGCTGGCCGCACGGTGAACACTTGTCTGCATGCATCCGAAAATGCTCTCGCGACACGATACTGGGACGTCGCACAGTGAAGCCGAACCTCGCAATCCTGGCTTTGCTTTTCATCGCTTCATTTTCAGCTTCCGCACAGCAGCCCACACCTAAAGACCCCTTGCTCGATCGTCTAGCCGGCACCTGGATCCTGCAGGGCACCCTCGCCGGACACCAGACCACCCACGATATCGCGTCCGAATGGGTGCTGAACCACGAATACCTGCGCCTCCACGAAACATCGCGCGAAAGAAACGCCCAAGGCCAGCCCGCATATGAAGCGATCATCTTCGTTGAATGGAACGGCACAGCAAACGAATACAAATGCCTCTGGCTCGATTCCACCGGAGGCGGCGCGCTCGCGGCTCCCATTGCCCCAGGCAAACGCGGCAACGACGAAATCACGTTCTCGTGGAGGGACAAAGACAAGGACAGCGGCGTCAACGCCACGTTTGCTTACAACAGAGTCACCGACACCTGGGCCTGGCTGATAGATAACGAAGAAGCCGGCAAGCGAACGCCTTTCGCGCGAGTAAAGCTCACCAGGAAATAGAAACTACATCGTGCGGACCTTGCTTGGGCGGCCCCGCCCACACTTCTCCAGAGGCCGTGCCGCAACTCGAGAATCCTTGTAGGTCGATCAACTCCGGTCTTCAGCACTCACAAACGCGTGGTCACTCTCGACGGGCAGCGCTCCACTCCGGCACTCGCGAACGCGTCGTAAGTTTTCGAGGGTGGTCGAATGGCGCACCTCTCCTCTCCACTCAACGAAGCAGATTAGGATTTTGCGGGTGCTCCATCCCCAGCGCATCCCGTGCACGCGAAGGCCTGGAGTTGTTAGATCTCGCTGCCCGAAGCTCTCACTCAGGCAACCGAACGAAGCGCCAGTCCTAGCTGGCACCCATCGCTTGCGTCAACTGCCCGGCGGTCTCACGGGGAGGCTCGTTACGGGGTGTCATTGCGCCGGATGCTGGCGCGTTCTGGTTCGAGGTGGCCGCTACAGTTCCGAAAAAAGCACTGCGCGCTTTTTCAAACGAATCTTCCGGCATTCCATTGGTCTGTTTCATCTGGGCTTATTAATCTCCTCGTCGTTCGTCTTGCGATCAGCCTCCAGCCTGGCTCTCCTACTTTTTCTAAACAGGGGCCGCGGGGGCTGGCACGCGGTCCCTGGACCAAATTGTTTCCTATTCCGTCCAGCGCCCTTCCATCACGCGCGACCGCACGGATCCGGCGGAATCACGGTTAACGGTTTGACTGCCAAAAGTGCCTTATTTTTCAATCTATTACGGGCCTTGGATTTGCTGCTTTTCTTCGCCGCCATCGCAGTCCTCCTCAGCTTCCGCCCTACGCACAAGGATAGTGCAATTCAGCGACCGAACGTTTCACCTCCGGCGGAACCCCGAGCCACACAGCCAATTGGACTTACGCACAGCACGCGCCATCCGATCCGGGAATCGCTTCCCGCTCCAGTGCTGAATGGTTCAACTCTCGTTGAATTTTTCAACGCTCCTATCCCACGCCCCCTCCAGCCCCCAAGAACTGAAAGTTGAAATTTGAATCTCGAAAATTGATGGTTTAGAATCGCACGCGCCGCGCGCCTCACTGCGGCCCCAAAACCGGCCGGTGCCAGACCTCAGCCAACTCGTCGCGTCCTCTCTCGCCGGATACTATGAAGAGGTTCGCGCGCGCCTGCACCAATGGGTCGCGCCCCTGCCCACTGATCAGCTCTGGCGCAAGCCCTATCCGTACGGGAATAGCATCGGCCACTTGCTCCTGCATCTCACCGGCAATCTGAATTACTACATCGGCGCGCAAATCGCTGGCACTGGCTACGTGCGCGACCGCGACCGCGAATTCAACGAGCCGCGCCAGCTCCCCAAGGAACAAGTCCTCGCCGATTTCGACCGCGCCATCGCCATGGTCGCCGCCACCATCCGCCAACAGTCCGCCGAAGATCTCGCCAAGCCCTATTCCGCCGCGCTCGAACCAGAAGCCCATGACCGGTTCACCGTCTTCCTCCGCATGGCCGCCCACGCCTACCACCACGTAGGCCAAATAATTTACCTTTCGAAGGAAGTAGCAAGGCGTGCGCCGTGAAAATTCTGAATCCCGCGCGAAACCTCAACCGCGTTCAGTGAATCATACGCGGTGAACCGCGCGATCGTGTCGTGCAGGACTGTCAATATCTGTGCAGCCGAGAATATGTTGACACTCGCTCGCCAGCTTTGTATATCCGCTGTGTGATAAGGCTCAGCCGTTTCAGCTAGATGCATCGCCGGGCAAATTGGGGCTCGAATTGCCTCTAATATCAGCCCGAGCTATATAAAGGAGGCCTACTAATTATGGCCGCAAGTACGCCGGCTCCTGTCCCAGCGGCGGTGCCTGAACACGCAGCAGAGCAACCAAAGACACGCTCGAATTGGCAGAAGTACGGAACACCGTTGCTGGTCGTGCTACTCGCGGCTGCGGTGGTCTTGACCATCACACGCAACTGGAATGCATGGGAGGGCGGCCGAATCGAGCAAGTCACGGACGATGCTTACGTCCGAGGTGACCTGACGCCGCTCAGTACGAAGGTCGCCGGTATCGTGCGGGATGTACACGTGAACGATTATCAGGAAGTCCACAAAGGGGATCTGATTGTTGCTTTGGAGGATGACGATTACAAAGCGCAAGTTGCACAGGCCGTTGCGGCAGTGGAAGCGGCCAAAGCTGCTATCGAGAACAATGTGCGGCAACGCGAGCTGCAAGACGCGAAGATCGATAAGGCTCTAGCGGGAATCGATCAGGCACACGCGCAGATCACAGCCGCGCTGGCCGGCATTGATGCCGCGCAAGCGGAGGTGGTGCGCTCAAAGGCTGAACGCACTCGGCAAGAAGCTTTACTGCAGACGCGGTCCGCCACGCAGCAGAAAGTTGAACAGGCGGTGGCCGACCAGGAGCGGTTTGCGGCGCAGCTCGCGAGCCGCCAGGCTGACCTGGAGGAGGCGAAAACTCAACTGCGCAGCAATGAGCTAGTGGCGGAGGCTGAACGCCGCGCCAAAGCTGTTTTGGAATCGCAAGACGCACAACTGGTGGCCGACCTTCACGCGAAGCAGGCCGCGCTCACCGGCACACAAGTAAACCTGGGCTATACGACGATCGAGGCGCCCGGTGACGGTACGGTGGGCGAAAGGCAAGTGCGGCCCGGTCAGCTGGTCTCACCCGGTACCCAAGTTATTTCCTTCGTCAGCAAAATTAAGTGGGTGCAGGCGAATTATCGCGAAACGCAGCTTACCAATATGAAGGTTGGCGACCCCGCTGAGCTCGCCGTGGATGAATATCCGGGCAAGGTAATTCACGGCAAGGTACTGGATATCGCCCCTGCCAGCGGTTCGCAATTCGCGCTGCTGCCGCCTGACAACGCCACTGGCAATTACACGAAAGTGGTGCAAAGAATCCCCGTCAAGATCGCGCTCGACGATCCCAACGTTGCAGCCACCTTGCGTCCGGGCCTTTCCGTCGTCGCCACCGTCCGCACCAAACACTGAACGGAGCGCACGATGGCTGCTGCAACCACGGCTGTACGTTTACCACCACCGGCACAAATTGCGGGTGTTCTTGCCAAAGCTGCGCCCTCGGAACTCTCTAAGAGTCCGTTGCTCGGAATCCTGGGAGTAATCATAGGCGCCGGAATTGTCACGCTCACCGGCCGCATGCTTTCGCTCGGTACTGCCGACCTCAAGGGCCATCTCGGCATTAGCTTTGATGACGGGGCATGGATCGGCAGCGCCTACAACATGGCCTTGATGTTCATCGGGCCGTTTACTGTTTTTGTGGGCGCGCTGATGGGGCCACGGAAAATTTTATTCTTCGCCGCGTCGATGTTTACGTTGATCTGCGCTTTCCTTCCGCTGATCCACAGCTACAGTTTGCTCATCGTTGCGCTCGTACTGGCCGGCTTGGCATCCGGCACCTTCTACCCACTTACGCTCACCTTCGCGTTGCGAAATATTCCTCTGCGATTTCTTCCGTTCACGATAGCGCTGTACGCGACCTTCGTTGACGGCGCTGTAAACATTGCTCCGTCGCTCTACGGCTGGTACAGAGATCATCTTTCCTGGCACTGGATGTTCTGGAATTCCGCGGTGATCACGCCCCTGATGGTGCTGTGCATCTATTACGGGATACCCGCGAGTCCCGCGCCGAAGAAGTCGGGTGCGCCGCCAAGTTTCGCTGCGTTTCTGTACGGCAGCCTGGGATTCGCGATGTTATACGGAGCATTTGATCAGGGCGAAAGGCTGGACTGGTGGCGCTCCGGAGTATTCAACGCACTATTCTTCGGCGGTCTAGTCTTACTAGTAGGGGCAACGGTGCGGCGTCTGCGCGGTCCCAATCCTTTGGTCGACATGCCCTATCTGCGCCAATGGAACACGCTGCTCCTGGGCATAGGGCTATTTTTGTTTCGCTTTTCTCTGGTCGCGACCATCATCCTGATACCGCAGTCGCTCGGAATTCACGGCTTCGAGGCGGATCAAATTGGTCCGGCGATCATTTGGAGCGCAATTCCCCTGCTTCTCCTCGCCTTTATTGCGGGGCTGCTGCTGTTGTCGGGTTTTGATTCGCGCCTGCTCATGGCTTCCGGTTTCGTGTTCATCGCTTTTGCGTGTTATTTGAACGCAGACCTCACCAGCGCATGGTCAGCATCCAATTATTACCGCACAGAATTACTCATGGGCCTCGGACAATGCTTCGCGTTTGTCGGGTTGGTCGGAACGATTATCCTGCAGGGCATTTTTTCGGGAGGACTATCGAAGCCGCAGTGGATCCTGACGTTTTCCGCCTTCTTCCATGTCGTGCGGTTGTTTGGCGGGGAACTCGGCGCAGTGTACATGGGCCACTTCGTCGCGCAGCGAGAAAAGTTGCACTCGAACCTCCTCGGCCTGCACGTGCAAAGCGGGAACTGGATCACAGACGGAAACATTCGGGGCCTCACGGCGGGAGTGTATGCAAAATCCTCCGGACTGCCCGCCGCCGTAGGCCGCGCGGTCGATCTCATGGAAAGCAGATTACGGCTGCAAGCGTACACGCTGAGCATCATCGATGGATTCTACCTGGTGGCTTGGGCAAGCGTCGTCGCTCTGCTGCTCACTGCCATGCTTCGTGCGTCACCATTGAGCTACGGCAACCTCAGCGCCTTGCAGGAACGATCGCCCGTGCCTCAGGAGACGAAATCATGAAAGCACGCAGCAAAATATTAACCGCAGGCCTGTTGTTCCTGGGTTCGCTGACTTTCGTTCGGGCGCAGGAGCAGGCGGCGACTTCGCCTCGCCGCCTCACTCTGCAGGAAGCAGTACAGCTCGCGCTGAAGCACAACCACGTGGTGCGCATAGCCGGGTTGCGCGTGGAGGAAATGCAACACGCGAAGGAGAAAGCCAAGAGCGGCTACTTTCCCACCATAAAGAACGAGAGCCGAGTGTTCACGGTGACGGACACGCAATTCATCCAGATCGCCGCGGGCAGCCTGGGCACCGTGGCCGGAACTCCGATACCCGACAGTTCGGTGACTCTCAATCAAGGCGGAAAGACGTTCGTGACCAGCGGCACCGGGTTGGTCGAGCCGCTCACACAATTATTCACAAGGGTCAAACCCGCGAATGAAGCCGCCAGCGCGGACTTAGGCGCCTCGCGAGCGGACGCGCACGAAACGGAAAATGAAGTCGCGCTGAAAGTTCACGAGCTCTATTACCGCGCGCTGATCACGCAATTGCACCGCAGTGCCACTGAAGCCAGGATCAAAGCTGCACAAGACCTGCAGAGCGAGCGCACCGAACAAGTGAAACACGGCAGCGCGCTCGACGAAGACGTAATCGAAAGCCACGCGCAATCGCTGCAAGCAAAACAAGAACTGCTGTCCACTGAGTTGCAGCTATCCGACCTGACCATGCAACTCAATGATGTCACCGGCCTGCCGCTGACAACGCAACTGGAACTCGATCCCAGCGTTCCCGGAGTTCACGATACGTGCGAGCGCGAAGAATGCGTCAAAGTCGCTCTGCAATCGCATCCGGAAATCATAGCCGCGCGCGAGGAACTGCGAAAGGCCAACGCCGCCGTGCAATTATCCAAGGCAGACTATATACCAGACGTCACGGCCTTCGCTCGCTACAGCTACCAGAACAATGTTCCTTTCCTCGCCCACAACTTCGGCAGCTTTGGATTTGAGCTGACTTACGATCTTTTCGACGGCGGCAAGAGACGCGCGGCGGTGCGCGAGAGCGACGCGCAAGTGGCGGAAGCCAAAGAAAACCTCGCGCGTGTCACAGAAGACGTCCAGCTGCGCCTGCAGGTTGCCTACAACAAATTGCAACGCACCAGGGAAATGGTGCAAGTTTCCCAGGAATTATATACGTTGCGCGCCGAATCCAGCCGAGTATACACGCAACAACTCCAGAATGGCGAGGCGCTGCAATCGCAGTTGCAGAACGCTGTCGCGCAGGAGTTCGATGCCAAGACCACCTTACTCCAGTCGCAGCTCGATTACATTCAGGCCAGCGACGAGGTAACTCAAGCGATGGGTCTCACGCCCGAATGAATAGCGATTCGCAGAAGCAGGCAAGCAAGCAAGCGGCGGTCTCGCACCTGCCTGCGAGCAAAAAGCACAAACCACAAAAATGACGCAAGTTATTCGCATCCCGATCCTGATTCCGTTGGCGGTTGGCGCAGTCGTCATCTTATGTACGATCTTCATCCACGCCCTGTCCGTGGCCGCGTCGCTGAACCTTCTTCGCCGTGCGCGGAGACTTGGCCACACCGGCAGGAGTTTCTGGAGCGATTTTCCAGTCGTCGTGCTGGCCATGCTGGCCACGCTCGTGGCGCACCTGATTGAGATGGCTTTGTGGGGTGAGGTGTTCGTGCTCTGCGGAGAATTTCGAGATTTTGGAACCGCGTTCTACCACTCCGCGGTCAACTACACCACCTTAGGTTACGGCGATTTGATCATGACGCCCCATTGGAGATTCCTGGGCCCACTCGAGGCCGCCAACGGCATGCTCCTGTTCGGAGTATCCACCGCCATGGTCTTCGCGCTAATCCAATGGCTGATTCAAGCCAGATTCGCCGACCTCAGGGAATGAGTTCGCACCTGCTCAACGCCTTCCCGTCGGTGCCAGGCTAGAGTGCTCTCCTTTTACGCCGCTCTGCGCTAACTGTGCGTTCAGATCGCGAGCAGTCGAGCAAAAAACGAGCGGTATCGTTGCAACGCAATACGCAAATCCTCGGTTGAAATATTCTCGCTGCGATCCCACTGTCGTTCTAGTTTTTGGCGCTCAGCGGCAAACATCTCCGCCAGCCGTTTGCTCGTCGCGGAAACAAGTCCATCCGCCTCCTCCACGGCCTTACGCGGTTCATCAACGAATCCCACCTGGATGCCGTCCCAACGAGCGCGTAGCTGGTTGGCTTCGCTCGCTGCGAACAGCGCGACTCTTTCTTCCTCCCGCGCGCGTGCCACGGCGGCAGCTGTTCCCGCAGGGCCGGCAACGTTAGCGGGAGGAACGTTTGCCGGAGGCGGCGTGATCAAAGTGCGACCCTCGGAGTCGGGGCCCAGCGCTCTCTCCGTCATCGTTTCTGGTTCTGTCGCGTTCGGGTCCACAACCTTTACCGGTTCCAAGCTGAGTCCTCTGTCCTTGCCAAGATATTCGGTCATGAGCAATCTCCTTTGTTTCAGGGCTGGGAAAATTGGATCGGCTGGGGCTCGCCGCATCGGCCCCATGCGGCTATGTGCGGCCAACGGCACGCGCGCGCAGTGCGACTTGCTCTTCTCCCACTAATTCGTCGAACAAGGCGCGGTATTGAAGCATGGCTTTTCGAAGGTCCTCGGTCGTGGCTTGGCGCTGCGAGTGGAGCACCGCTATGTCGTGTCCCGCGCGGTAATGCTCGACCACCGTTGCGTGGTCAACAGAAATTTCCGCAGCGCGGTTCTCAAAATCGCTGGGTGGATAGCCGCAGGCCAACATCACCGTCCCTATAAGCTGGTCCGCTCCAGACAGTGCACCCGCGGGATCATCTACGAACGTTGCCTGGATCTTGCGCCATGACTGTTGAAAGCGATCGCGATCAGCAGCGCCGAGCGGCTGGAGAGAATAGCTCTTCACGCGTTTTTCGACGCTCTCAAGTTGTGCTTCGGCCTTGAATCGGTTCCCCTTTTCGGCGACGACCCGATCGTATTCCGAGCCAAATCGGGCACGCAACTTTGCGCTGCGTCGTTGCACTAGAATCAAAGCCACCACAGCTGCGACCAGGATTACTGCGACTACGAGCACTGTAATTTGCGTCGGTGTCATCGAAATACCTCGCGCCACTGTGACTTGGTTACGCATTGCGCCGCTGGGCGAAGCGCTGGTACATACTGTACGAACCCGATTAGCGCGCGGCCATCCAGTACACTCTGTAGTGATTTCAAAAATTGACTGTACCGGGCGGGTGGCACACCCTTCCACACCACCCAAACGAACGCAGTTGAATTTCCGGGTGCCGCACTCGCGCCGCAGGCGAGGGTGCGGGTTTAGATGCAACGTCGCGACATCCGTCCCATCGCAATGCCATTTCAGCTCACGATCCGGCATGCACACACTCTTTTCCCCATACTGTTATAACCGAAAGCTGCATCATCCCCACAACCCCGGCTCCGCCACCAACCCGCGCTTCACCGGATTCCTGTGCATGTAATTGAGCTTCTCGAACCTCTTCTTCGCGCTCCACACGTTGAAGTCATAAAACCACCGCTGCCAGAAACTTCGCAGTGCCTCCCGCGGCGCCACAGCCCACAAACCCATTTGATCCATATTCCGTCGCGTCTTGCGTAGCAAGCGCTGTGCCACGCGCTGCTTTAAGACCTGCATCACCTTAGAAGGCGTGCCCACTTTCGGCTCCGATATCAGCTCGCGAGCCACGGATCGCGTGTCACGATGCACGTGCCGCTCATCACTTGCGACCACCCAATTCAATCGCTAGCGAAACATAACCGAAAGCCAACGCAACTCACTGAAAACAATCAGCAGCGACCCAAATCAATCGCTAGTTTTTGTCGTGTTTTTGTCGACCGGCCGGTTCTCTCGCACCAAATACCACCAACTACGCTCCACGAAACACTAATCACTACTTACCACTCACCAGTCACCCGCCGTTGCCTGCCTCCACTGACTCTGCTAAAGTAAACGCGATGGCATCCCTCATCCAGGAAGTCGGCGAAACATTTTTCACGCTTTACAAGGGCTTCAGCGTAACGCTACGTACGATGTTTCGCAAAACTACCACCGAAAGTTTTCCGGACGCGCCGCCCACCGTGCAACCACGCTATCGCGGCATCCATGTTTTGCAGCGCGACGAGCACGGCTACGAAAAGTGCGTAGGCTGTTTTCTATGCGCCGCAGCCTGTCCTGCGAACTGTATCTACATCGAAGCTGCCGAAAATACCGCCGCCAATCGTATTTCAGCGGGCGAGCGCTATGCGAAGGTCTACAACATTGATTATTCGCGCTGCATTTTCTGCGGTTATTGCGTAGAAGCCTGCCCCACCGACGCGATCACTCACGGCCACAGCATCGAACTCGCCCCCTACAACATCAACGCCCTGATCTATCGCAAAGAACAACTCCTCGAGCCTTGGCCCCCCCGCGCTAAACACCCGTAGTTTTCAACATTTACCCCAAGCCGCAGCACCCCCGCGCCGCACGCCACCTCAACGCGCCGCCGCATCGAGCTAGCGCCACGTCTAGCCACTGCAACTACCAAATCGCAGGCGGATCTCGCGCGCAAATCCAGCAATCACAAGCGCATCTCAACCTGATTCGTAACGTAAGCCCAGATTACCTCGCCCGCGTCCAACAAGCCCGAAATCCTCTCCCCGACCACTCCGCGGGTTGTCGCGGCAATCATCTAGCGCAGCCCACCGCGTCCCCACTCGCGGTCGCGTCGCATAATCACGATGGACCAGAGCACCTCCCATGCCTGCAACCCCGTCACAAACTCTCCACCGTCGCACCTCCACCGCCATAGCATACCCAAAAACCAAAACCGATTCCCTCGCACGCGATTCAACACGCGGAATTTCCGGGAATGGGTACGGTATGGTTGGTTGGGGGCGACGATGAGCGGGTGGTGTTGGGCTACACGAGATTTTGTGGGGGAGGCAACTTCTGTGGGAGATACGAGAGGTGTTGAAGCTGCGCAATCGGAGTGGCTCAGATTGATCTGTAGAGGCGTGTCTTACGCGGAGGTTTTGCGAGACACATGGCGGATCATTGACATTTGTGTAATGAGTCGAGCGTGGCTCGGGCAAGTAATTGGGTGGGCGGCGCGGACGTCGGCGTCGGACGGCGTAGGCATTCGGGTTGATTCGGTGACGCAGACGACGCGATCGAACGGCACGATTATTGGGTACAAACGCGTGAAGCAGACGACGAACTGGAACGGCGCGGATATGCGGAATGCGTGCGTGCGACGGATGTCGAAGTTGGGCGGCTCGGGCATTCAACATATTGGTCGGGACCGGACGCGAGAATGTGGGACGCCAATGATGCGGGGGGACGCTCGACTTCCCACGCGACTGAGGCTTGTCACCAAGCCGCGAGCGAGGAGCTAGGTCACGAACGAGCCAACGCCGCGACTGGTCCGAGGCTGCTGCAGAGCGTTGAAACGGCCTATGAGTTGGTGCGGTGGAACAAGAGCGAGCCAACTCTGCGAGCGGGCAAGGTCACTGAAAGGATTGAAATGACGAACGAGTTGGGGTGGTCGCACAAAAGCGCGCATCGCTCGAAGCGAGATCATGAATTGGGCTGGCCCGGGCACACGGCTCCATTTTCAAGAGCTTCGGCGGCTGGGAAGGACCTATGAAATACGCGGCCGGTCGTGCCCGGGGGCTACGGGCGCGAGGTGATGAGATCTGAAACTGCGAGCGAGCATAGCGACATCGGGCGTGCGTGCCGCCGTGCGCGCACCAGGCATCGAACGCGCGGAGGTTTTTCAGATGCAACGTGTACATCGGGAGAGGGAACTGCTCGCGGAGGAGTATGCGCGCGGTTACATGGCTGGGTGGCGCGAATGCTTTCAGACGTTCCTTTCAGCGGTGGAAGAGGAAATCTCACACGTGGACGACGGCTGGGAGATCGGATCATTTCTCCCCACGGCGCCAAAACCGCCTGGTACGGAAAACTGAGAGCAGCACCGCACGAACTCACGGCGTTGAGTAGATCGCAAAACGCGACGCTGGCCAGCGGAATATCTGGCAAAGGCGAGGCACGAGCTGGAATACCAGCTGCTGATCAACCAACTCAGGGCGCGCGGAGGAAAAATGAAAGCGACGGAAGTGTTTGACACTTGTTACGGCCGATACCGCAGCTTGCATGACTGGCTGGAAGACACCACCGGCAAAGTGCGCGCAATTGATCTGGAATCGCCATCGTCGGGATATTCCTGGCGTCCGGCACGCGGGCGCGCCTGTGAATATGTCACGGACTGCGAGCGCATCGGCCGCTAATCGTTGCGCCGGCCGCAATGGAAAGGCCGGCTGAAGCTGTTCGAAATCTATTTTCTGCACGGCATGGAATACCGCAATGCGATCAAGCTCGTGGGTGTGGTGGAGGGGACGCTCGATGACTGGATGCAGGAGGTGAAACGCTCGGCGGCCCGGGAGCATTCGGGCTGCGGCCTATTTCCGCCATCGAGGTATTTTCATTCGTGAACTACGATTTGCGGTTGCTCGCCTGGAAGAGTTGTTTGAAGAGTTTAAGGCCGCCGGTGAGGGGGATGGCAAGAATATTCTTCAGGAACGCGCTGCGCCGTTCCAGCTTCGCTTCGAGCGTATCTTCTTCAGGTTTCTTGGCGGCGACCACTGCGCCGATATATTTCACGAAGTTGATTCCACATTTTTCGCATTTCACGCCGGTGCGCTGCTTATTGCCGCAAGAAGGGCAGTCGAAACGCATCGTCATATGGCAGCGTTGGCAGAAGCGTGCGACTTCGCGCACCGTCGCTCCACATTTCGGGCAGGGAATTGTTGCTTGCAGTGCAGGTGGCGCAGTCGGATCCCACGCGTTCGCACCACGCTTTGCCTTTGCTCGAGTGTCGCTTCCAGGCGAGGCGGCGCGAGTATCTGGCCCTGGCATTGACGGTGACACTGTTCCGGCGCCCGCTGCAAGCTGAAGAGGCTTCACTGGAAGCGTCGCGCGCGGTTTTAGCCCTGGACCGGCGTCGGGCGGTTTGCCACCATTTTGTCCCGAAGATGAACTGCCAGGCATAGCTCATCATAACTGGGGCGTTGGTTGGGTTCGCGCGTCGCGTCGAATCGTGCATCCGCAGGGTTACCCTGTCCGGCGGTACAGGTGACGTAAACCCGCTGCATCGTGCGTGAAGCGACCAGCGGAGATGATGAGACGTCGCTGGCGACCAGCTATTGCGCGGCCTTCGCGGACGTTTGCTGCGATGAGTTGACTGCGGAGGTACTGCGGGTGGGCGGCGGAAGTTTGGAGCGGATCAGCGATTCGACTTGCCTCCAGACGCGCGGGTCGCATTCGATTTCGATGTGGGTCTTCATGAAAATTCGATCCCACCAGGGGTAGGCATCGCAGCGGATTGGTTTCGCGGCGTAGTCCTGGCGGAAGTTTCCCAAGATGCGCGTGCGCTCAGGATCGGCGGCGCGAATCGCGGGGCGTCCGTGCAGCAGTCCGTCGCTCTGATAGAAATTGATGGCTTGCGCGACGTTTGCAGGAATCACCGAATCGTCTTCACCTGACTTTGCGACGCTGTCCACCTGAATGGTCAGCAGCACGGGCACTCCGTCGCGATTCAGCTGGTTTGCCAGGGCCACGGTTTCCGAGGCGCCCCAGCTATGGCCATAGATCACCACGCGCGCGTCGCGTTTTTCGTCAGACGAAAGCGCGCCGTCGTGGTTGGTATCGAGAAGTTGCAGAACTTGACGGTGCGCCTGGTCGCCTTGATGATTCTCGAAGGTGTTCACGTAGACCCCGGAAGGGTAGTCCTGGCGCAGGTGCGCGGCCAGCTGCACGCCGCTGTGCACTGGGTCATCGTGCCGTACGAATCCGCCGACAAAACCGATCACGATGATCTGCGGGGCAGGTTTTGCGGATTCCGCACTGCCGCGGGGGGCGTTGGCTAGGCGGATTGCGCTCCCTGTTTTCTCCAGTTTCTCGTGCGAGCGGGCTCGAGCCGCGGTACCACCAACCAAATAGGTGGCGATCACGAGCGAAACGAAGAAGTTAGCGGTGCGCATAATTTTGCCTGCGAGGAACTCGATACTAGCACAGCGTATGCCAGTGTAAATGATAGTTCGAATCCCACCACACAATACACTGGGCCGAACGCCGACGGTGCCCAGGCACGCGGGGGTCGACCGACGGAATTGATCGGGATCTTGTGTTTGGCAGTATGGCGGAGCATGACCCACAATTCAGTCGCACCTATCTATCCTATTTGCGGCTAGTTAGCGGCTGTCGGAGACACGCGACGCTTGAGAACACCCCCAAGTGCGCAGTGCGAAAGCCGCGCTAGCGATTCCGAAGCACATGTGCTATTATCGTAGTGGAAAGCGGTCTAATCTTAAGTGACACTTTAATTGTCTGAGGGGACCGGCGAAACCTTTCGCTAGGTAGCCGCGTCTAATTCGA
>Ga0070764_10000203_pt1 | contig 21285 bp, 21 predicted proteins | sample HubBroMetageWRM4_FD_67287 | JGI IMG/M metagenome (GOLD analysis project Ga0070764, IMG submission 67287) | Warmed soil microbial communities from the Hubbard Brook experimental Forest, New Hampshire - Hubbard Brook CCASE Soil Metagenome WRM 4 | ecosystem: Environmental > Terrestrial > Soil >... | reverse complement strand
GATCCGTCCACGATCGGCTCCAACGACGATCGTACAAGGTCCCGACGGCAATCTGTGGTTCGTCGAAATGGACGCCAACCGTACTGGCCGCGTAACACTTTAAGCCAACGGCATTCGACTTCCGGTGGGAGGCACCAATGTTCCCTCGAATTTGCATAGCGCTCTTGCTCGGCGGGCTGGCCGCGTTCGTGTCGGCTTGCTCGAATGCGGGAAACCGGACGGCGCTCCCGTCGTTCTCTGCGCAAGAGTCTAGCGCTTCAGCCGCTCATGCACGAAGAGGCGTCAAGATCCGCGAGTTTCCAGACCTTCCGCAAACGAGTTCGTCAGGATACTTTCCGCTGGGCATCGCGTCGGGGCCGGACAACTCGCTCTGGGTTATCGACGACATCGACCTGGACTTCGGCCAAGGCGCCGTCATCGAGATCGCGACCACCGGAAAGCTGCGGCATGCGTACTATTATCCCGGAACGAGTTCGGGAGCGGCGTTCGTCGACATCACCGTTGGACCCGACGGCGCGCTTTGGATGACCGACGACAACAACGAGCAGATCATCCGGCTCACGACCAAGGGAGTGTACAGCAAATTCCCGCTGGACGTCTCTCCAATCTCCATTGCGACCGGCCCAGACAAGGCCATCTGGTTCACGGGTCAATCGCTAACGGGCGTTGGCTATGAAGTCGGCCGTCTAACGACCAAAGGCCACGTCACGATATATCCGCTATCGCAACAAACATGGGATATCGCCGCAGGGCCTGACGGCGCGCTCTGGTTTACGGAGATCTACGGGCCGCCCGGGATCGGCCGAATTACCACGAGCGGAAAAATCACGGAATACACCAGCGGCATCACGGGAGTGCCGGAGTCGATCGCGGCGGGTCCCGACGGGGCGGTTTGGTTCACCGAGGACGCGAGCGGCGGCGGCCGGATCGGCCGCATCACGACCTCCGGAAGCGTGACCGAGTATTCGCACGGGATTAGCCCAATGGAAAATCCCAACGGCATCGCGCCCGGTCCTGATGGGGCGATGTGGTTCACCGAGACCCGGCGCCCCTACGCGGCAGCAAAAATCGGCCGCATCTCGATGCAAGGCAAAATCAACGAGTATTCGCGAGGTCTCAATTCGCAGTCCGGCCCTTCGGATATTACCGCGGGACCTGACGGCAGAATGTGGTTCGTCGAAACCAAAGCCGACGAAACCGGGCGGCTTACCATTTAAGGATTGGAAGAAAGAACATGATACAACGAATTATAGTAGCCCTGCGCATCGGCGGTGTGGCTTTCCTTGCTGCGGGGTGTTCCGCTTCAGGAGTCAGCACGCCGCTGCCCAACTCCGCAGCGACAGCAAGCGGTTTAACCTCGCTAGCCGTTCCCGGAAAGGATCGCGTTAGAATCAGAGAGTTTTCGGACCTTCCGCAGTATAGCGACTACTATGGACCCAGCGCCATAACCAGCGCAAACGGCTCGCTTTGGGTCACCGACGACATCGATCAAGATTTCGGCGAAAACGTCGTGGTGCAGCTCACCACGTCCGGGAAAATGACGAATGCTTTCTACTACTCCGGCCCCATTAGCGAGGGCGCTTCGTTTCGCGATATCGTTCAAGGTTCCGACGGTAATTTTTGGATTGCCGACTCTTACAACGCACAGATCGTTAAAATGACCCCGCAGGGTTCGTTCACGAACTTTCCGCTGCCGAGCTATAGCTTTCCAGACAGTATCGTCAGCGGACCGGGCAAGGCGCTGTGGTTCGCGGTCCAGCCGGGTGCCGGCGCAGCCATCGGTCGTCTCACGGTGAAAGGACGCTTTACCCTCTATCCGGTCACCGTGACACCACAGGATATCGCGGTAGGATCCGACGGCGCGCTTTGGTTCACCGCGCCGTACAACAACGCCATTGGGCGTGTCACGACGGATGGCAAATTTACCGAATATACGAAAGGCATTAGCACCGGCGCGGACCCGTATTCGATTGCGCCGGGGCCCGATGGCGCCCTTTGGTTCACCGAAGCATTGGGCGGACGAATCGCACGCATCACGACGCACGGCAAGGTCACCGAATACTCGAAAGGCATCACGCCGACCGAAGAACCGGCCGATTTGACAGCCGGCCCTGATGGCGCAATGTGGTTTACCGAATTCGAGTCGTACGGTTCATACCAGATTCGCGCCTCGAAAATCGGCCGCATCGCGACAAACGGCAAGGTCCACGAATACTCTCGCGGGATCAATCCGAAAGCCGAGCCAACCACCATCACGCCGGGACCCGACGGCAACATGTGGTTCGTCGAATCCTCGGCCGACGAAACGGGCCGCCTCAGCCTCTAGCGACGATTTGTCACAAGCGTGGGAAACGCGTTACGATTCGCCGTCGTAGTAGTCGAGGATGGGTTCGGCGCGGACGAGCGTATCGGTCGCGTCGACGAGCAGCTTCTTCGAATCGGGATAGAAGCAAACGTCGTCGTGGCTGGTATTTGCGATGAGGATTACCGTGGCAGGCGCGTCGCTGCGATTGACCAGCTTGTGCGCGCCGAACTCGCGGGTTGGAAAGGCGATGAGATCTCCCGCTCGCAGCTCCGTTGAGCCGTGCGGGGTTTCCAGGGTCGGACTTCCATCCCAAACGATGAAGAGCTCTTCCTCGGCCGTATGCCAATGTGTGGGGCAGAACGCATCACCCGGATGTAGGCGCGTCGCCCGGTAGCCAAGCTTCTCCGCGCCTAAGCGAAAGCCGACCTCCGCGTCGTCGCTACAGTAGTTTGCCGGGCCGGCGTCTCGACGAAACGGCAGCTCGTCGAGATTGACGATGTTGACTCGCGCGTCCGCGCGCCGCTCGAGGCAATCGTTGATCGCCTCGAATGCGCGACCAAAGATCGGCGCGCCGTCGCCCATGAGCAGATGGCGTGGATAGACCGCTCGCAGGCTGCGCAGCGATCGCGCCGCGCGCACCGGGTCGCTGAGCTTCTCGTCGGGCATCATCCGCAAAGAACCGGCGGGATCGCCCCAGAGCGCGTCCCCAACAATCACCGTTTGCTTCGACGGCAAGTGGAGAGCAAATTCGCCCGCCGTCTTGAGACCGTCGAGCGCGATGACGGTTGCCACGCCAACCGTATCGGTATCGCGTAGAATGCGGTCGGCTCGAACCGACATCTCACGCGCATCGGGCTCGCTCGCGGCAATGGGCGCCGCGAAACGCTGCGCTGCGGCGGCGGCCGCGCGCTCGTGGTCGCGATTGGTGATGACGATCCACTGTGCGCCACCCGATCCAAGGATCTGCTCGGCGTCAGCGTCGTCGAGCGGAAGCGGGTCGACGAGCAGATTCTCGCGGCCGTCCTGAACGAAGTACGAGTTAAAGTAGAGCCCGCGGTCGGGCTGCCACTGCGACCACATGGACACGCCGTCGATACAAGTGCGCTGCATTTAGCGTAAGGTCGGCATTATTGCTGCGGCATCCTTGGCAGCGGACGCGTCGTAAACGGGGCGCGCCACTTTCGATCGCCGACGGTCAAGACCCAGACGAAGGTTCCGTCGGGCGGCAGCGGCATCGGCGCGATGTTGACCGCGAACGGCACGTTGATGTCGGATCCAGGCTTCGTGCCGCTCGGACGCCCGACTTCGATCTCACTCTCCATGTGAAGGCCGGAGTAGTTTTCCGGCCCCGTCTGCAGCACCACCGGCGCACCGTCTGCGTCGAGAAGGTCGAGCGCCCACTCTATCTTGCGATTGGTCTCAGCCCACGGAACGTGCAAGATAAACGCCACCGCAGAAGGTGCGGTCATCGGGCTGCTCGTGTACGTCCAGCCGACGCCGAGCGCGTGCAGCTTGCCGTCGGGCGACGTCTGGGCCGAATCTGCGAGAAACAACGTGGCTTCCACTTCTGGTCCTTCGTTTCAACGGGACGATGCGAGCAAAAGACGCAAAACGAACTGCAAGATACCGCCATGACGATAATATTCGGCTTCGTTCGGGGTATCGATGCAGACACAAACGTCGAACTCAATCGACCGGCCGCTGCGCGGATCGGTAGCCTTGACGTGGGCCTGCATTCGTGGCTCTACGCCTCCGGCAATGCCCGTGATGTCGAAGACCTCTTCGCCTTCTAGACCATACGTATGACGGTTCGCGCCGTCGAGAAACTGGAGTGGAAGCACGCCCATGCCGATTAAGTTGCTGCGATGGATGCGTTCGAAGGAGTCCGCGATCACCGCCTTGATGCCGAGCAGATACGGCCCTTTGGCGGCCCAATCGCGCGACGAACCGGACCCGTACTCCTTACCGGCCAGGACGATCAGCGGCGTTCCGTCGGATGCGTACTTGCGCGAGGCATCGTAGATGGAGAGCTGCTCGTTGCTCGGTAGATAGCGCGTGAATCCGCCTTCGACGCCGGGCACAAGCGCGTTGCGTAACCGAACGTTTGCAAACGTTCCGCGTACCATCACCTCGTGATTGCCGCGCCGAGCGCCGTATGAGTTGAAATCGCGCGGCTCGATGCCGTGCTGCATCAAATAGCGCCCAGCCGGCGTGTTACGGCCGATGCTTCCTGCCGGTGAGATGTGATCGGTCGTTACCGAATCACCCAAGACCGCAATCGCGCGCGCTCCCAGCACGTTTTGCAGCGGAGCCGGCTTGGCGGGCATTCCGTCGAAGTACGAGGGTCGCTTGACGTACTCCGACGCCGGGTCCCAGCGATAGCGTTCGCTCGGCGGGACGTCTAGCTCTCGCCAATTTTCATCGCCCTTGAACACGTCTGCGTATTCGCGTGCGAACATCTCTCCGCTGATGCACCGCGCCATCGTCGCTGCGATCGCGTCGTTGGTCGGCCAGATCTCTCGTAAAAAGACCGGCTTCCCATCGCTGCCGGTGCCGAGCGGCTCGCTCGTGAGATCGACGTCCATCCGCCCCGCGAGCGCATAGGCGACGACGAGCGGGGGCGATGCGAGATAGTTGGCTCGAACCTGCGGGTGGATACGCCCTTCGAAATTACGATTTCCCGAAAGCACGGCCGCGACGATCAGATCGGCATCGGCAACCGCCTCGGCGACGTCGCTGGGCAGCGGCCCGGAGTTCCCGATGCAGGTCGTGCAGCCGTAGCCGACGAGGTTGAAGCCGAGCCGGTCGAGATCGGCCTGCAATCCTGCCTTTGTCAAGTAATCGGTCACGACTTTCGAACCCGGGGCCAGCGAGGTCTTCACCCACGGCTTGGTTTCCAGGCCTCGCTCCGCAGCGTTGCGGGCCAGCAATCCGGCGCCGATCAGCACCGACGGGTTCGAGGTGTTCGTGCAACTCGTAATGGCGGCGATGACGACGGCGCCATCGTCGATCTGGTCCACCGCTGGAGCAACCGCAACGGTTCCGCCGCCGCCCTCGTCTTCGAAGCGGGAGACTGCGCCGTTGGTGCGATCGCGCGCTGCAACCCATTCTTGCAACGCGTGCTCGAAGGATTTTTTCACGTTCCCCAAAGCGACGCGGTCTTGAGGACGTCGCGGACCCGCCAGACTCGGCTCGACGCTTCCTAGATCGAGCGCGAGTGAATCGGGAAACTCCGGATCCTCAGCCGCGTCGCTCCGAAACAAGCCCTGAGCCTTGGCATACGCTTCGACCAAAGCGATTTGCTGCGCCGGACGTCCGGTTAAGCGCAGGTATTCGAGCGTCCGGTCATCGATCGGAAAGATCGCCACCGTCGAGCCGAACTCCGGCGACATGTTGCTGATCGTCGTGCGATCGACGACGGGAAGCGCCGAAAGCCCGGCGCCATAGAACTCTACGAACTTTCCGACCACGCCTTTGTGTCGTAACAGCTCGGCTACGGTCAGCACCAGATCCGTCGCGGTGACGCCCTCGCGAAGCGCGCCTTCGAGCCGAAACCCAACAACCTCGGGAATCAGCATCGTCACCGGCTGACCGAGCATCGCGGCTTCGGCTTCGATGCCTCCGACGCCCCACGCGAGCACGCCCAGCCCGTTGACCATCGTCGTGTGCGAATCGGTGCCGACCGCCGTATCGGGATAGGCGAGCGGATCGCTGGAAATGTCCGCTGCACCGAAGACGACGCGCGCGAGATACTCGATGTTCACCTGGTGCACGATCCCGGTGCCGGGCGGAACGACGCGCAGTCCGGCAAGCGCCGACTGCCCCCACTTCAGAAACGCATAACGCTCGCGGTTGCGCTCGAACTCGAGATCGGTGTTCTTTGCCAATGCGTCATTCGAGCCGAAGTAATCCGCCTGAACCGAGTGATCGACGACGAGCTCGACCGGCTGTAACGGATTGATCGCTTTGGGATCGCCGCCCATTTGCGCCATCGCGTCGCGCATCGCTGCCAGATCGACGACGCAGGGTACGCCGGTGAAATCTTGCAACAAGACTCGCGCAGGCCGAAAAGCGATCTCTCGTTCGTTACGTTGACGACCGCTCCAGCGAGCCAACGACTCGATGTCCTCGCGGCGAACCGTTTCGCCGTCTTCGAATCGCAAGAGATTCTCGAGCAGAATCTTGAGGGAAAATGGCATGCGCGCCAATTTCGCCAAACCGGACTGCTCCAGCGCGGCGAGTCGGAAATACCGATACGTGCGCTCGCCGGCGCGGAGCGTATCGAGCGCTCCGAAGCTATTGGGGTGTCGATCCATCGGACACGCGTACTTTGGGATCGCCCTGCGCGTAGCCTTCGATCTTCAACGTCGCTTCACCGGAGAGCAGCCGCCAAAGCGGTCCCGCCACAAGCGCGAGACGCCACGGTTGCAATGCGAGCGCGCGCTCGAAGCTCGCTCGATCGGAGGGAACTTCGCGCGCCACCCGTTCGAGCGCGGCGCGCGGTACGACCAAACTCGCCGGCAGGGCCGCATCGCGAGCGATCTCTGCAATCGCGGCGCTCAATAATGAGACGAGCGCGTCGCGTGCCGGCGCGGTGGGGCGGGTTGGCCGTTGCGGAAGGTCTGCTTCGTCGAGAGCCTGTCCGCGTGCGACGGCTTGCAGGATCGCCGCGCCCAGCTGGCGCTTCATGCCGGCGTCGAGACGCCGCAGCTGTGCGAGATCTTCGAGATGCGCCGGCTTGAGGGTCGCCAGTCCGGCCACCACGTCGTCGGGCAGAATGTAGCGAACCGGCAGATCGCGTTCGCGCGCGGTGCGATCGCGGAGCTTCACCAGTTCGTTAAGAATTCCGAGCTCGCGCCGGCTCATACGCGACGCCCCCGGAATGCGAAGGTACGCGCGCCGCTCGTCGGTGCGGTAACGCTCGATGTCGCCGAGCTCCGAACACTCCTCGTAGACCCACTCATAGCGTCCTCGCTTCTCGAGCGCCGGACGCTCCGCGTCGTAGAGCGGCAACAAATATGCGACGTCGCCCACGAGATAGTCGATTTGAGGCGCCGTGAACGGGCGCGTCGACCAATCGCTGACGGTCTGCGACTTCGCCAGCCGCACACCGCAGACGCCGCGTACCAAATCAGCAAGAGAGACCTGCATGCCGTAACCGAGAAACGCGGCGGCCACTTGCGTATCGAAGACTCGCGGCGGCACGAGGCCGAATCGGTCGGCGAAGATCTTCAGATCTGCCGAGAGTGCGTGCCCGACGACCGTCGTTTGCGTAAGCGCGAGGGCGAGCGGCCGCAAGTCGGGCAACGCCAACGCGTCGACGATCGCGGCGCCGTCGTCAAATGCGAGCTGCACGACCATGAGCCGCGGCGAGTACGTTCGCTCGGCGTGAAACTCCGTGTCGAGAGCAACGCGCTCTGCGTCGGCGACCCGCGCGCTAAGTTCGTCGAGCGCTCGGCGGTCAGCGACGATCAGCGGCTCCGTCACGGCTTCGGCGACTCGCGATGGTGGAAATGAAAGTGCGGGCAGCGATGCGTTTCGCAATAGTGGCTCGCGTAGTGGCGTGCCCGCGCTTCATAGCCGTGCACCGCAATGGTAACGCGATCGCCGAAGATCGTCAGCAACGCGCAGATCGGAATAGCGATGGCGCACATCGTCCAAACGTGAACCCATATCGGGACGCGAAATGCCGCGGCGGTTGCCGTCGCCACGGTGCCGCCGAATCCCGGGATGATCCGCACGGAGAGTAAAAATGCGGGCGAGCCGACGGGAAACCGTTTCACCCATGCGGGCAGTCGCGCCAGGTAATCTTCAAGGCGCCAAGCCTGCGTTGCGTGAGTATTGATCCAGTAGCCGAGCAGCGCACCGCCGATGAGGCCGAAGATGTCGACGAGCGTTCCCCTCACCGGCCCAAAAATCGCTCCGTTCATGATGGCTAGCGCGTCGGTCACGGAAAACGGTGCGGCGGCGACGACCACGAAGATGGCGACGGCCAGCGGATAGGCGAATGGACCGATCGTTCGGATCATGTGGGAGACATGGGGCTGATGGCGGATCACCAGGTACGCGAGCGCGAACGAAGCGGCGAGCATCGCGAGGGCGGCGATCTTTCGAAAGAGGTGGTTCAAACGATGCTTTTGCGGGGAGTTATCACATTGCTGTGCGGTGTTGGTCTCTACACCTCGCTTTTCATGCTGAATAAGAGCCGGCGAGCCGCGCGGGGCGAAATCGAGGGTCCCAGCGTCGTAAAAACGCCGAGGGCTCACCTTTTCGGCGTTCCTAATTCGCTGCTCGGGTCGCTCTACTACCCGGCACTCGGCCTCGCGGTCTGGTTTGCGCAGGGACGCCTAATGACGATCGTATTGCTCGCAGCCGTCGTCCTCGCCGCGGCCACATCGGCGGTACTCGCCTATTCGCTGCTCTTTGTTACGCGCCGGGAATGCGCGTATTGTTGGGCGTCCCATGCCGTCAATTGGGCCCTTCTTCTCATTTGTGGGTGGTTATTTCTCGCGGGCTCTTGAGTTTTGGCATCCGACTTTGGTAGAATCTGCCTCTCTGGTTCGGACGGCAGAAACGGTTGCCGAACCGCCTGGAGAGAGGGCCGGACGCGTAGCGATTAGTCTACAGTCCGGTGAACGGCAGATTGATCGGGGGCTGCGCGAGTGCGTGGCCCCTCTGCTCGTTCGAGGGCCGCGATCATTGCGCGATAGACCGGATCTTGGGTCGGGCTCGCCCCAAACCAGGCGTCGAGCATCTCCTCGGCGACGGGCGCGGCGGTCGCACGAATGCTCAGGCAGAGCACGTTCGCGTCGTTCCACTCGCGAGCTCCGCCGGCGGTGGCGGCGTCGCCGCAAAGCGCCGCTCGGATGCCCGGCACCTTGTTGGCCGCGATGCTGACACCAGTCCCGGTCCAACAACAGAGGACGCCGTACTGCGCTTCGCCTCGCGCAACACACTCGCCAACGGCGCGCCCGACCGACGGCCACGCTTCGTCGCTGCCCGGTGTTAGCGCACCGAAACGCACGACTTCAAAGTTTCGCCCACGCAACCAGCGATCGATCGCCTCGGGGAGCTCTCCCGCAATATCGCTGCCCAGCGCTACTCGCATCGTCGAGAGGTTTTCGCCAAACGCTGGCGGCAGACTTGTGGTTCCATGAATCCGGTGCGTCTGGCGGCGACGGTCATACTTGCGCGAGCGCCATTCGAGCTCTATCTGACGCGTCGAAGCGCAAGCAGCGCCTTTGCTCCGGACGCCTACGTCTTTCCCGGGGGCACGAACGAGCCGCAGGATGCATCGCAAGCGGCACAGGACCGAACGCTGGGACTCGAGCCCGAGCGTGTCGACCGCGAGTTTCGAGCCGCGGTCTCTTCCGATTTAGCGTGCGACGAAGCGGCCATCGATCGCGCCGCAGCGCGAACGCTTCTCGTTACGGCATTGCGCGAACTCTTCGAAGAGGCCGGCGTGCTTTTTGCGCGCACTGCCGGCGGTGTAATGGTTGACGCCCGGAGCATCGACTCCGAGCGCTTCGCGCGCGAGCGCGTCGGCATCCGCGAAGGGACGCTAACGTTCGCCGCATTCTTGGATGCCCACGATTGGTATGCAGACGCGCGGGCGCTCACGCTCTTCTCGCACTGGATCACGCCGCGCAGCGAACCACGCCGCTATAACACGCACTTCTTCTTTGCGATCGCACCGCCCGATCAAGCTGCATTTGCCGACAGGGTCGAGACGCACGACGGCATGTGGATTGCACCCAACGATGCGCTCGCGCGTTACCGTCGCGGCGAGTTGCACCTCGTCTACCCGACGATCAAGCACCTCGAGCGTCTCGCGGCATTCGACTCGCTCGATGCGGCGTCGACCTTTGCCCGCGCCAAGCCCGTTCTGACGATTGTGCCGAACGATGCGGGCGCCGATTTCGAAATTCCGGCAACATTGGAGGATGCGTGGTAACGACCATACGGGCGCCCAATCCATCGGCGATGACGCTGCAAGGCACCAACTCCTATCTGGTTGATTGCGGCGACGGCGATGCGCTCGTGATCGATCCCGGTCCGGCAACCGGCGGGCACGTACGCGTACTCATCGAAGCCGCGGCGCAGCGCGAGCTCGCGATACGAGCGATCCTGCTTACGCACGGTCATCCGGACCACACGCTGGCCGCCGTCCCACTTGCCAAAGCGACGGGGGCCACCGTCCTTGCGCATCCGAACAGCCGAGTTGCTCGCGACGCCGACCTGCCCCTCGAAGGCGACCTACGGGTGGGCAGCGTTGCCCTGCGAACGGTCGACGCACCGGGTCACACGTTCGATCACGTGGTCTTCTACCTGCCCGAAGCGCGCGCGCTCTTTACCGGCGACGTCATTCTCGGCGAAGGCACGACGGTAATCGCGCCGCCCGGCGGAGCGATGCGCCCATATCAGCGTACGCTGGCGCGGTTAGCCGGCGAGTTCGGCGATGCACGCATCATTTACGGCGGCCACGGGCCCGTCGTCACCGACGCGCCCGCCAAGATTTCCGAGTACATCGCCCACCGCCAAATGCGCGAGGATCAGATCCTCGACGCACTCCGCAAGGGGCCGTCGACGATTCCCGATTTGGTGCGACGCATCTACTCGCCGCAGCGCCAAGTACTCTGGCCCGCAATGGCACGGCAGATTTTGGCGCACCTGATCGCCCTTGAAAGCGAAGGCCAAGTGATCGCGCGGCGACTCGACCGGCCGATGACCTCGGAGGAGGCCGCGATGCTCAATCCCAAGATCGAGGAGATCCTCGGCCCGGAGGAAGCCGCAGTCGTCATCGCGGAGCTGGGCACCGAGCTACGTTTGGAATCGCTCTATGAGTACTCGTTCGTGGAGGCCGCGCAATAGATGTTGACACAGCCGATTCGCCGCACGATGCTGCTCGCCGGCATCGCCGGATTAGCTTCCTGTTCTCAGGCCGGCGGCCCGACCGTTCTTCCGCCGCAACAGAACGCCTCGCAAACCGCCTGTTTTGTCACGAAGATCGATCCTACCAAGGTTCAGGCGACCATTACTTTCTACGGGTGGCCCGACAACGCGCCGCCCGGCAACAAAATCGCTCATCCCATTCTCCACAAACACGCCGGCGGCGACGGAACGTACTGCAACCCGACGACGTTTGCGACCGAGCGCGCCAACAACAAAGCGATCCCGTACGGAATCAAGATCTACGTCCCATTTTTGAAACAATACTTCATCCGGGAGGACTTGTGCACGACGTCGGGAGGACCGTCCGGCAGCGGCAGCAACGGCTGTTACGGGCTTTGGTTCGATCTCTGGGTCGGCGGCAACAAGGTTTCGAAAAAGCACGCCGTGTTCGCGTGCGAGCGGGAACTGACGCCAAACCATGATGTGCCGGTCATTCTGTGGCCGCGCGACGGACTGCCGGTATCGCATCCGGGACCAATCTATCGCAACCAACCCCCGCCCGACGGCTCGTGCGACGGTAAGCCCGAAATGCGAAGCTAGGCGACGCTGAGCACGATTTTGCCGAACTGATCCGAGTGCTCGAGTCGGCTAAACGCAACGGTCGCATCACGTAACGGGTACACGTGGTCGACGACGGGCCGCAGCGCTCCGTCGAACAACGCTAACATCGCGCCAAAGTCCTGCGGGCTTCCCATCGACGTTCCCAAGATCGTGACGTGTTTCCAAAAGAGCGGAAACATCTTGATCGTGGCATCGCCGTTCGTACCGCCGTAGACGACGATCCGGCCGCCCGGGCGCACGACGTCGAGCGCTTTGCGCAGCGTTTCACCTCCCGAGGAGTCGATGACCAGATCGATCCTCTCTGCCCGTAGCTGTTTCGACCATTCCGGCACCGTCACGTAGTTGATCGCGAGGTCGGCGCCAAGTGATTGAGCCCGCTCGAGCTTCGCGTCGTTGCTCGACGTTACGATCGCTCGCGCGCCGGCGTGTTTGGCGAAGAGCAACGCGAGCGTCTGCACGCCGCCGCCGACGCCCGTAATCAGAACGGTTTCGCCGCGCTGCAGCGCGCCACGCGTGAAGAGTGCGCGATAGGCGGTCAGTCCTCCCAATGGAATCGCGGCTGCCTCCTCCATCGAAAGCGCCGCCGGCTTCGGGTAGGCGTTTTCGGCCGGCACCGCGACGTATTGCGCGAACGTGCCGTCGCGAGGCATCCCAAGAATCGTCTCGTGGCCGGCATCCCAGACGCGTGGATTGTCGCCCCAACCAAACATCGGATCGATTACGACTTCGTCGCCGGCGCGCAGATCCCCGAAGACGGCGCCAAGGCGTGCGATCTCGCCGGCACCGTCTGCACCAAGCGTTACGGGCAGTTGCAACTTCGGATAGAGACCTTGCGTGATGAAGAGGTCGCGCCGATTGAGCGCGGCTGCACGAATGCGAACCAGCACCTCATCCTCGCGGATCTCCGGAACGGCGATCTCGTCGATCTGCAGTTGCTCGGGGCCGCCGATCTCGTGCAGGCGGACCGCGGTCATCGTTGCCATTACTCGTGGAAGGTCATGATGAACTTTAGCGCCGCCGGCTGAATGAAGAGTGCGTCGGTGGGGACGTCGGCAAGAAACTGCGAATTTCCAGCTCCCGCGTAGAGGCCGCGATACGGAACGCCGGCGTCGTAGAGGGTGAACGGTCCCGAAGCCGCGTTGAACAAATTCGTCACCGCGACGGTGAAGTCCAAGTGTCCGAAGTTCTTACCGACGGCGCCATCCACGAGCGTGTATGGCGGCTGATTGAGCGTGTTATTCTTTCCGGCAAAGGTGAGCGCGGTAGACGCGTGCCAGCCGTCCCGCGCCCAAGTGAGCATCGCCGAGCCCTGCTGCTGCGGAACGCCCAAGAACTGCTGGTAGTCGATCAGCGTTCCGCCCGAGGTCGGGTTGGAGACAAACGGTCCCAACGCGTACGGATAGGCGACGTTCAGGCCGTACGAAAAGGTCGCGACGAGGTTCTGCCGCGGGAACGACTGCTTGTAGCGCGCTTCGGCGCCCTCATACACGGCGTTGCCGATGTTGATCGGGATTTCGTAGGCGAAGCCGAGCGGCGTGCCGCAAAAACTTACCGCGCCGCCGCCGGGGTAGTAGTTCTCGATCGTATCGCGCAAATTCGAGCGATAGATCGAAACGTCGAGATTTGAGGTGTGCGAAAACAGGTGAGAAAAGCCGAGCTCGTACTCGGTCGCGTGCTCCGGGCGCTCGAGCGGATTGCCGTTGGGGACAACGCAGTTCGCATCTTTGGGTCCGAGCGCCGGGTTTGGCTGCAGCTGACCGTCCACGACGACCGCCGGAAAGAAGTAGCGCTCGGCAAGCAGCGGCGGCCGGAACCCGGTGCCGACCGAGAAACGCACGTCGCTCGAGGTGCCGAGATCCTGGCTCACACCCACTCGCCAATTCAACGTGTTCCCAAAGGTCGAGTAGTTGGCGTCGTAGAGTCCGCCTGAGAGCCGGAGCGTATTACCAATCTCTTGCGAGCCTCGAAGGAAATACGAGTTGATGCTCTGGGCTTGCGTTTCGGTTATCCCTAGACCAGTGAGCGCCTCTTGACGTAAGTATCCGCCAAACGAAAACTCGCTCTCGTCGAAAGTTCTTCCCCAGGAGAGGCCTTCGTTGTACCGCGTGTCGAGATGCGAGGCATCGTAGGGCGAGAGCGCGCCGCCTTGAAAGTCGATGTTGTTGTCGCTCGCATAAAAATCGGCCAACAGTGTACCCGATCCAAGCGGCGTACGCGAATAGGTATCGTAAGCGCGAATGCTCTGCGCGAAGTTTGCACTTCCTTGCCCGACGTGATCGCCGAAGACCGGATTGGCGACCTCGTTGGGACCGCCCGACGCGGACGGTGAAAACGCGCACGCCGGGCCGGGGCCGCTAAAGACGCAGGTCTGGTTACCCGCGATTCCGTTGAGCGCGCTCGATTCGTCGCGATTGTCGCCTAACGTAAAGACGCGAAACCCAAGGTCGGCACTTTGCGAGAAGTTGTAGTCGAGATTAACGAGTCCGAGCATGGCGGAGATCGTGGAACCGAGGTGCGTGAAAAACGGACAGTTCGGAGTCTTCGTCTTCGTCGCCGGACCGCAGTAGATCGGCAGATTGTTGGATGGAACGACCCAGGAAAACTGGTTCACTTGGCCCGTCTGCTGGAAATCGTTGCCGGCCAAAGCGTAGCCGAGTTTTCCGATTGTGCCGGTTGCATTGAGCCAGCTCTGCGTCATGCCGTACGAGCCGGCCGAGGTGGAAAAGTTGAGATGTTCCTCCTGCGTCGGGCGCAACGAAACCAAGTTCACCGCGCCACCGAAGGTGTTGCTCCCCTCCGAATCGGTTGGCCCAAGACCTTCGGTCACGTTGACGCTGTTGAAGGCCGGTACGCCAAACTGTGAGAGATCGATATCGCCGGTATTCCCATCGTTGAGCAGCTGGCCATCGAGCGTAACCATCGCTTCGGAAGGGTCGGGACCCCGCAGCGAAACGACCGCCGGCGTGGTGGGAGCTCCGGCGTCGGGACGCTGAATGATCACCGACGGGACCTGCTGCAGCCCTTCCAGGACTTGCGTGTAACCGAGTGCATCCATTTGAGCGCGCGAGACGTCCATCTCGGGAATCACGTCGCGATTCAACGTAAACCCGCTGTTGACGGTGACCGAACCGATGGTGCGCAGTTTCGGCGTATCGCTCGGTTCCAGTACAACCTCGATGTGCGAACCCTCCGCGACTTCGCCCGTGTTGACCGTGACCGCCGCGTAGCCATAGGCGACAACCGTGAGATCGTAACGGCCCGGCGGTATTACGACGGAAAAATTGCCTTTCGCGTCGGTCGTCGTTTCGACGATCTTGGGACCTCGCAACGTAAGCGTGGCCCGAGCAATCGGTGCGCCGCTTGGCGCGTGCACGGTGCCACCGACGAGACAGCAGACTGCAACGAGAATTGGGAGCATAGCCGGCGTGGCTTCGCTCACTCGGCCATGCCAGGCCTTCCGGCGCGATGCGACGTAGAACGGAGGCGATGAATAACGGGGCAAGGCGACTTCGCGCGTTCTTTCGGGGTCTCGCGCGGGTTCAACGGACTTTCACCATCGAAGCCGGACCGCTGCGAGCGAGCGGCGTGCCGGCGGTACTGCTCGGCGTGACGGGCATCATTTTGGCCAGCGGCGTCACGGCGGCGCTTGCGAAGGGAGCGACGCGTCTTCCCGAGACGCTCGGCCAAGCGCGCGGCCTCGCCGAAGCGTTGAACGCGCGTGCGCCGCGTCTTAAATCGTGATCGAAAACAAAACGCTGACCGAGCTGATTCGCGCCGCGATTCCCGACGCGGAAATCGGCATCTTCGACCGCACCGGAACGATGGATCATTTCAACGTGACCGTGCGTTCGAGAGAATTCGGTGGAAAGACGCTCATCGAGCAGCACCAGTTGGTCTATGGCGCGCTCAAAGGTGCGCTCAAAGACGGCCGCGTACACGCGGTCGAGCTCAAAACGATCGTTGCGGAGGAGTAAGCGACTGATGGATTACCAAGAAGAGATCGAACGCGAAATTGCTGCGAATCCGATCTTAGTCTACGGCAAGGGAACGAAAACGGCGCCGCGCTGCGGCTTTACGCTGGAGACGATCGAGTTCTTCGATCGCTTTGGGTATCCGTTCGAGGTGATCGACGTGCTGGAGAACGCACCGAAACGCGAAGCGCTCGCGGAAATGACCAATTGGCCAACGCTTCCGAAGGTCTTCATCGGGGGCGCGTTCTACGGCGACACCGACATTCTCGGGCCAATGGCGGCAAGCGGCGAGCTGCAAACCAAGCTCGAAGAAGTCTTCGGCGGTCCCAGCGAGCAGCGAGAGACGATCCAGCTGCGCTAGTGGTCTGGAACGCCACTCATGCCATATAGAACGATCATCTCGCCGGAGGCGCTCGCCGAGCGAATCGGCGAGCCCGACGTGATCGTGGTCGATTGCCGGCACGCGCTCGCGGACTTCGCGCTCGGGCGCCGGCTCTACGACGAATCCCACGTACCCGGCGCCTTTTTCGCGGCGGTCGAAGAGGATCTCGCCGGTGCGAAGACCGGCGCTAACGGACGCCACCCGCTGCCAAACCCCGAACGGTTCGCGCACTTCTTGCGCGCGCTTGGCGTCGACGACGCGACGCAGCTTGTCGCCTACGACGCCGGCGGCGATATGTTTGCGCCGCGCCTCTGGTTTCTGGCGCGCTGGATCGGACATGATGCGGTTGCCATACTTGACGGCGGGTTCACGGCGTGGGTCGCGCACGGCTATCCGGTTACCGCCGCTGTCTCCGAATCGACGCGCGAAGGGAACCTCACGATTCGGCTGCATCCGGAATACCTCGTCGATGCGGAGTATGTGCGCGAGCATCTGGAAGATCCCGCGATGCAGCTCGTCGACGTGCGCGCGAGGGAGCGCTATACCGGTGAAGTCGAGACGATCGATCCCGTCGCCGGACACATCCCGGGTGCCGCTAACCGCTGGTTCAAAGAGAACTTCGGACCGGAGGGCCGGCTCAAATCACCCCACGCGCTCCGCGCGGAGTTTGAACGCGCCGGACTCGAACCCAAACGCACGGTGCATCAGTGCGGCTCGGGCGTTTCCGCCGCAGTAAGCCACCTGGCGATGGAGCACGCCGGTCTCGAAGGCTCGCGCGTCTACGGTGGATCCTGGAGCGAGTGGGTCGCCGACCCGTCACGCCCGATCGCGAGGGGCGATGAGGGATAAACCTGCACGCAGCTCTCGGTCGCGTCGCTCACCATCGGCTGCATCGCGTACGATTTCGTGCCGAACTGGTCGTTTGCGATATTTTGCCACTGACATGCATCGGCGATCTCACCATTGCTCCCGCTCCATCCGCTGAAGGGATACGGATCGGTAATCGTCTCGCCGTACTCGTGCCCCGCCATGATCGTCATGCCCTCGTCCATTCCGCTTTCGTCGGACGGCGGCTTGATGATGTTGGCACCGCACTTGATGCCGCTGGTAGCATCGGTCATGTAGGGTAGATTCGCGTAGGGAACGAGCTGCTTTCCGTACGACGTGTCGCTATGGTACGAACACCAGATCGTGCCGAACCCCGCTTCGCTATGGCCGTGCGGCGTGGCGACGATGTAGACGCCGTTAGGATCGAATCCAAAGTGGGCGACGCCCCGTAAGGACTCGGCGGCGACATCGGCATCGGTGGGATGTTTTGCGATCGGCGACTCGTCGTCCCAGCTACCGCCGAACTGATTCGCAGCATTCGTGATGTATTTCTTCTTTTTTCCGGTGTTCTCGTAGTACTGCGTCTCAATGTTATTGTGACCGCTGCCTCCCATGTTTTTCGTATATGTCTCGAGCAGCGGTGCCAGCTTGTTGGCGTCGCCGTACTTTTTATAATCCCAGAAGATGAGGTAAAACTTTGGCGCGACGGTCACGAGGCCGCCCTGGTACGGCACGAAAGGAATCTCCGCCGGCGTGATCTTGGCTTGCGCGCCGCGCACGAGCGCGTAGTGGGGCCGGTGGTAGAGCACGCCATGGGCATAGATCCAGTCCGGACCGCTGGCAGCAAACGACGTAGATGGAGCAACGTTGGTCGCCGCGCCGCACCCCTGTAGTACTGCGGCCAGAAGAAATGCGAGTCCGGCGGTGCTGTGAGAAAACTTTGACATACGGCCTCTCTTTTAGTCGTTGGAAGTACGGGGGTTAGCGGTTAACGGGAGGTGGAACGGCAAACGGTTTCGCGATTGCGCCGGCCGGCGATGCCCGGAGCTTTTCTAAATCTTCCGGCGTCGGCGCTTGAGAAAAATCCCGGCACGTGTCGACGAAGCAGTAAAATCCGAACGGTTCGTCTGCGCGATTGACGAACTGGTGGAGTTCGAGGGGCGCGATGTAGACGACGTCATTCGGCCCGATCTCGGTGGCGCTATCGCCGACGATTGCGTAGCCGAATCCACGGCGGACGATAATGTAGTGCTCGTGCTGATGTTTCTCCAGACGCGACGCTGCGCCCGGCTGCACTTCGAAGTAGCGCAGTTCCATGCTCGGTCCCGGCTCGCTTGGGTTGGCCTTACGGTTCCCAACGATCGTGTGGCGGGCGACGCCAGTACCGATCGCCTCAGGAGTATAGCCTGCCGGCTCGACGCCGTCCCAACCCTCGGAAGTTGCTCGAATCACTCGCCGCTGCATCGCCGCCCCACGATAGCACATTGGCCGCACGCGCCGCCAGGGCATGCGCGGCGATCCTCGAAGGAGCGCTTCATGCGAACGATTTTTCGTGCGGCATGCCGCGCGCTTTGCCCAAGCGTCTTTGCCGCACTGCTGGCCGCATGCGGCACCGCGCAACCCGCAGTCAACCCTGCGGTTGGACAACCGCAAAGCGCTTTACGAGTTCCGAGTCACGGTACGAGCGGCGCGCTGCTCTACGTCGCCGGGAATCACGTCATACAAGTCTACACCTACCCGGCCGGCTCACCGAGCGGATCGTCGAACACGCCGGGCGCGGTCACCGGGATCTGTTCCGATGCAAACGGCAACGTCTTCATCACCGAGGCTCCGAAAAAATCGTCGCACGCCGGCACCGGTTACGTCCAAGAGTACGCGCACGGCGGCACGAGCCCGATCGCTTCGCTGCAGGTTCCTGCGGGGGAGATGCCGATGGATTGTTCCAGCGACGCGACCACCGGAGATCTCGCCGTCACGCAACAGAAGAGCTCGAACTATGCTCCCAGCGTCGCGATCTATTCGGGCGGCAGCGGCACGCCCAAGATCTTGCAGACCGACGCCATCGGCGCCGATCCGCAATGCGGCTACGACGACGCCGGGAATCTCTTCGTCACCAGCGGCGGTAACGTCGGCGCGGAGCTCGCTGCCGGCAAGAGCTCGTTCAACACCGTGACGCTCGACCGGACGCTCGGCGGGGTGAAGCACGCGCAGTGGGACGGCAAATACTTTGCGCTGCAATCCTTCCAATCGAAGCACCATAACGGCGAGATCGTCGAAGAACGCATCTACCGCGTCCAAGTCTCGGGCTCGACCGGAAAGATCGCCGGCATCACCGAGTTTAAGAACTGGCCCGAAAAAGTCTCGGGCAGTTCGTGGATCGATGGCGGGACCATCGTCGGGACACCCGCGTCCGAGCTTGCTTTTTGGAAATACCCCGACGGCGGTAAAACGATGAAGGTCATTCATCTGAAGAGCCACATGATGGCGGTGACGCTTAGCTCCGGTAGCTAAGAGATAGGCTCCTCGTGCCGCGGTACTGGCTGCTAAAGACCGAGCCGAGCGCCTATTCGTTCGAACGACTTCACGCCGACGGTACGACGCCGTGGACCGGTGTGCGCAACTTTCAAGCGCGTAACAACATGATGGAGATGCGGATCGACGATCTCGCGTTCTTCTACCATTCGAGCATTGCGGAACCGGCCGCCGTCGGCATCTGTAAAGTCGTCAAAGCCGCCTATCCCGATTTCACCCAATTCGACCGCAGCAGCGAGTACTTCGACGGGCGCACCAAGGACGGCAAATCAATTTGGTTCATGGTCGACGTCGCCTACGTCGAAGCGCTCGCGCATCCGGTGACGCTGGCGCAAATGCGCGCCGAGCCGCGGCTCGTGGGAATGGCGTTGTTGCGCCGCGGACAACGCCTCTCCGTGCAGCCGGTGATGCCACACGAATGGAAGATCGTACTCGAACTTTCCTACGGTTGAGGAGTCCGCAGCGGAGCGGGACTGAACGCCTTCGTCAGTAGGAAGAGATAACGCGCCGGGCCGAGGACGTTGCCGATGGTTCCGGCCGATTGTCCGTTAATAAGCGGAATCGTTACCGACCGACATATACGCAACGCCGAACGGCGGCTCGTGGAGCGAGTTATTCTTTCCGTAGAGCGTCTCGCCGAAGAGGGCGAAGGCGCCGTTGCGGAAGCGATAGGTGAGTCGCGCGTCGCCTTGCAGGTACGGCACCGCCTGGTTCGAGACGCCGGTCGTCGTCGACCCGGTGTTATTGACGAACTCGCCGATATAGTTTTGGCCGGCGATGATGCCGAGATTGTTGTTATACGTTTTTGGAACTCCCGGAACACACCCTGGGGCTCCGCAGTAAAAGCCCGGCGGCAGATTGTAGGCATAGCCGCGTTGCGTCGATCCGGCGAGCGAAAATCCCCAACCGGCCGGCGGCGTTCGCTTTATCGTAAGCTCGATGCCCTCATAACGCGCGTTGCTGAGATTGACGTTCTTGGAGACGTAGAGCGGAACGCCTTTGGCGCCGCAGATCGAGACCGGGCAAGTCCCATTGAGATACGTCTCGGTCAAAAACTGATTGAAGAGATTGGTCAGGTAGAAGTCTGTGCTGGCAAACGTTACGTTGTCTCTAAACGCGTAATCGGCCCCGACATCGTAACCAAACGCGGTTTCCGACTCCAGCGTGCGGGAGTTGATAGTCTGCGTCGCATACGCGCCCGGTCCCGAGTGCGACGGCGGGACGATCTGATTTGCCTGACTCAGCAGATCGAGGAATGGCGGCGCGATCGAGAAACTGCGTCTGGCCGACCGCGTAGCTCGTCGCCAGCGCAAAGCACAGGATCACCGCAAGTGCCGATTCGGCGGCGTTCCTCACTCCGCAATCAGCTTATGAAGCGATGCCTTCAGGCGTCTTTACAAAAATCTTACCATGCGCTATTGCGATCGCTTATTTCCAGCTGAAGATGACCTGCCCGTCGCCTTTGCCCCCTAGCCAGCCCGTCCACATGCGGGATGCGATGGCGCTTGGCTCGACGTATGACGATCCGCCGCCGCCGCCACCGCTTCCCAAGTCGTAAGTAGCGGGTTTCGAATAGCCGCCGCTGCCCCCACCCCCGCCGCCACCGTAATAACCGCCGCCACCGCCGCCACCGGGAATTCCGGCTTCGTACGAACCGGCCCCGCCGTTGCCGCCATTGCCGCCGCGGCCTAACGCTCCGTTTCCGCCGGGTTGGCCGTTTTCGCCTTGGCCTGAACCCCCGGCTCCGCCCGACC
>Ga0070764_10000202_pt1 | contig 21308 bp, 18 predicted proteins | sample HubBroMetageWRM4_FD_67287 | JGI IMG/M metagenome (GOLD analysis project Ga0070764, IMG submission 67287) | Warmed soil microbial communities from the Hubbard Brook experimental Forest, New Hampshire - Hubbard Brook CCASE Soil Metagenome WRM 4 | ecosystem: Environmental > Terrestrial > Soil >... | reverse complement strand
ATCGCGCTTTTCATGGCCGGGCGCAGCGTCAGCGGCACCGCGAATGGCCAGCCGGAATTCATCGGCTATTTCGGCATCCAAGTTCTGCTCAGCAACTACGGCCGCTCGCTCGGCTCAGAGCCTTGAGCCGCGGCCACGCGCGCCGGCTTTGTCGCGCACAATCACCAGAATTGCGGAACGAGTCACGGTCTTCGCAGCGCAACGCGCCTAGCGTTGCCACGCGTGCCGCCTCAGTCTTGACTTCATCTGACTTTGCCGTGCAAAGTACGCGCGCAGCGTTGTGTGGGGAGAACTACTGATGGCCGGCAACGATAACTCGAAAAATGCCACCGCGAATTCGCCGTTTGCGAATCCTTGGATACAGCTTCTGGTCGGCGTCATCTGCATGGCGGCGGTCGCGAATCTGCAGTATGGCTGGACGCTGTTCGTCAATCCGATCGATGCGAAATACCACTGGGGACGTGCCGCGATACAAGTGGCATTCAGCCTGTTCGTGCTGCTCGAGACCTGGCTCATTCCGGTCGAGGGCTACATGGTGGATCAGTTCGGCCCGCGCTGGGTGGTTATGGTGGGCGGAATATTGGTCGCTTGCGCCTGGGTTTTGAATTCCGTCGCCGGGTCATTACCGCTGCTGTACTTCGCCGCCGCGCTCGGCGGCATCGGCACCGGTTGCGTCTATGGAACCTGCGTCGGCAACGCGCTCAAATGGTTTCCAAATAGGCGTGGACTGGCCGCCGGCGTGACCGCCTCCGGGTTCGGCGCGGGCGCGGCGCTCACCGTCGGGCCGATCCGGACCATGATTGAATCTTCAGGGTACGAACAGGCATTTCTGGTGTTCGGACTGATTCAAGGCGGCATTGTGTTCGTCCTAGCGTGGCTGTTGTTGGCGCCGCCGCCGCAAATTGCAACCGCCGTGGTCAAGCCCAGCCAAACGGCGCACGGCTATACGCCGATCGATGTCCTGCAGAGTCCCGTGTTCTACGTGATGTACCTGATGTTCGTGTTGATCGCCGCCGGCGGTCTGACCATGGCGGCATCCATGGCGCCGATCGCCGAGGATTTCAAAATCAGCAAGATCCCGGTTGAACTGTTCGGCATGATTCTGCCGGCACTCGGCTTTGCGCTGTTTTTGAACCGCATTTTCGATGGCGTCGGGCGGCCGTTCTTCGGCTGGCTGTCCGACCAAATTGGCCGCGAATACACCATGGCGCTGGCATTTTTGATCGGCGCCGGTGCTTTGTTCACCTTGAGCCGCTCCGGATCGAACCCGGTGATCTTCGTGCTCGTGACGGCGCTGTATTTCGGTGTGTACGGCGAGATATTCAGCCTATTTCCCGCCACTCAGGGCGACACCTTTGGATCGAAGTTTGCGGCGGCCAACAACGGCATGCTGTACACCGCCAAGGGCGCCGGCTCATTGCTGGTGCCGGTTGCCGCCATCATTGCCAAATCCCACGGCTGGGGGGCGGTCTTTACCGTGGCGATGACATTCAACGTCGTGGCGGCCCTGCTCGCGCTTTTCGTCTTGAAGCCTATGCGCACACGGCATTTCGCCAAGAGCCGCGCCGCTTTCGACTCTTAGCCTCGGCGCCGGCACTGGGGTGTTCGATGAGAGGTTCCTATGCGGCTTCCGAGGTTGGGGCTCTTTGTTGCAAAGAAAACACTTTGTTTAGCAAAGCCAATCATATATGGTATACCACGAAAATTACATGAAGCGGTGTGTCACTCCGTCCGTTGAATTGGTCTGAAAGGGGGTACTGAATGGGTCAATCAAAGCGCAGCCGCGTTTTGCATTTTCAAACGCTCAAGCACCTCCGCGCGCCCCAAATGGGAGTGGATTCCTAGATCATCGATTCGATCAAACGACCTTTATGAGGATCACAAGATGCTAAATCTAAGACTGGCGAGGCCTATGCTGATTGCGCTGGCAGCATGCGCCGCTAATATCTTCGTCCAGGGCAGCGCCTTGGCCGACGATGCGCAGGAAAACAAGGAGCTCAAGGAGCAAATGCGGCAGATGATGCAGCGCATGGACGCATTGCAGAAACAAGTCGAAGCCCTGTCCAAGCAGCAGGCTGCGACGCCGCCCCCCGCAGTCGTTGCCGCGCCGCCACAGGCTGCGCCGCCCCAGGCTATCTCTCCGGCGCAAGTGCCCGGTCCGCCGGTAGTTGCGAAAGCCGAAGAGAAGGAACCCCTGTTTAAGAAGTTTCTGAGCGGCTTCTACGGGACGCTGGACGTTTCGCTCGACGACACCAGCAAAGGCATTCGCGGACTCACCGCCTATTCCTATAGCTACGCCGGTGGAGTCCCAGGAAGCGGGTACGTCAACAATGGCCCGAAAGGCACCCAAATCACCGGCTCCGTCGGTTGGATCGGCGGCCTGTCCACGAACAAGTCGGTACTGGGCTACCGCGGCGAGCATCAGATCGACGGCAGCGATGTGTCCTTCATTTATCAGATCGAGACGCAGCCTTCCATCACCTCATCGCCCGGCCTCAATACCTCTTACACTCAACAGTCGAACGTGGTCAAAGGAGCGATCGGCTACGGCGACACCTTCGTCGGCGTCGCGGAAGAGGGCCTGGGTAAGCTCAAGATCGGCACGACTTACGCGCCCTACAAGAAGGCGACTGACCGCATGAATCCCTTCTCGGGCATGCTCGGCGACTACGCCGCCATCATGGGCAACACCGGCGGCGACAATCGCGTCGAGTTCGGTACGCGCCTCGACCATTCGATCTGGTTTGAATCACCCAAGTTCGGCAATGTGTTCAGCTTCGATGCTTTGATCTCTCCAGGCGCGAACCGAACCTATGACAATGTCGTTCAGTCCGCCGGGTCACCGGACTGCAGCGGCGGCAACACGCCGGGCAGCGGCAACTTGCCGCAGAACTGCGACGACGGGGGATTCGGCACGGCCTACAGCGCCGACTTGAAATTCGAGTATGGCGGCTTCTACGCCACGGTGGCGTGGGAACTGCACCACGACGTGAATCGCAACAGCGACGGCATCGGCTCCAACAGCCCGATGTACGGTTATCTGTTCGGCCTCACCAACAATTGCGCGAATCCGGGCGCGGCGCCGGTACTCGACTGCGGTACCTACAACACCTACCTGAATGAGTACGGCGCGGCGTTCGTGGCCGCCAACGGTTTCACGCCGCCGTATCTGACCGATGTCGCGGATGAATGGGCCATCAAGGGCGGCGTGCAATATGTGTTCGACTTCGGCTTGAGCGTCAGCGGAATCTACGAGTACATGCACCGCAGCGTGCCGGCGGCGCTCGAGTTCCAGAATGAGCGCACCAGAAACGGTCTGTGGTTTGCGTTGTCGCAGGATATTTTCAGCAGGGATAACATCAGCATCGGCTGGGCGCATGCCGGCAACACCCCGGGAGATCCGGGCGGCCAGCATAACTACAATCCGACCATTGTCGACGACACGGCGAACATGTACACCATTGCGTGGAAGCATCGCTTCGACAAGAGTCTGTACTGGTACTTGGACGCGGCGGACACCGTGAACAACGGCAATGCGCACTATGACATCGGCGCCGGCGGCCGCGGTCTGACGACGGATTGCCACGACGGTACGAATACCGTGTTCACGGATTACAGCAGCGCGGGACCCACCACCTGGGGTGGCTGCCATGTCATCGGCGTCTCGACGGGTCTGAATTACAAGTTCTAAACGACCGAGCATTGCGTTATTGCGGCATTTTTGCCGCCAAAAAAAGCCGGGGACGTAACAACGTCCCCGGTCCTTTTCGCCCTCGGTGGGCTACGCGGTTGCGAAGAACGGCGACTTGATCGGCACTTCGCACAGCACGGAATTGCCGCCGTTGGCGCCGCGCGTGATGATGAGCCTGCCGCCGATGGCGCTCGCTCGAAAACGCATCGTTCGCATCCCGAGACCTGAGCCCGTTTCGAGGCCCGCCGCCAATCCGTGGCCGTCGTCGACGACGGAAAGCCGCAGATCGCCCGGCCGCGAACACAGTTCAATCTCGATGTTTTTCGCGCCCGAATGCTTCAGGGCATTTTGCACCGCTTCTTGCGCGATTCGATACAGATGATTGCGCATCTTCAGTTCCACGGCCGGGGGCACCTCGTGCCGGCTGCGGAACCGCACCTTCGTGCCGCTCAGCGAGCTGCGTTGTGCCAGTAACTCGAGCGCGGCATCCAGATTACCGTCCGCGTTGGTCAGGGGTGAGAGACCCTGCACGATGCGGTGCGCATCCTGTATGCAGCTGGTTGCCAATAGGGCGAGTTGGTCCAGATCCACCGAAATCACGTCCCGCTCCTTCTGCGCGCGGTTCGCCAAGGCGCGCACCGAGAGGGCCAAACCGGTGAGTTCCTGCCCCAGACCGTCGTGCATTTCCTGGGCGATGCGCCGCTGCTCGCCGCCGATGGCTTCCATGAGCGCTTGCCCGAATGCGCGCCGCTCAGTCACGTCAATCGCGAACACCAGCTCGCCGGCCTGGCCGCCGCAGTCGATCGACTGCGTCCACACTTCGACCTCGAGCAGACGTCCGTCTTGAGTGCGATGCTGCGTTTCGAAAGGTTCCAGCGGTAAATCAGCCGTCACGGCCGCATCGTGAAGCGGAGGCAGCACCGGCTGATTCGGACCGGCGCACAGAATCTCGACGCTGCGCGACAACAAGTCGTCCCGGCTCCAGCCGTATTGGCGCACGGCGGCGTCATTGACCAGCAGAAATCTCAAGGAGTCCCGCGCGTGCACCCACAGGGGCTGCGGGCTGCCGTTGAAAATCTGCGCATAGCGCTGCTCCGCGCGCAGCGCCTCATTGCCCGCCGCGTCACGCTCACCGAGCAATGCCGTGATGATGATGCTCAAGCCGGACAAGGAGGCGATGAACGACCAAATCGTCACCAGGCCCTGCAACTGGTTGAATTGGGAAAACGCGCCGATGCTGAATGCCGCGCTGATCGCGGTCACGGTCGAAATCACGAACGAAGCTCCGGCGGCCAGCACCAGTCCGAAGCGCATCGCGCTGACAACGACCAGAATGAAAGCGAATACCACGATCAGCGGCCGGCCCAGATCTCCCGGCGCCAGCATGATCGAAGCGCAGCACACCACCAGTGCGAGCAACCACAGGCTGCCCTCGGGCCAATGGGCCGCGAAGCGCTCGAAGCTTCTGCGGTTGTACGCCATCAAGAGCGGACCCAAGAGCAGCGCGCCGGCGGTGCCGTTTCCCCACCAACGAACCCAGTGACTCGGATCGGTGGCGAAATCCTTCATGCCCGACAGGTAATATCCCGAGAGGCTAAACACAGGCCCCAGTGCCATGCCGGCGGCGGCGCACAGGATGAACAGCGGCACATCCTTCGCCCGTGAAAATCCCGGATCAAAACCGCTGCGCTCCAGCAGCCACGCCGAAGTCCAAGCGCCGCCCGCAAGACCGATTCCCACGCCGATGCACGTCACCCACGATTCGGATGCCGAGAGCACGATCGCGAAGCCTGCCAAAAAGACTGCGGGCCAAACGCGTCGGCCGAATCGATAAGTGGCCGCGACGGCGACGCCGTTCGGCAGATAGGAAAGCGTCAAGCTTCCCCCAAGGCGATGCAGCGAGAGGCCGAATGCACCAACCGCAAAAATTGATATGAATACGAGCAGGAGGCGGAGTGCTTTGGTCGTGATGCGATCAGAATCGAGCATCGAAATGCCTCAAGCGGGGTGAGCGCGATACGATTGTAGGCCAATTTTTTACTTATTGCGCAACGCGCGCCCGCACGCGACTTATTCCTTTTCAAAAAGCTGATTCGCGCGGCGGCTGTCCGCGAGATTTGCTTATGTTGCTTGTAGTCCTTGACATAAACAGCTCGCGTGTCGCCGCTGAGAGACGCCGATCACGCTTTCATTCTGCTCACTTCGTCAATATCTTGAGCACCGGTACCGTTCCTGGGAAAGGATTTATGGCAACGCCGATAAACGCCCCAATGGCAGGTGAGATCTGGCATCTCAGCATCGAGGACCTGTTTCAGCCGGTGCAAGAGGCGCCGCGCCTTGGCGGCGACGGACCCTTTGTCATCAACCTCAGTGTTTCGACCGCGCCGATCAGCGTGCCCACGAAGGCATTTACCCACAGCCCGCTCGACGCGCATGTCTATCAAATCCAAGTGACCGAAGACGGGCGAACGCGCTATCGCCTGCGGCTCGGGCCGTTCGCGTCCGAAGATGAAGCCGATGCGATCCTTGCGGAAGTTCGCGACACCTATCCCGGCGCATTGACCGCCACCGCGAGCGGCTCCGATATGCGTGTGATTGCCAGCATGCAAGCCAAGGCTGATCAGCGAGCGGCCGCTGCCAAGCCGGCCGATCTCGTCATTGAAAAGTCCGTCTCGAAAAAGATTGCCGCGGAAAAAGCCACGCCCGAAAAGGTGGCTCAAGAGGCCGCTCCAGAAAAGTCCACCCACGAAAAGGCCACTCACGAAAAGGTCGCGGCCAAAAGATTCGCACCCGAAGCCGCTGAAAGGGCGGCGCCGCAGAAAGCGGCAGTCCGCGAAAGCGCGGTGACCGTAAAGCCGGAAGTTCCGGAAATTTCAATCGACATCGCATGGCCGACCCCCGAGTTGGGTGTGCCCCCGAGCATGCCGCAGCGCGCGGCACACCCGACGTCGGCGCCGAAGCCGCAATGGGAGTTGCCGGAGTTGGATGTCCCATTGCCAACCATTCAGAGGCAGCCGGCCGCTGCCATTGTTCCAACAGCAGCGGTTGCCCCGGTCGCCGAGGCGACGGCGCCCGCACCTGCGCCGCAACCGTTTGAATTGAAGCTCGCGCCGCCGTACTCGGCCGCCAGCGCTCCCGTTTTGACTGAAGTGGTGACGCGTAGGTCTCCCGCGCCCAAGACCGCGGCGCCGACGCCCGCCGTCATTGCGGCACCCGTGTTGACCGACGCGGTCGCACCCAAGACCAAGGCGCCGCCCGCGCCCGCTGCGCCGGCGCCGGTGATCGTTGCAGCTGCCCCAGCGCCGTTCAAAGCGGCTCCGAAGCGCGAGACCGCACCGCCATCGAAGCCAGAGATGGCGGCGCCGCCGAAACAAGAAGTCCCGCCACCGTTCAAGCTGGAGATGGCACCGCCGCCAAAACAAGAGCTCGCAACCCCCTTCAAGCTAGAGATAGCACCGCCGCCGAAGCAAGAGCTCGCGCCACCGTTCACGCTGGAGATGGCAGCGCCGCCGAAACAAGAAGCAGCGCCCGCATCGAAGCTAGAGATTGCGCCCACACAAGAGGCCGCGGTTACTTCGAAGCCGGAGACGACGCCGCCATCGAAGCAAGAGATGGCGCCGCCCCCGAAGAGCGCAATCGTCCCGCCGCCGAAACAAAAAATGACGCCGCCGCCTCCCAAGGCCGCGGCACCCAAGAGCCCGGCAGCGGTCGAGGTGCCGAAGGCCGCGCCCGTTGTCACACAATCAGTCGCGACTGCGCGCAGAGGCTGGCCGAAATTTCGAATGTCGTCCAACAAGCCTGCGGCCAACAAACTCACGTCGTTGCAGCATGTCGTCGTCGCAACCGCGCCGGTACCGGCTCCGCGCGAAGTGAAAAAACTCGACGAGCCGCTGGAAAGCTTGGAATCCACGCAGACCATCCGCGCCTTGACGCCGAAGGAACTCGAGGACAACGAAGCATCGCGTTGGTTCGTCATTCAACTCGCGCTTGCGGATCACGCTTTTGATCCCGACGCAGTGCCGAATCTGGATATTTTCAGCGAGTATCGTTTGTACTCGGTGGCGGGATTGGATCAGGGCCGCGTTGTGCACGCGTTGCGTCTGGGATTTTTCCGCGAAGAGATTGGCGCAGTCGCGGTGGCAAGTTATCTTGCAACCTTCTGGGACAAGCCGACCATAAAACGCGTGAGCCTCGCCGAGCGTGAGCGTTTTGCCGAGCAGCGCGTGGAAGCGCGCAAGGACGTCGGCGCAACCGGCAAGCACGCAGTCATCGAAATCACCGATGAGTTGGTGGCGCGGCGCCGGCGGTCCACCAAGGCCATGGCAGTCAAGACCGCCAACCGTCCGATCGAACACTAGCTTCGGCTCCTGACGCTCCGGAAACGTCCGCGAGCGTTGTCCGCATTGTCCGCGGACAGTGTCCGCGGCCGCCGCGCCCAGCGTCTCAGAAAATAACTCCTTTAAAAATAGGTATTTAACGCTTCTGCGCGCCTGGCACGGCTCTTGCTTTGTGTAAGCAGGGGGGACCCCCGTAAACGCAAACTTTCAGGAGACGATCATGAACACCCGCATTTCAGCAAAACTCGCCGCACTCGCGATTGCACTCATGATGAACGGTTTCATCATCGGCGGAGTCGCCTATCTTTTTGATGCTCAGACCCAGCAGCACCTGTCGGTGATTTCCTTTGCGAAGCAGCTCGCTACTTTTCAGTGGTTGATTTGATGGGTCATATAGTCGTGTCGCCGGCCGCTCTTGAGGCTAGTATTCGCAATCCACATAGGTAGCGGAAGGAAGGCACATGATTAATTTTCGTCTCGTCGTGGGCGCATTGGCGATCGTTGGGCTTGCGCCGCTATCCGGGCACGCACGCGCGACCTCCGAGTTCTCCATGGCGCAAGTTTTGCACTATCCATTCGCCTCGGAACTCGCGGCGGCCGAACACGGCGATGTGATCGCGTGGGTGTGCAATCTTGACGGCGTGCGCAACGTTTGGATGGCACGCGGGCCGAGTTTCACTCCCAGCAAAGCGACTCAATATCGCGATGACGACGGACAGGAGATTACGCAACTCACTTTTTCGCCCGACGGCACACGCCTCGTGTTCGTGCTGGGCGGCGATCACGACGCCAACTGGCCCGCCGAGGGCAACCTGTCGCCCGATCCAAGCTCCTCGCCGGAGCAGCCGGTCACCGCGATATGGGCCCTGCCCACGAACGGCGGTGCGCCGGTAAAAATCGACGAAGGCGATGCGCCGGTGATTTCGGCGCGCGGCCAGGTCGCTTACATCAAGGATAATCATGTCTGGACCGCCTCGCTGGATGGCGGCAAACCCGAGCGCCTGTTCTTCGATCGGGGCAAGGACAGCGAACTCAGTTGGTCGCCGGATGGAACCCAGTTGGCATTCGTGTCCAACCGCGGAGATCATTCTTTCATCGGCATCTACACATCGAAGAGCACACCGCTGTTGTATCTCACGCCGTCCACCAACAAGGATGAGTCGCCCATTTGGTCGTCCGATGGCACACGAATCGCGTATACGCGGCGCGCCGGCGATGGCGGGCCGCCGCGTCTGCTTCTGACCCGAGAGCCGCGTCCCTGGTCGATCTGGGTTGCCTCGGCGAGCGATGGAACCGGGCACCCGGTGTGGAAAAGTCCCAACACGCTTGCCGGTTCATTTCCCGACGTCGCGGGCGGAGCAAACCTACATTGGGCGGCCGGCAACCGCTTAGTTTTCATGACGTATTTGGATGAATGGCCGCATCTTTATTCCGTATCGGCGGCGGGCGGCACGGCCGTGTCGCTCACACCGGGCGCCTTTATGGTCGAGCATGTCACCGAAAGCCGCGACCAACGTTTCATGGTTTACGATGCCAATACAGGCAGCACGGCCGGCGACGACGATCGCCGCCATCTCTTCCGCGTGGCCGTCGATCATCCAGGCTCCGTGGCGCTGACTTCCGGTGAATCGCTCGAGTGGACGCCGGTCGCCGCGGCAGCGGATCGAATTGCCTTTGTCGCGGCGACTCCCCAGCAACCGCCTGCGGTGGCAATTTCAAATCTCGACGGCTCGCATCGCGCGACGTTGCCTGCGGCCACGAGTTCGGAATTTCCGGTCGCGCAGCTGATTGCGCCCAAGCAAGTGACATTCAAAGCGGCTGATGGAACGCTGGTGCATGGCCAGCTGTTCGATCGAGGCGCGGCGAAATCCGGCGATCGAAAACCCGCCGTGATATTTCTGCACGGGGGTCCGCCGCGGCAAATGCTGCTCGGCTGGAGTTACATGGATTACTACAGCAACGGCTACGCTGTGAATCAGTATCTGGCGGCGCATGGTTTCGTCGTGCTGTCGGTCAACTACCGGCTCGGCATCGGTTATGGGCTGGCGTTTCATCATCCCGAGCATGCAGGTTTCGCGGGCGCCGCCGAATATCAGGATGTCGTCGCGGGAGCCCGCTTTCTGCAATCGCTTCCAAGCGTCGATGGCAAGCGCATCGGCGTCTGGGGCGGCTCGTACGGGGGGTATCTGACCGCGCTGGCGCTGGCCCGCAATTCAGACATCTTCAAGGCGGGCGTTGATCTACATGGCGTCCACGACTGGTCGCGGCTCATCGATGCGCGCGGCGGGAACCAGCCCACACGTTTCGAGAAGGGCGATCACGAAAAAGCCTTGGAGGTCGCCTGGAACTCATCGCCCGATGCGGCGGTCGACGGCTGGAAGTCCCCCGTCCTCTTGATACAAGGAGACGACGATCGCAACGTGCGGTTTCAAGAGACTGTCGATCTTGCGCGGCGGCTCGAGGCGAGGAATGTTCCAGTGGAGGAGTTGGTGCTGCCGAACGAGATCCACGGTTTTCTACGGCATGCTTCCTGGATACGAGCCGACGAGGCAACCGCGAATTTCCTGGCCCGCACCCTCGGCGTCACAGGAGAATAGCGGCGGCGCGAATGAGTTAATGAATTGATGAGTCGCGCACCGCGCAAAGCGCGCCGCCCGGCGCGCGCTCCAACGCGCGCAGCCTAACGCGCGCGCTGTCTGGCGCGTTTGCGCCTTTCCGCCAAAGGATAGCTGCGGGGCGAATTGCTCAGCCCGGAAGCGCGGCGCGGGGACGCAAATTCGCCCGCGCTGTCGGGGTTCGCTGCGTCAACCTCACCAAACCCTTGAAGTTTCAGAACACTCGGCAGCAGTGCATCGCGCTGATCGGATATGCTGGCGGCGTGGCGTTCCCGTAGCGCCGCGTCTCTGCGCCGCTGCGCGGCGCCGTGCTCGCGCCAGCCGAGATACTCCGCTCTCACGTAGGCGCCGGATAAGGCAAGCCCGCCCACGATGACCGCGATCAATACAACGTCAAAACTCATCGCCCCTCACCCTACCGCAAATCTCACCGCGCCCAACTTCCGATCTTGAGGGTCAAGTGATCGATTGCAAGGCGCTGATTTTTAGTTAGGGATATTTTACCGTCGGCGGCCGGGTTAGTAAAATCACCGCACCGCGCGCTCAATTGCGCGAATTGATTACCAACCGGGGCCGTAAACAGGACCGAGCGGCCCCCAGGGTCCCCACGCATCCCAGTTCCAAGCAGCGTCATAATAATTAAGGTAGGCAATGCGTTGCGCTTGCTCGAAGTCGAGCTGCTGATTCGAAACATATTGCGCAAAATCTTGTTGCGTTCCGATGTACAGACAACCGCACACCACAGGATCGGCGTAAACATAATGGACGTCATTGCCGCTCACGCGTTGCACGAACTGATTCGGCGGCAGGCGATTGAGCATTGCCTGGCGTTCTGCCGTGTCCGCGATGCGCACGGTAAAACCCGCCGCCGAAAGATCATTTTCCTGTTGCAGGATTCCGGAGGATTGGCATGCGCTTAGCGCAGCAAACAAGACTCCCGCGCCGAGTATGCAACTGCATCGCATTTTTGCCTCCGTCCGATGTCGGCCCCTGATAGTCTAAGGTCCCACCAACGCTGTGTATACATCAGCCATGCCGCCGCAGTCCATCAGACACCGTCTTTACCGCGCTAACTACCGCGCCTTGTTTTTCGCCGTCGCGCTCGGCGCCGCCATGACCGGTACCGCCAATGCAGCCGACCTGGCGTTGACGCATGCCCGCATCTACTCCTCCCCGGACGCGGCGCCAATCGCGGACGGCACGATTCTGATTCATGATGGCCGCATCGTTGCCGTTGCCGCCGGCGGAACGGTGCGCGTGCCGCGCGATGCCGATCGCATCGATGTGCATGGCGGTACTGTCACGGCAGGCTTCTGGAATAGCCATGTGCATTTAATGACGCCGCCGTTGCTCAAGGCCGACAAGCACTCTGATGAGGAGCTGACGCACGAGCTCACGCAGATGCTGACCCGATGGGGATTTACCACGGTGTTCGATATCGCATCCTTGCTCACAAACACCAATATCATCCGGCAGCGCATTGCTGCCGGGCAAGTTATCGGGCCTGCCATTCTCACCGTCGGCGATCCCTTTTATCCGAAGGACGGCACGCCGATTTATGTGAAGCAATTCATGAAGGACAATGGCTTTCCGGACGAGGAGATCGGCAATTTGTCCGATGCGGTCGCCCGCGCGCATCGGCAAATCCACGAGGGCGCGGATGGCGTGAAGCTGTTCGCCGGTGCGATTGTCGGCGGCAAGATCGGCGTTCTGCCCATGCCGCTGGATCAAGCACGGGCATTGGTCGAGGCTGCGCATGCGGAGGGCAAACCCGTGTTTGCGCATCCGTCCAATCTTGCCGGGCTCGCGGTATCGATGGACAGCGGCGTCGACGTACTCGCACACACGACGCCGATGACCGGCCCGTGGCCAGCCGAACTGACCGCCCGAGTTCTTGCGCACCACATGGCACTGATCCCGACTCTGACCTTGTTCGAAGTGGAAGCCAAGAAATTCGGCGAGCCGGCGCAGGAGCTTCAGAAGGACCTGGATGCCGGCGTGCAGCAAGTCAGCAGCTATGCGAAAGCGGGCGGCCAGATTCTGTTCGGCACCGATGTCGGTTACATCGATGTGTACGACACCACCGAGGAGTACCGGCAACTAGGGCGTGCGCTCGAATGGCGCCAGATTCTAACCTCGCTCACCACGGCTCCCGCCGGGCGATTCGGATATTCGGCGCGCAAGGGCCGATTGGCCCCCGGCATGGACGCGGATCTGGTCGTATTGGATGCCGATCCTTCGAAAGATATCACCGCGTTTGCTCGCGTCCGCCTCACCGTACGAGCGGGGCGGACGATCTACGCTGCGAATGCGCCGTAAGAGGTTTGCGTTGAGCGAACCAGTCCAAGTACGCGCCGTTCAGCCCGCTGATTTTCCCCAGTGGAGCGAACTTTGGGACCGCTACAACGCGTTCTACGGCCGCGCGGGCGATACCGCGTTGGCGCCGGACATAACGAGGATGACTTGGGCGCGCTTTTTTGATGCGAACGAGCCGATGCATGCGACGGTGGCGGAGGTCGCGGGCCGGATCGTCGGTCTTGCGCATTTTCTTTATCATCGCAGCACGATTCAAATACCCCCAACCTGTTACCTTTCGGATCTTTTCACCGCGGATGCCGTGCGCGGTCAAGGCATCGGCCGGGCATTGATCGTCGCGGTATATGCGCACGCAAGGCTCGCCGGTTCGCCTCGCGTCTATTGGCAGACTCACGAGACCAATACGGTCGCGATGCGGCTGTACGACCAAGTAGCGGAGCGCTCGGGTTTTCTGGTGTATCGGCACAGCGTGTGAAGCCGCGATCGTTGCTCTAGAATTGCGCGATGACACCCGGGATAGCGCCCTCGCGACAAAACCTCGAACGGGGCCAGCGCTTTTCGCGTCATCGGCACGCGCAACCCTATGCTGCGGTGGTGCTGGCCGGCGCCTACAGCGAAGCCGGCAGCGGCGGGCGCTATCGCGTGAGTTCGGGCGAAGTGATGTTTCATGCCGCCTTCGACGCCCACTTGAACTTCGTCGAACCGACAGGCGCCGTGATCCTCAATATTCCTCTGCAGTCATACGCCGCGGAGCGCGCGCATTTCGGGGTCGCGAATGTCGATGAGATTGCCGCGATGGCGGAGCGCGACCCCGTTGCCGTGGAGAGAGAATTGCTCAATTCATTGATTGACCTACCCGCGCAAGCGGGCGATTGGCCGGATCTGCTGGCCGCAGATCTGCGGCGCAACGCGGTACTCTCGCTGGAAGTTTGGTCGGCGCATCATGGGCTCACGCCGCCTTCCCTCTCTCGCGGTTTTCGCAACGCCTTTGGCGTTACGCCGAAGCGGTTCAGGCTCGAGTCCAAAGCCCACCTCGCTTTAAGACACATTCGCACCGGCGTTGTGCCCTTGTCCGCGATCGCCGCCGAGGCGGGATTTTCCGATCAAGCGCACATGACTCGAGCCATCGCCGATCTCACCGGCAACCCGCCTTCGCATTGGCGCGCCTGACTGATCCGCGTATCACGGTCGATCGCTGAGCGTTCGTCCTGAAGGATCAGGGATGTCGCCATTTCGCTCTGCAATGACTGCGACCTTGCTGTGCATACTTTGTGGTGCCGCCCCGTCAGCCGCGCCCGCGTCCACTGCCCAAGAGACGACGATTCGGATTGGAGATGGTGTTGGAGCAGTCCAAGCGGCATTGCGCACCACAGTCGAACCCGTGCCCCAAACTGGGGCCCAAGGACCAACCCGGACCCTGCGCTTGCCCACTCGCGGCCTGTGGGTCTTTTTCAAGGCTTCGAATCAATCGTATACCATTCGGTTTGACGCACCGTTCAACGGTACCGTCTCCGGCATCGGGATCGGAGCTTCGCGCGATGATTTGGTCGCCAAACTTGGGCAACCCAACAATGTAATCACCACCTTCGCTTTGCCCGGCATCCGCGCCCAGCCGTATCTTTACACCTTGGCGTCGGGAACCACGCTCCGATTTGACTTTGATGGCACCGATGCTGTTCGGACGATCTTTGTTCTCAGCGGCGCAGCGACCTTCGTTGAAAGTGGGCCCGATTCCTACGCAGCCGGAGACCGGCAGCAAGCCATTTAAGCGAACACCACGCGCGGAAAATAGAACGATACGGTCCAGTTCGGCACATCGACGATTTCGCTGATCCTAAGATCCCCGCAGACGCTGCACAGTAAGTACGCGTCGATCGCCGGCATGCCGCGCTCGCGCATGAGCAAATCCACCATGGAGCGGACGGCCGCGCGCGCCGCCTCCATGAGATCGGGACCGATCCCAGTCGCGACCTCATAGCCTGACGCATCGAGATGCCTCGTGACCGGTCCCGGAGTCCTGAAGCGCGGGAAGCTCAAGGGCGTCTGTTTGATCAAGTCAAATTGCAGCGCCACGCGCATGGGGCTTTCGATCGCGGTGCCGCACACCTCACCATCGCCTTGCGCCGCGTGGGTATCTCCGACCGAAAACAGTGCCCCCCGAACCTCGACGGGCAGAAACAATTCGGTGCCCTGTGCGATGTCGCGCACGTCCATGTTGCCGCCGACGCGGCGGGGCGGAACGATGCTGTGAAGTCCGGGCTCCGCGAGCGCGAGGCCGATGGTCCCCGTGAAGGGCTTCAGGGGCACCTTGCCCCAGCGCCCGAACAGCGCCGGAGCCAGAGTCTTGGCATCGTAGCGCCAGATGTGCAGCGCGGGCTCCTTGAAGTCCTGCGCCAGCAGGCCGAAGCCCGGGATGTTCGCGGTCCAACCCCAGCCCGACGGGGCGAACGACAGCAGCGTCACTTTGAGAATGTCGCCCGGTTCCGCTCCGTCGATAAACACGGGGCCCGTCACCGGGTTGATTTTGCCGAAGTCCATGCGGCCCACATCGGCAACGGTCGACGCCGCAGTCAACTGGCCGCCCGAGGCATCGGCCACGTCGAACTCCAGCGAATCACCGGGTGCGATGCGCGTCACGGCGGCAATGCTGTTATCCCAGCCATGATGGCGATGGTGGATCGTATGTCGGTGTGCGGGTGGGGTCATTGGGCGGACCTGTTTCTTCATATTCTACGGAATCTTCCCACCGTTGCACGACTCAAAGTTGTGCGACTCAAATCATGGCCCGCGACCCGTCGGTTCTTGGGATAGACTGCGCAACAAAAGGAGCCCGCGCGCTTGTCGATTGAAGAATTCGGATACCAGGATCAATTGCACCGCGCGCTCACGACCAAGGATCTGGTCATCTACGGATTGATTTTCATGGTGCCGATCGCACCGTACTCGGTGTTCGGCTTCGTGTACAACGACGCCAAGGGTATGGTACCGCTGGCGTATCTCGTCGGGCTCGTCGGCATGTTCTTCACCGCCTTGAGTTATGCCGCCATGTCGCGCGCCTTTCCGCTGGCAGGCTCGGTGTACACCTATGCACAGCGCGGCTTGCATGAAGTTGCCGGTTTCTTTTCCGGCTGGCTGATTCTGCTCGATTACATCCTGGTGCCTTCGCTCCTGTACTTGTTAAGCGCCGTCGCGCTGCGGCCCCTGTTTCCGGACGTGTCCACCTGGATTTGGCTCGCGCTATTCATCTCTTTCAACGCCGTCGTGAACTTCCTCGGCATTGAGTTCACGGCGCGGGTCAACCGCTACATGCTGGTCATGGAGCTGCTGGTGCTGGCGCTGTTCGTGGTGGTCGGTTTGATCGCACTGTACGGCGGCATGGGCGCCGGCAAGCTGACGCTCAAACCCATTTACGATGCGCATGTTTTCTCACTGGCCACCGTCGCCGGCGCGACCTCGATTGCCGTGCTGTCATTTCTCGGTTTTGACGGCATCTCGACGCTCTCTGAGGAAAATCGCGCCGGCAGGAATGCGGTGGGCCGCGCCACGGTACTCGCGCTCATGTTGGCGGGCGCACTGTTCATGCTGCAAACCTGGATCGCGACGGACTTGAGCGCGGGGATGCACTTCGAATCGCCGGAGACGGCCTTTTATGAAATCACGCAGCGTGCCGGCGGCACATGGCTCCGCTTGGTTTCCATCCTCGCGGTCGTCCTGGCCTCGGCGATTGCCAATGCCATGGCCGCGCAGGCCGCGGTCTCGCGCATTCTCTTTGCCATGGCGCGGGACGGCAAGTTGCCGGCCATCCTGGCCAAGGTCCATCCGCGCTACAAGACTCCCTATGTCAGTATCCTGGTGGTCGCACTCATTTCGCTGTTCGCGGGACTGCTGTTTGTCAGCCGGATCGGCGACCTTGCTCTGATTGTCAACTTCGGCGCGCTCACGAGTTTTGTTCTGCTGCATCTGTCGGTGATCAATCACTACTTGATCCGGCAGCGCAGCGGCGATTGGCTCAGGCATTTGATATTGCCGCTGCTTGGCCTGTCGATCATTGTGTATGTGCTGTACGAAATGGATCGCATCGCCAAGCTTTTGGGGCTGGCCTGGATCGCGATCGGCGTACTCTATTATCTGTTGCTGACGCTATGGATCAGAAAGCCGGCCGTCTTGAAAATTTGACCCAGCCACCGATGACAACAGCGGACGAATCGGAGGCGCCTTACACGCGGCCCACCATATGGCAGCTGGCCGCGCCTTCCATTGCCTCCAACTTGATGTTTTCAATGGTTGCCATGGTGCAGACCAAATTCGTAGGCAGCATGGGCGCACCCGCCGTGGCGGCCGTGGGAGCGGGCCAGCGCGTCTTCTTCGCGCTGCAAGCTCTGTTGATGGCCATCGGCGTCGGAACGACGGCCCTGGTTGCGCGCTCCTGGGGCGCAGGCCAGCGCGAGGAGGCGAGCCGCATCACCTCGGCGTCGCTCATGTTCGGTGGTCTGGTCGGCCTCGTGCTCATGATCTTCGGCATGATCTTCTCGCACCAGATCGCCGAAGTATTCGGCCTGGATGAGAGCACGGCGCAGCTGGCCTCGCGCAACATTTTCTGGCTCGCGACCTTCATCATCGGGTTTGCCATCGACATCATTCTGTCGAGTGCCTTGCGCGCGGCCGGCAACGCGTGGACGCCGCTGCTGTTTGGCTTGGCGGTCAACATCGTGAACCTGCCGCTGCTGTACGCCTTCATTCTGGGAAATTGGGGTGCGCCGCGCATGGGTGCAGCCGGTGCGCCGTTTGCCTCCGGGCTATCGTTTGTCCTGTGCGGGGCCGTGCTCGTGGCGCTGTGGATGCGCCAGAAATTGACCATCAAGTTTTATCCGGGCGACATTTTCAACAAGGCGCGCTACCAACGCTTGCTGCACATCGGCTACCCGGTCGCCCTTGAACAACTGGTCCTGCAGTTTGGCTTCTTCTTATTTATGTCCCTGATCGGACATTACTACGGCACCGAGGCATTCGCCGCCTACAACGTCGGTGTCAATATGCTCAATGCCGCCATGGTGGTGGGCAGCGGATTCTCCATCGCCGGTGCAACCCTGGTGGGTCAGCATCTGGGCGCGGGCGATGTGGAAGGCGCGGCACGCAGCGGCTGGCGTGCCTGCAGCATGGCGGTCGGTGCCATGTCCCTGATCGGATTTCTCATCGTGATCAACGCCTCAGGTCTGGCGCGCTTCTTCTTGGGATCAGATGAAATTGCCGTGCTGCGCACGACCGAATTCACTTACATCATGGCCGCCATGCTGCCGCTGCTCGGAGTCGACATGGCCATCGGCGGCTCCTTGCGCGGCGCCGGCGACACGCGCTTCCCGCTCATTACGTCTTTCTTGGGACTGATCGGCGTGCGCTGCGCGCTGGCGGCGACCTTCGCCATGTTTCACCTGCCGGTGGTTTGGGTCTACAGTTCGATCATCGGCGACTACATGCTCAAAGGGTCCATGCTCATCTGGCGCTTCAGGTCCGGTCACTGGAAACATGCGCTATCGAAGCGGCTCGTCGCCGTCTCAGGATAAAATCTCCCGCCCGCGGAAACCATCTCTAGGATACAAACGATGCGAAGCCGAGAAGTCCATTTGGTTGAACGTCCGCAAGGCCTGCCGACGCCCGCGCAATTCCGCGTCGTTGAGACCGATGTGCCCGACCCCGGGGACGGCCAGGTTCTGGTCGAGAACATTTACATGTCGGTGGATCCAGCGATGCGGCCGCGCTTGGCCGGGCCAACCGCGCTCAACGAGGCCATGATCGGCGGCACGATCGGCCGCGTGATCAAGTCCCGCCACGCCGGCTTCAAAGAAGGCGATCACGTCGAGTCGATGCACGGCTTCAGAGAGCATTACCTGTCCGACGGCAAAGGCCTGACCACCCTCGATGCCGACGGCATGCCCTTGATCGCCTACATGAGTGTCTTGGGTCTCACCGGCCTCACCGCCTACGGCGGACTGCTCATCATCGGCGCGCTCAAAGACGGCGAAAACGTCTTCGTCTCGGCCGCCGCCGGTGCGGTCGGCAGCGTCGCCGCGCAAATCGCCAAAATCAAGGGTTGCTACGTGATCGGCAGCGCCGGATCCGAGGAAAAATGCCGCTGGCTCAAAGAGGAGCTGGGACTCGACGCCGCCATCAACTACAAGCAAGGCGAGCTGCGCACATCCCTCAAAGCGGCCGCGCCCAAAGGTATCGATGTCTATTTCGAGAATGTCGGCGGCGAGCACCTGAACGCCGCGCTGCCGCGCATGAACGCACTGGGACGCATCGCGGTGTGCGGCATGATCTCCGCCTACAATAATTTTGGCGCGGTCTCCGAGCCTGTGACCACACTGTCGAATATCATTTACAACCGCGTGATGATCCGCGGTTTCGTCTATTACGAGTTCGAATCGAAGCGCGCGCAATTCCTCGCGGACATGAAAGGCTGGCTACGCCAAGGCCGCCTGAAATATCGCACCACGATTCTGCAGGGCATCGAGCAGGCACCCGCCGCCCTGATCGGCCTGTTTACCGGCGCGAACACCGGAAAGATGGTCGTGCAGCTGGCAAAACCTTAGCGCGCCCGCTGGCGTTGGCGCGGCCGGCTTGCCGGCGCGCCGTCGGCTTGTGAGGCGCCCGCGGCTGGTTAGCGCGCCCCCGGCTTGTAGTTCACGAACACCGATTTCGGAATCATGCAGTGCACGCCTTTGCGGATGTCGACGACCTGCGATACGCGGCAATCGCCGACGATTGAAGTGAGGGCGTAAGCTTCCTCGCGGCTCATCGGCACAATGGTCTGTTTCGACAGCCAATTGACTGTTTGATCGACGGCGATTTTCATGGCTTGATTCAGGTCCTCATCGAAGCCCATGAAGATCCAATCGGTTTTTGTTTCCGCCCAGGGCCATTCGGTCTTCAGATCCTTGCGCACAATGGGCTTGATCTCGATTTCCTTGTAAGAGCATTCCAGCGCGGTCAGGTTGACCTCGCCGTTTCCCTGCCGACAGTGCGAGTCGCCGGTCCAGATCAGGCCCCCTTTTTGAAACACCGGAAAATACATCGTTGCGCCCGCCTGCAGTTCGTTCACGTCCATGTTGGAGCCGTTCTTCCATGGGCGCAGCGTGCTGGTGCGGCCTTTCGCATCATGAATCGGTGGGCCGGCCTTGGCGTCCGGCTCATTGGGATCGACGCCGACTGCGAAGGTTCCCGGGAAGGGCTTGAGGTCAATGACAATTCCCGGCTTGAACGGCGTCTGCATCTTCGCCAGATCGAGCTTGTAGTAGCGAACGAAGCCTTCCGGAAATTCGGATGCCAGCTGCCCGACGGTGGGGAAGTCCTTCCCGGGCACGTTGAAATTAAAACCATCCGCCTTGGGCACGATTTTCAAAATATGAATTTCGAGCGTATCGCCGGGTTCCGCACCCTCGACGAAAATGGGTCCTGTGATCGAGTGAGGTCCGCCGCCCGGATTGGATTTGCGCAATCTCACAATCTCATCCATCGGAACCCCGGGTTTGATCTGCCCCAGGGAGTGAGGCAGGGTTTCGATGGAAACAGTGTCCCCCGATTTCAGGGTGAGCTTCGGTTTTTCATTGATGTCGTACCAACCCCATTGCACGTTCTCCGTCGTCGCCGGGAGTACGTAGTGCTTGGATGCGGAGCTGTCGTCGGCCGGGACGGCGGAGGCGATCAAGGTCACGGCAGCCGCCGCCACCACGGAACGCAACGAATTTGAGGAAAGCCCGGCGTTAGGTTTCATGTCTATCCCTTGGCAAATTTCGCTGTTGTTGGAGTGCAAGATATCTTGGGCTGCAGTCGGCACTATAATCCAGTGCCCCCGTAAAGAAACACTCGGAGTCAACGCCATGCCGCTGGTACGTATCGCGTTTCGCGCAGGAAAATCCGTTCAGTACCGTCAAGCGGTCGCCGATGAAGTGCACCGCGCGATGGTCGAGGCCGCCAGTGTTCCCGAATTGGACCGCTTTCAGATCTTGACCGAGCATGCGCCGGCCGACTTGATCTACGACCCGACTTATCTGGGCGTGAAACGCAGCGACGACATCGTCATGATTCAAATCACGCTCAACCAGCGCACCCAAGCGGTGAAAGTGGCGCTCTACAAAGCCATTGCCGAGAGGCTCGCGAAGAATCCCGGCGTGCGGCCCGGGGATGTACTCATTTCGTTGGTACCCGTCGCACCCGAGGACTGGTCGTTCGGCGACGGCAAAGCGCAGTACGTCAAAACGGACCCCTCCTAGCAGCCCCTGATTGGGGCGCTGGATGGTTGACGAGCTGAGGGGCCCGGGTATATTTTAGTTGAATGATCAATCAAGGCGC
>Ga0070764_10000197_pt1 | contig 21437 bp, 9 predicted proteins | sample HubBroMetageWRM4_FD_67287 | JGI IMG/M metagenome (GOLD analysis project Ga0070764, IMG submission 67287) | Warmed soil microbial communities from the Hubbard Brook experimental Forest, New Hampshire - Hubbard Brook CCASE Soil Metagenome WRM 4 | ecosystem: Environmental > Terrestrial > Soil >... | reverse complement strand
GGCGTAACGATCAAGGTTCCGCTAAGCGCTTCGCTGCCGCTCCATGCGCCGCTCGCGGCGCAGCTGGTCGAATTGGAGGACGTCCAAGTGAGGGTTGTACTCTGACCCAGCGTCACGGACGTCGGCGCCGCGGTGAGCGTGACAGTCGGCGCTGGCGTGGCCGCCGCGTTCACGATGAGTTGCGCCGATTGCGGGCCCACGGTGCCGGCGGGCAGCGGAAATGCGCAGGATAGTGAATAGACGAACGTGCCAATCGCCGTAGGCGTCACCGTCGCAGTCCCGCCGGCAACTTCGGCGCCGGCCCAGGCGCCGCCGTTGGTGGTCGGGTTGGTCGATGCCGTACAGGGGCTGGACGAACCGGCGCTCAACACCAGTTTGAACACCGTGCCGTCGGGTGTCGGGCCATTGTCATTACCGTAGCGAGTCGTGCCGTAGAAGCTGCCATCGCTGGTTTGGAACAGACTGTTCGGATCGCCCCCGTTCGCATTGCCGGTTGAGGCGGGGATCAGTGTCGTATAGAAGCCTGCAGGCGTGAGCTGGAATACCGTGTCCGTCGCGCTCGCGACTTCGCCGCCGAATCCGTAGAGATTTCCATCCTGCCCAAGCGTTAGCGAATGCAACGGCCCACCACCTTCGCTCTGACCACTGCTCGAAGTCCAAGTCAACGTTGCGCTCTGGCCCAGCGTGATGGTGGTTGGGCTAATGGACAAGGTCAGTGTGCCGGCAGTCGCGTTGCTGAATTGGTGCAGCGCTGTGAGTGCGCCGCCCGCCGAAATCTTGAATAACGTACCGATCCCATTCTGGCCGCCCGATGTCGTGCCCCCGTAGAAATTGCCATCGCTGCCCTGAATGAGCCCCGCGACCGGGAACAACCCATCCAAATTCTGGCCGGGCGTTCCTGCGGCGGTGCCGATGGCGCCAAACGAATACAGCGACGTGAGTGCGCCGGCGGGCGTGATTTGAAACACCGTGCCGGAACCGTAAGCACCACCGAGCCGCGTGGTACCGTAGAAGTTGCCATCGCTGCCCTGGGTCAGGCGGCCGTAGGGATTCGCCCCGTCGCTGTTGGTCTCATTCGTGCCGCCCGTCGCACTGAAGGTATAGAGCGTCGTGAAGGTTCCATCCGGCGCAATCTTGAAGATCGATCCAGGCGTGCTGATGCCGCTATTGGCGCCGTAGAAATTGCCATCGGTCCCCAACACCAACTTGCTGCTGTCGCCCTCGTACAGGCTATAGGCCGGGTTCCCGGGTACCGACGAGTTCAGGGCGGTGAAGACTCCGGCCGAAGTCATCTTGAAGAAGGTGGCCCCCATGCTGTCGGCCGCGGCCGTCAGCCCGTAGAAGTTGCCGTCGATTCCGACAACAAGCCCCGCCGCATCTGGCGGGGACGTTGGACAGGACGGACACAACGTGTAGAGCGTGGTGAATGCCCCCGCCGGGGTGACTTTGAATAAGGTGTTGGTCGCCGTTCCATAAAGATTTCCATCCGCGTCGGGCACCAGATCGGTGGGGCTTTGCCCGTCCGTGCCGCCCGTAAATGTGTACACGGTGGTTTCGGTGCCCACGGCCTGCGCGCGGACCGCAACCGATCCAAGAAGCGTCGCGATGAACGTCAGGCACACGGCGACCTTCGGGTAACGATAAACTGTTTTCATCCACCACTCCCTCTCTCGGCTGGGCGGGACAGTGCCCCTAGGTGGAGATGCGAAAAGCGCACTCGAAACGCCTCATTGCCCACGAAATAATTGAGCATTCCGTGTCGTTTCGGGCGGGTGCTACTGGGTTTGAAGTTTCTCCGGCGGACGCCTTAGTTCGGCGATGAGTTGCTGAAATCTGGGATTGGCGCGAAGATCTTTTAGATCATCATCCGCGATCAACCGATCGGTATTTTTATAACCGCGGTCGATCGCCTCACGCAAATACTGGAGTGCATCGTCCGGACGATTGGCGGCCATGGCCACGCAGGCGAGGCCATACCACGCCGACCAGCGGTTGCCTTTTCCGCCGGACGCGTTTTGCGTATCGATCAAATCCAGAAACAGCTTGCGTGCCTCAGGATAGCGGTCGGTATATGCCATGGCCCTCCCCAGTTTTCGCATGGTGTTGAGCGTCACGGGGTTTTGTTGACCCAAGGCCTTGAGTTCAACTTGAAAACTCTCTCGAGCGATTTTTTCGGCCTCCGTATATTTCTTCTCCGCGATCAGAATTCCCGCGAGGTGTGCCTGAGAGAGTAACGTGTTGGGATGCTGCGGTCCGAGGACGCGCAGCTGCACGGCCAAGGTATCGCGCTGCATCTGTTCCGCTTCTTGATTGCGGCCTTGCTTCAGGAGCAGGTCCGCGACGTCCTCCTGGGCCAACAAAGTTCCCGGATTCTCCGGTCCCACGCTCTTCAGGCGAATCGCCAACACTTCGCGATAAATCTTTTCACCTTCTGCCAGCCGCCCCTCTGTTGCGAGAAGCGCCGCGAGATTCGCCATGGCGAAAGTGACTTGCGGGTTATCGGCCCCCACGACCCGTTGCTCGGTCGAGACCACTTCGCGATACAGCGGCTCGGCCTCCGTCCAACGGCCTTGCGCGTGTACGACCATGGCCAGATTCGCTAGCGCTCGCAATGCTTCCGGATGATCAGGCCCCAAAACTCGCCGCTCGATGTCCAACAATTCGCGATACTGCACTTCAGCCTCAGCATTGCGGCTTTGCAGCCAGAGCGCCGTCGCCAAGTCGAACATGGCGTTCAAAGTTTGGGTGTTTTCCCGGCCCAATACTCGAGTGTCGGCGTCGAGCACCTGGCTGAGCTGCTTTTCACCGTCTTCGTAATGACCTTGTTCCAGTTGGTTGATGGCATCGTGAGCCATGGTTTCGAGGGTCAGCGGATCTTCAGGCCCGAACTCGCGGCGTTCAATGAGCATCGCTTCGCGGGTCTGCTTTTCTGATTCGGGGTAGTGGCCCTCGCGATACAGGATGGAACCGAGTTGAGTCATCGATTGCAGCGTCTTGCGATCATTCGGCCCGAACAAGCGCAAGCGCGCGTCCAGAGCACTCCGCGCGAGTTCCTCGGCGCGAGCGTACAGCCCGAGGTTTAAGTAAGTGCTCGCCATCACATTCATCATCTGCGACTGGACCTCAGGGTCCTTCGATAGGCTGTTGGCCATTTCTTTGGATGCCTTGTCCAGGATCTCCCGCGCCGTCACGCTATTGCCGCGCGCTTCGCTGGGATCAGCCACCTTGAACATACCGGTCATGAAATCGGTAATGCGCGCGGCGCGATCGCGCTCCTGATTGGCGCGGTCGCGCTCTTGCGTCGTGCGGCGCAGTTCCAACGCCTGCAGCAGCGAAAAAGCCGTCAGCAACAGCAGCAAACCCGCGCTTACTCCCACGGCCACGCGGTGCCGCCGCACGTACTTTCGTAGGCGATAGCCGGCACTTGCCGGGCGAGCCAAGATGGGCTCATGGTCCAAGTAGCGTTGCAGATCGGCCGCCAGTTCGAGCGGCGTGCTGTAGCGGCGCGCGCGGTCTCGCTCCAGCGCCTTCATGGCGATCCAATCGAGATCGCCGCGCAGTAGGCTCACGAGCTGCGGCGGTTCCGTGCCGCGAGCTTGCGCAGTTGTCGCCAACGTCTTCCGGTCCGTGCTCACTTTGGCGCTCGGACTCGGCGGATCCTCTTCGCGCAATTTGCGCAGCAACTCATGGACCGGTTGGTCCGGGCGATTCGTCCCAAACGGCTGCAATCCTGTCAGCAGCACATACAGCACCACTCCCAACGAGTACACGTCGCTGCGCGTATCGACATCATTCACGGTTGGATCCACGTGCTCGGGACTCATGTATCCGGGCGTCCCCAAAAACAATCCGAACCGCGTGAACGCATTCTGCTCGGAGGATGCATGCCCGATGGCCTTGGCGAGCCCAAAGTCGATGATTCGCGGCGTAGGCTTGCCGTCCACGTCGATCACCAAAATGTTCGCCGGTTTCAGATCGCGATGGATGATGGCTTTCTGATGAGCGTGCTGCACGCCCTCGCACGCTTGAATGAAAAGCTGCAGGCGCTGCGCAATGGTCAGTTTGTGTTGATCGCAATACTCGGTAATCGGCGGCCCCGGCACATATTCCATGACGAAGTACGGTTGCCCCTGCGCGGTGGCGCCGGCATCGAATACCTTGGCGATCGCCGGATGGTCCATGATGGCGAGGGACTGGCGCTCGGACCGAAAGCGTTGCACCACGGTCGCGTCGTACATCCCCGCCTTGATGAGCTTCAAGGCAACGCGTCGGCGCACCGGAGCGTTCTGCTCAGCCAACCAAACTTGGCCCATCCCGCCTTCGCCGAGCATACGAATGAGTCGGTACCGCTGTGCGAATATCTGACCGCACTCCAGCGTCGCGCTGTCGATCGCATCGCCGGGCCCGATCACCCCCTCATCCGCGAGCGGCGACGCCTTCAAAAAATCCTGCGGAACCCGCTCGTTCACCGCTAACAACGACAGCAGCTCGACACCCAGCGCAGCATCGCCGGCGCATGCCTCGTCGACGAACGGGCGGCGCTGCTCCGGCGCAAGTTGCATGGCTCGATGTAGAAGCTCCTTGAGTCGTTCCCAATGTTGGTCTGTCACGGCAACGCCGTCTTGCTGATATGCCGATAGAGCCAGACTCGGGCCGTGGCCCATTCGCGGTCTACGGTGGCCCGCGACACTCCCAGCACCTGAGAGATTTCCGGAGCCGACAGACCGCCGAAGAACTTCATTTCGACAATCTTTCCCTGCCTCTCATCGACCCGGGATAACTCGTGCAGAGCCTCGTCCAATGCGACCAGATCGGCGTCGCTGGCAACCGGCAGCTCAGCCAAATCCTCGAGAGCGATCCTATGGCCCCCGTCGCGTTTGGACGCGCGGCGACTGCGGGCGTAATCCACCAGAATTTGACGCATCACCCGCGAGGCTATCGCGATGAAATGCGCTCGGTTCTGCAGCTCAATGGGTTCACTTCCCACCAGTCGCAGGAAGGCTTCGTGCACCAACGCAGTGCTCTGCAGGGTGTGGCCCGGCCGCTCAGATTGCAGATGCTGCCGCGCGAGTCGCTGCAGCTCCTTGTACACAACCGGCACCATCGCACCGAGGGCCTTCTCGTCGCCCCGTATCCAATGCTGTAGAAGTGCGGTGATCTGACCGGTCCCGTCTTCGGTCAAAGGTGCCTCGGTTGCCTCTTCCCAAGTGAGGCCGGCAGCGTATTCGTAGTGAAAAGCCAGCTTATTCGCGGCCATGGCGCCCGTCAATCGGTGCGTGATTCAAAGGATCCGCTGTCCTAATTTTATTTTCCGATCATGAGGCGATTCGCCGGCCGTCTGCGCATTTCCCCAGCAGGACACGGTATTTAACCGCTTGGGAGATACGATGGAAAAGGCAACCCTCTTGCGTGCGCTCATCGCTTGTTCGGCACTTCTCGCTATGGCCGCCTGCAGCAGCGGGAGCCCACCCTCCGGCCCCACACCTCCCCCACCCGCGCCGACCTTCACCATCGGCGGCACGGTCTCCGGCCTGACCGGCACCGGCACCGTCACCTTGAGCGATACCAACGCCGGCAGCTCCGGCGCCATCGGCAACGGGGCGTTCACGCTCCCGAACGGCCTGACTGCCGGCGCAAGCTACGCGGTGAGCGCCGCAGCATCGAGCGGGGAAACCTGCAGCGTGAGCAACGGATCCGGCACGGTTGGTCCGGCCAACGTCACGAACATCGCGGTGACCTGCACGTCCCCTGTCGCAGCCTCGTACACCATCGGTGGCGCGGTGTCCGGCTTGAGTTTGGGCGCCACGGTCGTGTTGGAAAACTCCGCGAACGGAGATGAATTGACGGTGAGCGCCAATGGCGCCTTTGCCTTCAAGGATTCGCAAACTTCGGGACAAACTTACTCTGTCAGCATTGCCACGCAGCCCAGCGGGGAAACCTGCGCGATCACGAATGGATCGGGCACGGTAGCAACGGCAAACATCACCAATATAACGGTGGCCTGCGCGGCTCTCGCCAGCTATACCATCGGCGGAACAGTAACGGGATTGAGCGGCTCGGTGACGCTGCAGGATAACGGTGCGAACAACCTGACGCTCACCGCCAACGGCGCGTTTACGTTCACGACGGCGATTGCGGCAGGCGGTCCGTATGCGGTGAGCGTGCTCACTCAACCCAGCGGGCAAACCTGCACGATCAGCAACGGATCGGGCACGGTGGCATCCGCGAATATCACCAATGTCGCCGTGGCGTGTGCGGCGAGCGGCACCGGACCCGGCAGCGGTGCAGGATTCTGGATGCCGTTTTCCGCGGCCCCGGTGTCCGGCACCTCGGGCGGCAAAACGGGCTTGTTCCTCATCGCCTCGAATTCGCTCGGCTCGTCCCCCGCCCCACAATTCGTCACGACCAGCCCTGTGACGCTGTTGGGTTTGGCGTTTCAAGGCGCTACCTACGGGACGACTCCTCCCACGGCGGTCACGCCGGCGCTCATCATTTACGCCGCTGCGGGCACCGATGGAAATACGCACGTGTACGGTCTGAACCTGGCAAATCCGTCCAATTCGAGCACCGCTCCCACGCCGACGCAGATCACCAATTTATCGGTGCCCCCATCGAAAAATATTTGCAGCGGCGGTGAGACCCAGACGAACGGAACGGCGCCCAACACGCTACAAATCGTCGCGTATGTTGCCACGCCTGAATCGGGCGCAACGCCGGGTACCAATGGATATTGCGCGGGAGTGACCGGTGGCACGTACTATGTCATCAACTACACGGATTCACCGACGACCGCACCGACCGTGACGAGCATCCCGGGAGGCAGCGCCTCTTTGCCCGCGCTGGCGAACGACGGGAACTTCTCGCCGTTGTACCAAAACACCGGCGTCCTCGCAGGCCTGTTGTACTGGGACTCAACCACCCAGGATGAGAACTTCTACGCCAACGCGTTTTTCACCAGTTCAACGACACTCCTGACCGGCGTCACTGGTACACCGGCGGCATGTGTCAGCGTCAACAGCGTCACCAACGGTGCCGCACAATATCTCGGTGGCAGCTACCTCGCCAATGTCTCCACGGCGTCAGGAAGTTCGGCATACAAGTTCACCCCTGCGGGCGCTGCAGACAAGTTCTTCGCGGGTGCCGCCGCGTCCTGCATCACTGATCCGAACAACCTCTACTTCCTCGGCACGCCCTCGGGCGGCTCGAGCCAAGCGATCTACCAAGAGCCCTTGAGCACGACCCCGTCGCCGCAGACTCTGCTCGGCGGATTGCCGCTGGCCAGCGAATCCGCGCTCTACTCGCTCGTGGGCTCGAACGGCTCGGTGCTGATTTTTGCTGACTACGCCGTATCCGGAAGCGGCGCGGCAAGTTCAACGCTATTGACTGTGCCGCTGGGCGTGACGTCAACGAGCGCGACCACCATTGGCGGCCCGTATGCCGGCGGCCTGGTTACCGCTTTTCTCGCCGGTCCGTCCGCAGGACCCGCCAGCAGCGATGTCTTGTTCTTGAGCGAAAACAATCCCACCACCACCGACAGCGTCATTACCGCGAACTTTTCGAGCCAGGTACTCAGCGCCACCGGCAGCGCAATTTTGCCGTCATCGAATGCCGCGGTGTGGCAGTCCTTCGGCGTGTTCAGCACCGAATTGTCCGGGTATGTGTTGCAGATCGCCGGCATTACCGACACGACCGGTAGCTACGGCGGAGCCACGCTGAACTTGATGAATGTGGGTTCTCTGAGCGCCGCGCCGATTCCCCTGACAACGCCGGCCGGAGCGACCTTTGTGGTGCCGGCCGGCAACGCGCTCAGCACCACCGGGTTTTACGGCACGACCATCGCGGTGGCGGAGTTCATCTCGGAAACGACCGGAACCGTTTTCAGCGCGGCTCTCGATGTATCCCAGCATCTCATTCTGCCGCTGAACCTGACGAACACCAATGTGGCGCCGCTCTTATAGTCGCGTCGCGTCGTGTGCTTCAGCAGGATTCGTTCGATCTCGCCAAAAGAAGTCCCGGACGAATGCGTCCGGGACTTCTCGGCTCACGCCGGGCGTGGGTGATCCGTGAAGATCAGCGCTCCACCCCGAATGTCAGGACCGTCGATTGCGATACGCCGCCACCCGTGCCGGTGATCGTGATCGGGAAGGTGCCGGTTGGGGCATTCCTCGCCACCTTCAGGGTGAAGTGCGATGTGCCGGAACCTGTGATCGAAGCGGGGCTGAAGCTCCCGGTAACGCCGGTCGGAATGCCGGTCGCCGACAACGTGACCGCCGAGTCGAAGCCGCCGGAGGCCGTCACGGTAACGACCGCATATCCGCTTTGGCCTCGGTCAAGGTCTCCGGACGTTGGCGAGACGGAGATGCTGAAAGAGCCCGTCGTCGCTGCCGTCACGGTCAGAGATACCGTCGCGGTGTGCGTAATTCCGCCCCCCGTGCCGGTGACCGTGATCGAGTAGGTTCCGGTCGCCGTGGTGGAGGCCACCGCCAGAGTCAACGTGGACGTGCCGGAACCTGGGGCTGCAATGGACGTTGGGCTGAAGCTGGCGGTCACGCCGGTCGGCGCACCTGATGCAGTCAGAGCAATCGCCGAACTAAAACCACCGGACACCGCTGTGGTGATGGTCGACACACCGCTCGTGCCTTGAACCACGGAGACGGTAGTCGGCGAGGCCGTCAGCGTGAAGGCCGGACTTGCGGCCGCCGTCACGGTCAGCGAAATCGTGGCCGATTCCGTCAGGCCTCCACCAGTTCCGGTGACGGTAATCGAGTAGGTTCCGGTCGCGGTGCTTGCGGCCACGGCCAGAGTCGCAGTCGATGTGCCGGAGCCGGGGGCGGAAATTGACGCAGGACTGAAGCTGACCGTTACGCCGGTCGGCGCGCCTGATGCGGTCAGGGCAATCGCGGAGTTGAAGCTGCCGCTGACGGTCGTTGTGACAGTTGATGTGCCACTGCTCCCCACGACGACACTGACGGCAGTCGGTGAGGCCGCGAGCGTGAAGGCCGGGCTGGTCGGAGCCAGCGCATTAATCAGAGCGGCTCCGTGCGGACTGCCCCAACCGGTCACCAGATCGTATCCCGTACCCGCCGAAAAGCTGCCCGACGTGCCGCTGGTGATATCGTGGAAATCGGCGGCGTAGGCGGCGGACAGTGCACCGCCGGAGACATTTTGCGCGTAAATCGTCGGGTTGATGAAGCCGATGGTCGGTTCACCGCTGGCCACCAACTGCTGGTTGACCAGCGCAATGTAGCCAGCCCACATGGGCGTCGCAAAGCTGGTGCCGCCAAATTCGTTGGCGGTACACGTGGTCTGGTTGGCGCAAACGTAAAAGCTGAAATTCGCGTTGGCCGACACATCCGGCCCGTTACGCAGCGTCGTCGAACCCTTGTTGCCCGAAGTGATCACACCCGCAAGCTGCTGCCATGAGGGGATCGCAATGCTGTCCGGCGAGATGCCGCCGCCGCTGTCGACCCAGGCGGTCTCTGACGACCACGGCCCTGCCGCACCGGCGGTCACCAAGTCCGTTCCGCCCACCGATACCACGTGCGCATCATCCGCGGGCCATGCTTCATTGCTCGCCGACCAGGTCGAACTGTCGCCCGACGCCGCAAAGAAGTTCTGCCCTTGCGCCGCCATCTTTTCAAAGAAGGGGTCGAGGGTGCTGGGATCTGCCGGAGTCCAGCCCCAAGAGCAGCCGATGGTGGTCGGCAGCGGATTGTGCGTCGTCATCGCACTGATGATGGCCGTATCCGTGTTCCCGATGTACATCACCAGGCTTGCCAGCCCCGGCGCCATGCCGATCGCCTGAGTCATGTCGAGCGTCTGTTCCGTGTCGTCGCAATCGCCGCCGGAGCGCGAATCCACGCACGACGTGCTGCTTCCATCCGTTGACAGCAGCGTGATGGGCACATTGTTGGTTTGACCCACATTCTTGAAGTAGGTGGTGAGATCGGCTAAGTCGGTCCCCAAGAACTCGAACAGTCCCAGATTCTGGCCGGCGCCGGTCAGGGCGGTTCCGCCGTAATAGGCGGCGCGCATGTCGCTGCCCAAAAACGAAGCTGACGGGCCGGAGCCGGTGGTGGCATGGGACACGACCTTGGCGGCATCAATGCCGTGAGCCGCTGCATAGTCGCTCTTCTTCACATACATCGGATGCGGCCGGGAGAAGTTATCCAACCCCGACACGTGCCACAGTGCGAACGGCAAATCCGTCGTGGGTTCCCGGTCGGGGGCGTAGAAGGTGCGGCTCTCCGTGGGATGGTTGTATGTGTGCATGGTCACATGGAACGCACTCTCAATGGCTGAAACCGGGCCCTTGATCTGCACTTCCATGCCATCGCGTGTTCCGCCCACGACCGCGAAGCCATTGGCCGTGGCGAAATGAACCACGGCATCATAGTCAGCCTGAGTCGGTCCAAAGCGTTCGGTAAACTCGGGCACGCTGAGAAAGTGCCGGTAAGAGGTGCTGACCGGATCATAGACATCCTTGAGAAAGGCCTCGAGCCCCGCCCGGTCACGCAGCGGTAAAACGACATCAAGTTGCAGAATCTGGCTTTCGGGCAAGCGACCCATGAGTTGCGCCGCGCCGGTGCGAGTCGCTTCTCGCACATGATGGGTCAATACGGACTGCGCGCGCGAACTCGTTGGCGCGGCCAATAAGGTCACAAAGATCGTCAACAAAAAAATGCGGAGGTATGCCATGACTTCATCCTTAAAGTGAGGGTGGTTTTGGAAGTGTCCCCATACGCTGGACGGCATCTTTTGCTCAATGCAGGCTGCCAGCTCGCCGTAGGCTATCACCACGATTCCCGAACCACCAGGTGCCGGGTGCAGGCCTACTCCCGATCCGGCCTCGAGTTCGCCGGCCGCTGTCCGTGCTCACTCAGGAATCGATCCGTCATACCGAGGTAGAATTGGTTGCCGATACCAGACTGATTGAGGTTGAAGGCGTGATCGCCATACGGGAATCGGATGCTTTCCACGTCGATGCCTGCTTTCCGAGCTAGCTGGGCAAATCTGTCCGTCGCGTCGGGCGGAACCAAGTGATCGTTGTCGCCGAAGATGACCAGAGTCGGCGGGGCGGCGGCGTTGATGTGGGTCGCCGAAGCCACGAACCGGTAGCGATCGGGGAATTGCTGAGGACTTCCGCCCACGTAGTACCTGTTGAACTGGCGCGCCATGTCTGAAATCGCCGGGACCTGACTGACCCACGCGGCGGCGAGATCGACCGGCGGATAGAGCGCACTCACCGCCGATGCCCGCGGCACCGTTCCACCGCAGGAAGACTCGAGCCGGCCTGCGTTGGCAAGGTACGCGGCATTGATGGCGAGATTGCCGCCGGCGGAAGAGCCCAGCAAGGAAATGCGGGCCGGATCGCCACCGAGTCGCGCAGCATTGGCCGCGGTCCACGCCATCGCGCAACCGACCTGACTTGTCGCGATATCCCACGTCTGTCGATCGACCGATGACAAGGTGTAGTCGATCGACAGTGCAAGCCAGCCGCGGTCGGCGAACCAGCGAAGGTTGGTTGCGCTCTCGAATCTGTCGCCCATGCTGAATCCTCCGCCATGGATGTACAGCAGGATGGGTGCAAACTGCCCCGGTGTGGCCGAGCTGGGTTTGTAGACGACAAGGTGCAGCGGTTGATCTTTCCAGGTCCCATACACAACATCGTCATCGGGCCGTGGACCCGGCGAGGCGCGCATTCCGAACGCGCGCACCAGATTGATCGGAACGCCATGATCGTGAAACTCCGCGAGCATTCGGGCGAGAGCCACCGACGCCCATCCTGCCGCCACAACCGCTATCGTCGTGATGACAAGGGCGCTGCGCGAATGCGACGCGCGCCATTTCCAAAATTCGAACGCACCGATCGCGAGGGGCACGACCACCAGCCACGGGCCGAAAATCGACAAGATGGTCGACCCGATGGGCGCAACAAACGGGATGCCATAGAACTGGGCGCCGATCAGGACCAAGACGCAAATCAACAACGCGGCAACCGCCACGATCCGCCCGATTGCACGCGCAATTCTCATATGAATGTCAGTCTCAGAACTTGGTGCCGAAAGCACCGGGCCAACCAAAAGCACCGTTGGAACGGCCTGTGGATTCTGGCGATCTAATGCGTACTCATCAAGTTACTTATGTATCCCATCGCATAAGCGGCTTGAAACCAGAAACCGACATTGCCATTTCCGACTGCGCAATTAATCGAGAAGGTCTAGCGCGGAGCAAGTGGTGTAATCGAGAGCGCCGATACCAGGGCACTACCCCGCCGCGGCCGGAACGCGAGGACCAGCATGCCGTTGTCGACGCCGGCGTCGAAAAGCCGATCCACACCTTTCAGTTTGCCACCCGCCGCGTTAAAAACGTCGAACTCATGCAACTGCGTGACGCCATTTGCCGTTACATCGAACACGCGTTCGCCGGGCGCTGCCGCAGCAGGCTCGACGAATTTGAGCTGCACCCGGTAGCGCCCGTTCGGCAGCGGTACCCGGTAGGAAAATTCGCCCTCGCGAAAGCTGTCGTACAGCCGCCCGTCGTCCGCGAGCACCGTGACCTGCTCGGGCGGCGCCGCATCTGGTGGATTCACGCCATGTGCGGTGCCGCCGACAAAGTACGCATCCGAACCGAAGCGGTGCCCGTCCCTCGATGCGTAACCCGAAATATCGCCGGCTTTAATGTTCACGACCCGGTCGGGATGCGACAGATACCAGTGCAAGGAGTCCGTGGCGGGGGCGGCGCCAATTTGCGCGGTCACGGTAAGTTCATTGGCGCCCTCGCTCAATCCAACGGAATGCCATGAACATATTCCATTAGAGCAAGGTGCGAGACCAATTTCTTTGCCATTCAAAACAAGTTGAGCCCGCTCAGCATTGCTGTACGCCTTCACATCCGTGACCGCATAGGCCCGATCGACATAGCGTCGTCCCACCAGGTGCAGGGTGGGCTGAGTGCTCCAATTCGCGCGGTAGAAATAATATGCGTCTTTGCGTGTCAGCCGATCGTAGCTGACCAGACCCTTTTCGTTGATATCGGTGAGATCCCCTTCCTGGCGAGAATCGCTCGAAAAGTCGAAGAGATTCCAAATGAAAGCGCCCCACAGATACTCGCGCGGCTTGAGCATCGCCCACGAATTCTCGTGATACCAATTTTGATATTCTTCGGGATGCGGTCTGCCGTGAGGATTGATCGGACCGCCCTCGGCATCGTCGGTGTGCTGCGTGAGCGCCGCGCCCGCGCCATACTCAGAGACGGAAATGGGCAAACTCGTGTGGTGGGCATGCGCCTCGTCCAGCATCGCGCCAAAGTCAGAAAATTGGCCGGTGTACCAGCCAAAATACCGGTTGTACCCCACCGTGTCGGCTATTCCCACGATGGGTTCGCGGGTTTCGCCCGGCGTCTGGGCCGCGACATGCGGCAGAATGCCGCTCTCGCAACAGTCGGCAAGAGTTGTGGCGCGGGAGGGATCTTCACGCTTCGCCAGTTCGTTCAGTGATCTTACGAGAGTCGTCGGTCGGCTGGGCCCTTTGATCTGCGTCGCCGTGAGATCGATTTCGTTACCGAGCGACCACACGACAATCGACGGATGATTGTAATTCTGGCGCACCAATTCGGTCAGCTGCTGCCTTGCGTTGGCAGTTAAGGCAGCGTTCGCGGGGGAGCCGTCGAAGGACACCTTGTTGACCAGCGGTATTTCCGCCCATACCACGATCCCGCGCGCATCCGCCAGTTCGTAGGAATACTCATCGTGTTGATAGTGGGCCAAGCGCACCGCGTTGGCACCCAGGTCTTGGAGCAGGTCGAAGTCCTGACGCTGGTCGGCATCCGAGATAGCCCAGCCCTTCACGGGGCGATCCTGGTGCATGGACGCGCCCTTCAGGAACAGGTGCTGACCGTTGAGGAAGAAGCCGCGATCGGAATCGAACCTTGCAGTACGAAACCCCAGCGGCTGACTGACTCGATCCAAAATCGTTCCGTCATCCGAACGGATCACGATCGCCGAACGATATAGATAGGGGCTCTTGAGGCCTTCCCAAAGCCGCGGGTGCTCGACGTGCAGCTGCGTTTGCATCGCCATCGATCCGGGCGCAGCCGTGGTCTTGAGAATTCTTGAAGCGACGATACTGCCGCCGGCGTCTTCGATTGCAAACTCGACCGCAATGCGGCGCGGATTCTTCAAGTCATTGGCGATCCTGCCCGAAAGTTGCACGGTCGCGCCGGCCGCATTGATATCGAGCGTACGCGCATACAAGCCAGGGCCGCCAAAGTCCAGCAGATCCACATGCACGGGCCGCGCGACGATGAGCGACACTCTTCGGTAGATGCCGCCAAAGATAAAGAAATCACCGGATAGGGGAATGACATCTTGCGTGCCCGCGCCGGGTTGCGGCTGGCTATTGTCGGCCTTCACCACCAGAACATTGTCGCCGGAAGTGTTGATGGATGATGATACGTCGAAGCGAAATCGGGAAAAGGCGCCTGCGTGCTTGCCTAGATACCGGCCATTCAACCAGACATCGGCGACCGCGCCCACGGCATCGAATTGCAGAAAGTAGCGGCCGCCGGCCGCGACACGCGGCGGCTTGAAATGAAGCCGATACCAGCCTATGCCCTGAACATTGTTTGAGAGCGAGGAACGCTGCGTGCCTTCGTTGCCGATCCGGTTCCAAGTGTGCGGCACGTCGACCGAACCCCAGCGGGCATCGTCAAAGGCGGGCGCCTCGACGCCGCTCAAGCCAGCGCCTTGCGTGAAACGCCACCCAGTCTGCAGGGGCGCGATCAGACGCGGCTCTTGCGCGGCACCAATGGGTGCGCAGAGCGAGCATATCGCGCACAGCGCAATGCGCGAGCAACGCTGAGTCACTCGTTCTCCCCTTATTGCCGCCTACCAGTTCGTCATCGTACCGTCTTCGAGTCGATTTACCGGAAGATAGGCACGTTGATACGGATATCGCGCCGCGAGTTCCTCGTCGATATCGACGCCCAGACCCGGCGCATCGCCCGGATTTAGAAAACCTGAGTCAAACCGGTAGGCGTGCGGGAATACCGCGTCAGTGTCGGCGGTGTGGCGCATATATTCCTGAATGCCGAAATTTGGCACCGACAAGTCGAAATGCAGTGCCGCGGCCATGCACACCGGCGACAAATCCGTCGCTCCATGGCAGCCCGTTTTGACATGATAAAGATCGGCGAGCGCCGCCACACGCCGCAAATGGCTAATACCCCCGGCATGCACCACCGTCGCACGAACGTAGTCGATGAGTTGCTCTTCGATGAGTTGCTTACAATCCCAAATGCTGTTGAACACTTCGCCAACGGCGAGCGGTGTCGTTGTGTGTTGGCGAATCAAGCGGAAAGAGGCCTGGTTGTCTGCCGCCACGGTGTCCTCCAGCCAGAACAACTTATACGGTTCCAAGTCCTTGCCCAACCGTGCGGCTTCGATCGGCGTCAGCCGATGGTGGCTGTCGTGCAGCAGGTCGATATCCCACCCCAGCTCGGCGCGCGCCGCTTCGAACAACGCCGGCACCGCCGCCAGGTACTTGGTACTGGACCAAACATTTTCGGTGGGCACTCCACCATTCGCGGGTTCGTAAAACATCTTGTCGCGCGATACGCCGTAGGTGGAGCTCAGACCGGGGACTCCCGACTGCAAGCGGATTGCGGTGTAACCCATTTCTTGATAGCGCCGCGCTTCGGCGATGGTCTCTTGCACGGTTTCACCATTCGCGTGCCCGTATACCCTAACGCCGCTACGGCAGGCACCGCCGAGCAGCTGATACAGGGGCATGCCGGCCACCTTTGCCTTGATGTCCCACAGCGCGGTGTCCACCGCGGCAATCGCACTCATGGTGACAGGACCGCGCCGCCAGTACGCACCGCGATAGAGAAACTGCCAAATATCCTCGATTTGGTGCGCATCCCGTCCGATCAAGCACGGAATGACGTGGTCGGCCAGATAGCTCGCGACCGCCATTTCACGGCCGTTCAAGGTCGCATCGCCAATCCCATAGACGCCGTGGGCTGTTTCCAACTTCAGGGTCACGAAATTGCGGCCCGGACAGGTCACGATGACCCGCGCCGCGGTGATCGGCAGATTCTTCGCTTTATGCATTTGGCGCCAGCATCAAACTATTGGTAAGACCTCTTTAACCCGTCGCCCACCGACTAGTCAAGCACAGTACGTGATTGCACGCATCCCCTTATTGGCATATTGCGTGCCAAAAGCGCCGCGTATTTTCGAAAACTCGTTCCTTGGAACCCCCCACGCCGCCCTGTTGCATATGCTAATTGGGCAGATGACTTACGAAAAGTTGATAAAGTGGCCTGGCCAGTATAACTTACGGCTACTAAAAATCTCTGCGGCTAAAGTTTCTGGGGGAGTAACAGCCAATGACATCTGTAAATCGTGGATTTCTTTGCGGGATGGGCGCGTTCGCTTTGCTTCTCGGTTCTTCGCTTCCAGCACGGGCGGATGACAGCACACAGCTGGCTGAAATCGTGGTCACCGCCGAAAAGCGCTCCGAAAATCTGCAGCAGGTACCGATTTCAGTCGACGTCGTCAGCGGCGATACACTGACCAAAGCCAACGTATCGGCCTTCTCAGATCTCGCGAAGTTCACACCCTCGATGACCATGACGGCCGGCGATCAACCGGCGAACAGCGCCATCGTCATTCGCGGCGTCGGCACATTCGCGTTCAGCGTGGCGGCTGAACCCAGCGTCTTGGTGGTTATCGACGATGTGGCGGTGGGGTATCAGGCCCAGGCATTTACCGATTTGGTCGACATCGACCGCGTGGAAGTGCTGAACGGCCCTCAGAGCACGCTGTTCGGCAAGTCCGCTTCCGCCGGCTTGGTCAATGTCACGACCAAGGCGCCGACGGACACGTTCACCTACTTTGGCGACGTCAAAGCCACCAGCGACGACGAGCAACGCGCGTCGTTGAGCCTCTCTGGTCCGATAACCGACACCCTGTCTTTTCGTCTCAGCGGCTCCTTCCGCTACTGGGGCGGCAACGTCAACAATCTCACCAGCGGAAATAGAATCGACGACGATCGAACCGGTGGCGTTCGCGGCAAGTTGCAATGGCGGCCGAGCGATGAACTCAACGCAACGTTCACCGTCCATTTCAATGAGGATCGAGCCGAGTGCTGCGGAGTGCCTCTGGTCAAACTCGGTCCCGGCGCACTGCTATTCGGAGTGCCGGCACTGACGCCGGCGGCGGCGATCGCAGGAATCAACCCTGGGCCGAACAACGATACGGTCCGGGTCAACCAAGCTCCGATCGCCAACGCCGAGGACGTGGGCTTCACTTCGCATATCAGCTACAACTTCGGCGATGTGACCTTGTTATCCATCACCGGTGTCGACCAATACCACCTGCACGATCTTACCGATTTCGACACCACAGACGCGAGCACCTTGCAATATTTCACACCGTTCACCAACACCAATCCGCCAGCTTCCAGCCCGGCGTCCACCCCGACACAATTGACCGGCGGCCTGTTGCAAGGCGGCCGTTTCAGCGTCAAGACGCTTAGCCAGGAATTTCGGCTTTCCTCAAACGGCGTGCATGACTTCAACTATGTGGCGGGCGCCTATTTTTCCGACGAAGATCTCATTCGCGTATTCGGCCGAGGATTCGTCGGCAATACCAAGGCCATCGCCAACTGGCGCGGCGAAACCCAGTACGACAACTACGCCGTGTTCGGCCAGACGACATGGACGTTTGTGCCGCGCACATCCCTGATCACGGGCTTGCGGTTCAATCGCGAAGAGAGCAGTTATACGTATGACGACTACTATCGCGTCATCCACTTCCCCGCCTTCGGTGAACCGACGCAAAACATCGACAGCGTGGTTACCGGTAAACTGGGACTGCAGTTTCAGGCCACGCCGGACATCATGGCTTTCGCTTTTGCCGCCCGCGGTTACAAGGGCGTCGCCTATGACCTGGTGACGGGACTAAGCGCCGCCGAGGCCGCCAGTTTTCCGGTAAAGCCCGAGCACTCAACGGATTACGAAGCGGGATTGCGCACCGAGTGGTTCGATCGGCGGCTGGTGGTCAATGCCACGGTGTACGACACCGAATACAAGGATTTTCAGGTACAGACCATCGTTCCGAACATTCTGAATTCCTTCATCTTGACCAATATTCCCAAGGTACGCACGCGCGGCTTCGAACTCGAGTCTGTCGCCCAGATCACCTCGGAACTTCATGCGGCTTTGGGCTACGCCTACACGGATGCGCACGCAGTCGACTATCCGGTCGGTCAATGCTATAGCGGACAGACCTTTCCGGCGACGTGCACGGCGAGCCCCGCGTTTCAAAACCTCGACGGTGCGACGCTGCCAAACGCGCCGAAAAACAAAGTGAGCGTTGCTGTGGACTACAAGCGAAACATCCCGGGTGTCCCGGTGGATGCCGACTTCACCGTGAATTCGGTGTGGCAGAGCGCCGAAAATTTTGCCATCACCAGAGATCCCGGCACTATTCAGCCCTCCTACGGCATCACCAACATGAATCTGCAGTTCACGCCGCAAGCGCTTTCGAACTTGAGCTTCTCGGTATTCTGTAACAACGTATTCGACAAACACTACGCGTCAAACTTAAGCAATGTGCGCAGCAATTGGACCTTCCCCAATCCCGCGCCGGTTGGAACCGCTTACGCACAAGAGCTGCCGCGCGACTACGATCGATTCTTCGGCATTCGAGTTGCTTTCGCGAGCAAGTGAATCGAGGGCATGCGGACGCTGCCGGTCCGCATGCCGCTTGATCAAACCGCAAGACGGCGCGTGTACTCGTGACGCTTCTTTACCGCCTTGGAGCGCGCACCCTCAATGGCGTCCGTCTCGGTTGCCGCCAGCAGCCCTTCGATAACCCGCGCCAGGTGATCGCGCATCGCCTTGCGCGCGCCCTTCGGATCGTGCTTGCGCAGCGCCGCCAGGATCCGTCGGTGCTCGCCGATCCGCGGCTGCACGCCGACGCGCCGCGCCCGCTCCAGCATATAAATGCACAGCGGCGACTTGTGCCGCATATCCCAAAGATTCTCGACGACCGCGGTGATGGCGCTATTGCGGGTAGCACGCGCAATCGCAACGTGAAATCGACGGTCGGCAATTTCACCCTTTTGCTTGCGCGCATTCTCGTCCACCATTTCGGCAATGATGGCCTCCATCTCTTCCAGTTCTTCATCCGTGATGGTCGTGGCCGCAAGCGCGGCCGCCTCGCCTTCGAACAACCGACGCGCCTCGGTGAGTTCGAATGCACCAATATCCAAGTCACCCGGCCCGACCTGAGCGGGAGGCTGGTCGGTTACATAGATCCCCGAGCCGTGACGGGACTCTGCGAGACCGCGGATTTCAAGGGCGATCATTGCCTCTCGAATCGTCGGTCGGCTGACCTTGAATGCGACGGCGAGATCACGTTCCGAAGGCAGGCGGTCGCCGGGCTTGTAGTTTCCGCCAATGATCGACGCCATGATAGCGCTGGCGACTTGCTGATAGAGCTTGCGGGTATCGGGCGTGGCGGCCATGGAGTTCGAATCTTGACCGCTTCCATAGCCGATGGCAATGTTGCCTGACCACTTCACGGACCGAGAATGACCCAACCCACGCTCGGGCGATTGTGCCGTTGTGCATATCGCAACTCGCGACGCCGTACGTCGATCTCACATAGTGAGCTTCTCGAACGCAGCAACCTCTCCGGTCTTGAGCTCGCGCCATCGGGCCAAGGCCGAGGCCGCCTCGCTCTTCAGATCGGCGAACATGGCCTCGTTCTGCGTAGTCGGCGCCGCATCGCCGGAACCCACGAGCGACCCCAGCGCCGCCAGCATGTTGTTGAGACGGACCGGATAGTTCAGCGCGTCCTCCGAGGCGTGCGAGCGCGGCTGGATCAAAATCTCCTCAACCTCGGTCAGCTTGCGGTCGAGGGCATCGCCCGCGGCCGCGACCTTGGCTGCTTGCGCTCCGGCGGCTGCCTTCTTCGCCGCCATGATCTTGACACGGGTGGCGCGGATGTCGAGTACCGTGTCATGCACCTCGGTCAGCAAGGCGTTGATCGCACTATGCAGAGCGAACTGCTTGGCCAGGTCGTCAAGAGTCGCCGTGCCGCGCGGATCCGCCACGATCTCGAGCGGTTGAGTCTGGCTCGCACCATCGACGGTCAGCTTGACCTGGTAGTGGCCCGGCAGCACCTTGGGACCCGCCACGCTACCCGCCCACAAGGGCGCGTTCTTGATGGCGCGCGCCTTGTCGGTGCGCAAGTCCCAAGCGAAAGTGTTGAAGCCCGCGAAATGCGGCGGCTTGAGTGGTTTGGAGGCACGTCCCCCCTCCTCGTCGTCTTCTTCCGGCTCAGCCTTGGCATCGTCCTCACCCGGACTCTTGGCATCTTCGGATTCCGGGAAGTGACGGATCAGCTTGCCGCTGGCATCGAGAATATCGAGGCTGATGCGCTGATCGAGCGGGTCAGGCTTATCCTTATCCTTTTCCTTTTCCTTGTCCTTCTTGTCGGCATCTTTGTCGGCATCCTTGGGCGGTCGCGGTTTGCCGATCTGCGACGACAAGGTGTAGCTGATCACCGCGCCGGCCGGCGGATTCGACCCGCCGAAATAGCGCAGTTGCCCGCCGCGGAAGACCGTGTGGTTGGCGCCCGCCGGCTTGAACAGATGTGCCGTCTCGCTCGGAATGGTGGGCGCCCACTGCCGCACGGGTGATAAATCGTCGATGATCCAGAAGGCGCGGCCGTGTGTGGCGACGGCCAGGGCATCGCCATGCACCACGAGATCATGCACGGGCACCACCGGTAGATTTAATTGCAGGCTCTGCCAGTGAGCGCCGTCGTCATAAGAGATCATGATTCCGCTCTCGGTGCCGGCATATAGCAGACCCGTTCGCGCCGGATCACGCCTGATGACGTGCAGATACGCATCCGGCGCCAACCCCTCGGTAATGGGAGTCCAGCTCTTGCCATAGTCCTCGGTACGGAATGCATAAGGCTTGAAATCATCGAGTCGATGACGGTCGGCGGCCACATAGGCGACAGCGGGATTGTTAGGATCCGGCTCGATCATTTCGACGGTGGCGAAATCGGGCATGCTCTTGGGCGTGACATTGCTCCAGTGGACTCCGCCATCTCGGGTCAAATGCACCAGCCCGTCATCGCTGCCTACCCAGATCAAATCCTTGTCTTTAGGCGACTCGGCGATGGCGAAGATGGTGTCATAAGTCTCGACGCTGGTATTGTCCTTGGTCAGCGGTCCACCCGAAGAACGCTGCTTGGATTTGTCGTTGCGGGTCAGATCGGGCGAGATCACCGTCCAGCTCCGGCCTTGGTCGAGTGAGCGGAATAGCACCTGTGCTGCAAAGTAGAGGGCGTGCGGCTCGAATTTCGAGATCATGATCGGCGCCGTCCATTGGAATCGATACTTCAGATT